>QWCL01000439.1_pt1 | contig 26757 bp, 28 predicted proteins | sample 1972551 | NCBI WGS metagenome assembly QWCL01 (sample SAMN09866709, study PRJNA288562) | Human oral metagenome isolate term2_saliva, whole genome shotgun sequencing... | isolation source: mouth | host: Homo sapiens | place: USA: California
TTTCACTGGAGTGTTTTACTTTTTGGAGGAACTTATGTTAGATGTAAAACGTATTCGTAACGACTTCGATGCCCTTGCCGAAAAATTGGCTACACGTGGTGTCGCTGCTGAAACTTTAAATGAACTCAAAGAGCTTGATGTTAAACGTCGCGAACTTCTTATCAAATCTGAAGAACTCAAGGCTCAACGTAACATTGCTTCAGATGGTATCGCTCAAGCTAAGCGTAACAAAGAAGATGCTTCCGAACAAATCGCAGCAATGCAAAAAGTCTCTGCAGAAATTAAGGAGATTGATGCAGAACTTGCTGCTATTGATGAGAAGCTTAACGCCATCGTTGTGACACTTCCAAATACACCAAATGACTCTGTTCCAGTAGGTGCTGACGAAGACGAAAACGTAGAAGTTCGTCGTTGGGGAACACCTCGTAACTTTGATTTTGAGATTAAGCCTCACTGGGATCTTGGGGAAGACCTTGGTATCCTAGATTGGGAACGTGGTGCTAAAGTCACTGGTTCTCGCTTCCTCTTCTACAAAGGACTTGGAGCAAAATTGGAACGTGCAATCTACAACTTCATGTTGGATGAGCACGCTAAAGAAGGTTACACTGAAATGATCACACCTTACATGGTTAACCACGACTCAATGTTCGGTACTGGTCAATATCCAAAATTTAAAGAAGATACTTTCGAGCTTGACGGTACTGACTATGTCCTTATCCCAACAGCCGAAGTTCCTTTGACAAACTACTACCGTGGTGAAATCCTTGATGGTAAAGAATTGCCAATCTACTTCACTGCTATGAGTCCTTCATTCCGTTCAGAAGCTGGTTCAGCTGGTCGTGACACACGTGGTTTGATTCGTCTTCACCAATTCCACAAGGTTGAAATGGTCAAATTCTCAAAATGCACAAATCCGTTACCGTGACGAAGCCGATGGTAAAGTAAAACTTCTTCACACTCTTAACGGTTCAGGACTTGCTGTTGGACGTACAGTAGCCGCTGTCCTTGAAAACTACCAAAACGAAGATGGTTCAGTAACTATCCCTGAAGTTCTTCGCCCTTACATGGGTGGTGCTGAAGTGATTGCACCAAAATAACAAGGAAAATCTCCAGAAAGAACCTGGAGATTTTTTAGTTTTTATTAGCTTTCTCGTAATAGGGTTTCAACTTATCAAATCCATCAGCAAGTTTTTCTACTAACTCTTCTATTGTTTCACTAGTAGTCACAGGAACATCATATTTAACCAATACCTTACGAACACGATTATCTCTAACTGCTTCTTTAAGCATCTGACGATTGTCTTCAGTTCCTTCCACACGATGACTGACACCATTTTCCTGGGCAAAATAGTATAGAGAGGGTGCAATCGGTAAGTCTAGGACCTTATGTTGTTTAGCTAGAGTAGTATCTGATTTTTTCCGTTCGATAAAGCTAACTTCAACTGAGACTCCCCAATCTTTAGGCTGACCATAGAGCCGAATCGCCATGGCAACATCGTCTAAACTGTCCTCAGGTGCCTTATAATAGCACCAAAAGTGTGGCCGACATATTTGTGCCTGATTGGCCCAATTACTGACACGATCCATCTTAAAGGGTGTCAAACGCTCCTCTAGAGCTTTGGATAAGACCTGCATTTCCTTACGAGCTGCTTGACCAAGTGCCTTGAGGTCTTCCATCTCTTCCTGGTGTAGGCCCGCCTTTTCAGGTTTGATATACTTAACCCCTTGTTTAGATAAATAAGCTTGAATATTTTCTAACATCGTTTTCTCCTTACAATGATAAAAGACCAACCCATAAAGATTTTATTCTGGTTGGTCTCTTTTTTTATTTACGTTTACGAGCAATTAAATGGATTGGTGTTCCCTCAAAACCAAAGGCTTGACGAATTTGATTTTCCAAGAAACGCATGTATGAGAAGTGCATAAGCTCTTCTTCATTGACAAAGATAACAAATGTTGGTGGTTTAACCGAAACTTGTGTGCCGTAGAAAATCTTAAGGCGTTTTCCTTTGTCAGTTGGTGTTGGGTTGATGGCAATGGCATCCATGATAACATCATTCAAGACAGCCGATGAAATACGACGGTTTTGACTCTCACTGATGCGTTTAATCATCTCTGGCAACTTGTTAAGACGTTGTTTGTTTCGTCTCAGCCGATACAAAGATAATTGGTGCATAGCTCAAGAATTGGAACTGATCACGGATATCTGCTTCCCAATTAGCAACGGTATGATTGTCTTTCTTAATCGTATCCCATTTGTTAACTACGATGATAATCCCTTTACCAGCTTCATGGGCAAAACCAGCGATACGCTTGTCATACTCACGAATACCTTCTTCGGCATTGATAACCATAAGGACGATATCAGAACGGTCAATGGCACGCATTGAACGCATGACAGAGTATTTCTCCGTATTTTCATAAACCTTACCAGATTTACGCATACCAGCGGTGTCAATCATGGTATACTCTTGACCTTCACTGTCCACAAAGTTTGTATCAATGGCATCTCGAGTCGTACCAGCAATCGGACTAGCAATCACTCGGTCCTCGCCCAAAATGGCGTTAATCAAGCTTGATTTTCCGACGTTTGGACGTCCAATCAAACTAAAACGAATGATATCTGGATTTTCTTCTTCAACTTCTGTTGGAAGGTTTTCAACGATAGCATCGAGAACATCCCCTGTACCAATACCGTGAACAGATGAAACTGGGTAAGGATCACCAAGTCCAAGAGAATAAAAATCATAGATATCTGCACGCATCTCAGGGTTATCCACTTTATTTACCGCCAAAATAACTGGCTTGTTGGTCTTATAGAGAATACGAGCAACGTACTCGTCCGCATCTGTCACGCCTTCCTTACCGGAAACGACAAAGACAATAACGTCAGCTTCAGTCATGGCAATGTCAGCTTGGTGCTTAATTTGTTCCATAAATGGTGCATCAACATCATCGATACCACCAGTATCAATCAAGCTAAACTGGCGATTAAGCCATTCAGCAGAGGTATAAATACGGTCACGTGTTACCCCTTCAACGTCTTCGACGATAGAGATACGTTCACCCGCAATTCGGTTAAATAGGGTCGATTTCCCAACGTTTGGGCGACCCACGATAGCAACTGTAGGTAATGTCATATGTTTAAGTCCCTGATTAAATAGGGATTCCTTTCTTCAATTAGCAGTCTCACTTCCACCAAGGAAAGCAAACTCTCTTATTCTTTATCATTATTAGGATCACCCTAACGGCGATTAACACCCTTCAAGTGAACCTCTTTGGCAAGAAAACGGATACGCTCCATCACACGTTTGGCCTGCCAAGTCTCATCTCCTTGACGTCCATTGGATAGCTTTGCTTCTAAATCCGCAAAACTATAGTTAGACGTAAAGAAGGTAGGCAGCTCCTCAATCATGCGATGCTGGAGGATAACTTGCAAAACATCATCCCTAATCCAAGAAGAGAATTGTTCTGCACCGATATCATCTAGAACCAAAACTTCCGCCTGTTTGACAGCATCAATTTGTTCCTTGACAGAACCATCCTTGATTCCATTTTTAACATCAATAGTAAAAGATGGGTAATGAATAATGGTCGTAGCAACCTTCTTAGTCTCTGAAAGTTCATGAGCCATAGCAGCCAACATGAAGGATTTTCCAACCCCCATGTCTCCGTAGATATAGAGGCCTTTCTGGTCTGGACTAGGGTAATTCGCCACAAAATCCACGAGACTCTCAAAGGTATCAACACGAGCCACATCATCTAGAGCAATGTCCGCAAAGGTAATCTTACGATAAGACTGAGGCAGACTCACCAAATTAATCCGTTTAGCAATAGCCTGCTGTTCTTGTTGCTCTTTGAGCTGACGCGTCTCCTTATAGGTTACATCAGCGTAGCCTTCATTCATGGTCAGAATCGGTTCATACCCCTTGGCAATATACGAGGCATCACCTTCTTTGACCTTACGGCATTCCACCAGGAATTGATTAAACTTAGGAAGACTACGCTTGATTTCATCCTGGCTTAGGCTATGCTCTTGAATAAAGCTAGCCACTCTTGGATCTGCCAAAATTTGCTTCGTTAAATCTGTTGCATTGCCAGACCCATGATGCCCTGCTCGGTTTAGGGTTTGTCCAACTCTTTCCATAGGCTACTCCTTTCCTTTTTCTAGTTTTGCCAAAGCTCGACGTCTAATTTCATCCAACTTGGCCTGATCAGCCTGACTGGTTTGATTATCATAATCTGGATTACTCCAGCTCGGCACATTTGTTTTCTTCTTAGAATCAGCTTTTGCTTGCTGTGATTTCTTGTCATAACCACTACGCAAAGCTAAAAGCCCCTGTTCAGCAGTGACGATGTTCTTAAAGGCAAAATCGTTGGCAAGTTTAGAGATATACTCTCGATTCACATTCGTTGAACGTGTCCGTCCCAAACTATAGGCAACCATGAGGTTAATGACCTCATCCATAAAGCCTCTTTGTGCCAAATCCGTGAGAATCTGCTTCTCAGAATTAGTCACAGTCCCGCTTGGGCCTTTAGCACTTTGCAAGTAATCTATAGGCTTTTCGGACCTAACCGCTTTAAGAATCTTTTTCTCCGTCTCCGTCAAAGCAGAATCACCACCCAATGTTTGAGCTTGAGCCTGCTCTAATTGCACCTGCATACGCTTGACAATAATCTGGTGGTTCACGGCTGTCTTTTTCGCTAAGAGATAGGTATCATACCAGTTCATGCCATGAGTTTCAGACAATTTATAGATTTCTGGCACATCTGTCTTTTCATCTGTAAATACAAGACCATCAGCCTGCATACGATTCCTGAAACTGCTTAAATCAAATGAATTTTTGGGCTTGATTTCAGACACAGACTTTTGAGCCAAACGCTCATCGGTAAAGACATCCGAAAAACGTTTAGATAAATCTTGCAAGCCTTGTAGACCTGCAGGTTTCAAAGCATCTACTGCTGGTTCACTAATCTTTTGCTCGAGAAGTGAACTATAAACGGCATGTTTTAAAAACTGTTCAATTGATAAGGGAGACTTAAGCTCTATAACATAAAACCCTTGAGGGGACTGGTAAAGGGCCAAAAGATCTACTGCTGTCAGAACCGCCAGTGCTTCCTGAAGGGGCTGCATTCCAAAGTTAAGGTGGTTCAGAATAGCCGCAAACTTATGGCGGTGATTCCCATTGTCATAAAAAGCCACGAAATACTGGTAGAGAGCGTATCCCTCACCCCCAATAATGGGATAGTAGCAACGCATCAGACTTGCCTGATCGGGAACGATAACCTGATTGCCAACATAAACAAATTCTTCAATAGGTCTCATTTTTTAGACTCTTTTTTCGCACGTACAGTCTTGGTGATTTCTTGAAGCAACTCTTCAATCTCATCAACATCTTTGAAAGAACGGTAGACACTGGCAAAACGTACATAAGTAATTTCATCAAGGTCAGCGAGTTCTTTCATCACTAAATTCCCAATGACATCACTCTCAACCTCTCCATCATGGTTACGGCGAATGTTTTGCTCAATACGGGTGATGGCATTTTCGATATCCTCACTAGAAACCGGACGCTTCTGAGCACTCATCAAGATACCATTGAAAATCTTGTCGCGAGAGAATTGTTCACGAGTACCGTCTTTTTTGACAACCAAAAGTGGAACCTCTTCCACACGCTCAAATGTTGTAAAACGAGCATGACAAGAATCACACTCACGACGACGACGAATAGTATTCCCATCCTCTGCCTGACGGCTATCGATAACACTAGATTTATTATGTTGACATTTTGGACAACGCATGCACTTCACCACCAATCTTTGAAATTCGGTACTCTATTTTACCATAAAAACACATAAAAAGCACGCCCTAAACGAGGCGTGCTCATGACCAAGAATCGTTGTACGGTTACGTGCCTTATCTGAACGATAGAAACGTTCAAAAATATGATTGATATCTTCTTTTGAAATCCCCTCACCGTTATCTTGCACTTGTACCAACATTTCATCTTCCAATGCTTTAATAGTAACCTGTATTTCCTTATTGACAGGCGAATACTTGACCGCATTATCAATCAAAATGGTGATCGCCTGTTCAAAGTGCTGACTATAAATCTGTGCTAGACGCTCTGAACTTTCGAAATCATTGAGATAAAATTGATAATCTTCATGCAAGACACGGAAGTTCCCAATAACCGTACGGATTGAAGAATTCAAATCACAAGTATCGTTTCTATGATTTTCAAATGATCCTTTGACACGGATAGAATCCAACATATCATTAATCATAATCGTCATACGGTTGGCCTCGTGACTTGCAGCCTCAAGAAATAACTCCCATCGTTTCGTGCAACTGTCTCATCGGACGAAGAATAGATGTCAAGACAACTACAGTTGCTGCGATAACTAGGACAGTCATCCCCACTTCTAGGAAAATCAACAAGAAAACCAAACGCTCTTTAAGAGCATAGTAGAATTCCAAATCATGGAAAATCTGGGCATAGCCAACGATGGTCTTTTTATCCTTACCGTAAATTGGAACTTGTAGTAAGAAACCACGCTTTCCTTTATAGGATACTGACTTCAGTTTGTTTACCTCGGACATACCGGGAGGCGAGTCTGTATTCTCCTCAGAAGTAAAGATAAAGGTTCCTTTTTTGTCATACACAAAAACTGACTGATTTGAATATAATTTATTAGAAATTGCAACTTGACCATCCAAAGAGTGCTTTTCAGAAAGTACGCCATTAATAATTGATGCATAGATATTTTTAGGCGAATAAAGAGCCGCTAAGAGCGGTTCTGGACTTAATTCTTCATCCGAATCCCAATCCTTTTCGATGTAAGTAACAACTTTTGCGATTGTAGTGTTTACATTTTGACGTTCACGTTGCAAAAGAAGCGTATTAGCTGAAAAAATAACAACCAGAGTGAACAACGACAATACAAGAAAGAAGACCACAGCAGTTGTCATGGTCAACTTTTTTCTAATGGTTACTTTACCAAATAATTTATCTTGTAATTTACTCATTTTTCACGGATAACGTAACCCATTCCTCGTACTGTTTGAATATATGATTCCTTACCTGGAACGTCGATTTTTCCACGCAAATAACGAATATAAACATCTACCACGTTTGTTTCGATGGCGTCATCATATTTCCAAACTTGAAGCAAGAGTTCCTCACGGGTCATCACTTGGTTCATATTGCTCAAAAGTGTGTTCAACAAATCAAACTCACGTTTTGTCAATGGAATTGCTTCATCACCACGAACAACTGTACGGTTTTGAACATCCAATTTCAAATCACGATAAGTTGATGCTTTTGCTGGTGCATTCTTAGCAGATTCGATATCTTGGCGACGGAAGGTTGCACGGATACGTGCCAACAATTCTTCAATCGCAAATGGTTTTACAATATAGTCATCAGCACCGCGGTCCAAACCAGCAACAATGTCCATGATTGAATCGCGAGCTGTCATCATCATAATATAAGTATCTTTTTCTTGTTGGAGACGACGTGTTACTTCAAAACCGTCCATCTCAGGCAACATAAGGTCCAAGAGAATAAGATCGAAATCTTTCTCGAGTGCCATTTCAAGTCCTTCGCGTCCGTTGTCTGCTGTCACAACGTCGTATCCTTCGTGTTGAAGTTCAAGAGAGACAAAACGAGCAAGGTTTTTCTCATCTTCAACAATCAAAATGCGTTTGCTCATAATAAGTATTTACCACTTTCTTAAAATTTTTTGACTTCCATTTCCCTTAAAAAGTCTGTAGATTTACCCAATGAATAAATCCGAAAATTAACTTCTAATGATATAATAATACAGATTTTTAAAATTGTCAAACATTTTTAGTTTGTTTTTTTGAATTAATTTTCATCAAAGAGACCGTTCAATTGGGCAAAGGGATTACTTGCCTCTTTTTTCTCCTGTTGAAGAGCGGCAAAATCCTCTTCTGACAAGACTTCCCAGTCATTCCCAGAGAGCGAAATTTGTCCTGATTCTTCCTCAGGTGTTAGTACTCTCAAAGGAATATTAAGAAGAATATTATCTAGAATACTCTCATCAAGATTAATAGTATCCCCATCCAAGATAAGAACTAAATTTTCTTCGACTAATTCTTTTTGCAGAGCAGCATCTGCCTCTTGTATAAAGGTTTCTGAAACCGGATAGTTAAAACTAAGGGTCACAGGTTCAAGTGAACGGCTAGATGGCAAGGTAATATCATAGATAAGTTGATAATCCAAAAGGTACAAACCATTGTCATAGGCTACATGCCCACTTGCTTGAATCTGTTCAAGATTTAAAACTTGATCATAGCGTTCTTTAATAGACTCCAACAAAGAAGGTGCTTCGTTAAAGGCGAGCCCTTCTGGAGACTTTCTAACTTCTGAAAGATAAATCATTTTTAATCCTCAAATTAAATTTCCCCATAGGGATCTATTTTCAATCCACAAGACCATAATCCCCCACATTCACTTTTCATTAGAGAGCATGATTATGATTTTAGACTTAATTAGTATTATATCAAATTTTTAAGAAAAAATAACACCTTTAATATTACATATTTCTTAAACTTAGAACTTTTTTCACAGCTAATGAGAAACTTATTCAGACCTAGTTTCCATCTGTCTTATAGCGTTAGATGAAAGCTCTTAATTATGGTAAAATAAGAGCATTGAAACTAGATAAAAGGAATATAAAATGACACCTGAAGATTTTTACAAGGCTTTGAAAGAACTAGGGTTCGATCTCAGCCAAAAACAAAAAGACCAATTCCAACGCTACTTTGAGCTCTTGGTAGAATGGAACGAAAAGATCAACCTTACTGCAATCACAGAAAGAGACGAGGTCTACCTCAAACATTTCTACGATTCCCTAGCTCCTGTTCTCCAAGGACATATTAAAAATCAGACTATTCGACTTCTCGATATCGGAGCTGGAGCTGGATTTCCAAGTCTCCCTATGAAAATCCTTTGTCCTGAACTTGATGTGACTATCATTGACTCTCTTAATAAACGCATCAATTTCCTTAATCTCTTGGCCGATGAACTTGAGCTCAGCGGTGTTCACTTCTATCATGGACGGGCAGAAGATTTTGGACAAGACAAGGCCTTCCGTGCTCAGTTTGATATTGTAACTGCCCGTGCTGTTGCACGCATGCAGGTTCTCTCAGAATTGACCATTCCTTTCTGCCAAGCCTGTTCTCAACGAGAACTATAAACTGCCAAATGGGGATGGACGTAATATCACCATTGTCGATAAGAAAAAAGAAACCCCAAATAAGTACCCACGTCGTGCTGGGATGCCTAACAAGAAGCCGTTATAACGTTTATCCAAGGATGTTTCTTGCTCCTTGGATTATTATTTATTCTTATGATAACTCGGAGGTTTTCATTGATAAATCGTCTTTCTGTCACGCAAAAGCTTGTGCTCAGCTTTGTCTTTGTCATTATAGTGGGGAGTATTTTACTTAGCCTTCCCATAAGCCACTATGCTAACAGTCCAGAAACAAGCTACCTAGACCATCTCTTCAATACTGTGTCAATGGTCTGTGTAACTGGACTTTCTGTTGTCCCGGTCAGTAAGGCATACAATGGTCTTGGTCAAATTCTCTCTATGTTTCTCATGCAGACGGGAGGACTTGGACTAGTCTCTCTTATAGCCTTTAGTACCTATACCCTTAAAAATAAATTAGGACTGAGCGATCAAGATCTCCTTCAATCCGCACTTAGTAGAGATAACCAAAAAGATTTGAAGGCTTATCTTTTTAAGGTCTATAAAATAACTTTTTCTATTGAAGCTTTAGCAGCACTCGTGATTATGACTGACTTCATTCCTCGTTTTGGACTTGGTCATGGCATTTTTAATAGTCTCTTTCTAGCTGTCTCTGCCTTTTGTAATGCTGGATTTGATAACTTAGGTTCTAACAGTTTACAAGATTATGCAACCAATCCAACCATTAACCTTGCTGTAGCTTTTCTCATCATGTCTGGAAGCTTGGGATTTGCAGTTTGGATTGATTTGATTCAACTAATAAGACGTTATATTAAAGATCGTCCAAGGAATTGGAAATTAGCTTGGAGACCTTTCAGTAATCAAAGCCGTCTTGTGCTTATAAGTACAGGTTGTCTCCTATTAGGAGGAACACTGCTTGCTTGGTTACTGGAAATGGATAACTCTAAGACAATCGGTACTCTCAATGTCTGGCAACAACTTCTGGTAAGTTTCTTTCAGACTGTAACCATGCGTTTATATCTAACAAAACCATTTTGCAAGCATTCACAGTTATACTCTTTTTCCTAACGATGCTCTTTGTCGGCTATGTTATTTTGCTGGAAACTAATCCTACTCTCTCACCACTAGGCCTACTTTTTGAGAGTGTGTCAGCCATTGCTACCGTTGGTGTTTCAATGGATTTGACCCCTAATCTAAATACCCTAGGACGCCTTGTTATCATGGCTCTGATGTTCATTGGCCGTGTCGGACCTATCACTGTTCTCTTGAGCTTGATGACCAAAAAAGAAAAACATGTCTCTTATGCCCCAACTGATATTTCAGTTGGCTAAACAATTTTATTCATTGACAATATTCTGAAAGGATTTTATATGAAAACACAAATTATTGGGGTCCTCGGTTTGGGAATCTTTGGACAAACCATTGCAACCGAACTCTCCTCTTTTGGACAAGATGTTATTGCCTTAGATAATAACTCTACAACAATTGATTCCCTTGCTGATCAGGTGACTAAGGCCGCTGTTGGTGACATTACTGACATTGACTTTCTACGTTCTGCTGGTATTGATACTTGCGATACGGTCATTATTGCAACTGGAGAACACTTAGAATCTTCTGCACTGGCGCTCCTGCAATGTAAAAAACTTGGCATTACAAATATTATTGCTAAAGCTATGAATAACAATTATGAGGAAGTCCTTTACGGAATGGGGGCCAACTGGGTCATCACTCCTGAGCGTAGCACAGCAAAAGAATTGGCTTCAAACATCCTCCGTTATAACATTTCAAATGTTTTTCATTTAGAGGACGATGTAGCTTTAATTGAACTTAAAATTCCTAGTGAATGGGCTGGAAAGTCCTTGCATACTTTAAATCTAAGACAAAATTATAACGTCAATGTTATTGGTTTTAGAGATGAGAAAAGTGGCAAGTTAAACACTCATTTTGACCCAAGTAAGAAACTACCTGATGAAGGAATCATCCTAGTTGTCGCTGACAATCGAACACTAGAAAAATTTGATTATTTAGGATATTTGAAATAACAAAAAACGTTCCAATCTCGTTCATCTAGACAAGACTGGAACGTTTTTTGTTGTGCTTATCTGCATACTTTTACTAAAAGCCAAGAATATCATCCCCATGGATTGTAAAAACGACCATGATTGAGGAAGATTAAGCCTATACTAATCCCCAATAAAAGAATAGCTGACACAATGACAAGGTAATCTTGTTTCATCAAAGATTTATGCACATACCAGGTACGTTTTTTATAGCGACCAAATCGACGTAACTCCATGGCTGTCGATATGGTATCAATTCGTTCGAGAGATGAAAAAATTAGAGGAAGAACAATTTGGAGATTCCCGCGAATGCGTTTGACAAGTCCCGCCTTTTGCGACAAATCCAAACCACGAGCCTCCTGAGCCTTACGAATCGTAAAGAATTCTTCTTGGACATCTGGAATATAACGCAAGGTTAAACTAACGGAATAGGCAAATTTATAAGGAATGCCAATTTGATTAAGACTAGCCGCAAACTGACTTGGATGGGTAGTCATGAGAAATAGGATGGCAAGAGGAACCGTTGAAAAATATTTAAGCAATAGATTTGCAAGGTAAAAAAGCTCCTGACTGGTCAGATAGAAACGTCCCCAGCCTTCAATAAGAACTGTCTTTGCCCCGTATATTTCTTCACCATAACCAGGTGCGAAAAGGTAGACCATAAGTAAATTAAAGAGGGCAATGGATCCAATAATCTTAACAACAAAAGAAATATCTCTCCAACGAATCTTAGCCAAATAAAAGAGATAAATGGAAAGTAAGCCTACTGCTAGGATAAAGCGTGGGTCATAGGTTGCCATACAGGCAACTGAAACCAAGATAAAGAAAAGCATCTTACTTGCCCCAGACAAATCATAGAGGAAACCTTGACCTGACTGATAACCAATTAAACGATTAGACATTAGGGCCTCCTTTTTCGATATAATACTGGGTTACTTCTACTGGATCACTTGACAATTTCTGACCCAAAGTATAAAGAGAGGTCTGCTTGAGATTAGCTGACTCTAGTAAATACTTCTGATTAAGAATTGTAACAGGGTTGTCGTCTGCAATGACTTTACCCTCAACCACAACGAGACAACGATCGCCATATTCCAACATGAGCTGCATGTCATGAGTAATCATCACAATCGTATGACCTTGCTTCTGAAGACTGTCCAAGAAATTCATGATATCTGTGTAAGTCTTGTAATCTTGACCAGCCGTTGGCTCATCTAAGATAATGATTTCAGGTTTCAAAACCAAGATAGACGCAATGGTCACCCGCTTTTTCTGACCAAAGGAAAGCGCAGAAATGGGCCATTTACGAAAACTATAGAGACCACAAGTCTTCAAGACCTCATGAACACGCTCTTCAACCTCAGCCTCTTCAATCCCTCGCAAACGCAAACCAAGAGCCACCTCATCAAAAATCATAGTTTGGCTAATCATCTGATTTGGGTTTTGCAAAACAAAGCCTATACGTTCTGAACGCTCGGCGATGCTATCCTGACTAATATCCTGACCCTTGTAAGTTAATTTCCCTTGACTAGGGACAAAACCGCATAGAGCCTTGGCAAGCGTCGACTTCCCAGCCCCATTTTTACCGACAATCGCTAGTCGCTCACCTTTTTTCAAGCTAAAGGACAGATCCTCTATGATTGCTGGACTATCTCCATAGGAAACGCTAAGCCCCTCAACCTTCAAAATAGAGTCACTCGAACTGTCTCTTTTATCTTTCAAAACTCTGTCTGGCAGAGCAAGGTCAGATAAGTCTAAAGCATCTAATTGACTAAGATTTTGTGCACTCCTTGTGTCAAATCCCAACTGACGTAAAACCGTCACATATAGAGGTTCGCGAATCCCATTTTCTAGCAAGAGCGTACTCGATAAAAGCTCATCTGGGCTACCATTAAAGATGAGCTCTCCTTCATTGACCAGTAAAATGCGGTCAACGGGACGATAAAGAACATCTTCTAGGCGATGCTCAATAATAATCGTCGTAGCTCCCACCTCCTTGTGAATCTTATCAATGAGGTCAATGGTTTCCTGTCCTGATTTAGGATCTAAATTTGCCAGAGGCTCATCAAATAAAAGAATAGGACTTTCATCAATCAAGACACCAGCCAAACTGACTCGTTGCTTTTGGCCACCTGATAAATCTTGAGGGCGGTGATTCAAAAGAGAGGTCAAGTCTAGACGCTCAGCCCAGAGGGCTACCTTATCTTTCATCTCACTTTGATCAGCACAATCATTCTCCAAAGCAAAAGCCAAATCCTCGGCTACTGTTAGGCCAATAAACTGACCATCTGGATCCTGCAATACCGTCGATACCAACTGTGACTTATCATAGATAGATTGCTTGAAAATATCCTGACCATCTATCCTTACCTGGCCTTGTGCCTGACCTTTATGAATATTAGGTATGATACCATTGAGACACTGAGCTAGGGTCGACTTTCCACTACCAGAAGGACCTAAGATGAGGACTTTCTCGCCCTTGGCAATATCAAAGCTGATATCTTTTAGTGTCGCTTCTGCTTGCGCATCATATTGAAATGTAAACTGATTAAAACTAATGTATTTATCCATGTTTCTACTAAAAAAGAGAGGAGGTATCAAAACAAACTGACAGTCCCACTCTCCTATGATTCATGCTAGTCTTTGGTAAGACTACCAGATTGTGTACGTGAGCTAGCATAGATTGCAAGAAGGAGGGTTCCTCCAATTGCAATTGTAATAAAGTTAGCTACGCCAGCTACAAAACTTTGTGCATAAAGGTATGACCAGGCTTGTGCAAATTGGAGTCTATCACCAATAGGAGTAACGATACCATAGGCAATAAGGAGGGCCAATGCTTGTACTAGGTTAAACCAAATCATACTCATCAAAGAAAACTTGCCAGTTGTCACATCATATTTTTTGTTGAATAGACCAATTACAAGTCCTGTAATAGCACTTGCAAGTACCCAAGCCCATGAGATATTTCCGTATTGGATGCCATCTTTAAGTGCATGGCCAATGAAACCCATAAAGAAACCTGTAATAGGCCCAAAAATCACTGAGAATAGGGCTTGAACAGCATACTGAAGTTGGATGCTAGTATTCCCAAAAATAGGGATATTAACAAACATACCAATGATAATAAAGAGTGCTGCACCAATACCTGTCGCAACTACTGTACGAATTGAATTATTTTTCATAATCTTACTTTAATCTCCTAAACGTTTAATTTCAATGTGCCAGTTAGACCCTACACCAACATTATAGGCCTTGGCAAAAGACCCTTGGTTAATGGCTAAGCCAACACGATAGAGGGAATTGATATAAATAATTGGCTGACCGATACGAACATCCGCAAAAGATTTCCCATAGGTAACTTGGTTTTGGTAGACCAACATATCATTGTTAAAGATAGTCACTTCGAATCGATCACCAAAGTTTGGTTCCAACGCGTAAAAGTCATCACGTGTGATAGAGGTCCACAGAGAGCCGAAGCGGACATCCAAAATGTCAATCGCCCCACGAACCAAATTATCCTCTATGACGGTTTCAACCACTGGAAGTTCTAGAATTTTATCCACAGGTAACTCAGGACCAACTTCTTCAAAACTGATATGACCAGAAGCTAATTTGGCACCTGTATAGGCATAAACATCACGACCATGGAAGGTATAGGAAAGCTCTGTATTACTACGACGATTCTCAACCTCGGAAATCTCACGAACAGCCTCGATACCAACAACCTTTTTGATATAAGAAAGTGTCCCGTTATCTGGTGTGTCGATATATTGCCCCGTCTTTGTTAAGGCAACCACACTTTTACGTGAGGAACCTACACCCGGATCAACTACCGAAACAAAGGTTGTCCCCTCAGGCCAGTATTCAACGGTCTGAAACAGACGATAAGAAGCCTCAAAAGTGTTGTAGGGGGTAATATCATGTGTCAGATGATGAACTCCCAAACTAGGTTCTTCTTGAAGGGCCACACCAATCATAGCCGAAACAGCACCGTCAACCAAACCAAAGTCTGATTGAAGCACCAATAAATTATTAGTCATAAATGTTTTACCATTTCTCTTTGAACGGTTTATTTTACCATATTTTAAGGGCTTTTTAAAGATGATAGATTCTTGAGCTAGCTATAGTCTTTGACTATGTTTTCTCTAAAATCAAAAAGCCAGCCAAATAGGCCGACCTTATACAATTAGCTATGCTTTCTTCCAACGGCTCTTTTCTGCTACTGCTGTAAAGAGAACGTCTGTTGAAGAATTAAGGGCTGTTTCACAAGAGTCTTGGATGACACCTACGATAAAGCCGACACCGACAACTTGCATGGCCAAATCATTTGAGATACCAAAGAGGCTACATGCTACCGGCACTAATAGGAGGGATCCTCCAGCAATACCTGAGGCACCACAAGCAGAAATAGCTGAAACCACACTAAGAATGAGTGCTGTCGCAAAATCGACCTGAATTCCCAAAGTCGTTACTGCAGCAAGCGTTAGGACATTGATTGTCACGGCTGCTCCAGCCATATTAATAGTTGACCCCAAAGGGATAGAAACCGAATAGGTATCAGGATTCAAACCAAGATCCTTACAAAGTTGAAGGTTAACTGGAATATTGGCTGCTGACGAGCGAGTAAAGAAGGCTGTAATCCCAGAGTCTTTCAAACAACGGAAAACCAGTGGGAAAGGATTTTTGCCCATCATCACAAAAGCAATGATTGGATTAACAACCAAGGCAACAAAGGCCATTGTTCCCACTAAAACAAGGATTAGGATACCATAATCTGCCAAAACACCAACACCATTCTCAGAAATAGTATTAAAGACAAGACCAAGGATACCAAATGGGGCCAAGTTGATAATCCAACGAACGATTTGTGACGTCACTTCTGCCAAGGTATTAAGCAAATCCTTCGTATGGTTGCTAGCTGTTCGCATGGCGAAACCAAAGACAACTGCCCATACCAAAACACCAATATAATTGGCTTGAGCCAAGGCATTGACAGGGTTATCTACCATCTTAAGCAATAAATCTTTAAAGACTTCTCCCACACCTTGAGGTGCCGTCGCTTTAGTCGCCGCCGCTGCTCCCAACTTCAGAGAAATTGGAAAAATATAGTGAGAAATAACAGCCGTCAAAGCTGCCGCAAAGGTCCCAAAGAGATAAAGAACAATAACTGTTTTCATATTGCTTTGTTGACCTTCTCGCGTTTGGGAAAGGGCGTTGGCAACCAAGGCAAAGACCAAAAGTGGAGCAATTGCCTTCAAACCACCAACAAACATGTCTCCTAAGAGACCAATAACCGTAAACTTAGGAACAAGCAAACCAAGCACAGCACCCACTACCACACCAATGGCAATACGCTTAATTAGACTGGTCCTATTCCAAGTTGAAATAAAACGTTTCATAACTCATTAACTCCTTTTTATGGTTAACTCAACCATAAAGCATTCGATAGCTTCCATACTATGATAAATATCTGAAATCGTCAAGACATGAGAAAAGCCTGTGGCAAACAGGCTCTCAAATCCTATTTATGACTCAATTTACGGGTCAAGAAATCACCCAAGAATTGGATAAGGAAAATCAAAATCAAAATCAAGAAAGTTGCCAAAATGGTAACTGATGTACTTGAACGGTTATATCCATAGTAGATGGCGATGTAACCAAGACCACCGGCACCGATAGCACCGGCCATTGCAGTTTCACCCACAAGGGAAATCAGAGTTACGGTTGATACACGAACCAATTCTGGAAGCCCTTCACCAAGGTAAACTTTAATCGTATCCCAAAGTGTTGCGCCACTAGCTTGTGCTGCTTCAATAACGCCACGGTCAAGATCTGCAAGTACCACCTGTACTTGACGTGCAAAGAATGGGAAAGTCGCAGCTGACAATGGAACCAAGGCCGCTGTCATACCAAGGTTAGTCCCCACGATAAAGTAAGTGAAGCCTTTCAAAATTGCCAAGAGGATGATGAAAGGAATGGCACGGAAGATTGAAGTGATTTTATCCAAGATTTGGAAAACAAATTTATTTTCAATGACTCCACGAGGACCTGTCAATACCAAGAAGAGCCCCATAACAAGACCAAGAAGCCCCCCAATGATGAAGGAAATAACCGTCATATAGAGAGTCGCATAGATGGCGTCTGGCCAAGAGTTAACCCCCTGCATACCAATACGATAAATATCTGGAAAGTTTTGTTGAATCCAATCTGCCATTATTGGGCTCCTTTCTTAAGTACTTGCAAGCTGACACCTGCATTTTCAATCGCTTTTTGGGCAGCAAGAACCTTATCTGCCTCACCATCCAATACAACGACCAATTCACCAACAGGTGTATCACCTAGAATCTCAAGGTTACCGTAAAGGATGTTACTTGAAACTCCGTAATCTTTGAAAATTTCAGTCAAGAGTGGCTCATCTGTTGAAGAACCAGCATATTTAAGTTGAACGAGAAGGGCTGAGTTTGGTAAGTTTTTCACTACTGGTTGTGCATTAATCTTAGCCAAGGCATCTTCAATCCCTGCAGCAGTTTCAATAAATTCTTGTGTCAAATCTTCTTGTGGATTTGAGAAGATATCAAGAACACTGCCCTCTTCCAAAAGTTGACCATTTTGCATAACAGCCACACGGTTACAAATGTCTTTAACAATTTGCATTTCGTGGGTGATCATAACCACTGTCAAACCAAGCTTTTTATTCAAATCCTGCAAAAGTGAAAGGATCTGCTTAGTTGTTTTTGGGTCAAGAGCTGAGGTAGACTCATCTGAAATCAAGATTTCAGGATCATTAGCCAAGGCACGGGCAATCGCTACACGTTGTTTTTGACCACCTGACAACTGTGCAGGATAGTTTTCGGCACGATCAGCCAAATCAACCAATTCCAAAAGACCACGAATTTTTTTGTCTTTCTCTTCATTGCTTAATTTAGAATGACGAAGAGCAAAAGCTACATTTTCATAAGCCGTCTTTTGAGCCATAAGGTTAAAGTGTTGGAAAATCATCCCAATCGTTTGACGTTTCTGGCGCAATTCTTTTGTCGACAATTGGACCGTACCATCTGCAAAAGTCACATCTTTACCGATAGTGATTTTACCAGCTGTAGGCACTTGTAAAAGATTGATCGCACGCACAAGGGTAGATTTACCAGCCCCTGAATAACCAACAATTCCGTAAATATCACCTTTCTCAATCTGGATAGACACATCCTTAACCGCTTGAATAGTGCGGCGTTTCTGCGTAAAGGTGATATCAATATTTTTCAAATCAATAATGACATTACTCATAACTTGCAATTAACTCCTTAATTAGTTCAATGTGGGTGTAGTAATCTGCTAGACTAACATTTTCATCCCCACCATGGTCACGACTGTTAGCATTCCCTATACCAAAGGCTGCCATAGGAACACCCAAAGCCTGATAAATCATATGCATAGGCCCCGTACCTGCTGCTGTTGGAAGGACAGCGACACCTTCTTCATAAAAGCCTTTTGCTAACTCAATAACATTGACAATAGCTGGATCAGACATATCACTTCGATAACTTTCTTCACCAAGAGTGAAGGTTACCTTGATACGGTCAAATCCTTCTTTTTTGAGGTGAGCCTTAATACACTCCAAAACGTACTCAGGTGTCAAGCCAGGGACCAAACGCATCTCCATCTTAGCTCTGGCTTGAGCTGGTAAGATGGTCTTAACCCCTTGCCCCTGATAACCTGTTGAAATTCCCTCAATAGAAAGAGCAGGCTCAAAATAGTAAGTTTTTAAGAACGCTCGGCGGTCACTTTCTAAAATGGGTAGTTTTAAGCCGTAAATCCTACGAAGACTGTCTGCATTTTCAATGGCATAAGTTTCGATAAGATTCATCTCTCGTTCGTTTGGTTGGACAATCTTTTCATAGATGCCGTTGATAAGGATACGTCCCTGATCATCTCTCATGCTTGAGATAGCATTAAGCAAGTACCATGACGCCGATTCAATCACTGCACCAAATTTAGAGTGGATATCAACATCAGCACTCTCGACAGACAAGTCAAAGGTAATAATTCCCTTGTTGCCACCTGTGATTTCCAATTGACCTTTACTATTTCGGTTCCCTTGCTCCCAAACCAATAGGTCTGCAGGAAGAAGGTCATCTCTGTATTTTTCCAAATACTTTTCAAGGTCGGTTGATGCTGATTCTTCAGCACCTTCCATCATAAACGTAATATTTACAGGAAGATCTCCGACCTCACGAATGTACTTACGAAGAGCTGTCAACCGAGCTGTGATATGGCCCTTATCATCGTCGACACCACGACCATACATATATCCCTTTCGAACAGTCAGACGGAAAGGTTCATCGGTCCATGGCTGATCATTGTCCGCAGGAACAGTGTCATAGTGTTGATAGAAAATAATTGTTTTCGCATCTGGATTTGGACTCTTGAATTTCGCCAAGACAAAAGGTGCCGTATGGGTCTCGTCAATTGTCACCTCTGCGCCAACACCAGAGAAAATCTCACCAAGGTAAGCAGCCACATCATAGAGACCAATATTTTGAGCAAAAATAGATTTTTTAGAAATCAAAGTCCGCAAAACTTCAAAATAGTGCTGAGCAATTTCATCGTTACGAAATTTTCGTAACTGCTCTTCTTCACTTGAAAATGCCATCAAATCGTCTCCTTAATACACGACAAAACGGCGTGCTCTCACACGCCCTCTGTCCTTAGCTTATTTCTTTGAATTAGCTTTCAATTGATCTTGTGTTGGGGCACCTTTCCATGCTGGAAGGTCAACCTTGTTAGATGCATCATAGATGATTTGCGCTACTTCATCATTTTGGTAGGCTTTAATCAAAGTCTTGATAGCATCAGCTTTATTTGATTTTTCCCAATCTTTATTAGCTGCAATGATATTGACCCAATCTTTCAAATCTTGGCTTGGATCTTCTTGGAAGAGAGTTGTGTCATAGTCAACGTTTTGTTGTTGTGCGTATGAGTTGTTAACAACTGCTGCATCTACTGATGAAAGAGTTTGGGCAGCTTGTTCAGCTGCGATTTCTTTAATATCCAATTTCTTTGGATTTTCAGAAATGTTCTTGATAGTTGCCAATTCACCATCTTTAACATCCAACTTAATCAAACCAGCTGTTTGAAGAAGTGTCAACGCACGGCTTTCGTTTGTACCATCGTTAGGTACTGAGATGGTAGCTCCATCTGGAAGATCTTTAACATCTTTATACTTAGCTTTTCCGTTTTCAGTACCTGAGAAAAGGTGGATTGGGCTAAGAAGTGTGTCAGCTGCTGCAACAACATCACCTTTATTTTCTTTGTTCCAGTTGTTCAAGAAATAAATGTGTTGGAAAGCATTAACATCGATTTCGCCGTTTTTAAGGGCTTCATTTGGTTGGTTGTAGTCTGTGAACTCTTTCAACTCGATAGTAACACCCTTGTCTTTAGCCAATTCTTTGACTTTATCCCACAATGGCTCAGTAGTGTCATCCAAAGTCATGACACCAACTGTCAAAGTTTTATCATCTTTAGCTGATTTGTTACCGCCAGCACCACAAGCAGCCAAAGCTACTGTTGAAGCGACTGCCAATCCTGTAATTCCAAGAATTTTTTTAAGTTTCATAACGAACTCCCTTTAATTGTTTTAAGTGTAAAATTATTATCCCATAGGATAAGAATTGTAGCAAATTGTTTATAATTGTATATATCTATAGTTTTTAACTATAACATGTCCTAGATTTTAATTATATGAAAAAGCTGAGAATCATTCCCAGCTCCTTTCTTATTTTTTGCTTGGAACTTTCAAAGCGTCTTTAGTTGGAATATAATCTTTGTTTCCAAGGAATTTTTCAGCCAACTTAGCCAAAGTACCATCTTTTTGGAGTTCTTCCAAACGTTTGTTTACAAATTTTTGAAGATCTTTTTGATTATCTGCGAACAAGAAGTAGATGTATGGTTGTTGATCAGATTTAAGCTCAATCGTCTTCAAGTTGCTCAATTTATTGTTTTTGATGATTGCATTAACAGTTGGTGCATCAAAAATCTTGAAGTCGTACTTGCCTTCATTCAAACTTGTCAACATTTGTGTAATATTTTCATTTGTGTAGTTAAGTTCAACTGGCTTGTCTGAATGTTTCTCATTAAACTCTGTCAATTGAGTAGCTGTCGATGTTCCTTGAACAACCTGCGTTGAGTGTCCAGCAATATCATCATATTTCTTAATATTACTATCTTTTGGAACAGTCAAAACAGCTGGTGTGGTACCAATTGGATATGAGAAGAGATATTTTTGGTCACGTTCTTCTGAATAAGAGATATTGTTCCCAGCCATTTGGTATTTAGCTGAGTCAAGACCTGTGAAGACTGAAGACCATTCTGTTTTTTGAAATTTCACTTCATATTTGTCAGAGTCTTTGAAGACTGCTTTGGCCACTTCCACATCGTAACCAGTCAATTCACCGTTTTCTTCATATGAGAACGGTGCTGTTGTCCCAACAGTGGCAAAGTTAATTGTTTCTTTAGCACCTGAAGATTTAGATGCTTCTTTTGATGATTTAGATGAACATGCAGCAAGCAAAGCTACTGAAGCAATGGCTACACCCGTAATTCCAAGAATTTTTTTAAGTTTCATAATACTCTCCTTTGAGATTGATTGTTATTATTGTAACAGAATTCACTAAGCTTAACTAATACTTAAACATAATCAAGGTGATAAGAAAATACTATCACCTAAAAATATCAATTGTTTGACAAAGAAAAAAGTAGGAAACCTAGAACGATTTCCTACTTATCCTTATTAATAATGTGACAAACGCTCAACTACTTGCTGGTTACTGAGCACTTCCTGGGCAGGAAAGAAATCAGCTTTGCCATCTTCGAAAAGAAGAACATCAGCCTTTTCATGATGAAGGTGCTTGAAGTGGTGAGCAGACATGATAATAGTTTTTCCAGCTGAATGAAGGTCATGTAGAAGTTCCCTAAAAAATTCTTCATATTCTTTAGAAAGATTATTGAAGGGTTCATCAAGAATATACACATCTGGATTAGTTACCATGATACTGGCAAAAGCCACTTTCTTCTTTTCTCCACCAGACAGTTGATAGGGAACGCGATCTCTTAAATCGTCAATTTTAAGCAGGGATAGCGTGTCTTGAACGCGCTGTGAGACTTCTTCTTCGGTTAGACCTAGCTGGCGAGGACCAAAAGCAATCTCATCATAGACAGTACTATTAAATAACTGACTATCCACATCCTGAAAGAGGATTCCGAGGCGACTATAAAAATCTCGTTTTTGACGTTTGTCCTTCAGCCATTCTTTGAGGTCCTTCCCTAAGAAAAGAATGCGACCAGATTCTTCCTGCTTGAAGCCAGTTAATAAACTGATAAGACTTGATTTTCCAGTCCCATTTTCCCCCATCAACATCACATATTGTCCTTGTCTAATCTCCAAATCAAGACCAGTAAAGACCTTTTTTTGTTCATAGGCACAGGCCACTTGTTTCAATTGAAACATATCATCCTCCTAACAGAATCTGTCCTAAAATCACTGCTACTAGACCTATCAAGGCCAGCCAGTCCTTCCATGTGAATGACTGTGATGACTTGACATACTCACCGACAAAGCAACGTGCTTCCATGGCTTGAGTTAGTTCCTCACCATAGCGTATAGCTTTAAGGTATAAAATTCCCCAGATATTACTTCCAATCCGGAAACGATGGTTGCCGCCAAAGCTTCGTGCTTCAATCCCTTTGAGCAAATCCATTAATTGTTTTCCAAAGACATCGATATATTTTATGGTGATATCTAACTGGAGCAGAACAAGATCAGGAAAATGTAACCCTTTTAATGCCACTAGCATCTCACTTATTGTACTTGTCTCTGAATAATAAGCAATGGCTACGGCAATCAAAGGAAGTCTAAAAAGAAAGAGCGATTGACCTCCGCTAAGTAAGAGATGCGGTAGATAAAGAACTAAAGGGAAGATCAACAACACTACAGTTTTTTTCAAAGTTCTTACTAAAACAGAATGCGGTAAAAAAGCCACGCCAGCTCCTAAAAACAAGGCTACAATCCACAAAACTGTGAGATTTCGACTAATTCCCACTGAAACAAGTAAGAAAAAGAGAAGTAAAACCTTAGCTGTTGGATGAAAGACTGATGCTACTTTTAAAGGATGCGTTTCAAACTTTTGAAGAAGAGCTTCCAGATGGTGACGATTCCGGATAAGAAAGTTATTTCTACCGACTTTAGTGACTACTGGGCGCTCTTCCGACATCCAATCTGGAACAATCATTTTTCAACCTTTCTACCGAAAATCAAGCGATAGAGGATGAAGAAAATCAAAACAGCAGAGGCAGCGCTCAGGATATAACCCAAAACTTCTGGAATGCCTGCGATACTATAATCTGGGAAGAGGGCATTGAATGAAAAACCATTCAACATTCCTTTTGGCGCTTGGGCTTCCACATGGTAATGAGACAATTTTTCTACCAACTCTTTGACATCCCATTCTGCAAAAGCTGTTCCCGTCGCCAATAAACCAAGTGGCGTTAGGATAATTAAGGCTAAGATAAAGAGCAATAAAGGACGTAGTTTCTTAGTCGTTATTTCCTGAGTATTATCAATATTCAAACGTTCAATGAATTCTTGAACACCGGCTGTGAAAAATCCTTCTACCAGACCGATAAGCAGGTGAGTCAAGCCCATTACTGGAAGCGTCACTCTCAAAGGGTATGGATTGTAAAGCGGATTACCACTGCTATCTTTAAAGAGAATCGGTTGAATTCCTAGTAAAACCGCAACAGTCAGGGCCGCAACTACAATTCCAATATAACCTCCAAAAAAGCTAGCAATTATCCTGTTCTTTGTCCACTTATTCAAGAGTTTATAAACAGCATAACCCACAAATGGCATGACAACAGCCATACAAAAGGCATTCGCACCAAAGGCCAAAATCCCACCATCACCAAATAGCAAAGCCTGCATAGCTAGAGCCACACTAACTGCTAAACAGGAGGCCCAAGGTCCTAACAATATAGCAATTAGCACTGCCCCAACAGCATGGGCACTCGTTCCACCTGGGGCTGGAAGATTAAACATCATGATAAGGAAGGACAAGGAAGTCCCGATTCCCAACATAGGAATCGTTTTTTTATCAGTTTCAACCTTTACCTTCACTTCCTTGACAGCCTTATACCAAATAGGCAACATAACTGCCCCCATTGCCGCACAAGTCATAGGGCTTAAGTAATTTTCAGGAATATGCATTTTTTATCTCCTCATATCATTTTTTCTCAAATTCAAAGGGGTTAATCCATGTATTTCTTGTCTAAAATAGTCTGCACAAGAATAAATGACGCGACGATTATCCTCAGCAGTTTTTCCTAAGATACGTAACACCAAACCTGGGATATCTAAGGATGAAATGGCAAAATCAGACTCAAGATTTAGCCCTTCTAAGTACTTCTGCAAAGCCTTAACAAAAGCCTCGTCAATATTTGGTGACACCATTACCAAGCTATTGTAATTACGCCAGCCTTCAAAATAACCAAGTTTAAACATATCTTGTTTCTGAGGCTCTAAGAGAGTCTGATCGCTATAAACAAGTTCATTATCTTGGTAAATTTGTGTCAAATTACGAAAATAATGGTATTGAAACGGCAAATCCTCGTGAGACCAACCTGCCGTCACACCATCTGAATAAATCAAGTGGGCAGACTTATCCATATCAATACGACTTGTTTGGAAATAGCGTGATCTCAAATAGGGAATGACTTCATCAGCCATGTACTCCAAATAGCTATTTTCTTCAAGTGTGATGGACGTATGTTGTTGCGTCAACTGTCCTCTTTCACACTTGTAAACATAGGTAGGTGTTTGGGTTGTTACCAAGGCATGAGCATCTTTATTAACATCAATGGTCACTTGATACTGCTCACCCTCGACAAAGCCCCCACCCATATTAATTAGGAAATAGTAAGGAACACCATTGGCATCTGAATTATCCGCTGATACTCGAGAGTTACCTTCTTGGTATTTCTTGTGGGAAATTGTACGACCATTTCGGTTTGAAAATCCAAGATGGACAAAGCCATCGTATGCTTGTGTCATCTTACAAGTCCTCTAGTAGGAAATTCTTACGAATCCATTCTTCCACTTCCTTAACATTGTCATCATTATTCAAATTTGTGAAAATGAAAGAATCTTCGTTACGGAAATGAAGGGTATCTTCACGCATACGATCTAGGTTAGCTCCAACATAAGGTGCAAGGTCAGTCTTATTGATCAAGAACAAATCACTCTTAATCATCCCTTGACCAGCCTTACGTGGAATTTTTTCACCCTGAGCAACGTCAATAATATAAATGGTGAAATCAACCAAATCAGGACTGAAGGTCGCAGCCAAGTTATCCCCACCACTTTCAAGGAAAATAACATCCAAATCATGGTTAAAGCGCTCTTGAAGAGTTTCAATCGCTTCAAAGTTCATAGAAGCATCTTCACGAATAGCAGTATGAGGACATCCACCAGTTTCTACACCAATGATACGGTCTTCATCTAAGCTTGAATTTTTAGCCAAGAAAAGAGCATCTTCTTTTGTATAGATATCGTTAGTAATAACTGCTAAATTTAAGTCGGACATACGTCGTGTAAGACGCTCAAGCAAAAGGGTTTTACCTGAACCACAATTCTTGAATTTCCTGTGTCATTTTTTCTAATTGCGAAAAGCTACGTAAAACAATCTCTTGTCCAGCAAACTGTCCAAGTGGAATGGCACGAACAGCATTTTGAACCATCGTCGAAATCACGCTATAGCCATAAAGTGCAATAGCTTCACTACATCCCAAGCCCTTGTTAAACACATAGAGCGCAAAGACAATAGCTGGATTGCCGAAGACCTCACCCTTACGTATTTTGGACTGATAGTCATCCAATACCGGAATAGCATGGAGCCTTTGAATGAGTCGAAGCATTTGTTTAGCAATCATTTTAGTCCCCTGTCTTGTTTCACGCGCTTGCGTCGAAACTGTCAAGACCTTATCATAATGCCAAACCTGCTCTAAGTTGTCTGTAGCCATAGCATCATAAACCAATTTGATTACAAGACCTTCACCATATTTAAACTGACTAGCTAAATAGGCTTCTTGCCACTCTTCGTAACCTTTATCATCTGTTACAGTATCCTCGCGCAGATAATTTTCCATCCCAAAAGAGTGGTTAAATGATCCAATTGGAAAGGTTGAATCGACAATTTGCACAATTTCAAGATAATCTTGCAAAGACACATTAGCAAAGGGATTAATGTTCATGGGCAGTTAAATTCACATGGCGTAGGGGCTTATCAAGGACCACTTCTTCAATCGTGTAGGCAATCTCTTTTTGAGTCAAGACTTGCTCTACAACTGGGTCAACCTCTAAATAAATCTTGGCATCTTTCACCTCAATCGGTTTATGAGTATTCCCAAGAAT
>QWCL01000237.1_pt1 | contig 26575 bp, 17 predicted proteins | sample 1972551 | NCBI WGS metagenome assembly QWCL01 (sample SAMN09866709, study PRJNA288562) | Human oral metagenome isolate term2_saliva, whole genome shotgun sequencing... | isolation source: mouth | host: Homo sapiens | place: USA: California
CAAAAATCAAGAAGATGGACACAGGTGTGTTCTGGGGGACACCTTTAACATCTGTTGAATGGCCTGCAGCTGTAACTGAAATTCCTGCAAGAACATTCTGGGCTTGTGGCCAACTAACAACTATCAAGGGTATTCCTGGTCAGCCTGGTGCATGGGATAACATCACTAAGATTGGTGAAAATGCATTCAATCAGTGTACTGCTTTGACTACTATTAAGTTGCCAGCAGAGCTTAAGACAATTGACGCACAGGCTTTCCGTACCTGTATAAACTTAGCTACAGTAGACTATGGTACTAAGGTTGAAACTATCGGTGACGCTGTTTTTATGTCTACTGGTGCTTTGAAGAAGTTCTTCTTCAAGGGTTCTGTTAAGACTCTTGGTGCTAATGCTTTCCAAGAGAGTGGTCTTACTTGTGTTCATCTCAAAGGTGATATGACTATCGGTAAAGAGGCTTTTATGAAGTGTACAAGCTTGAAGTATGTTGACTTCCCTGCTACATCTTCAGCTACTCAGCCATTGACATACGTGGCAGAAGGTATGTTTGCTGGTTGTACAAGTCTGCCTTTCATCACTCTTCCATCTACTGTAACAGAGATAAAGGCTAACGCTTTCAATGGTTGTTCAAACTTGAATTACGTTAATATCTTGGCTGAAACACCAGCAACATTGGCTACTAACGCATTCGATAACACACCAAAGAATGTCTATGTAAAGGCAAGTAAGATGTCTGTTTATCTGTCAAATGCTGATTGGAACACACTCAACTTGAAGGATACTTACGAGCAGACATTGAGTACAAAGTATGCTACTTTCACCCACGACTTCCCTGTAGACTTCGTTGCAGCTAATGGTCGTGATGCTATGGAGGCTTATGTAGGTAAGAGTACATATAAGGTTACGCAGCCTACAAAGGTTCAGAAGATATTGAAGATGACTAAGTCTGCTTCCATTGCAGCCAACGAAGGTGTTATTCTTGCTGGTACACCTGGTACTACTTACACCTACCGTATCGCAGAGTCAGCTGTTGCTAAGCTCACTGATAACAAGGTAATGCCAGTTCGTGAAGATACTCTTCTTTATCAGACAGAGACAGACGGTAAGAGTAACTGGACACTACAGGCTGATTATAAGTTGCACTTAACGCAGGATGCAAAGACCATCTATTGTGGTAGAGCTTATGTTCATGAAACCAACGAGACAGGTGTTCAAGGCGCAAAGCCAGTAGTCTTCGGCTTAAGTCTTGATGATGAAGATGGTAATACGTCTAATGATACAACGGGTATCGGCAGCGTTGAGAACAAGAAGGCAGATGAGGAGAATGTTTATTATACGCTTTCTGGTGTAAAGGTAATCAACCCTACGGAGAAAGGTGTATATATTAAGAACGGTAAAAAAGTTATTATACGATGAAATGTAACTATATAGCTCCTACAACAGAGCAAATCACAGTGAAGATAGAGCAGCACTTATTGGACTTATCTTTCGATGATACACCTGCTGATCCAGGTTCTGCATTATCAAAGAAGCACACATTTGAGTTGGATGACGATGAGACTGATGATGCCTTGAGAGTAACATCTAATGGTGATATCAGTATTGGTAAGCACTCTCTTTGGGATGAATAATTATTAATATCGTTTATAATGAAGGCATTGCCAAGGCTTGGCTTGAAAGAAGTCAGACTGTGGTGATGCCTTTCTACTTTACCATCAAGCATGAAAGAAGCCGTATAGGCCCATTTAGAAAACCAATAAGAATTAAAACCATGAGATTAAAACGATTGCTTATTCTGTGTGTCGCATTGTCGGCATCTGTGTTCTCTTTTGCAGACGACTTCGTGTATGACAATCTTAAGTACACTACAAGCTCGGACAAATCAGTGACTTTAGTAGACGGAAAGAGTGCGAGTGGAGAGGTAATTATCCCTTCTGTAGTTCGCAATAACAAAAAGGTTTATTCCGTTACAGCCATTGCGCATAATGCTTTTGAGCGTAACAATGCTATTACAGCTGTGACAATACCAAGTTCGGTAAGCACTATTGGCTACAGTGCCTTTAATAGTTGTAAAGGTTTACAACGTGTGATGGATGCCTCACGTGTCGTCGAGATGCAAGGCTTTGAGTACACTGATTGTACGAGTCTGACTTCTGTAACTTTATCGGGGACACTACAAAAGATTGGTTATCGGTCTTTTGCAGGTACTGCCTTGACACGTCTTGTATTACCTGAAAGCGTGAAGGAGATTGGTGGAGAGGCTTTTCAAGATTGTCACCAACTAACAAACGTAGAGTTTAACAAAGGTATTCAGTATATAAAGGACCATGCTTTTAAGAATAGTGGATTGGCTTCCTTAGAACTTCCTGAGGGCATAAAGGAGATTGGTGAATGGTCTTTTGAGGGTTGTAAGAGCCTGAAGACGGTGCAAATCCCTCAGTCTGTAACAACATTAGGGACGGGGGCTTTCTATACGTGTTCAGCCCTTGAGTCAGTCGTTATACCAGCCTCTGTTACGAATTTCAACGACAGAACCTTCAATGGATGTAGTAATTTGTCCGCTGTTTATTACTTAGGCAGCAGTTGTCCAAGCCTTGGTCAGAACACTTTTGTCGATGTTTCCAATGATTTTGGGTTCTATGTAAAACCATCAGCATTGCCTGTCTTGCAAGGAATAGCCTATGTCTCTGACAAGGTAAAGGATAGTTTCCCTTATCAGCAGAACAGTAAGTATGCTACCTTCTCACGCCCTTTTGCTGTCGATTTCAGTGCAGCTACGGGGCTAAAAGCATATATTGCAAAGGGAAAAAGTGGGCAGAGTTCGGTAGCTTTGACGGCTGTTACGACAGCAAGTGCTGGTACGGGACTTGTCCTTGAGGCTACACCTAATATCATCTATCAGCTTCGATTGGCTGATAGTGCCCCTCAGTATGCTGATAACGCACTACGTGTTTCAATCGGGACTACCGTTGAGGCGATTGCTTCAAAGGTGAGAGAGGATATGACTTCACACTATGCTCCTGTAGAACTGACGACTGACAAGGTGCGTTATGAGCCTGAAACAATAGTTACGTTTATATCGAAGTATCTTCTCCCAGACAATGCAAAGGTGCGTTATTTACATGGTAATACTGTCATAAAGACCGATGAAATCGGTGGAAAACAGCGTTGGGAATGGAAAGTGCCAGCACAGAATTTCACAGGATATATGGCTGAGCTTTATGTAGATAATGGTACATCAGAGCAGACACTTGCGACAATAGGAATAGATGTGTCTACCGAATGGGGTCGTTTCCCACGTTATGGTTTCGTCTCTCACTATGGTTCTGACAAGACACCTGAGCAGGTTAAGAAGGAAATAGATATGCTTAATCGCTATCACATGACGGGTATTCAGTTCTATGACTGGCAGTGGAAGCATCATATACCATTCCCTCAAGACTCTACAAAGTGGAAAGATATAGGTTTGCGTAATGTCTATAAGTCGTCAATAGAGAACTACATTAATCAGTTACATGGCGTAGGAAGTAAGTGTATGTTCTATGACTTAGTGTATGGTGTGACTGGTAGAATGATCGATGGAAAGCCTGAAACAGTAGATAACTTTGATGGTCATGATGGTATTAGTAGTGATTGGGGTTGGATAGACTTGCATGAAAAGAAAGGAGGCGGCTATGACCTTCGTCAGGTACAGTATCCTCTTGGTGCTTGGCCAAGCATTTATGTGATGAATCCAGGTAATCAGGACTGGGTTAACTATCTTTCTGGTTCTATCAATAAGGTCTATCAGTTGGTGGAGCTAAGATCGTTGGTACTGGTAACGTTGAATTCGGCTATAATGAGATGTGGGATGGCGACGATTATCTGTGGAACTATCGTAAGATTATACAGGACAACCGTCGTAATAATGGCAAGAACACCTTTAACACAGTCTTTGCAGCTTATCTACACTGTCGTAATGGCAATGGTGGTCAGTTCCATACAAGCAGTGCTTTGTTTGGCAATGCTACTATCTTTGCCCTCGGTGGTTCACGTATAGAATTGAGTGGTGACCACATGTTGTTCACAGAGTATTTCCCTGATAATGCCCGAAAAATGTCGGAGAAACTGCAGAAGTCTATCATCCACTATTATGACTTCCTTGTTGCTTACGAAAACTACTTACGAGATGGGAACGTTGAAACCTCTGTTAATATGACAATGGACGGCGTTAACGTGGCTGCATGGGACTTGTCAGCACCTAATCCAAGTGTTGCTGAAGCTGCTAATCAGACGATAGGACCAAAGCCGTATAGTGTAAATACGTACAGTACAACAAAGGGTGACGTGACGATGATACAGTTACTTAATTACAGTAACGTGTCAAGAGACAACTTTAATATACGTGATTTGAAGGAGACAATGCCTGAGCCTAATGTCTTAAAGAACAAGAAGATTGTTCTTGACGATGCTACTTCGGTGGCACGTATATGGGTAGCAAGTCCTGACTACTTAGGTGGTGCACCACAAGAGGTTGTCTTCTCTCAACGTGAGGGTAAGGTCTCTTTCACATTACCATCGCTTGCGTATTGGACAATGGTAGTTGTTGAGCATGGAAATAAGGCTGATAGTAGTGAGACAGAGGTAAAGAACTATGTTCTTCAAGGTGAGTCTTTCGTTGAGGCAAAGGATGAGGCTGTCCCAGTGGGTGAGGCTTACTTGTCTTTTCCTGCTACTGTTGCAAAGACTTTACAAGCATCGTTGCCATTAGTTCCTGTTACTGATGGGATTACTAATGTAACTGATAACGTACGTACTGGTTACTATACTGTGTCTGGTATCAAGGTAGATAAGCCCGTGAAAGGGGTTTATATCCATAACGGAAAGAAGATAATGGGTAAGTAGAAGAGTCTTGATGAAGAGCTTTCAAATGGGTGCTTTACTAACTAAAAATGCCGTTCTGTTTTCGTGTCGATGTCCTACACGATTGGTCTTTAGGCTTGACAGTATGTGTACAAGGCGTTCGCACGATATAAAACAAAGGTAAGAATCCTTGGTAAGCTACCTGAATACGAAAAAAGAGGATTGTTTCAATCATATCGATTGATGCAATCCTCTTCTGTTTGTGGGATATGTCAGTAACTTTTGTTACCAAGTATGACTACTGAAACTTTGGCATATCTTTGTGGCAGTAAAGCGTCTTCTTTTGTAAAGCCCTTGGCTACTTGTGAGTATTCTATTTGATTAGAACCTTCTTACCATCAATGATATAGATTCCAGGACTCAGTTTGCTATTGTCGTTAGCATCCCTTACTTTGAAGCCATTGATAGTGTAGACAGCACCTTTGGGCCGTTGATTTATCGCTATCTTATCCACAGATGTGTTGATATTACTCGCACTTTTCCCAACGACATTGACGCTACGTAAGTAGTAGCCCTGTCCTGTTATGGCTAAACCATACTGCTTCAACTCTTTGATAGTACTTGGTTCAAGTTCAACGATATAAGTCTTCTCGTCCTTTCCCTCTGTCAGGTTTACAATATGTCCATATTGCTCTGAGAACGAGAGATTAGGCCTGTTGGGTTGACCTTCAACCTTTCTGTTCTGTCGTAAGTAAACTTTTGCGTTCGGTTTAACGTCTCTCACCACAATTTCAAGCTTTTGCCCTTCTCCTATACCTGCAAATTGTTCGGCAGGAATGAGCGTCTCGCCCCATTGAATCTCCTTAAAACCATTCCATAACGTGGCGTCCTTAGAAGAACGACAAACGGTGTACAAGCGGATATTCTCACCTTTTAAGATACACCCTTCACCCTTTAGTTGCTTGCTAAGTGCCTCTGATACAACGAAAGTCATCTGTGCATCGTTCTTTGAGAGTTCTGGTTTTAGCGTAGTGATAGGTTCACCTTTTCTATTATAGAGGTCGAGACTCGCTTTCTGTGTAGGGTCACAAACCTCAAGGTCCATCACCAATTGGTCGCCTGTATTGAGTTTTTTGAACTTGTCCTTAGCAATGTCTACACTGATCTTCTGGTTCTCTCTATGTACCGGAACAGTACCAATCCAAAGCAGTTCATTAGCTCGCTTGAACACACGAAGCCAATCGATTTCTGTCACAAACGCCTTTGGTACCTTGTTAATATCACCTCCGTACTGAGGATTGAGTTCGGGGTAGAGCGTACCAGAAAAGCCTTTGTAAGGATACATGTTAGGTGTTATCGTAGTCCCAGCCTTATAGGCCTTTCCTCCGACTTGGCCTGTTATAGCAACGTCCCAGACACGGTCTTCCCCATACTTAGATAGGTTCTGCGCTAAAAGGGCATTGTACTGGTAGGGATAGCGAGGGTCTTTTCTCTTGTATCTATCGTCCTTTGTACGGAATACCGAGCGTACCCTGCCATCTAAGAGGAAGGTCACAGCTAAGTTCAGAGGGTCGCCTGGCTCTGGATCTATTTGTGCTCCATATACATGGAAGTCCTTACCTGGGTCGAAATCAATCTCTCTTACACGGTCTCCATAGTCGTTGTGGTTATATGTAGACTTAGGCATTCCATTGTTCCAACCAGCATTATAGTCCATGCCATGCGTTGTCTGATGCAGATAGAAGCCTTTCTCCTTCATTGCATCTTTTCGGTCTTCATTGACAAAGAACTCCTGTAAGTCTATTTCAAAGGTACTTGCACCATTACAATGACGAAGCCATAGCGCCATCCACGTGCCGAAGACGTATGGAATCTTAGCTTTTATCTCTATGCGAGAGTACAGAGGATAATAGGTACCTTTGTCTAATCCGACCCCTGACTTTAGGTCTGCTCCGTTTGCATTACGGCTGGAGAGTGCTCCTGACCACCAACCATATTTCCCAAACTCATGTTTGGGTTTGAAGGGAAGTTGTGTCTTTACGCTATAATCGGTACCTGCTGGGTCGTGCTTATAGTCGCGACGTCGTCCGGTAGTGATAGGTTCTCGTGAGGCTGTGATATAGACGACACCATCTCTCACCTTAACCATTTGGTCACGATAATACTGTACGCTTGCTTGGTCGTAAGTGTTACCATAATCATCGAACTTATAGTTATACTTCGTGTCTCCGTATATTCCCCATCGAGTCTCATCTATCTTATTACCATTAAACTCGTCTCCTCCGTAGTAATTCCAGCCTGCCAATGGTGGAATGGCATGCTGTGTCACTTGTGCAGAAAGCTTGGAAAGACTTAAGCACAGTCCGCAAAGTATTAATCCTGTTGTTTTCATGTTGTCTGAATTAGGAGTAGTTGTATCCTACTCAATGTTGAGAAAATAGTTTAGAGGTGGTCCTGTCGGATAGATACATCGGAACTTACGAATAAAAGTAAGGTGTCATGACATTTGTATCTATGGTAGACTAACCTCGTGTGCAAATTTACATCATTTTTTTTATAGGGACTTCTTATATAGTGTTTGAGCTGTGTAAAATATTTATAAGGTATTGTAAACCTACTCATTTTATGTTGAATAATATGAAATCAATACGTCTTTTGTTTATTTATGTTTCATCTATTAACTTGAAAGACATAGCTTTCTTGGCATAAACAACTTGTAGATTTGAAAGAGAATAGCGAAGATAGGGGAGGGTAACTCTTGTTAGCTTAAGCGGTAAAAACGATATATAATAAGGTGTTAGATATGCTTTTCCTCCTAAGGATATAAGATGCTTATATATGATAGACGAATTTTATCGATTAAGTTTACAGCCATTTCAATCCTTTATTATGCCTGATTAATAGTTTGGAAATATGCTGTCTATGTCGAAAATAGATGCTAATAGCAACAACAATGATTACTAAACTTGTAATAAAGATAAAGTTCTTCCTCTAATTAGAGCACTGCTTATCAGGCTAAAACAAGGAAGAACCTTATTTATTTGTCGTCTTTATGTTTTGAAGCGGTATTGAACTATTGCTTAGAAAATAATCATTTCTTTAGGTCGTCAATAGTCTTTACCTCAATGTAGTCACTGAGAGAGCCTCGTAACATGTCTTTCTTTAGAAGGTCATCGAGTAGGGCTATAAGACTGTCCCAGAACCCCTCCACATTAATTAAGGTAACCTTCTTATGATGATAACCAATAGAAGCAGAGGCTGCAACGGTAAAAATCTCGTCAATAGTCCCTATTCCTCCAGGCAGTGCATAGAACTCATCTGAGCGTTCCATGATGAGTGCTTTGCGATCGGTGAGGTCTTCACAAGGAATCTCAACATCTACGTAATCGCTTACCCTACGTCCTTCTTCCAAGATACGAGGGATAACACCGATAGTGCGACCGCCAGCTTCGTGTACAGCCTTTCCTATACACTCCATCAGTCCACTATTGGCACCTCCGTAAACGAGGGTATGTCCGTTCTCTCCAATCCATCGTCCCAACTCTTCCGCAGCACGGAAGTAGTTGGAATCAATGTTATTGTTTGCGGAACAAAATACTGCTATATTCATTTGAACTTGCTCTACTCGTCTTATTCAGCTAATAATTTAGCTGCCATCTCACGGCCTAAGCGGTTGCACTCTTCCTTAATCTCTGGTGTGAGTGCTTGCTTCATCTCAACAGGTTCGCCTACCTTCTCAAAGTGGAGATGGTTCTCGTTCCATTCGCCAATGGCTGCAACAGCCTTTGAAGCCCATGAGTAAGAACCAAACCAACCGATAAGGTGGTTCTTGATGTCGCGATTGGCAACCTCTTGCAAGAGTACATCCATCTCATGATAGAGTCCTGCATTATAAGTAGGAGCACCAACTATCAAGCCACGGAAGCGGAAGATGTCCTGGAGGATATAGCTGTGATGTGTCTTAGAGACGTTGTACAAACGGATATTCTTCACACCAGCAAGAGACGCTGAGCGGGCTATCTGTTCTGCCATACGTTCTGTGTTACCATACATCGTACCGTAGCAAATAACCAAACCTGGGTCTGTCTCATATTTAGACATACGGTCATACAATGCGACAACCTTGTCAACATATTGATGCCATACTGGTCCGTGAGTAGAACAAATATAGTCGAAATGGATACCAGCAAGCTTCTTCAATGCATTCTGAACAGGTGTTCCGTACTTTCCAACGATGTTAGAATAGTAGCGAACCATCTCTAACCAGCACCAGTCTGTGTCTATGTCCTTATCGATGAGACCGCCGTTTAATGCACCAAAACAGCCGAAAGCATCGCCAGTGAATAGGTAGCTGACCTCACCCTTACAATGAGTCATCATTGTTTCAGGCCAGTGTACCATTGGAGTCATGTAGAACTGAAGGGTATGATTACCTAAGTTAAGCTCTTCACCATTCTTTACTTCAATCGTATTGTCCTTGATTCCATAGAATCCAGACATCATATCGAAGGTCTTCTTATTACCGATAACTTGAATGTTAGGGTAATACTTACGCAGTAAAGCAAGTGATCCAGAGTGGTCAGGTTCCATGTGGTTGATGACTAAGTAGTCTATCTGTCGGTCGCCCAACACCTCACGAAGCCTCTCTATAAACTGTACAAAGAAATCTACCTCAACAGTGTCAATAAGGCAAACCTTCTCGTCATCGATAAGATAAGAATTGTAGCTAACACCATAGGGCAGTGGCCATAATCCCTCGAAGAGATTCTTGTTGCGGTCGTTAACTCCTACGTAATAAACTTTATTGGCAATTTCTATCATTATATATTTGATTTTATGTAGTTCCTTTTAGTTAGCTTATTGGGCTTATTAGGCCAATTGGGCTTATTAGGCCAATAAGTCTTATTAGGCTAATACGGCTTATTTATAAAGCCTCCTCCTTCATCTTCTCACCAAAGTCCTTGCTTACATAATTAAAAATGTCCTTGCAGCAGTCTGCTGAAAACATCAGAGCATAGTTGATAAGTTTGTCCCACTGCTCCTCCGTCAGTCCTTGTTCGAGGTCAGCACGGGTAATGTTATGCTTCAACATACCAAAGATGAAGCCTGCATTAAAGTTGTCACCAGCCCCAATAGTACTGATCACATTTGTGTCGAGGACAGGGTAAGACTTCTTTAATGTCCTACCGCTACGCACCTCTACAGGCTGGCTTCCTTGTGTGTAGATGAATTGTTTGCAATAGAAGGATATCTCGGCATTATACACCTTATCGGCATCTTCTTTCTTGTAAAGTGTTGCAAAGTCCTCATGACTACCACGAACAATATCGGCATAGTCGAGGTTCTCGATGAGGTTAGGCGTAACCTTGATAACCTCATCCTTATGTGCTGGACGAAAATTCACATCATAATAAATGATAGCTCCATGTGAGCGAGCATAGTCGAGTAGGCCAAGAACCTGCGGGCGAATCATTGGATTGACAGCATAAAACGAACCAAAAATCACGATATCATCGGGTTTTATCTCCGGATAGGTGAAGTCTAACAAGTGATGTGGATGTTCCTTATAAAAGATATAGTCAGCATCATTCTTGTCATTGAGGAATGCCAGTGATACAGGCGACTTAGAATCGGGGAAGGTAGTGACGTTATCAGCATTCACGCCATTGTCTTTCAAGAAATCAACGATGTATTTCCCAACATGGTCATTGCCTGCTTCTGATATGAACGAAGTATTGATACCACAACGTCCTAACGATGTGATGGCATTAAAGATAGACCCTCCAGGAACTGCCTCAACTGGTTTGTTTTCCTTAAAGATGATGTCTAAGACGGTTTCACCTATACCTATAACTTTCCGCATTTTATTGTGAATTATGTTGTGTCTCGTTTTAGTTGTGCAAATATACTGAAATTTAGGCGTAACACAAAATGAATTAAGTTCTTTTTTCTTTGTCGATTAAAGTCTATTAGTTTTCATTCTTTTTTCTTAATTTTGCACCTTATGACAAGATATCAGACTGCAGTCTTGGATAACGGACTGCGTATCATAGCCCTTCCTACGGCTTCTCCGGTGGTTTATTGCGGTTATCAGCTCAACGCTGGGACAGCTAACGAGCTGCCTGGAGAGGAGGGGATAGCTCATTTCTGTGAGCATGTAACCTTCAAGGGTACTACCCGTCGTACGGCAATAGATGTTATTCAATGTCTCGAAGAAGTAGGGGGCGACCTCAACGCCTTTACGACCAAGACCGATACGGTTTATTATTCAGCTATTTTGAAGGACCATCTTTCTCGTGCGATAGACCTTCTGACAGATATTGTCTTCCATAGTGTTTATCCTCAAAAGGAGATTAATAAAGAGGTAGAGGTTATCTGTGATGAGATAGAGTCGTATAATGATAGTCCAGCTGAGTTGATTTATGACGAGTTTGAAAACCTTATCTTCCGTGGTCATCCATTAGGACATAGTATCCTTGGAACGTCTGAGCGTGTGCGAAGGTTTACTACTGATGATGCAATACGGTTCACTAAGCAGTATTACTTACCGATGAATTCGGTGTTTTTTGCGTATGGTGACGTTGATTTCGAGCATTTACTTCGACTGTTAGAGAAGGAGAATGGAGCGAAGGTGAAGGTGATAGAGGAGGTAGAAAAGCCTGTAGAATCATCTCTTCCACCATTAAGCGAATATCAGCCACAGGTGGTGGAGATAGACAAACATACCCATCAAGCGCATGTAATGATAGGAAATAGAGCCTATAGCATACATGACAAACGGAGAATGGCGCTCTATCTACTGAATAATATATTAGGAGGACCGGGCATGAGTGCCCGTTTGAACCTTGCACTCCGTGAGCGTCGAGGACTCGTTTATACGGTAGAAAGCACAATGGTAAGCTATTCCCAGACGGGTCTGTGGAGTGTTTACTTTGGTTGTGATGCTGATGATAGAGCCGAGTGTATGCGCCTTGTTCGTGCAGAACTCGACCGCTTCATGTCGGTTCCATTGTCAGATGAGGAGTTGTCCATAGCTAAACAGCAGTTAAAAGGGCAGATTGGTATTGCTTGTGACAACCGAGAAAACCTTGCATTAGACTTTGGTAAGGGTTTTCTACACTATGGGTGGAAGAAAGATATCACAGCACTTTATCGTGATATAGACGCTATTACAGCTGAGGATGTACAACAGGTTGCATGCGAATTGTTCCCTGAAGAACGACTAACAAAGTTGGTCTATATATAAGGAATAGATTTCATAAAGGATTAATGAAGCAATTTTGGCATAGTTATTTCTATAGAATTTAGGTAGATAAAAGATATAATAAAGGATAATGAACATAAGGATAGCAAAGTAATGAAAGCAAATATTGAACGCACAGACAAGAAGAGAGTCGTCATTGTTGGTGGTGGATTAGGAGGCTTAGACTTAGCTTTTAAGTTAGTAGACGGCGATTATCAGGTTGTACTGGTTGATAAGAATAATTATCATCAGTTCCCGCCATTGATCTATCAAGTGGCATCTGGTGGTCTTGAACCAAGTAGTATCTCTTTTCCTTTCCGCCGTCTTTTCCAAGGACACAGGGACATCTTCTTCCGAATGGCTGAGGTAGAATCGGTGGATACGGCAAAAAAGACTATTCTAACGACTGTCGGAGAGATTGAATATGACTATCTTGTCATAGCTGCTGGGGCTACTACAAACTTCTTTGGGAACAAGGACATCCAAGCAACTACACTCCCGATGAAATCGGTAAGTGAGGCTATGCGACTCCGTAATACCATACTCCGTAACCTTGAAAAGGCTTTGACTGAAGAGGACCCTACACGAAAACAAGCCTTGATGAATATTGTTGTCGTTGGTGGTGGTGCTTCTGGTGTAGAGATTGCAGGTGCGGTAGCCGAGATGAAGAAGAATATCATAGCTCGTGACTATCCCGACCTTGACTCGTCACAGATGCATATTTATCTTGTGAATGCAAGTGATCGACTTCTTTCTGCTATGGATCCAATGTCGTCAAAACGGGCTGAAGCCGACTTAAAAGAGCTGCATGTACATATTCGTCAACCACAGTTTGCTACAGAGTATAAGGATGGTATTCTTAAGACCAGTGCTGGTCTAGAGATACCTACACAGACAGTTATTTGGGTGAGTGGTATCTGTGCGAATAAGATAGAAGGTTTTCCTGCAGAGAGTATTGGCCATGCTGGACGACTTCTTACCGATCGCTTCTGTCGTGTGAAAGGTCTGAAAGATGTTTATGCGATAGGGGATATCTCTTTGATAGAGGGCGATGAGGAGTATCCTCTTGGTCATCCGCAGTTAGCACAAGTAGCGATGCAACAAGCAAAGACGGTTGCAAAGAACCTCAAAGCAATTGCTAAAGGAGAAGAACCAAAGCCTTTCAAATACAAGAACCTTGGTGTGATGGCAACAATCGGACGTAATCACGCTGTTGCTGAGATAGCTGGAAAGAAATTTGGTGGTTTCCCTGCTTGGGCATTATGGCTCATTGTCCACCTTCGTTCTATCCTTGGTGTAAAGAACAAGACGTTTATCTTGCTGAATTGGATTTGGAATTACATTAATTATAAGCAAAGTCTTCGTCTGATTTTGAAGGCGAAATAAGATTGTTGTTCCATACTTTTAGAAAATAGTATCAATCTTCTTCCCCTATTGGTGACTTGATTCTCTACCAATAGGGGAAGTGTTTTGTTATATATAAAATAGTCTATTATTGCGTTGATTATAGCTTCTTATTGTCTTGTTAGTCCTTCTCTCCCTTTTAGTCCACTATCTAATTAGCCCAGTCTTAATGTGTCCCTATTTGATAATATTTGACGGTATTTGCTTTGCAGTCTTATCATTTTGCGTTACCTTTGCACGAAACATAAAGTAAAAACGTAATATCTATTAAAGGATGAAGCATAATATCGGAAACATTTTAGCGGCAGGTTTTGCTATTGTTGGACTTGCTGCGCTGGCAAGTTGTGCGGGAGAAAAGTTCCATGTGACGGGTTCTATTGCAAATGCCAAGGACTCTTTGCTCTATTTCGAACACAACGGACTCGATGGATTCAGTACTGTTGACTCAGTAAAACTCGATGAAAAGGGGAGTTTCTCCTTCTCTGGTGACAAGGTGGACAACCCTGAGTTCTATCGTCTTCGTATAGCTGGACAGATTATCAACATCGGTATTGACTCTACAGAGACAGTCGATGTCAAGGCTACTTATCCGCAGATGGCTACCGACTACACGGTGAAAGGCTCGTCTGAAAACGAGAAGATAAAGGAGTTAGCATTGAAGCAGATTGACCTACAAGCACGTTGTCAGTCTATTCTTGCAGAGCGTCCTGATATTGCAGACTCCATCATCACTGTGTTAATGAACGACTATAAGCAGGATGTATCACGTAATTATATCTTTAAGGAGCCTATGCGTGCTTATAGTTACTTTGCTCTTTTCCAATATATAGTCATAGGTAATCAGGCTCATCTGATATTCGATCCGTCACGAGATGCAGCTGATAATAAGGTCTTTGGAGCTGTGGCTACAAGCTGGGATACCTATTATCCTGGGTCTAAACGTACGCAAAATCTCCACAATATCACCATTAAAGGCATGAAAGACGAGCGTATTGTTAAAGCGCAGAATAAGCCTGTGGAGATAGAAGCCAAGGAACTTGGTGTTGTCGACCTGCCGTTGCGTGATAATAAAGGTGTCGAACGTCATTTAACAGACTTGAAGGGTAAGGTGGTCTTACTCGACTTCCATGTGTTTGCTGCGAAGGGTTCTACAGAGTATATAATGCACTTGCGCGACCTTTATAACAAGTATCATGACCGTGGATTGGAGATTTACATGGTCTCTCTGGATGATAATGCGCACTTCTGGAAAGAGCAGGTTGCTAACCTACCATGGATTAATGTCTACGATGATACGGGTATTAGTCAGGCTTATACGGCTCCAGCACAGACGGTTCCAATCATCTATCTCATTGATAGAGGTAATAATATTGTGAAGAACCCATCACAGATTAAGAATCTTGATGAGGAGATAGAACGTTTGTTGTAAGCGTCTGTTCTTTACTCATTCTGAGTGTTAAGCGACGAAAAGAATATTCCTTAAAATAGAATAGGTTATTGATATAGAATCTCTATCTCAATAACCTATTTTAGTTTTAGTTTCGTTTGCTGTCATTTTTAACACTTCTCATAACTCGTTGTTGGCTAAGGGTATATGGAAGGTAAGGGTATGACAGGAGTGACAGCAACTTTTATTTCATGTTTTTATACGTCACACACTAACCTCTAAAGATGTTAGTATCCCCAGTACGTTTGGTCGATGGTAGTCTCTACAGCCTGCTCTATATCGTCACTAAGGTTACAGAAGAAGTCTATACCAGTACGGTTCTGTAGCTCCTGTATGGTGATATACTCGCTTTTACTGTTGTTGTAATGAGGCGACCAGATACCGAGAGCACGATAGGTGTTCGTTTTCTTGTCGTAAGCAAGTAGTGCCATATAGAAGAACTTTGGTACGATACCATTGAAATGAAGTGACTTGTGGGGTTTTTCCTTCTGTGCCATCTCTTCCAAATCAGCTTGCTTACAGATATACTCGTCCTTGTCAATGGTAGCAGCCTTCACGATATAGAGTGTATCACATTGTCCAGCCCACGCACGTACCTTCTCTTCAAGCTTCCCCCATACGCCACCATTGTGCCCTTGTATCTGTGGTTGCATATTCGTTAGGTAGAAGGTTTGCTTGTTCTGAGCGGCAGAATAGAGCCTATCCCCAGATGGGCAGAGGTGTCCACGGCTAAAGCCACTCCCTCTGTAATCGTCAGGCGACGTTTGTTCATTTGCTGGTATCTCTGGGTCTTGTCGGAAGTCATCTTGTCTCTTTACGTTCTTCTTTAAGAGAACATCATACAGTTCATAGCAGGTCCAACGGTTTGCTTTGAGGTTAGCGTCCCATTCGATAGAGTAGTTACGCAGTTCTCCAAGGTTCGCCTCAGTAGTGTAATGCGTCACTTCATACGTCTTGTTGGTTCCTTGATAGAAGCGAGGAAACTCCAATCGCCAACCCTCACGGTTCTTTTTTAGGTCGTCGGTAGTGTTACGATTGGCATTGTTGCCTGTTGGCTCGGGGTTAGGTGTGACGTTTTCAGTGATGGTGTAGTCGATTTGAGAGAAGAGGAAATCCTCTGAAATAGTCTTTCCCTTGGGATAGACCTTTATCCCCACGCCCTCAATCACACGTGTACTATCTATCGTCTCACCCATGACGTAGGTATGCACCTCGCCTAATTTGGTGGTAATCGTGATGGTTTGTTTCTTATTTTGTGCTGTAGCTGTTATGCTAAGGAGCAACAATAGTGAAGTGAAAATATTCTGTTTCATTTTTAATCCTCCTTAGTTTTAGCAATAATGTTCATAATCATCGGTGTGTTATATGTTTTCTTCATATCGTTGTGTTCCTTCTTATTTGATAATCAGTTTATGTCCATTCACGATATATACTCCCTTTGGCAGGTCGCTGAGCGTACTACCCACGTATTGACCACTGAGGTTATACACCTTCATCACCTTGTTTGTAAGCATATAAGGGTGTGTGATAGCATCTGATGTAGACGAAAAAGAGATCTTAACAGTCGCTGTTGCTGGTACACGATAGTAGGCATGTAAACCTTTCAGTAGGTTAGTCTTGTTGTCAACACTTACTGGATAGTTGAGGCTTTCATCTGTAGAGAGATAACGTTCGGTCTTATCCAAGGCGAGAGTCTTTGGACTATAAACAGCCACGAAACTGTATTGTCCATCGTTTGATGTCACTGTCTCTGGCGTTGTCGCTTTGAGTGTTATTCCTTCAAAGGTAGGGTTCTCGATGTTCCACTTGATGAGGTAGGGCTTACCTGCTTCTATTTGGCTTTGCTTATCATCAAATATCAGAGTATTGTCTTTTACCTGCTTGGTGAATGTTGCTATCTTCGCACCTGCTAAGTCTTTTGCTTCAATGTCGAATGGAACGGCAAAAGTGTCCCAATGGTCTGTTGAGAAAGTACGCTTTAGACGGACTGCTGCGTCTGTAATATCGCTTTGAGGCAATGCGAAAGCCTTCTCTTCGTCGATAACAAAGGTGATAGGGCGATGGTTGTTCAGGTAGATTGGGTTGATTTCCTTCCTTTCACTATTCGGAACAACGATACCTGCAAGGTCAATGATAGCGCCTTGATACGGTGCAGTGTATTTCTCGTTACTACCAAAGCGGTTGTTGATGACAATACCGTCTTGCGTGGTGAGGGCATCATCGACAAGTGTCTGGTCCTTCAAGCATACCCAATCAGCAGTGTTATCAAGATAATTCTTAGCTTCAATCTCCTTTGGTTGGACAGTTTGTTCAGTAACAGGTGCTGCAATGACAAGCAGTGATGTGTTAGTCACATTAGGGATAGCTTTAAAGTATGGAACACCATTTTCCACGACATACTCACCTGTAATCTGTCCTGCTAAGTGCTGGTTGCTAACGAAAGGTACGTTTGGATTGATACCATAGAAGCATACCGCACCCGTCGCGTCACGTACGTATGCCTCCTGTGTGTTGCCTGTTCCGAATACATAGAGGACACGTGCCATACTACCCTCATTGCCATCGGTAAGGGTGAGGGTAGCTTTTGTTCCACTTGCCAAGGCCTTGAGTTCTTTTATACTGTTCACCTTTGCGATAGGTTCCGTTGGTTGTGTTGCTGAATAATTGACTGTTATCGTATTGATATTATTCGTTGCAGATGCTTTAAAAGTCACTGAATTAATAACAGAATCATTGTTTGTCCATGACAAACCATTTAGTGCTCCGCTGTTACATGTGCTTTTCAATTTACCAGTAAAAACAATGCTTGTAATCTGTTTCCCTGCTGGTACGCTAAGTGTAAGCTCACTATTTGCATAGAAACGTAACTCTATATTACCCTTAGAGTTCCATATTCGTGTAGGCGTTGAGGCATTGTTTTGCTTTTGTGTTAAGGTTACGTCTTGGAGTGAATAGCCTTTGTCTAATAGGTTTGTAGCCTTCCCTTGGTTAGGTTTCGCTATGCCTAAAGCGTTGAGTCCTCCGTCAGTAGTGAAATCGAAGGTAACTGATTCAGCACAAACTCGTAATGGCGAGGCCAATACAAGTGTTAGTACTAAGATGTGTAAAAATTGTTTCATGCTTTTTTATAAATAGTGTGTTGGTTTTTAATTGCTTTTATTTACGAGCCAAACGCTATTGGGTTAGCTGCAAATCATTCTATTGCAAAGTTAATGTTTTTTATTGGAAAAAGCCGTTAAGAAGGTAGGTTTGTTCCTTGAAAGCTGTTCTCAGCGGAGTAGAAAGACGAGACGAGCTGCTAAGCAAATAGTCTTTACAGGTTTTATGGAGCATCATACTACATTTTGGAGGTGTTAGCGAAAGGGTAAAAAAGTATTACGAATTGTCGTGTCAATAACCCTCAAAAAAGGAGAGTGGTTTTGTCAAGAACAGAGACTGTAACCTTCATGAAATCAGATGATTATAGAAGGCGCTGAAGAAGACACCTTTCTTGCTTCAAGAAGAGCGTCTTCTTGCCCCTTGAAGGGCATGTTCTTGGATGCAGAAAGGCCTCTTCTTGCACCTTGTGGAGCATGTATTGTATCTGTAAGAGGCGAAAAAAGTTGACATTAAGAGCGAAGAAAGTGTTTTATCCTTGGCCCTTCCTCGAATGAAGAGGGAGCGATGACTGTTCTACCCTCACATGTCCTTTGTATATATTTGGCGTTCTATCTTCTATTATTCATAGTCCAATGGGGGTAACCTCACATTCTATTTTCCTCCCAGCGAGGGTGGGGCAGGGGATAGAACTACCTTTTGTAGGGTTATCTTGGTGGCTATGTCCCTCTCTGTGGAGGAGTAAAAAGAGGCGAAACCACCAAACGAAAAAAGGCTGAAATCCTCTTTTGGATTTCAGCCTTTGGCTTTTTATGATGATGATAGGATAGTACGGATATGTATTCGTAGCTTATCTGTTGTCTATGCGATGACTATTAGCCTTTCACAATAAGGCATACAGCGTAGGCAGCCATGCCCTCTTCGCGCCCAACGAAGCCCATGCGCTCGGAAGTGGTGGCCTTGATTGATACGGCATCGACATCGCAACCGATAATGTCAGCCAAGCACTTGCACATAGCAGGGATATGTGGGTTTATCTTTGGACGCTCGGCACACACCGTCGCATCGATGTTCCCTACACGAAAACCCTTTGTTGCCAAGAGGTCAATGGTCTTGCGAAGGATAATCTTAGAGTCCATGTCGAGCGTATCAGCAGAGGTATCGGGGAAATGATAACCGATGTCGCGCATGTTAGCAGCACCGAGTAAGGCATCACAGATGGCGTGAATGAGTACGTCGGCATCACTGTGTCCGAGAAGACCGAGGGTATGCTCGATCTTAATACCACCTAAATAAAGGTCGCGTCCTTCCACAAGTTTGTGTACGTCATATCCCATTCCGACACGGAAAGATGGGATGGGTTGAGTAGAATTGGTCATAATAATGGGGACCTTCCCAGGCTCTTCTAAGGTAGAGGAAGTTTTATGCAAGGGATAGGTTTTTATTGGTTTATATTAAAAGTCTTATAATACTTATGTAAAGAAGATTACTATCAAGGATTTTGCTAATTGTAGTAATCACTCCCCTCCCTTTTGGGGAGGGGTTGGGGGAGGGGCCAGTTGTTGTTTATCTTCTCTTAAACAAGTCCTTAATACCATCCATATCAAAGGTGAGGGAGAAGCGGAGAGTCTGGTCGAGTGGGTTGTTCTTGGCCGTTGCAATGACATATCCTGCGTCTAAAGCAAAGACATTCATCTTAAAGCCAGCGCCCACAGTGAAGTATTTTCGGTTACCTTTGTTCTCGCTCTCATGGTGATAACCAGCACGGAGGGAGAACTTGTCATTATAAGTGTACTCTGCGCCTAAGCTCCACTGTATCTCTTGTAACTCTTCAGAAGCACCATTAGGTGCATCGCCAAAGCTCTTAAAGATACCAGAGATAGATGATACGTCATAGTAATCCTTCTGGAGTCGGTTGTCATAGTCTACCTGTGTCTCGTCAGCCTTACGCTTTGGATAGGTCGGCACCAATAACTTGTTGGCATCAGCAGCAATCGTAAAACGATTGAACTCATCGATAGGAACCATCAAGGAAGCACCTAAACGGAGGTTGGTTGGGATGAACTCAGAACGGTTGTCACCACCGAAGGTAATCTTAGAGCCGATGTTTGAGATGTTCATACCTAAGCCTAACTGGCACTCGCGTTCGCCGATATTGATATAGTTCTGGTAGTAGCATGACAGGTCGGCAGCAAAGGCAGAACCAGGAGCGGTGTCGTCAGTATAGTTATAGGTAAGGTCGGAGTATATCCAACGTACCGCAGCACCTAATGAGAAATGCTCGCTTAGCATCAAGGAGTAGGCTACATCCAATGACATCTCGTAGGGGTTGATGGTCATATTAGAGCCATCTGTCATCTGCACCTCGCCCAAAGAGAAGTAACGCAATGATGCTGAGACAGCACTATAGTCACCGATACGATAGTAGCCAGCAAGGTAGGCTAAGTCGATATCGCTCACTAACTGGCGGAGCCAAGGCGTATAGTTCAGTGAGACACCCGCACGAGAGATGTTAAAAGGATATTTAGCAGGGTTCCAATACTGTGAGTTGACATCGGGGTCAGTGGCTGCACCGACATCACCCATACCAGCCGAACGTGCGTCTGGAGCGATGGTCTGTGAAGTAACTGATGTGTTGACAGGGTTAAAGATATCCTTCTTCTCTTGCGCAAAAGCGGCAGACGAGGCAAGTGCCGTCAGTGAGAGGATGGCTATACGAAGCTTATTAATCATTCTGTTTTAATTGTGTTGCTTGTTTTATGTTGCTATATGGATAGAAACGTTCTATCTGTCTTATTTATTGTCTAAGATAATTAGTTTCTTAGCTTTCGATACCTTGGTGGCTCCATTACTGCTGAGACGTACTCGATAGAGGTAGACGCCCGTCTTGAGTCTTGCCCCACTCTCAACGGTAAGGTCCCAGTTGGCGGTGATGGCATTGCCCGATGCAACAGCTGTCTCGCTGCGGTGCCATAGCAGTCGACCGCTCATATCGAAGACTTCTATGTCTATATCGACATCTGAACCAATGTAGTTATGGGTGACGATGAAGGTTGTCTCTGTCGTAGCTGGGTTCTTTGAGGCATTGACACTATAGATTTCAGGGGCCAATCCCTTGACAACTTTGAACTGAAGGGTGACGGTTGAAGGGTTGTTCTGTATGTCCCATGCACGGAACTGTAGTGTGTGTGGACCCTCAGAGAGCTCTGGTAGGCTGAAACCTGTTGCTCCTGAGGTATAGCTACCAAAGTCATATCGGAAGTTGTCGTTTAAGATGTAGGTCTGTGTCAACTTACCGTCGATAGTCAACTGCATGTCATGTCCGATACCATTACCTGAGGCATTGATGCCATCTTTGTCTGTTATCTGTGCATAGAAGTATGGAGTGCTGTTTACCTCACCGCCATTAATGAACGAAGGCGAATTGAGATAAGCATAGATAGACGGTCCGATGGAATCGTTATAAACAATTTCTGAGCCATCAATCGTGAACCCTTCTTCGTGACCTTGGGCCATGAGGGTGTGGTTGTCATTAATGGCAAAGAGATTAATCAGGCCCGTACCTGCTGTGTAGTTGATGTCGCGTGGTACGGCAAAGGTAAAGGTGAACTCTCCATTCTTGATACTGTCAGTACCATTGTAGAGCACCTTCTGGCGGTCATAATACTGGAAAGCACTTGTGGATGTCTCCTCTTGTTGCTTACAAGTGATGAGTTCTTTCGTGTCACGAACGGTCGCTGTGAGTAGTCCCTTGTAGTCGGTCTGTTTATTACCGGCCTTTGCTATGTATCCTTTGACGGTCACAACCGAGCCACCCTTGAGTGTAACTGAGCCTGACGCATTGGGGGCTTGTCCGTTAATTGTCTCTACTTTAATCTCTAAGGTTGGGAGGTTAAGGGAGAGGGCTGGGTCGCCTAATAGGGCATACTGCAACTTGTTCGGTGTAAGGTCGCTGTTTGAGTTAATCAACTCACACTTAGCTAAACGCTGCGCCTCGCCCAACGTGGTTGGTCTTCCATCTGTAAAGCTTAGTACATGCATAAGGAAAGCGGTGTTGATAGCCTTGTTATAGTAGGCATATACCGTGCGGGTAGTACCCCAGAAAGCTACTGAACCACCTTTCTTATTTAACATTGCCGCTTCACCGATGGTCGGGATGGTACCATCGTAAGGCATAATATCACAGCTGGCAGTAATCCAGAGAGGTAGATTAGCATTGGTGAAATTAGCAAAGTCATTAAGGCGTAGCACTGCTTCATGGGATATCTGGTCTTCTTTTCCATGTCCTGCATAATCCATGATAAGTGCACCCTGTGATTGTTGTTGCTTGATGATAGCACTTACTTCAGGGTAGGTGTTACCAGTGGCTGACGATACACGAGGGTAAGCATCCCACATCACCTTCTTTACTTGATAGTCGGGATAGGTCGACATAATGGTCTCTGCGGTCTCATTGACATCATGCATGTGAAGGTTGTTGTTACCATCATCGCCCATGAACATGATGACATTCTCCCAACTCCCACCATTCTTATTCTCTGCATAGCTGATAGTCTTATCGACTAATATCTTTGCTTCAGAGGGATCAGTAACTGGGAAGCGACCTACTCCGAGGTCTTCTTTGTCACGTCTCAGTAAGTCTCCTCCCTCACCATCATCCATTAACGTAAACCAACCATCATTGACATAGCAGTCGGTCTCGCTGAATGAGTTCTCACTCTCGTATGCCAAGAGATAGTCATCGGGGTTGAGATTGCGGCAGGCGCTGGTCACCATACGATTATCCCATACACAATCGCCAAAGAGAAGGAGCGACTGTGGGAGGTTGGTGGTAGTAGCACGATCGTAAAGCATCTTCATATAACGGCGGTAAGCCATAGCATCAGGAGTCCCACTGGAGAACTCGTTATAGAGTTCGTCTGCTGGAACAATGCGTACAGTGATGTTATCGTGTGTGCGATGGAAGGCTGCTAAGCGTTCTGCTTGTGCTAATAATTTCTGACTTGTAGGGATGATAATCACCATGTTGACTGGTTCGTCAGCATGATGGTCTTGGTTGGTTATATTATAAACATATTCGGGTGTAGGGAAGGAAGCCTTTAACAAGGGAGCTGGCGCAGGTGTAGGATAAGTCATGATGAGGTAGTCAAGACGTGCAGGACCGCCTGACAGGGTGGTTAATTTGATACTATCAACAGTATGGAGTGTGTTGAGTGTGTAGGTCCTGACTTCTTCGTAGCCTTTGTCAAAGGAATCTTGTGGAGATACTCTGATATCGCCAAGATGCTGACCGTTTGCTTCTACCTTTACAGTTGAGGTGTAGGAGCCTGTTGTTATGGCTACTGTGAGCTTTGCATTTGGCGCATGTGCTTTATTAGATAAGGTGAAAATCTTACTTTCGTTGAGCTTTAATGGTGTCTCCTCAAAGAGGTTGCGCCCTCCATGATACCAACTGAAATTGTCTACTTCGTGCAGACTATGGTAGTCGTCAGCCGATGGATAGAAACTATTAAGGAAGGTGGTGCTGTCTGCAACAGTTGCTGGTGCAGTATTATTATCCTCAGTTAGGAAATAATAGCCATAGTCTGAATAGGGGTTGCGGACTCTCTTCACAGATGTGTTACTTTCCCAACTGATAGGGCCACGAGCGTAGAAAAGGCGTCTACCATTACTATTATAGGTAGGAACCTCTCTTAAGTCATCATGCGAAATGATGTCATTTGCTGTTAGTACTTCCTTTTGTAAGTGCCCACCATAGCCATAGATTTTCACCTTATCTATATTAGAGAAGCCCGCACGGCGGATGAGGTCGTTGGTCAACTGATAGACACCATTAGCAGGAACACGTATCTTTGCCCATTTACCATTGGCGAGAATGGAATGTTCTGTATAGCGACTTGTAGTAGTAGATGAGGCTCCACTACCTGCACGAGTAGTAAGCCCTTTTGTTGTTCTCTTCTTTGGATGCGATGTGAGAGCTATCATGAAACTGACGAGGAACTGCTTTTTTTCGTTGCGCTGAACGATTGGCATTAGAGAAATCTCTAATACGCCACGCTTGCGTTCGACGGTCATCTGCTGGTGTATCTCTGGTAATGTGGGTGGTATAATACTTGTCAGTGCATTATATCGGGCAATGTCTGCCTGGCTCATATCTATGAACTCTGGGTAACGTATCTCTAAGTCGTAGATAGAGTCAGCATATTGCTCACCTATGGGAATAGCATAGTGGAAATGTGGCAATACTGAGTCTATTGTCACATCTTGAACTGTTAGATTGAAAAACCTTTGCTGCTGGGCTGATAGCTTTATACAACTCAACAGGAGAATGAGGCAGAGTATTGCTGAACGTTTCATTATCAGCTCGTTGAATCCTTTCGTCATTTTATCTATGTATTCCTCCTTATGTCTTTTGGTCAGTTATTCCCTCTGTTCGGTTTGCTTATTTGTGCTTGTTTGTTGAACATGTATTACCTTCTATACCTTGTGCTGGTAAAATTAAGAGAGACGCAAGCTACTTGTTAGTTAGCAATGTATAGTTTTCTAAACCATGGGTGATAGTCTCTTGATAGTCTATCTTTTCTTGTCTTCTTTACTTGCAATTGAAGTTGAGAACCTTTCTCTCTTCTATGTATCCTTCCAGATGGTCATTGATATGTACAGGTCCACAAGCTGATGGACAACCTGTGTAGAGAATGTCGCCCGTCTTGAGGGTGAAGTAGCGACTGATGTAACTTATGATTTCATCTACCTTGTATAACATATCACTTGTACATCCTTCCTGAATGGTTTGCCCATTGATATCAAGGTGAAAGCGGAGTCGTTGTATGTCAAGGAACTTCTCCTTTGGTATCCATTCGCCTAAGGCTGCCGAACCATCAAATCCTTTGCAGAGGTCCCATGGTAGTCCTTGCGCTCTCAGCTTCTGCTGTAATTCACGGGCTGTAAAGTCAATACCAACAGTCACAGCATCGTAGTATCTATGTGCGAAACGCTCTGAGATGGTCTTACCCAATCGACAGATACGTACCACGAGTTCCGTTTCATATTCAATCGTTCCCAAGTCATCGGGAATGAAGAAAGGCTTTTTATCTTTCAGTAAGGCAGAGTCTGCCTTTGTGAAGATAACTGGTCCTTCCTTTTTAGATAACGTTTCGTTTTGCGATTTATTATATTCGGCATAATTCATGCCGACTGCAAAGATTTTCATTATTGATGTTTTTGGGGGATTATTGGCCTTATTAGCCTAATTGGCCTTATTAGGCCTATTAGCCTTATTAGCCTTATTAGCCTCATTAGCCCTATTGGCCTTATTAGCCTTATTAGCCTTATTAGCCTTATTGGCCCTATTAGCCTTATTGGGCCAATAACCCAATAAGCAAAAAAAAGTTGCAGGAGCCTGATGGCTTTCCTGCAACTCCTATATTTTTCTTCTAAAGAATCTCTATGATTACTCTGCAGAGAGAGTGAAGCGCTTGTAAGCAACAATCTTAAGATCCTTGCTCTGAGCCTTAAGCCACTCATTTACGCTCTGTTTGTCACCATCACCGAACTGGAACTCCTGATCAACGAGACAGTTCTCCTTGAAGAACTTATTCAGACGACCCTTAGCGATATTCTGAATCATACCCTCATTGAGGTTTGCTGCCTTCTCAGCAGATACAGTCTTACGGATTTCGATAGCCTTGTCAGCTTCCTCACGTGTCAACCAACCTTTTTTGATGTTAGACTCGATGTGGTCATCACTGTCAACGAGGTTAGCGTTGATGCCTGCCTTCTTGATAGCAGCAACAACAGCCTTCTCTACCTGCTCTTCCTTAGTCTTCTCAACAGCTACCTTGAACTCCTCGTCCTTAACAGACTGTGGAATAGATGCCTCGTCGAGAGCTACTGGCTTCATAGCTGCAACCTGCATAGCTACCTTGTGACCAGCCTCTTCGTTGTTTTCGTTGAGCTGAACGATAGTAGCGAGAGTGTGCTTGTTCATGTGGTCATAAACAGACAAGTTCTCACCCTCAAGGAAGTTGTAGCCGTCGAGCTCCATCTTCTCGCCTGTAACACCAGAACGCTGCTGAACTGCAGTTGCAGCATCCTCACCATTAGCGAGCTTCAAAGCCTTAACCTCATCAAGGCTCTTGCACTTGTTAGCTACAGCAGCGTCCAGAATCTCCTGAACGAGGGCAATGAAGTCCTGACCGTTTGCAACGAAGTCTGTCTCACACTTGATAGCAACCATAGCAGCAAAGCCGTCAACTTGCTTTACGAGTACACAACCGTTTGATGTCTCACGGTCAGAACGCTTAGCAGCGATAGCCAAACCACGCTCACGAATCAATTCCTTTGCTTTGTCGAAGTCGCCTTCAGCCTCTGTGAGAGCCTTCTTTACGTCAGCCAGACCTGCGCCTGTCATAGCGCGGAGCTTCTTAATATCTTCAATAGATACAGCCATTTTTTGTTTTCCTTTCTAATATTATTAAATATTGTGGGCGTTGATGAGGGATAATAAACTTCACGTATTATAAATAATATAGAAGCTCATTAGCACTC
>QWCL01000673.1_pt1 | contig 26519 bp, 21 predicted proteins | sample 1972551 | NCBI WGS metagenome assembly QWCL01 (sample SAMN09866709, study PRJNA288562) | Human oral metagenome isolate term2_saliva, whole genome shotgun sequencing... | isolation source: mouth | host: Homo sapiens | place: USA: California
TTACCTTTACACCAAATTTGAATAACGAACATTATGAGTTACAACTTATTAAAAGGTAAAAGAGGTGTTATTTTTGGAGCCCTCAACGAGATGTCAATCGCATGGAAAGTTGCTGAAAGAGCAGTTGAGGAAGGTGCAACAATCACTTTGTCAAATACTCCAATCGCAGTAAGAATGGGTACAGTAAATGCACTGTCAGAGAAGTTAAACTGCGAGGTTATTCCTGCTGACGCAACAAACGTTGAGGACTTGGAGAACGTATTCAAGCGCTCAATGGAGGTCTTGGGTGGTAAGATCGACTTCGTTCTGCACTCTATCGGTATGTCACCAAACGTGCGTAAGCACCGTACATACGATGACTTGGACTATAAGATGCTTGACACTACACTCGATATCTCAGCTGTTTCATTCCACAAGATGATTCAGAGTGCTAAGAAACTTGATGCTATCAACGACTATGGTTCAATCCTTGCACTCTCTTACGTAGCTGCTCAGCGTACCTTCTACGGTTACAATGATATGGCTGATGCTAAGGCATTGTTGGAGAGTATCGGTCGTAGTTTCGGTTATATTTATGGTCGTGAGAAGCACGTACGTATCAATACTATTTCTCAGTCACCTACAATGACAACTGCTGGTTCAGGTGTTAAGGGTATGGATAAGCTCTTCGACTTCGCTGATCGTATGTCTCCATTGGGCAACGCAAGTGCTGATGAGTGTGCTGACTATTGTATCGCAATGTTCTCTGACCTCACCCGTAAGGTGACAATGCAGAACCTTTACCACGATGGTGGTTTCTCAAATGTAGGTATGAGTCTTCGCGCTATGGCTACATACGAGAAGGGTCTCGATGAGTATAAGGACGAGAACGGTAATATTATCTACGGATAAGGAAAGCCTCCCCCAGAAGCCTCCCCCAACCCCTCCGAAAGGAGGGGAGTGCAAATAAAAGGTGGGTAGGATAAAGGGATTATCTTTATTATGATAGTTTTCCACTACTATTGAATATAAATCCTCTTTATGATTACGACGAGGAAGGTTTTAAGGCAAATAATAAAAAACTCCAGTAAGTGAAAACTTATTGGAGCTTTTTATTTCTATCGTTATTCTCGAAATAGCTTATTGTACCAAATCTTAAGCAAGTTTGCCTCCCTCAAATCATTTTCCATACCAAACCATAGGCTAATTTGTCTCCCTCCCCCTTCGGGGAGGGTCGGGGTGGGGCTTTACTTCCTACCAAAGTCGGCAGGAATCTCGCCCCACTGCTTTGTTTCCCACTTTATAATAGGTGTTGTAACCTTATGCGTTTGGAGCCAATGCTCCGCGCGAGCAATGATTTGATGGAGTTCTTCAGTTTCTGCATTGCGGACAAAAGTAGTCTTACAACGCTTTTTGTTTACCCATAAGATAGCATTATAAGAGTCGCTATAAATAACCTTATCCTTGATACCTTGCTTCTCCATCAGTGCCAAAGCATGAACAATAGCGAGGAACTCACCAATGTTGTTCGTTCCCATTACCGGACCAAAATGGAAGACTCTCGCCCCTGTTTGTAGGTCGACACATTGATACTCCATAGGTCCCGGATTGCCTGAACAAGCAGCGTCAACAGCCCAAGCACCAGCCCCCCTCAGTCCCCCCGAAAGGGGGGAAGCCCCAGTCTGCTGTGGTTGGATAGCTGACTGAGTGTTTGGTTGAGAACTCGTCTGTGTATTTAGCTGAGCACCACCAGCTTGATTCGTGTTATGTGCGTCTATTGCCATTATGGTTTCTTTAATCTTCTTGATAACTTCTTCCCGATGGTTGAAGATTTCTTCATTAGTGAATCGGATGACAGTGTAACCCCATTGCTCAAGGTCACGAGTCCGTTCCTCATCCTTTATAATCTGTTCATCATAAAAATGATACTTACCATCAATTTCAACAATAAGTTTATACTTAAGGTTGATGAAGTCGGCAATGTATTGTTTGATGATATGTTGTCTACGAAACTTATATCCACTTTGTTTTCCTTTTAGGTATAACCAAAGTAGATTTTCTGCTTGTGTAGCGTACTGTCTGTTCTTGATAGCATTCGCTTTCAGCAGTTCATACTCTATCTCATCAGCCGTTTCGTAGATATACATAGTCTAATCAAGTCTTACTTTTATCCCCCTTGTTCAATTAGTTTCCCTCCCATCTCTTCAAAAAAGGCTACTATGACCTTTCTTATCCTATTTGTCTCCCTCCCCTTTCGGGGAGGGTCGGGGTGGGGCTTTACATCCTCTCTGGCACCTCAATACCGAGCAATGCCATTCCATTCTTGATGACCTTAGCCACATTCTTGGCAATCATCAGACGGGTAATCTTCTCTGCTTCGGTATCAGCGTTGAGGATGCTGTAGTCATGATAGAACTGGTTGAACTCCTTAGTCAGCTCATAGCAGTAGTTTGCAATACCACTTGGGCTATAGTCGATGCCAGCCTGTGCAACTGCAGCACCGAAGTCATTGAGCTTCTGGATGAGTGCAATCTCCTTCTCATTGAGTGGAGCATCGTCGTTAAGTGATGCTGGCAAGGTGATGTTCTGTGCCTCAGCTTTACGAAGGATACTGCGGATACGTGCGTAAGTGTACTGGATGAATGGTCCTGTATTACCATTAAAGTCAATAGACTCCTCTGGGTTAAAGAGCATATTCTTGCGCGCATCAACTTTAAGGATGAAGTACTTCAGTGCACCCATACCCACGATACGTGCAATCTCGTTCTTCTCTTCCTCTGTGATACCTTCCAACTTGTTCACCTTATCCTCGCTAAGACTCTTTGCATTCTCAATCATTGATGCAACAAGATCGTCTGCATCGACAACTGTTCCCTCACGACTCTTCATCTTACCGTTTGGCAATTCAACCATACCATATGAGAAGTGCACAAGGTCTTTACCCCACTTGAAGCCTAAACGGTCCAAGAGGATAGAGAGAACTTGGAAGTGGTAGTTCTGCTCGTTACCAACAACATAAATCATCTTGTCGATAGGGTAGTCGTTGAAACGCATCTCTGCCGTACCAATATCTTGTGTCATATAAACCGATGTGCCGTCTTTGCGCAACAAGAGTTTCTGATCTAAGCCCTCATCGGTGAGGTCAGCCCATACAGAGTTGTCTTCCTTGCGGATGAAAAGACCCTTTGCAAGACCTTCTTCCACCTTCTTCTTACCAACAAGATAAGTGTTTGATTCGTAGTAAATCTTATCGAAACCAACGCCCAATGCATTGTAAGTCTCGTCGAAACCAGCATATACCCAGTTGTTCATCTTCTCCCACAAAGCACGAATCTCTGGGTCGTTAGCTTCCCACTTCACGAGCATTTGCTGAGCTTGATACAAGAGACTTCGCTCTATATGTTCTGAAATTTTTTCCTCTAAGTGCGTAATTAATAAAATTCTCTCAGGCATCTGTCTCCATGATGGACGATTTATTAATATTTTTAGCAAATCAGAGAACACCTTATACATACCGTAAGAATAATCTTCGTTAAATCTGTATTCCTTGCTTTTCTTCTTCTTTAATATATGCTTCCCAAGAAGTTTCGAAAACATTTCATACTCACAAGGGGTATTGCAGACTGTAATATCTTCTTTTTTAGGGTAGTAATTCTCTAATGCCGCTATCATTGATTCATAAAGCATAGACATATGCCAATTGAAAGAAAAACTACTTCCTGATTTTTTGTATTTAAAATAGTTTTTTCTGCTAATTAACAAGTCAAGAAGCTCATCTATATTATATGCTTTGTTTTGCTTTCTTGTACCTTTTTCCCAGTTTCGTATAAATCTTTTTTCTTGAATTCTAAGTTTCTTATTGAATAGGACGTATAAATCTCCAACAAAGTGGTCACCTTTCTTTCCAGCCTGCTCTGGTGTGATACCATTGCCCCACTTCTGCCAAGCCAACATAGACTTACAGATGTGGATACCACGGTCATTAACGATATTTGTCTTTACCACCTTGTTACCATTAGCCTCCATAATCTGTGCTAATGACCAACCGAGGAGGTTGTTACGTACGTGACCAAGGTGAAGTGGCTTATTTGTGTTAGGTGAAGAGTATTCAATCATCACCAATGGACTCTCGTCTGTCGGAAGGTGACGAGTGTGAGGTTACCCTCAAAGTCGCTGCGTGTCTTCTGCAGCTGAATCATCTTTTCAGGAACTTCTGTTCCATACAATTCCTTTACAGCTGCAAGTGCAGCAACGGTAATTTGCTCTTCTATCTTCATCTTTTGTTTCTTTTTATCTGTCTGCAAAGTTACGGAAAATCAGCCAAATAACGGCAGGAGGAGAGGGGTTAATTCATAATTATGATTGGTTTTAATTCAGAATTCAGAATTCAGAATTCATAATTATGATTAGTTTTAATTCATAATTCATAATTCAAAATTCATAATTATGATAAGTTTTGATTCAAAACTTATATCTCATACTTTATAATTTTATTGTTTGTTAATTGTAATTGTGATTGCCTTTTGTGCTGTCTGATAAACATTCTTGTGTAAGCTTGTTAGTAGTGTTTTGTGGTGGTGTTGATGCTCAGCACGAGTGGTGTTGTTGGTAAGCACCAATGGTGTTGAGCGCTAATCGCCATGCAATATATGATGGGGGAGATATCAACTTGTTGTTAAAAAAGAGTCATACTGTTAAAAAGTAATTAATGGTTATTCGATGTAGGCGCTTACTTTTTTAAGTTTAAAACGATGATAATAGAGGATTATATGATTTAAGTTTTATCGGCTATAATGCTCACTTTTAGTTGTAAAGTTTTGTATTTATGTATGTTGAGTTCTGTTGAAAAGTAGTTTTATTTCTTGTTTATTTGCAATGTTTACGCTATCTTTGCGATTAGATTAACTATAAAAAATAGATCATATGCGTAAAAGTATTCAGAAGTGGACTTATGCCCTTGTAGCCAGTGTTTTTGCATTGGTAATGTGTTTTAGCCTTAGTGCTTGCGGTAGTGATGATGACAATGATGTAAACAATGGGATAAGTCCTGTTCTTTACAGTGATTTTGGAGGTGAAATCGGTGTCAACTATCCATTGGGTATCTCAGGTAAATTTGTTGGTTTCTCTATTCCTAAGAGCCAGGCAGGAAAGATTGTTGACTTAACAAAGGGCGGCGATTGGGTAGCTGGTGGTTCTGTCGTTGGTGGTTTGTATAGGTATGATGACCATTTCTTCCAGAAGGGAAGTTATGTTTATCTTCTCAGGACGGGTGCAAATGAGATAGAACTCCGTTATAAATATATTTGGAAAGAAGGTACAGCAACTCGTACAATAGAGGGAAACTATAAGAACGTAAAGATGACAACGCATCAAGATGCGATTGATTGGGCACATAGGCAGGGCTTGTATTAAACCCAAATCGGTTATTAGACCACAATATGTATAATTCTTAACTATGGCATTTTTTCCTAACATCTTTTATTTTATTATCGGCATCTTGTCTGTCTTTGTACCTTGACGTAGCCCGCTACGCCTGCGTTGCAAAGCCAAACAATCTGCTCGATAATAAAACAAAATATGTTTAGGCTCTAATGACCGATTTAGGTTAAAGTCAAATTAGCTTTTTCAGAAGAAATCATAAAAGGAGATTGTACCAGAGTATCATGTTCTACAATTGATATTTCTGGCATAATCTCCTTTTATTTTTTGCTTTCTCCTACTGCGCATTAAGGAGATGATAAGGGAGAAAAGATGAAAACGTGTGTCTTGTTTGTAAATTCCCTTTTGTTCAGATTATACCTTTTCTGCATAATATCCACCCTTTTCTTTGATATAATCAATGAGTTCTGCGAAGAGTTGGTTATGTCTTAATGTCTGTTCGTTACCAGTAAGAATCAACTGTTTGCGGGCTCTTGTGATGGCAACATTCAGTTTGCGGTCGATGGGTTGACCGTCTTCATAGAATGTGTTGGCTGTGAGGAAGTCGAGTTGATAGCGACTTTGAATGGTGAAGGAGTAGAGGATGATGTCACGCTGGCTGCCCTGATAGCGTTCAACGGTATCAATACTGATTTCTTCCAGTTCGGGAATACCGAGCTTCTCAATCTCCTTTCTAATCATTGCAATCTGGTTGCGGTAAGGCACGATGACACCAACAGACTTCTGTGGGTCGAAGTTTTTGCCGAGTTGTCGGTATAAACGTCTAAGTAGGTCGGTAATGATACGTGCCTCCTCCGTGTTTACCTTCTCTGAAATATTCAGTTGTCGACATGGCTTTGAAGGGATGAAAATCATACGATGCGCCTTCAAAACATCATCGGTCTCATCCTCACTCGCTTTGTTATAATTCAATGTCTGCTCTAATTGGTGCGCTAATGGTACACATTCGAGTTGTTCGCGTGCATAAAACTTGCGATTAGCAAAGTCGGCAATGTCTGGGTGCATTCGCCCTTGTTTGTGCAGTGTACCAATGAAATCAGTTCTCCCTGCTGCTCGCTCTGTAAGAATGAGGCGTTCGAAGAGAGAATTATCGCAAGAGAATAAATTGATGCGAAGAAGCTCCCCGTCGTCGATTTCTGTTTCAGCATCACTTTGTTGCACCACAGCAGGCAATTGTTTATGGTCGCCTATCAATATAAACCGCTCTATCGCACGCCTTTCTGCATGTCGGACCGTCAGTAAACCAATAATATTTGGTTCTAATATTTGACTTGCTTCATCAATGATGGCGAGGTCGAAATGCTTGATATTAAAGAGCGCAGCATTGCTGTTCATTGTAGAGGTTGTGGCTACAACGATGCGTGCATCTGCTAAGGTAGACTTTATGCTGTTGAGGGTTGCGTTGTCATCTAACACTTCCTTCAATAAATGGTCGCTATATTTCGGATCACAACTGAACTCATTACCGATGCGGATATAGTCAAGTTCGTTCTCTGTCAGCATATTACAAATCTCGTCTACAGCACGATTTGTATAGGCAAGGAGGAGGATTGAACTTTGAACTTTGAACTTTGAACTTTGAACTTTGGACTTTTCAGCCAACTGCTCACGCACAAGGAATTGCAGGGCTTGTGAGGTCTTGCCAGTGCCGGGAGGACCGATAAGAAGGAAATAATCCTGTGCCTGCTTTGCTTTCAAGATAATTTCGTCATAATCGGGATGGTAGCTGTGGGATAAGGTCAGCGACTTATCGACGCATGGCACACGTTGTCCCAAAAGTAGCTGACGGCGTTCTTCGTTTGAAGTGATGAAAGTGTAAAGACTTCTGATAGCCGATGTGCCACCGATGTCACTACCAGCATGCTCAATAGCGAAGTAATCTCCGCTGATAAGGTCAGGGTTTTGCTGTCCATCATTGAGGTGTACAACAAGTCTGTCACCATGTATCTCCTGTAGTGAACCTTTGAAAAGAATACTCATTCTCACGTCAGGAGCCTCGTTCTTCTTGTACGCATAGAGGTAAATCATATCTCCTCTGCGAAAGTTAGGGAGGAAATCTTCTCCCTGTTGGGGTACAGCGAGTGTAATCGTATCATAGCCGTTGAACGAGCTGCTACGCTCTTTCTCGATGATAGTCAGTCCTGTATAGATATTTCCTGTCTCTTTCTTCTCCGCAAGAGGCATGTTCCATAGGTCAGCATTACTGTTTCCTACACCTTCCTGTACACCCACTTTCGACACTAATTGTTCCTTGATAACAAAGGTCATCATACGTGTGAAATAAGCACGTTCGAGGTCGTTGAGTTGGTGAAGTGGTGCCAGTGTTTCAGTGAGTTGCGGCAAGAGGTATCTATTGTAGAAGTTATCGTTTTGCTTCTCAACGTTCAATGTCTGTGGTGTGAGCAATGGCAACATCCTATCAAAGCCATTTTCAGCCATCCAGAACTCTGTTGCCACGGTTTGATTACGGAAGCGGATAGCTTCACGAATTAGCTTTTGCAGTGGCTCCACTTCGAGGAGTCCGTCGGGTAGGGGATATTTAGAATACAAGAGTTGGATGTGTGCATTCTTCGGACTGAGTTGGAAATTATATTGCAAGATACCGTAGTAGAGCAACACCTGCACGTAGTGTTTCTCAACATGGAGTGAGCCATGCGGATTTTTATATTTGCGTTCAATAAAAGTATTCTTTCCCGACTTCTGCTCAACAAGTAGTTTTAAGTCGGTTGTCATCAAGTCGACACGACCCTGTATGCCCAATCGTTCGCATACAAAGGAAGGTTCAAGAATCGCTTTCTCACGGTCGAAAGTTTGGAAGATTTCATCAACAATTTCCTTGATATTCTCCACCTGTCGTTCTGCATCTTGTTTGAAAGATGCTGCATCAAAGTCGGGACAGGTCGCATAGTCCAAAGCCTTCTCTTTGAAGTTAGAACGGAAGGTTTCTTTAATGTCGTATTCTGCAGGATGATTGATGATATCATCGAGAGCAGAACCAGCGAAGTTACCTAATACAATGTGTTTATTGCTCAGGCGGGGGGTAAGTCTGTTGACAGTGAAAAGCAATGGATGGTGTCCGTATGTTTCAAAACAATTTGCTATGGTAGAGATATCTATCAGATAGTCTGGCTCAACGACGATAAGACGTGGTACGACCTTTTTTCGTGTAACAGTACAGTCAAGGAGGTTCAGCTGCATTCCTTCGCGTAGCATCGGGCGTAAGTAGCTGAAGTCAATGTAGTCTGGTGTGTTCATATAGTCCACTAACAAGAGTTCTTCGCTACTGTCTTGATTGGTTACAGCTACCTGAATAGTACTGTCGTCCCACTCTCTTACGATACAACGAATGTAACGATAATTCGTAATCTGTATATTCTCCGTTGTGCGTCCACGTGCTGGAATTTTCCCAACAAGGAACGAAGGGATAGCCTCCTGTACAACAGCAGACACGAAGATAGCCAAGGCACGACAGTCGTAAGCCACGTCTTCAGGGAGAATAGGGGCATTAGAGTTACTATGTCGACGCATTTTCTGAATCGCCACAATGTCCTGTGGGGCGATGTTATGCTGCCTACAGAGCGACTCCACCTGCGAAGAAAGGTTGCCGAAACCATGTCGGGTATTTTTTAATCCTTCATGACAAGCAATGACGAGTGTCTCGTGCATGATGAGTGCCTGTGCTTCAGATGGTGCCGAAAGGATGTCAGCGATACGTGAGAAAAGTTCGTGTGCCATTATGATGATGTTTCCCCAGTCCTCTTAATAAAGAGGAATTGTTTTTATACTATGCGTGGGGACTAATTCATTGGGTTATGTTTTGAGTGCGTGTTATTGCTTTTTCGTCAGTTGGTTGTGAGTTCTTTTTGTCACAGAAAGGCTATTAGTGTGAATTATTTTCATGAAGAGAAGAATTTATTTACATGAAAATAAATATTTCTTTTCACGATGAAAAATATTTCTTTTCATGAAAATAATTCACCGAAGTGAGCCTTTTTCGCCCGCTTACTGTCCTCCTAAGCGTTCAAAGAAAGTGATAATTTCCTCCCAAGTCTTGAACTCTTCGCTACCGAAAAGTAGGCTTGTGCCGAGGAAATCGTCGTGTTCAGTACTACTGATGAAGTAGTCGCCATAGAGAAGTTGAGGCTGGTTGGTGAAGATCGTATGGTTCCATGCTGGTGCGCTGAAGGTATCTTCAATCCATGCCTGCTGTTCAGTGATGGTTGACGGATTGTTGGTTGGTGCAGGACACACAAAGAATACGTTGTAATTATCAAGTAAGAACTCGTAAGCTTTGTTCAAACTTGATTTCGGTTTGCCGTATCCATCAGCGAGTGTGTTCTGATCAATGAGTACCGTACGACGCTCTCGCCCTTCCTGTCGGTCGTCAATCCATCGGATAACAGGCATGAGGTAATGGAAAACAGCCTTCTCGATGAGTCTATGTTCACCATGAAAACGGATCGCCTGAGGGTAATGTTCGTTGAAAAGGTCGAAGGTGTGGACAACAGGGTCTGCATCACCAAAGAGTCCGAAGACACGTTGCTGCTCTTCCTCTGTCACTTGTGAGAAACACTTTTCAGTTATCTCTTTGTATTCCTTCACCAATGCTTTGGTTATGATAACCTCTTGTACGCCATCTTGTCGTGGATTTTGGAACACCTGTTTGCCCATCATATTCGTCTCGCTGATGGTTGTTCCCATTTGAAAAGCGGGATTCACGCAGATACGATCGACACCATAAAGCATCTCGGTGTACATACCTCCCATTGAAGTACCAATGATTAGGTCGGGCTTTTCGCTATCAACGAGGTTGCGTAATAGTTCCATTGCCTCCTCGGGATGTATGGGGAGGTCGGGTGCAATGACGGTAGCTTCAGGCATATAATCCCTCAGTATCTGTACCGTATGACTTGAACCGGCTGACATAAAGCCGTGAACGTAGATAATCTTCTTTCCTACCATGAGGTCGGGAAAGGTCTTTTTAACAACTCCAGATCTTCCCATGTGGAACTCTTTTTCAAACCCTTTTAAGCGAGTATGTATGAGATAATAGTGTGATAACTATATCCCCTCTTTTTCCCTCTTTGCCTCCCCTCCCTTCGGAGGGGTCGGGGGAGGCTTTTATATCAGTGGCAAACTGATACCATTTATCTTCTGATAGATATCGAGTGCATAGATATCTGTCATTCCACTGATGAAGTCGAGGACTGCCATGATACGTTGCTGACTGTGGAAGTGTTCAGGCTCAACGGCAGCACCAATGAGAGCTTTCATCAGTGTTTCCATAATCTTATAGCCTGATAACTCAACGTCGAGGACTGCTTTACTGCGGTAAATCCTATCCACTGAGACCTCTGTGCAGTGTTTGTAAGCCTGTCGGGGAAGCTCGGAAATATGTTTGATGAGCGACCCTTCGAAGGTTCCATTGAGTATCTCCTCTTCGTGTTCAACAAAGACATTGACACATTCAGCCTCCAATAGTCCTACAGCACAGGCACGGAAGTAAACAACTTGTTCGTTTTGGTCGGTCACACCCTCTTCTTCTATGCGCTTTCTAATGCTCTTTCTGGTTTCTTTATCGAAGAAGCCAAGGAGCAAATCGGCTGTCTCCTCAAACGAAAGAAGTTTGAGTTTATGAGAGTCTTCGATATCCATAATCTCGTAACAGATATCGTCTGCAGCCTCCATAAGATAGGTCAACGGATGACGAACATAACAGATACCAGCCTCAGAGCTATCCTTTTGAATGATACCTAATTCATCAGCAATCTTCTTATAGGTTTCTTCTTCCGTAGCAAAGAAACCGAACTTGCCGTGTTTGCTGGCATAAGTGGAACTGAAAGGATACTTTACGATACTCGCTAAAGTGCTATAAGTCATAACGAATCCACCTTCTCTTCGGCCTAAGAAACGATGGGTCAGCAAGCGGAAAGCATTGGCATTGCCCTCAAAATGAGTAATATCTTCCCAGAAATGTGGGCTAACTTTCTCCTTCAAGCTAATCCCTGGACCTTCTGTGAAGAATGCCTGCATAGCCTTTTCGCCACTATGCCCGAAGGGAGGATTACCCATATCGTGTGCATAACAAGCTGTTTGTACGATGGTTCCAATCTCTTCAAAGAGCGTACCACGCAACTCTGGGTGTATTTCGATGAGTCTTCTTGCAACGTCATCACCTAAAGATTTACCCAAGGAAGCCACCTCTAAAGAATGAGTTAGGCGGTTGTGCACAAAGACACTGCCTGGTAGAGGGAATACTTGGGTCTTGTTCTGCAGTCGTCTGAACGGTGCAGAGTAAATCAATCGGTCGCTGTCACGCTTAAATTCGGAGCGATCATCGTGTCGAAGGGCGTGACGCTCTTCCTGTCCGAGACGCTTGTTGGATATGAGTTGTTGCCAGTTCATTGCGGGATTTTTGGGTGATGGGTGTTGAATATTGGGTGTTGATGATTTCTGTTTATTACTTGTTGGGTGCTGAATATTGGGTGATGGGTGTTGAATATTGGGTGTTGATGATTTCTGTTTATGATTTATTGGGGGCTTGAAAGCTACACACAAAAGTAATTAAAATTGGCTAAAAACAAGTTTTTTACTTCATAAAATGTATGAATGTGGCTTTAAATGCTTAATTTTGTACCTTATTATATGGCAATGATACAGATAAAAGTAATTAATAAAGGGCATCAGCAGCTTCCTGCTTATGCTACTTCACAGAGTGCGGGGATGGACCTCCGCGCTAATATCGATGCACCTATCGTACTGCAACCCATGGAGAGAAGACTCATTCCAACCGGTCTTCATATTGCACTTCCAGTAGGTTTTGAAGCACAGGTGCGCCCTCGTAGTGGTCTTGCTTTGAAGCATGGACTGACTGTTCTCAACTCTCCTGGTACGATTGATGCCGACTATCGTGGTGAAATCATGGTACTACTCATTAACTTCTCAGATGAACCTTTTACCATCAATGATGGTGAACGCATTGCGCAGATGGTCATTGCACGTCACGAACAAGCAGAGTTTGTTGAGGTAGAAGAACTCGATGAGACCGAACGTGGTGAAGGCGGATATGGCCATACGGGCGTGAAGTAAAGACAAAGAAAGAAACGATAAATGTTCAATAACGTTATATTGAAAGTTACAAAGATGCGCCGTACCCTCCTTGCTCTTGCTTTGTTGGGCGGCTCTTTGGCGATGCATGCTGACCGAGAGGATAGCCTTCAAAGTTATAACTACTTCTTCCTTGAGGCAATACGGCAGCAAGAAATGGGCAACCTTACGGCTGCTTTCGACCTTCTGTGCCATGCACGCGACCTCAATCCACAAGCTCCAGAGGTTTATTATCAGTTAGCTGCTTTTTATGTGGATATGAAGAAGGATGCGGTGGCACGTGAATACTTCGAGAAGGCAGCAAGTCTTGACCCCGAAAACTCAGCTTATCAAGAGAAATTAGGAAAGCTTTATGTGTCACAGAAAGACTATCCTAATGCAATAAAAGCCTTCGAACGCCTTTATGAATCCAATAAAACGCGTTCTGACGTACTGCAAATTCTCTATCAACTCTATGGTTCCCAGAATGATTACAAGATGATGATTAAATGCTTGGAACGTCTGGAAACACTGGAAGGAACCAACGAGCAGATTTCACTTAGTAAGATGCAACTCTACGAACAGATGGGGGAAAAGCGCAAAGAGTACGACGAGTTGAAGGCACTCGTTGACAGTCATCCGCTCGACCTCAACTATCGTGTGATGTTCGGAAACTGGCTTTTGCAGAATGGAAAGAAGAAGGAAGCACTTCAAAAGTATCGTGATGTACTGAAAGAAGACCCTGATAACTCGCTTGCCAAGCTTTCCATGATGGATTATTATAATAATATTGGAGACAAGGCTACTGTAAAAACAATCCTACAGGAACTCTTGCAATCGCCAAAAACAGAAAAGGAAGCGAAGTTAGAGTTACTCCGTCAGGTCATTACAAGCAGTCAGAAAGATAATACTCCAGATAGTACTGAGGTGATGAGGCTCTTCTCTGTAGCCTTAGCTGTTCCTCAAGAAGATGCCGATATCTATATGCTTAAAGCCGCATATATGACACTTCGCAAGCAACCAAAGGCTGCAGTCAATCGTGTTTATGAGCAAGCTCTTGAGGTAGAACCCGATAATTCGCGTGCAAGAATAGCATTGATACAGAATATTTGGGACACACAAGACTACGATAAGGTTATCGCTATTTGCCGACCAGCCATAGAATACAACCCAGATGAGATGGCATTCTATTATTTCCAAGGTATGGCTCAGTTCCAAAAGCACGACGGTGACGCGGCACTGGAGACCTTCCGCAAGGGAGTTGGGCAGATAAAGCAAGACAGTGACCCAGCTATTGTGTCGGATTTTTACGGTATCATGGGTGATATTCTGCATGAGAAAGGACTCAATAAAGAAGCTTTTCAAGCCTATGATAGCTGTTTACAGTGGAAAGCAGACAATGTGGCTGCGTTGAATAACTATGCCTATTACCTCAGTGAGGCGAACGAAAACCTCACCAAGGCAGAGCAGATGAGCTATAAAACCATTAAGGCAGAGCCTAACAACAGTACTTATCTCGACACCTACGCATGGATTCTTTTCCAGCAAAAGCGTTACGAAGAGGCTAAGATATACATCGAACAAGCAATTCGTAATGACTCTACACTGAGCAACGTAGTCAAGGAACACGCTGGTGATATCTATGCACAGACAGGCGATATAGAGAAAGCTCTTGAGTTCTGGAGGAAAGCAGACAGCACCTGCTCCAAAAGATAACAAGATGGAGAGTCTTGTTGTCATGCAGCGTGTTGCAGACAATGCACTTTACCAAAAGAACCTTGTTTCAAATCTTACTTTTACGCTCAATGATGGCCATAAGGACATTACCGTACCAGGTATTCTGCGTATGCGTAAAGATGAGGTTATCCGTCTACAGTTGCTGATTCCTATTCTTCGTAGTGAGGTGGGACGCATCGAGTTTGCAAAGGATTATGTCCTCTTCATCGATCGCATCCATAAGCAGTATGTAAAAGCAAGCTACGATGAGGTAGGATTCTTGCGTGATAATGGAATCAACTTCTATTCACTCCAGTCGCTTTTCTGGAATCAAGTGTTCATCCCTCGTCAGCAAAAGGTGAGCGAAGCAGACCTCTCACAGTTTGCTGTTGATGAAAGCAAAGCACAGTCAGAAGGCTCAACCCTGATAAGTCTTAAAGACGGAAAGATGGATTATAAGTGGTCAGTTAATCCTAAGAGCAATCAGATTGTCCTAACAACTGTTACTTATAATAGCAATACGCATGGTGCTTCAAAGCTCTCATGGAGTTATGATGACTTTAAAGCGTTTGGCTCAAAGCTCTTCCCTGCAAGTCAGATGTTGACAATCAATACACCAAAGTTTGGGCAGAAGCCAGCAAAGACACTTAAGGCAAGCTTTGATCTTGAGAGCTTCAGCGATGCCAGCGATTGGGAAGTTTTTACCACACCATCTGATAAGTATACAAAAGTAAGCGTAGAGGATATCCTCGGCAAACTAATGAACTTTTAAATGAAACGTCTTTCTTTATTATTCATATTGTCAATCATGTGTATGCTGAGTGTTTCTGCACAGCATTCACGTAAGCATAGGAAACAGCAAAAAACAGCTGTGGCTCAATCCGTTGAACCCCAAACTACCGTAAAAGGTAAGGGTAAGAAAGCTGTAAATGCGATTAATAACAACCACGCTGTAGCACCTGCTACTCCTATAAAAGGGCAGAAGCCAATAGTTGAGAAATTGCAAACGCAACCCCAACCGAAGGGAAAACAGCAGCAGGGTAAGTTACAACAGCAGCAACAACTCAAGGGACAACAACCTCAAGTGAAGGGACAACAGACTCAACTCAAGGGTCAACCTGCTCAAGTGAAGGGTCAGCAAGTTGTCCGTGGTAAGGGTGCTGTACGCAACGCTCATGTTGGTAAGAAGGGAGCAAAGGGTCCTGCATACGTGACGACAGAGGAAATCAAAGGCTTGCAACAGCAAAACCTGAAGTTGCAAAAAGAGATTTCAGAGCACGAAGAGGAAATGAAAGTAAAGCAGAAGGACGTTGATGACCGTCTGCAGAAGATTGTACGCCTTGATACTGAAATCGGTCAGCACCAAAGAACGATTGATACAATCGCCACAGATATCAAAGGATTGGATTCGAATATCGGTATTCTGAAAGGTCAGTTAGCTTCTCTTGAGTCACAGTTGGGTGAACGTCGTGCTCGTTTCATCCGCTCTATGCGTTACATGGCACGTCATCGTAGTATTCAAGACAAGTTGATGTTCGTTTTCTCTGCAAAGAACTTGACGCAGATGTATCGTCGTCTTCGTTTCGTACGTGAGTATGCTGCCTATCAGCGTGCGCAGGGTGAACAGCTCAAGGCTAAGCAGATGCAGGTAGATGAGAAGCATACACAGCTGAAACAGGTGCGTGTCAATAAGAGTAATCTTCTCTATAAAGACCGTCAGGTACATGCTCAGATGGAGCGTAAGCGTGTTGAACAGCAGACGGTTGTAAGTTCTTTGCAAAACGACCAAAAGGTGTTGCAGGGTGTTATCGCACAGCGTCGTCAACAGCAGCAGGCTCTGAATGCACAGATTGACCGACTTATTCAGATTGAAATACAGAAGGCGCGCGAACGTGCTATAGCAGAAGCAAAGGCGCAGGCTGCCGCTCGTGCTGCTGCTGCTAAGAAGCGTGCAGAAGAATTGGCACGTAAGAAAGCCGCTGCAGAGGCTGCCGCTCGAGAGAATGCGCGCCGTATTGCAGAGGCGAAAGAGCGTGAAGCAAAGGCAAAGGCTGCCGCTCGTGCTGCTGCTGAGGCTGCCGAGAAGGCTCGTCAGGAAGCCGCTGCTCGTGCTGCTGCAGCCAGAGCTGCTGCAGAAAAGGCACGTCAAGAGGCTTTGCAGAAGGAGCGTGCTGCTGCTCGTGAGCGTGCTATTCGTAAGGCTGAAGAGCAGGAAGCTGCTGCTAAGGCTGCACAAGAAAAGGCTGAGGCTCGTGCTGCTGCTGAGAAGGCTCGTGCCGACCAGATGGCGCGTGAGGCTGAAGCAAATCGTGTGGCTGCCGAACGCAAGGCTGATGCCGACCGTGAACGTGCTGCTCGTGAGGCTGAAGCTGCAAGAGCTTCTGCTGCTGAAAACAATGATATGCTCAGTTCTGCCGATCGTGCGATAACAGGTAACTTTGCCAATAACCGTGGTAGATTGCCAATGCCATTGTCGGGTCAGATTGTTAGCCATTTTGGTCAGTACAATGTGGCTGGTATGTCAAATATTCGTTTGAACAATGATGGTATCAATATCAAGGGTGCTCCTGGCAGTGCTGTTCGTAGTGTCTTTATGGGCGAGGTGAGCGGTGTCTTCATGGCAGGCGGTATGAGTGTCGTGATGATTCGTCATGGTATTTACATCACTGTTTATGCTAATTTGGGTTCTGTCGGTGTCAGCAAGGGACAGAAGGTTGGTACGGGACAGACCATCGGAACCGTTGGTAAGACGGGTATTCTTCAGTTCCAGTTGCGTAAGGAGACTGCTAAACTGAATCCAGAGCAGTGGTTGCGTTAATAAGCATCCTATCTTTATATATTAATAATGTGGGCTTATTGAGTTGAAAGTGACGATAATTCGCTTCGTGTTTTAGCGTCTTTCCAAGTTTAATAAGTACGTTATAACTAAATTATCTTCATGAGAAGGAATATTTCTTTTCATGAAGATAATTCTTTTTTATCATGAAGAAGATTGTTTTTTATCATGAAGAAAAACCTTCTTCGGCAGCTGTCAGGTAAATCTTTTCCTTCTATTAGTTAGCTATTTGCCTCTTATTCCCCTTGTTATAATGGGTTTAATGCCCCTTTCTTCTCATCTTTAGCTGATGTGTTGATGCTTCGCACATGTCGTGCTAAGGCTTCGCACATATTGTGCGAATGGTAAACACCAATGGTGCGGAGTGCAAAACACATTGAAATATGTTATGTAAATGGACTCAACTAATTGATGAAAATTGCATAGAAGATATTATTGTGGATTCTTATCGTAGACTTTTAGCTTTCTAATAGGTACTCATGTGGAATTCGTTTTGTTCTATAAAAGAAAATAATTGTCCTGTTCTTCTCTGTTTGGTAGAGGAAAAGCAAAAGGGTAAAATTGCAATTTAATATCTAATTTATTTTTTGCTTTGCAGATAAATGTTTATATTTGCAGAAAATAAAGTACAATCAGCTATTTGAATAAAAGACTTTCAGACTTTTTTATATGTGCTGATTGGTCGAAGATAAATTAGGAAACAATGCAGACAATCGGACATCTCTCTGTTCTTATTCACGAACAAGCAAAAAAATACGGAGCAAAACCAGCAATCACTTTCCGTAACTTTGGCAGTCTGGACTGGAAGACAGTGTCATGGAACCAGTTCTCAATGCGCGTAAAGGAAGTGTCAAATGCGCTCTTGAACCTCGGAATGAAGCCACAAGAGACTATTGCTGTGTTCTCACAAAACTGTATCCATCATCTCTATACAGATTATGGTGCATACGGAGTACGCGTGATTAGCATTCCGTTCTATGCAACAAGTTCAGAACAGCAGATACAGTATATGATTCAAGATGCCAATGTAAAGTTTCTTTTCGTTGGCGAACAGGAGCAATATGACAAGGCGCGTCGTATTCAATCTCTTTGCCCTACATTGGAACGTATAATTGTCTTCGACTCAAGTGTACGCCTTAGTCAGCATGATCCAAACTCTATCTATTTCGCAGACTTCTTAAAGTTAGGTGAAGGTTTCCCACGTGAAGCAGAGGTAAAAGAGTGTTTGGCGCAGGCAAACTATGATGATATTTGTAATATTCTTTACACAAGTGGTACTACAGGTGAGAGCAAGGGAGTTATCTTGACTTATAAGATGTATCAGGCTGCTATGGATGCCAACAGGAAGAGTGTGCCTGTAAATGAAAAAGACCGTGTAATCAACTTCCTGCCGTTCAGTCATGTCTTCGAGCGTGGTTGGGCTTGTTTGTCTCTCGCTGCGGGTGCAGAATTGATTGTAAACACTTATCCAAAGGAGATTCAGCAGAGTATGCGTGAGACGCATCCAACAAGTATGGCTTCCGTACCTCGTTTCTGGGAGAAGGTTTATGTGGCTGTAAAGGAGCGCATGGATAAGTCAAGCATCGTTCAGCGTAAGCTTTTCTATCATGCTTTGAATGTTGGAAGAAAGCGCAATATACAGTATCTTGCACGTGGCAAGCGTGTTCCTTTGACGTTGGAGATGGAGTATAAGTTTGTTAATAAGACTGTTTTGAGTCTCGTTCGCAAACAGTTAGGCTTAGAGAATCCACATCTCTTCCCAACAGCTGGAGCTTATGTTTCTCCAGAGGTAGAGGAGTTTGTACATAGCATCGGTATTAACATGATTGTTGGTTATGGCTTGACTGAGAGCTTGGCAACCGTTACCTGTGACCATGTAGGACAGCCTTATACCGTTGGTTCTGTGGGTAGACCGCTTGAAGGTATTGATATAAAGATTAGCGATGAGGGTGAAGTGATGCTGAAAGGTCCAACGATTATGCCAGGTTACTTCCGTCGTGATACTGCTAATGCAGAGGCATTTGATAAGGATGGTTACTTCCATACTGGTGATGCTGGTTATATGAAGGACGGTGAGTTATTCTTAAAAGAGCGTATCAAGGACCTCTTCAAGACTTCTAATGGTAAGTATATTGCACCACAGATGGTGGAGGCGATGCTGTTAGTAGATAAGTTTATTGAGCAGGTTTCAGTGATTGCTGACCAGCGTAAGTTTGTTTCTGCTCTGATTGTTCCAGAATATTCTGTTTTGGAAGAGTGGGCAAGAGAGAATCACATAGAATTTAAAGATCGTGAGGAGTTATGCCAAGATAAACGTGTAAACGAAATGATGCGTGAGCGTATCGAAACCTTACAGCAGCGTTTGGCATCATACGAGAAGATTAAACGTTTCACCCTTCTCGCTCACCATTTCTCAATGGAAAACGGAGAGCTAACGAATACGTTGAAGCTAAAGCGTTCGGTTGTAAACCGCCGCTATCATGATGTGATAGAAAAGATGTACGAGGAGTAGGGAAGTAAATGAGTTGACGAGTAGACGTGTTGACGTGTAGGCAGGTTAGTTGTTAAGAAGAATTAGGCTGTGTTTTATCAGCTTTAATAGTTTCACTCGGCTTGCTATTTTTGATAGTCTTACTCGTTCTACCAGTTCTTCTAACCCCATTCCAACGATAAAAGAATAAAGATGATAACAGCAGATCAGCTAAAAGATATCCAAGAACGCACTGAAGCGTTGCACCGTTACCTTGATATTGACAAGAAACGAATAGAGTTTGAGGAGGAACAACTCCGTACACAAGCCCCAGATTTTTGGGATGACCCAGCTCGTGCACAGGAGCAGATGAAGAAAGTTAAGGATATCGAGAAATGGGTTAAAGACTATGATAAGGCACGTGCGTTGGCTGATGAAGTACAGTTGGCGTTCGATTTCTATAAAGATGAACTTGTCACTGAGGAGGAAGTTGATACCGCATACGCTAAGGTTCTTAAGGTAATCGAAGGATTAGAGCTTAAGAATATGCTACGTCAGGAGGAGGATCCGATGGAGTGTGTGATGAAAATTAACTCTGGAGCGGGCGGTACGGAGAGTCAAGACTGGGCTTCTATGCTGATGCGTATGTATATGCGTTGGGGTGAAGCACAGGGATATAGAGTTACTATCTCTGATATACAGGAAGGCGATGAGGCTGGTATTAAGAGTGTGACAATGAAGTTTGAGGGTGGAGAATATGCTTATGGCTACTTGAAGAGTGAGAATGGTGTGCACCGTTTAGTACGTGTTAGTCCGTTCAATGCTCAAGGTAAGCGTATGACAAGCTTTGCCAGCGTCTTCGTTACGCCATTGGTTGATGATACGATAGAGGTATATGTTGACCCTGCTCGTGTCAGTTGGGATACCTTCCGTTCGAGTGGAGCCGGTGGACAGAACGTCAACAAGGTGGAGTCAGGTGTACGTTTGCGCTATCAATATGAAGATCCTGACACTGGAGAACAGGAGGAAATCCTCATTGAAAATACGGAAACTCGCGACCAACCAAAGAACCGTGCTAAGGCTATGCAGCTCTTGAAGTCGCAGTTGTATGACCGTGCAATGAAGAAACGCATGGAAGAACAGGCTAAGATTGAGGCTGGTAAGAAGAAGATAGAATGGGGTAGTCAGATTCGAAGTTATGTCTTTGATGACCGTCGTGTGAAGGATCACCGCACTAATTATCAGACTTCTGATGTGGATGGTGTGATGGATGGTAAGATTGATGACTTCATTAAGGCTTATCTGATGGAGTTTCCAACGGAGGAATAGAAAGCTTCTTCTGTCTTCTCTGAGGGGAGGAAAGAGCCTAAGGAAAAGTGGATTGGGTATAGATTATCGAAAGAAAAACCTGCGATTATCCCACTGTAATCCAATATTTCTCCTCCTTTTGCGGAACTTAGGGAGGTTTATTCCCTTATTAATAATGATATACAACCTTTTAAAATAATATAACTATGAGTGAAAGAAGTAAAGTAAATCGTAAGGAAAGAGAACTTAAACAAGAAAAGCAGGCTAATCGTGTCATTGCTTGGTTGGCTGTGATTTTAGTCGCTTTGGGCGTTCTTACAATCATTATAGCATCAAATAGCTAATAGTAAACAGGACATAAATGATACGCGACTGTTATCTCTTAGATCGTGACAGTCGCTTACTATATTAACAATAGGACTCTCATGAGTGGATTAGAGATTGAAAGAAAGTTCTTAGTTCATAAGAATATGGACTGGAAAAAGCATGCAAGTAGTTGTAGTCACATACAACAAGGATATTTTGCAGCTGTCAATACCGTCCGTGTTCGTATCAGGGACGATAAGGGATATCTGACAATCAAAGGTCCATCACGTACAGGTGGGCTATCACGTTATGAGTTTGAAAAAGAGATTACACTGGAAGAAGCACAGCAATTAATGCTTTTATGCGAGCCAGGTGTGATTGATAAGCATCGTTATCTTGTACCTTTTGAAGGTCATACCTTTGAGATAGATGAGTTTCATGGTGATAATGATGGACTCGTCTTGGCTGAAGTGGAGTTAGGAAGTGAGGATGAATCGTTTGATAAACCAGACTTTATTGGCTTAGAAGTTACGGGTAATCGCCACTTCTATAATTCCCAAATGCGTCGCAATCCATTTAAGCTTTGGCGCGATATCGTACCAGAAGAATACCGATAAGCACGGCTATTGTCGAGCCAATAGCATCTGCGAAGAAGTCGAGCCATTCACCACTTCGATTCCCATTCGTACAGTAGGATTGAAGAACTTCAATGAGTCCTCCCATGATAATAGGTAGAAACCAGACCCATACAATGATGAATTTGGGGCTGGGCTGCTTTGTATTGTGTAAGTATTCGAGGCTTATACTTAGGCCTAAAACTAAGTAAATAAGACTATGTGTCCACTTATCTATAAACCGAACAGAGCTTAGTGGCGTTTCTGGAATAGTCATAAAACACAATATCCAAGTTCCAATTACAATAATACAACTAAATGGGTATTTAGTTAAGATGTGTTTTGTTATACTCATATTTTACTTCTAATTTGACACAAAAGTAGATATTTTTTCGTAAATTTGCGCATATATTCAAATCAAATTTCTATGAGTGAACAAAAAAGAGCGAAGTTTGGAAGCAAGTTAGGTATGATTCTTGCCACTGCAGGCGGTGCTGTTGGTTTGGGTAATGTATGGCGTTTCCCTTATATGGCAGGTCAGAATGGTGGTGCTGCTTTCATTCTTATTTATATTGGTTGTATCTTGTTATTGGGCTTGCCTTGTATGATTAGCGAGTTCATTATCGGTCGTCATGCAGCCTCAAATACGGCACGAGCCTATACAAAGTTATCTAATGGGAGTGCTTGGAAGTGGGTTGGTTACTTAGGAGTGCTCACTGGTTTCCTCATTACGGGCTATTACGCTGTTGTTTCGGGTTGGTGTTTGCAATATGGAGTAGCCTCCGTAATGAATCATCTGCATGGTACACCAGATTATTTCAAGTCTTATTTTACAGACTTCTCTACCAATCCTTGGAAGCCTGTTTTATGGACCGTAGCTATTCTGTTTCTCACCCACTACATTATTATTCATGGTGTTAGGAATGGTATTGAGCGTGCATCAAAGATTATGATGCCAGCCCTCTTTGTGCTTTTGGTGGCTATTGTCGTTGCATCTTGCCTTCTTCCAGGCGCAAGTAAGGGAATAGAATTTCTGCTGAAACCCGACTTCAGTAAGGTAACAGGCGATGTATTCTTGGGCGCTTTAGGGCAATCATTCTATTCGATGAGTATTGCGATGGGGTGTATCTGTACATACGCCTCTTATTATAGTCGTCATACAAAGTTGTTGAACTCAGCAGTACAGATTGGTATCATTGACACCTGCGTTGCTATTCTTGCAGGTTTGATGATTTTCCCTGCAGCATTCTCGGTGGGCGTAAGTCCTGATAGCGGACCATCTCTTATCTTTATCACACTTCCAAATGTCTTTGAGCAAGCCTTTGCGAGTATGCCTATAGTTGGCTATATCATTTCAATGGCATTCTATCTGTTGCTTTCAATGGCAGCGTTGACCTCATTAATATCCCTACACGAGGTGAGTACAGCCTTCTTCCAAGAGGAGTTACACATCAGCCGTCCACGTGCTGCAATGATTGTTACGGCTGGATGTTCGCTTATTGGTGCAGTCTGCTCGCTGTCATTGGGCGAATGGAGTTTCCTCAAGGTGGCAGGTGTCGACCTCTTTGATGTCTTCGACTTTGTGACAGGACAAATTTTCCTACCTATAGGAGGACTTCTCACCTGCCTGTTCATAGGCTGGTATGTACCAAAGAAACTGGTGAAGGACGAGTTTACCAACTGGGGAACCACACGTGGTATCTTCTTTGGTACCTATTACTTCCTCATCCGTTTTGTTTGTCCATTGGCTATTCTCGCAATCTTCCTACATCAGTTAGGTGTGTTCTAAGCCATTAGGTACGCAATTTTCCTCTATCTTCTCTATCCTTGAAAAGTATGAGAAGAAATCCTATACCAACCCTTCTCCAATAGGAGAGGGGATGGGTAAGAAAAAAAGAAGTATTAACTTCCAACATTAATTTACAACCTATTATCACCAACTAATACTTAATAATCCTCTAACCCTCCCTTATATCTATAATAATTTCTTCTTTTGAAGGATTCATCTGAGTTTAAACACTGTATACTATGAACCTAAAATCAATTTTCTATCTCCATCGTTCCGATCGAAAAGTGCTGTTGCTACTCTTGCTGTTTATCGTTGGTAGCATTGGTTTGATTATCTTTGTTGGCAATCAAACAACGGAAACTTCTGCTGTGAAAAGCGATAGTATAAGTAAGAATAAACCCACTTCTTTCTCCTGTAAAGAGCAACTTCCTACAGTTGAAACAGCAGAAGGAAAACACCTATTTCCTTTCGATCCAAATACAGCTACAGCCGAAGAGTTGCAGCAGTTGGGTTTAGCTCCTTTCCAAGTGCGTAACATCATCAAGTATCGTTCTAAAGGAGGAGTCTATCATTCACCGATGGACTTTGCCCGCCTCTATGGTCTTACGCGTAAACAGTATCGAGCGTTAGAACCCTATATAACGATTGGTGATGATTACGAACCTGCCTCCACCCTTGCCTCTGTACAAGCTTATATTGCTCAAAAAGAAGCTGATAAGCAGGCTGCTCATGCGGCTTATGAGGCCTATAAGGCGCAAAACACGTATAAACCTAATAAAGGTAATGATCGTGACACCCTTCGCTATCCATTGAAGCTAAAAGTAGGTGAACATATCAACCTCGTTACTGCTGACACAACCCAGCTAAAGAAAATTCCGGGTATTGGCTCTGGGTGGGCACGTGCTATCCTTAACTACGGTAAACGATTAGGTGGATATGTGGCTGTGGGACAGCTGCAAGAGATTGAAGGATTCCCAGAAGAAACCCTACCTTACTTCTCTATCGCTAACCCACAGACGGAGAAGATAAACCTAAATACTGCAACTCTCGCACAACTTCGTAAGCATCCTTATGTGAATTTCTATCAGGCTAAGGCTATTTGTGACTATAGACGACTGAAAGGAAAACTAACCAATCTCTCACAACTCCACTTATTAAAAGACTTTACGCCCGAAGCAATCGAACGTCTGCGTCCGTATGTCGCGTTTTAAGTTGTCATGTATTATAAGTGATGATAGGGTTTTGACAGAAACTCTTTACCCTCTTTTTTCGTTGTGTTGATGCTCCGCACCATTGGTGCTCACCATCCGCACCAATGGTGCGGGGCGTTAATTCCCTTGCTATCTATCGTTGTGTGGAATCTAATAGCAATCACTCCAACAGCTTGAAGATGATTTCTGATAATAAAAAAAGACATTCATTGCTTTGCATTGTCTTTCATTTAGCTTACCTTTGCACAAAGAATAAAGTAAACGCAATGGATATACAGGAGATTTACAAGATTTACCAAGCGCACCCTGTTGTGACCACAGACAGCCGTAACTGTCCTGAAGGAAGTATTTTCGTGGCATTGAAGGGAGCATCATTCGATGGTAATAAGTTTGCTGAAGCAGCCTTAGAAAAGGGCTGTAGCTATGCAATCATTGACGAAAAAGAATATGCAAAGGCAGGCGACGAGCGTTATATCCTCGTTGATGACGCCCTTGTAACTTATAAAGAATTGGCACGCGAGCATCGTCGTCAGTTCTCTATCCCTGTGATTGGTATTACAGGAACAAACGGAAAGACTACAAGTAAAGAACTTATCTCTGCCGTATTGGCTGAGAAGTTTAATGTACATCATACGGAGGCGAACTATAACAACGACGTGGGTGTGCCTCGTACGTTGTTAGGTATTCGTCCAGAACATGAGATAGCAGTTATCGAGATGGGTGCTTCTCACCCTGGTGACATTGAGAAGTTGGTTACATACGTAGAGCCAACTTGTGGTTTGATTACTAATGTCGGTCGTGCACATCTTCAGGGTTTTGGTAGTTTTGAGGGCGTAAAGAAGACCAAGGGTGAACTTTATGATTTCCTTAAAGCTCATGGTAGTTTACTTTTTCTCAACGAGAGCAATCCCGATTTGACGGAAATGGCAGAGCAGCGAGCGTTTGATCGTATCATAACTTACGGACAAGATGAGACCGCTGATGTGCAAGGATATGTTGTTAGCTGTGCTCCGTGTTTGAAGTTTGAGTGGCAGTCGTCAAGCCTTAACACCCATCACCCAGCACCCACCATCTACGAAGTACAAACCCATCTCATTGGCTCTTACAACTTAGATAATATGTTGGCAGCCATAGCTATAGGTCTTCACTTTGGTGTTACGCCACAGCAAATCAACTATGCTCTGGAGAATTATGTGCCTCATAACAATCGTTCGCAGTTGACTGAGACAGCACATAACAAGCTTATTGTGGATGCTTACAATGCTAATCCATCCAGTATGGCTGCTGCGTTCCGCAAGTTCCGCGACATTGATGAGGTGAAAAAGGAGATAGCTCTTCATCGTCCAGAGGATCATTATATCTTGATAAAAGGTAGTAATGGCATCAAGCTTTTTGAGCTTCCAGCCTTGCTATAACAAGAAAGAAAAACGGCGAGAAAGTTTGTGTTAGTTCCGAGAAAATAGTTAACTTTGCACTTGCTTTTAAGCTATCGGGATGTAGCGCAGTTGGTAGCGCACTACGTTCGGGACGTAGGGGTCGCCAGTTCGACTCTGGTCATCCCGACAGAAAAAGGGAAGAAGCCGTTTGGTTTCTTCCCTTTTTGGTTTTATTGGGCTAATGAGCCTTATTATCCTAATTAGCCCTATAAGCCTTATTAACTATCATTCTACGCGAGTTCGGGATAAGAAAAGGCTTGTAAAAGTTGGTAATCTCGTCAAAAATTCGTATCTTTATAGGTGATAATCAATAGATTACAAATTTTTGA
>QWCL01000198.1_pt1 | contig 26441 bp, 21 predicted proteins | sample 1972551 | NCBI WGS metagenome assembly QWCL01 (sample SAMN09866709, study PRJNA288562) | Human oral metagenome isolate term2_saliva, whole genome shotgun sequencing... | isolation source: mouth | host: Homo sapiens | place: USA: California
ACCATCAGCAAGGTAAGGATTCCATGTAGGACGCTGTGAACGGGTACGATAGAACAAAGAACTCCATGAGCCAAAATAACTATCTGGCTTCGTAAACCAGGTGTATTGTGCACCAGCACGCACCTTCAGCCAAGGCTTGATTTGATAGTCACCCTTCACGCTACCAGTGAAACGACGGAAAGAAGTATTGCGTACAACTCCATTCTCATTATAGTAACCTAAGGAAGCAACGAAAGATCCCATGTTATTACCACCACTGAAGCTCAGATAATGGTCTTGCGTAAGGGTTTGATTATGGTAGATTGCATCTTCTAAAAGACCTCCATAATCCTTAAAGATAAGCTTTGCACCGTTTGTAGCACCATAGTAAGGGTCGTCCATAACCTCCCATCCTTCTTCGGCAAGCAGTCTCTGGTGTTCAGGGTTGGTTGCATCGTAATACATAACATCCGTTCGTGGAGTGTAATCAGTATATCCACGGCCAGAATAACCATTCTGTGCATCGACATTAGCAGCCCTTCCATGTCCTTCCATAGCATCTGCATAACGCTTGAAGCCCATTCGGTTATAGTAAAGATAGTTACGGGCATTCATAAACTTATAGTCATCACGCTTGAAGTTTACACCTACCTTCAAACGATAGTTAATGCTTGAACTTCCTGCTTGAGCGCGCTTTGTTGTAACAAGGATTACACCACCGTTTGCTCTCGCACCATAAATTGCTGTTGAGGCAGCATCTTTCAAAACTTCGATAGACTCGATATCAGCTGGGTTAATCTCTGACAAAGTACGCTCAACACCATCAACGATAATCAATGCAGGAGCACTTCCTGTGATAGAAGCACCACCACGCAAGGTGATAGAAGGCGCAGTACCTGGCTGACCAGAGATCCATCTTAGAGATAGCCGTTGTCAACGTAGCACGCTTCTGTTGACCACCGTAACCTGTCACAATCAGCTCGTTTAGCGCATGTTGCTCCTCCTTCAACTTCACTTTAATGTCCTGTCCATCCCATTTCAACTCCTTTGTTTCCATACCAATGTAACTGATAACAAGAACACTACCAGGAGGGATATTCGACAGTGTGAAACGACCGTCTAAATCAGTGGCGGCCCCATTACTTGTACCTTTCACTTGAACAGTGGCACCAACAATAGGTTCGCCTTGTTCATCAAGAATAACACCTGTGCATCTTCCTGATTGCTGTACGCTCTGAACAGGCAGCTTTGACACAGCATACCCTTGCGTAGGCATGAAGAATGACACACTCATGCATAACGTAAAACCAATTGGCTTGATGTGTAAGATCATACGCATCTAACTTTTTAATAGATAAAGATTGTTTAGTTTCCTCCGCAAAGCAGTTGGCAAAGAGAGACATGCCTCAACCACACGAAAGAATATAAAATTATTATATGAAATCTTATTTATGTTCACGATATTAATAGGTCAATACGGAAGAAAGACTTTTCTCCTCACCGCTAAAGACGCTATTCACCGATATTATATTGTTTAAGTTGGTTGAGACAAAAGTAGGGACTTTTTTTATTTGCCACAAATTATACTAATAAATATTTTCTAAATAATCATTAATTTTAATCAAACATAGGACTAAACCTACTGACTATCAAACAAAAAAGTATTCTTCATCTACCTTCCTCCACTCAATATAAATAATAACTAAGGCTTAAGAAAATGATTAACCTTTAGTAATATGGTTCTTCCTGACCAATAAATCGTTCGAAGAATTAGGACTTCTTGTAGCGTGCTAAGCGTCCGCACCATACGTGTGGGGCGTTCGCACGTACGTTAGAACAGGTAAGAAAACTTAATCAAAAGTACTAACTGCAAGACTAATAGACACAAAAAAACAGTCTTATCCCTTCTATAGAAAGATGGAATAAGACTGCTATATGACTTTAAAGCAGAGCTAAAGACTTACTTCTGTCTGAATCGCTCAGCCTGACTCTGAATCAAATCGGTATCCTCGAAATAGTTAATCTGCATAGCTGCACGTACCTCATCCATTGTCTGGGCAGCGGTCTCTCGTGCTTCCAATGAACCCTTCTTGAGGATGTTATAAATCTCTGGAATATCCTGTTCGTACTCACGACGGCGTGCACGGATTGGATCCAACATCTTGTTCAAGACACTATTGAGCAACTTCTTACACTTCATATCACCGATACCACCAGCTGTATAAGCCGCTTTCAGCTCATCAAGGTTCTGGAACTCTGGCCAGAATTCAGCGAAGTCTTCATCGGTAGAGAAAGCATCAAGGTATGTAAACACAGTATTTCCCTCAACATGACCTGGGTCAGATACATTCAAGTGAGTCGGATCCGTGTACATTGTCTTCACCTTCTTCCATACGGTATCAGCATCATCAGAGAGGTAAATGCAGTTACCAAGACTCTTACTCATCTTCTCCTTACCATCTGTACCAGGCAAACGACGTGCCGTTGCGTTCTCTGGCAACATGATTTCAGGCTCAACGAGTACTGGCGCATAAATCTGATTGAAGCGACGTACAAGCTCACGTGTCAACTCCAACATCGGCTCTTGGTCCTCACCTGCTGGCACAGTCGTAGCCTTGAAGGCTGCAATGTCAGCTGCCTGAGACACAGGATAAGCAAAGAAACCCATTGGGATATTGGCTTCAAAGTTGCGCATCTTAATCTCTGTCTTCACCGTTGGGTTACGTTGAACACGGCTTACGCTGACAAGGTTCATCAAGAAAGTGGTCAGTTCGGCTATTTCAGGAATCTGACTCTGTATATAAAGCGTACATTTCTCTGGGCTCAAGCCAGCAGAGAGATAATCTAAAGCTACCTCAATAATATTCTGACGAATCTTCTCTGGATTATCAGCATTGTCTGTCAAAGCTTGTACGTCTGCCATAAAGACAAACATCTTATCATAGTCTCCGAGGTTCTGAAGTTCCACACGACGGCGGAGAGAGCCTACATAGTGACCCAAGTGAAGTTTACCTGTAGGGCGGTCACCAGTCAAAATAATCTTTCCCATTTATCTTTTTCTATTTTATTCGTTATATATACTGTTGAAGCTATTCATCATGTGCATGTGAAGATAAGGTATCCTCTTCCTCTTCCTGATTCTCTTCAACCTGTTCTTCTTCCTTTTGTTTCGGCACTTCAGGTGCTACAACAACCGTATCAACAGAAGGCGTCTCCTCTACTTGGACCGGTGTTTCGTATGGAATAGTATCGTTAGGAATAGAATCACTCACCGTGGTCTCTGGCGAAGATGACCCCATAGCATAATAAGCCCCTACACCTCCCGCCAGTAAGAGTAGTCCAATCACAACACCCCAAAGGATTGCATTATTACCTTTCTTAGCCGTTTCTGCCTGTAACTGCTGGGATTGCGGCGTCATACCAGCAGACTGATCATATTGCAGACCAGCGCTTACCAATGGCAGAGTCACCTCCATGATACCATGACAATGAGGACAAGTACACTCGATGGTCTGTCCTTCTTCTGCCTCAACGATAAACTGTGTACCACAGTTATCACATGTTATCTGATATTTCATAACTTTACGTTGCTTAGAACTTTATTTGTTGCACCAGCCAGACTCTTGACATAATCTCCCGCTAAAGCCCCACATGTTTTGCGGTATTCTTCATCTTCAGCAAACTGATTCATCAACAGACTGAAACTTTCAAGATCGAAGATTTCAAAGCCTCCACCAACCCGTAAGAGCCCTTGTGCCTCTGCGAAATGCTTATTGTTTGGACCAAAAAGAACTGGCATATCCCATACTGCAGCCTCAAGAACATTGTGGATTCCTACTCCAAAACCACCTCCTACGTAGGCTACATCACCATAATGATAGATAGATGACAGCAATCCAAAACAATCAATAATCAAAACATCTGCATCAGCAACAGTCTCTTCAGTTGCCTGCGTGTAGCGTATTACCTTCTTGTCCTCAATCAGTGAGAGGATGGTCTTGAGATGGTCTTCCCCTATAACATGCGGTGCTATGATGAGTTTCCAGTCTTTATGCTTATTAAAGTACTTAAGGAAGATTTCTTCATCAGGCTGCCATGATGATCCTGCAACGAAGACTTTTCTCCTATCAGCAGCATCCCTATTGACGAACTTCTCCACCAATGGCAATTTCTTACTTGCCTCCTTGATTTGCAAAACACGGTCGAAGCGAGTATCACCCACAACAACAGCGTCATAGATTCCTATCTTATTCAAGAGTTCCTTACTCTCCTCATTTTGTACAAAGAAGCGACTGAAACATCTTAAGACACGACCGTAACCGCTGCCATACCACTTAAAGAAGATCTGTTCTGGGCGGAAAATGCTTGACACACTATAGACTGGAACACCACGATACTGCAGGATATGCAAGTAATTATACCAGAACTCATACTTAATGAAGAAGGCCATAACAGGACGTACTGTACGTAGAAACTTACGTGCATTGCCCACCGTATCTATTGGAAGATAGGTAATGATGTCTGCTCCTTCATAATTCTTCCTTACCTCATAACCCGAAGGAGAAAAGAAGGTAAGCAATATCTTGTATTGCGGATAGTCTTTCCGTATTTGCTCTATCAATGGTCGTCCTTGTTCGAACTCGCCCAATGAGGCTGCATGGAACCAAACATATTGAACGTCTGGTTCCACTTTCTCACGTAAGACCTTCACTGCCTCCTGCTCGCCTCGCCACATCTTACGTAGCTTTTCATTGAAAAGACTACCGACAGCGATGCCAAGCTGCATGGCATACATTATTATATTATACATACTCGGCTCAATTAATTTAGCCTTTCAGAAGGCTTATCCCAATACCTCGATGGCCTTGCGCATACGCTTCAAGGTCTCCTCTTTGCCCAGGAAGGCAGATATATCGAACATTCCAGGACCCTTACCAATACCAACGAGGGTGAGTCGGAAGGCATTCATAATATCACCAAGCTTATAGCCTTTGTCCTCTACCCATTTCATTACGACAGGTTCTTGCCCCTCAATACTGAAGTCTTCTATTCCTTCCAACACCTCAGCAAGTTCACTCATCTGTTGTGCAGAATACTCCTTCCAACGCTTCTTAACGGTCTTCTCGTCGTAGCTTGTTGGTGCGATGAAGAAGAAAGAGCAAAGCTCCCAAAGTTCCTTAACGAAGCTAACACGGTCTTTCATCATGTGTACAACCTGTGTCACCTGCTCCATAGTAGCCTCAACACCGTTGTTAGCAACGATTGGTGCGAAGAGTTGTGCTATCTCATCATCTGACTTACGGAGAATGTATTCGTGGTTAAACCACATACCCTTCTGATAGTCGAACTTAGCTCCACTCTTTGAACACTTCGTGATATCGAATGCTTTTACGAGTTCCTCAAGCGAGAAGAGTTCCTGTTCTGTACCCGGATTCCAGCCCAACAAGGCCAAGAAATTAACTACTGCCTCTGGAAAATAACCACTCTCACGATAGCCTGAACTAATCTCACCAGTCTTAGGGTCGTGCCACTCCAATGGGAACACAGGGAAACCAAGGCGGTCACCATCACGCTTACTGAGCTTACCCTTACCCTCTGGTTTCAACAACAAAGGCAGATGGGCAAAGCGGGGCATGCTATCTTCCCAACCAAAGGCACGGTAAAGCAATACATGTAACGGTGCACTTGGTAACCATTCCTCACCACGAATAACGTGAGAGATTTCCATCAAGTGGTCATCAACGATATTTGCAAGGTGATAAGTTGGTAATTCGTCTGCGCTCTTGAAGAGAACTTTATCATCAAGGATATCTGTCTTGATGCAGACATCACCACGAATCATATCATTGATATGAACTTCCTCATCTGGTTCAACCTTAAAACGAACAACATACTGCTGCCCATCCTCTATCAGACCCTCAACTTCCTCCTTTGACATCGTCAAAGAGTTACGCATCTGCAGACGTGTGTGCGCATCATATTGGAAATTCTCAATCTCCTTACGCTTCGCATCCAACTCCTCTGGCGTATCGAAAGCAATGTATGCTTTACCGGCGTCTAAGAGCTGATTGACATATTTCTTATATATATCACGGCGCTCGCTCTGCCGATAAGGACCATGTTCGCCACCAAAGCTAACACCCTCGTCAAACTTAATCCCCAACCATTCGAAAGAATCAAGGATATACTCTTCTGCTCCAGGAACGAAACGATTAGAGTCTGTGTCCTCTATACGGAAGATTAATTTGCCACCATGTTGACGAGCGAAAAGGTAATTATACAAAGCAGTACGCACACCACCAATATGCAAAGGACCCGTAGGACTTGGGGCAAAGCGTACTCTCACATTTCTTTCTGCCATTGTTTTAAATATTATTTTTCCTGCAAAATTAATGTTTTTTTTTGACTATACGCTATATTTTTAGTATTTTCGCAAGTTGTTAGAGGATAAACGTCAAGTCTTTCAAACATTTATGTAACAAGATAATAACAATAGAATAAGATGATAAGATTTAAAAACATCAGCAGTCCCTACTGGCGCAATATGGTCTCAAGAATGGCATTGGTCATCGTTGCCGTAGTTTTGATAGTGCTTTTCTTACCCCGTACGCAAGGTAAACTTTTCCATTATGACGAGGGGAAACCATGGATGTATGGGCAGTTGATTGCTAAGTTCGACTTTCCTATCTTTAAGACTGAAGCAGCGTTAAAGGTTGAGAAAGACTCCATTACTAAACATTTTCAACCTTATTATAATGTCAATAAGACTGTCGAGCAAAAGAAGATTGAACAGTTCCGTGAGGCTTATAAGAATGGTATCCCTGGCTTATCAGAAGCCTACGTCGATGCTATTGCACACCGTCTGCATGAGATTTACGAGGCTGGAATCATTGATTCACAACAATACTCCACACTTGCCAAGGACAGTAACAACCTTATCCGTGTCGTTACAGGTAAGCAGGCTGTCAGTGTACCTATCAATAAGACCTACTCAACACTGGGTGCTTACGAACAACTTTTCATGGACCCTTTGTTAGGTCCGAAGCGTTCCGTTCTTCAGCAATGTAACCTGAACGACTACATCGAAGCAAACCTTGTATATGACAAAGACCGTAGTGAAACGGAGATGAACGACATGCTAAGTCTTATTCCACAGGCTTCGGGCATGGTATTAGAGGGTCAACGCATCATCGACCGAGGTGACATTGTCGATGCAAAGACCTATCGTGTGCTGAACTCCTTTGAGCAAGCAATGGAGAAACGTAAGGCTACTGAGGACGAGATAACATCAACCTTCCTTGGACAGACCATCTATGTCTTAATCTTCATTTGCCTTTTCACACTCTACTTGGCACTTTTCAGAAAAGATTACTTTAATAAGCCACGCTCCATATCACTCCTTTATGTGATGATAGTCGTCTATCCTATCCTCACATCTCTGATGATGGAACATAACATACTGAGTGTTTACATCCTGCCGTTCAGCATGGCACCTATCTTTTTCCGTGTCTTCATGGACTCGCGAACGGCTTTCATCGGACATATCACAATGGTCCTTATCTGTGCTGTGGCCGTCAAATACCAGTATGAGTTTATTATCGTACAAATCGTTGCAGGACTCATTGCGATTTATTCCCTACGCGAACTATCAAAGAGAATTCAGATATTCCTTACCGCACTCCTCGTGACCATCGGGTCGGCAGCTGTTTATCTTGCACTCCAACTCATACAGGCCGACGACTTGTCAAAGCTCGACCACACGATGTACTATCACTTTGCTGTGAATGGTTTCTTCCTTCTCTTCACCTATCCACTGATGTTGGTCATCGAGAAAGCCTTCGGTTTCGTGTCTACAGTAACGATGTTTGAGTTGTCTAACACGAATAACGAGCTCTTACGCAGACTGAGTGAGGTGGCACCAGGAACCTTCCAACACTCAATCACCGTCGGTAATCTCGCTACTGAAATAGCAAGTAGAATTGGCGCTAAGAGTCAATTAGTGCGTACGGGAGCTCTTTATCATGATATCGGCAAGATGCTTAATCCAGCCTTCTTCACTGAGAATCAAGCTGGTATCAACCCACATGACAAACTAAACGACCTTGAGAGTGCACGTATCATCATCAGCCATGTGACGGAAGGACTTAAACTTGCCGAGAAATATAACCTCCCACGTGAGATTAAGGAGTTTATCACGACACATCATGGTACAGGTCTCGCAAAATATTTCTATATACATTATAAGAACGAACACCCAGACGAGGAGGTCAATGAAGACCAATTCCGTTATCCTGGTCCAAACCCTTTCACACGTGAGCAAGCTATCCTCATGATGAGTGACACCGTCGAGGCTGCCTCTCGTTCACTACAAGAATATACCGAAGAGAGCATCAGTAACTTGGTTAATCAGCTTATAGATGGACAAGTTGCCGATGGTAAGTTTACGGATTGTCCTATCACTTTCCGCGACATCACAGCTGCAAAGTCTGTACTCATCGAACGCTTGAAGGCTATGTATCACACACGTATTCAGTATCCACAGCTGAAAGTATAAGGAACTGAGAAGGAAAAAGAGAAAAGGGTAGAACAGTAATGAAGGTAGGGATTTCTTCCTTACCCTCCTACTGTCTTACCCTTTTGTCATTTACAAAACTCCTTACTATTATTCCCTTTCGATTTCTTCTTCCTAAAAATCCACTTTTTAGCCCCGTACAAATAACATGCACCAATAATGCTCTACATACGCTCTTGCCTTGTCAATACCTAAACACCCTACCCTGCCGTACCAACAAGACCACTATCCTTCATTAGAAAGCAACCATACCACCTGAATCCAACATCCTTATTACGTTCAGCAGTCCTATTACGCCTAAACCAATACAATCTTATCCACCTCCCCATCCCCCATTTGAGACACACTATAATATAAGGAATATCCGTCTACAACAACTTTCTACATCCTCTTATCTTACTGCACATTTTAACTAATAATGAGAAAAAGTAGGCTTTTATTTGGATATTTAGAACAATATTCATAACTTTGCAACCAAATTATATAAGTTTTATATACACTTACAATTCAAAAGATGAAGTATCAGAAGACAGCTCTTGCCGCTCTATTGCTTGCAATGGCAACAACAACACAAGCCGGAGGATTGCTCACAAACACCAATCAGAACATCGCTTTCAACCGTAACTTTGCACGTGTCGGTGCAATTGGTATCGATGGAGTCTATTTTAATCCTGCTGGTGTAGCTTTCCTCGACCAAGGTTTTCACCTCTCTCTCAATTTCCAGAACGTATATCAGACACGTCAGATAACATCAGCTTTCAGTGTACCTGCTTTTGCTAACACCCCTTACGAGTATCCTTTTACACTCAACGGTGGTGACAAAACTGATGGCAGTAAGTTTTATGAGGGCAAAGCTTCTGTACCTATTCTCCCATCTTTTCAGGTAGCATATAACAAAGACAAGTGGAGCTTCCAAGCTGGTTTTGGATTGACTGGTGGTGGTGGTAAGGCTACTTTCAATGACGGTCTACCAACTTTCGAGCGCTCAGTATCGCTCCTTCCAGCACTTATCAACCAGCAATTGCCTACTTTCTCGGCACTTCTCGGACAGCAGGAGACACCTGCAACATCCTATAGTATGCAGAGCTACATGAGTGGCCATCAGTATAACTTCGGTTTACAGTTAGGTGTTGCATATAAGATTAATGAGAACCTCTCTGTCTTTGGTGGTGCAAGATTTAATTATATCTATAATAAATACGAAGGTAATATTACCAACATCTCGGCTGACGTGAACGGAAACAGTCAAAATCTCTACGAGTATTTTGGTTCAAAAGCAAAACTGCTAACCGAGAAGGCTGCGGCACTACAGGCACAGGCTGTGGCTGCAAAGACCCAAGCTGATGCCTATCAGGCACAGGCTAACGCCGCTACCAACCCTACTACAAAGGCTCAACTACAAGCAGCTGCCGACAAATATGCAGCTGGCGCACAGCAAGCAAGTGCTGGTGCAAAGTTGGTCAGTGCTGGTGCTGATAAGTTAAACAGTAGTAAGGAACTTGTGAAAGACCGCTATGTAGAGGTTTCTCAACGCGGATGGGGTATCACTCCAATCCTCGGTATTGACTACCGCACTGGCAAATGGAACTTCGCAGCACGCTATGAGTTTACAACAAAGTTCAATATTGAGAACAACACAAAGCGTGATGATACCCAAAAGTATGAGAATGGTGTGAACACACCAAACGATATTCCAGGTATTCTGGCACTTGGTGCACAGTATGAAGTACTGAAGAACCTTCGCGTGATGGCAGGTTATAACCACTACTTCGACAAGGATGCTCGCATGGACAACAACAAACAGCGTTTCCTTAAGCACAACACACAAGAGTTCCTCGCTGGTGTTGAGTGGGACATCAATCCATCTGTAACAGTCAGCGCAGGCGGCCAACGCACACTCTACGGACTTGGTGACGGTAAGTATCTGACCGACCTTAGCTTCGTGACAAGTAGCTACAGCTTCGGTGTTGGTGCTAAGATAAAGGTTGCCAAGAATGCTCACCTCAACGTAGCTTACTTCTTTACAAACTATTCTAAGTTTACAAAGAATTACGAAGATGCTATTACGATTGGTAGAGAACAGGTGACACAGCCTGACGGCACAGTAAGCGTACAACCAAAAACACTTGCAACAAAAAATACTGACATCTTCACCCGTACGAATAAGGTGCTCGGTGTCGGACTCGATATTGATTTCTAAGCCACAACAAAACTACCGTTTTCATTACTAATACCATTATGAGGTGGTCGGAGTGATTCCGGCTGCCTCATTTCTTTTCCTCCCCTCACATACTCATCATGAACAGATGCTTTACAGTTTTTGCATTAAACCCCATAATCAGATACGTCAACAAGATAGTTATGATATTCTCTATGTAGCTTCTACTGCAAAGTTAAGTACAAAGTAAAGCATGTATTATATCGCCGTACTAATCATTGTAGTTCATGCGTAGAGCAACCCAATGGTTATATAATAGTCTATCTAATCCCATACTCTTAAATTTCTTCTCTTTATAAATAATACCATTACAAGGGACGTTATCTCGTATATTTTTGTTATCTTTGCCTGCAATGTATCATTTTCACTATTTTGTTTTAGTATCATAACATTAGTAAAAATTACATAGATTGCAAAACTTTGAGAAACAAATTGTTCCTCAGAAACTTATTGAACATATTAACGACCTATTATCGTTTATAGTTGTGAAATTTAGACTTACCTAAAAGACATATATAACCAATGCGAAATAAAATATTCTGTTACGGGTGTAGAAAACATAAAATGTTTTTTGAGACCCAAGCAAAAGCTGATAATTTCATAAGATACAATAGCGAGAACATCTTGGAAGAAAAAGGCAAGGCTCCTGTTAGAAGCTATTATTGTGAAATGTGTGGAGGTTACCATGTAACAAGTAACCCTTCAGAAGAAGTTGGTGAACGATTGAATCAGCGCGATCATCTACGCATAGAACGTCTTACTAATTATAAAAGAGAGATTGAAGAGGTAAAAGTTATAAGTAATTTGTTATCTAAAAGACTGGTCAACATCAGAGCACATTTGTTTTTTGGCGAGATTCAGGAGGCAGAAGATTTGTTGGATATATGCAAACTGGATATAGAAGAACTATCATCTCATCAATTTCGTGGTAGTGGAAAACTAACCATCTTAAAAGGAAGAGTTGAAAAAATGTTTAATCTTCTGGCTTCGGTGAAAGAACTACTTATTCTTCCAGAAGAAAAGAAAATAGCGATGATGTCTACCATAACAACAGATAAAGATCAGCAAACACTTAAAGTTATCCTATCTAACATTATGATTATCCAAAAAATTGACTTTTTATTGGCCGAAAACAAAACTTTATTAGAAGAGAAAAATACCGAAGGCGTTGCAGAAAGAATAGACCAATGCCGCAGCATGTTAGTGACAATAAAAAGGGCAGGTAAGAAAGAAATGACTCGAAAATATAATGCTCTCCTTCAAGAACAAGAGTCTTTGTTGAGTAAAGTAAAGGCTGGACATAAGATTCATAAAAAGAAAGTTTCCTCTGTCCACACTGAACAAGATAAACCAAACATTCAAACACAATGCTTTGAGAAGCAAGAATATAAAACGACTATTCTTTCTTTAATTGAACGGATAGAGAATATTAGAAAAGCTCTTGAAAATGAAGATTATGACACTTGTGAGACTCTGCTTGAAATCAGCTATTACATGCTTGACGAGCTAAACATTGAAGATGACAACACAGAACTTATTAAACAACATCTTGACAAACTTACGATTTACTTAAAGGGAAAAGACAATTCGTTCAGATAAAAATTTCTCTTAAGACCTATATTTGGTAATATAACTTGAGAATACTCATTCAAAATGCCCTACTTTAGTTCATTTAAGATGGACTAATTATAATAGTACAAAGTAGTCCTGTGATGTTTTTATCATATAAAATAGAATGAAACTATATTACCTTGCACCATAATTTTAATGAAGGCTATCCTAACAGTGTGGCTCAAGAAAACCTATTGTTTCTCAGAGAATTATAACAATTATTTCTAAGAAAATACGCATTTCGCAAACAAATTAAGGTGTAATAGAGGAAAAAATGTTAACTTTGCTGCCTATAATTATTCATCATGCTATATTATATTAAGCGTTCTATTGTCTGGCTAAGACGTGCACACCGTTCCAAAGGGTTTGGTGTACAGTCGCCTTGGGCATACCGTTTTATACGATATGTGGTGAATGAGCCTTATCCTTACTATAAGTATGAACAACTTGAAAAGCAGGTGTATGGCATTGACAAAAAGACTCGTAAACTATGCAAACTATACTTCCGCTTGGCGAATTATCAACAACCTCATACCTTTATCGATTGTCACTCTACATCCTCATGCTATAAGATTTACGTAGATGCTGGCTGCCAAAAGACTCAGTATAAGAAGTTAACTGGTGAGATGTCTGAAGCTGATTATTCGCAATTGTTTGCTAACGTTGGGGAAGGTAGTATGCTGCGAGTACCCCTCATAGAGAACTACCGCTCAATTATCGATAAGTCGTTAGAACACCTTCCCTCGTCATCTATCCTCATTATAGAGAACATCAAACGAGATAAGGAGGCGGCAGCCTATTGGCAAGAACTCGTTGCAGACCCACGCACAGGTATCAGCTTCGACCTATATTACTGTGGATTGATTTTTCTTAATAGAGATATGGTGAAGCAATCATACGTTGTCAACTTCTAAATCTACACACTGAAACGTTATAAATGTAATACTGTCATGAAGATATACACAAAGACTGGCGATAATGGCAAGACTTCCTTGTGCGACGGCAGTAGATTGCCGAAAGACGATATGCGCATAGAAGCATACGGAACATTAGACGAACTCAACGCAAACATTGGGTTACTCATCGCCATGCTACAGTCAGACACGCCTGAAAAGAACCTTGTCCATGATAACAAACTCACGGAACGATTAGAAGAGATACAGGCTGAATTGTTCGTGATTGGGACGGAACTCGCCTATACCGAATGCAAGGTCAAGACGATTGTTAGTACAAAGGAAATGATTAAGAAGATAGAAGGCGACATAGACCTAATGGCTTCACAACTCCCTACACATCATCACTTTATACTACCAGGAGGGACCCTCTCGGCAGCACAAAGCCATGTTTGCCGCACAGTCTGTCGCCGTGCAGAGCGTCGGATTGTCACTCTTTCCCAGATGACAAAATATCCGGCAGAAATCTTAGAGTTTGTCAACAGATTATCAGACTACCTCTTCATTTTGTCACGATATTTGAACAATAATAGTAGAACAGGCGAAAAAACATGGGAAAATACTTGCAGATAAGAAAATAAATGTTACTTTTGCACGCACTAAGAAATATGTAAAAGAATAAGAATATGTATTGGACACTGGAATTGGCCTCTAAGCTGGAAGATGCTCCATGGCCTGCAACAAAAGATGAACTGATTGACTATGCAATGCGATCAGGTGCACCACTTGAGGTTCTTGAGAATCTTCAAGAGATTGAAGATGAAGGAGATGTCTACGATAGTATCGAAGATATATGGCCTGACTACCCTTCAAAGGACGATTTCTTGTGGAATGAAGACGAATATTAAACAATAGGAAAGAGTTTGTATCACACTGGTACAAGCTCTTTTTTGTTGTAGGTTATAGGCTGCAAAGGCCGAGATTACTTCTCCAACTAAGATGTATATGCACCCTGTGGCGTATATATAGAAGGTGTAATTGGCCTTTATTCGCCTCAAACACATGCGCTATTAAAGAGAAGACTTACGCTGTTGCGATAAGAAATATCATTACAAAACAACCACTATTATACTTAGTTATTTATTGACCCATTCCCGCTATTATCCTCTTTAGAACCTTCTTGTTATCAAATAGTTGTGAACTCTATTTTAGAAGAGGCTTAGTAAGGACGAAGAAGGGCGTCTTCAACATGCAAGAAGGGCATGTTCTTGAACATAGTTAGGCCTCTTCTTGAAGCAAAAGGGGCGTTGATACAAACTGAACCTATGAAATATAATTACAAACAATAGTTCTCTATGTACTCCTTCATACAATTAAGAAGATAGAAAAACACACGTATGTTTATTCTTCCACAGCAAAGAGATACGTTTACGTCTTTATCAATAAGCCTTAATATTTATAGCTTAGAAGGCAATAAACCAACCTGTGATGCGTTATAAAAGCGTGTTTAAACGTTTCATATTCATATTTTCACTTGTCTGCCTGACAGTAATCTCTGTCAAGGCACAGTATGATCCGTCTTATAGTCACTACTGGGCGATGGAGCCATCGTTCAACCCTGCGACTGTAGGAAAGGATAATAAGCTGAATGTTGTGGGTGCATACGCACTCGACTTCGCTGGTTATGAACACAACCCAAACACTTTCTACGTAGGAGCTGACATGCCTGTCTATTTCATGAAACAATATCATGGAGTGGGACTCTCGATACTTAACGATAAGTTAGGTGCCTTTGTGCATCAGCGAGTGGCAGGACAATACGCCTTTCGCAAGGACCTTTTTGGGGGAATGTTAGCTGCTGGTGTTCAGGTAGGGATGCTTTTTGAGAAGTTAGATGGCTCTAAGTTAGACCCAGAAGAGGCAAGCGACCCAGCTTTAACACAGGGAGAAGTAAGCGGGCACAGCCTTGACTTGGGAGTTGGAGTTTATTATATGCGTAAGAATTGGTATGTTGGTGCATCCGTACAGCACCTCAATGCGCCCTTAGTAGAACTCGGTGAGACCAATGAACTACAGATAAATCGAACATATTATTTAACGGGTGGATACAATATTAAACTACGAAATCCGTTTCTAACAATACCGACTTCGGTCTTGGCACGGTATGACGGTGTGAACTATCGGGCTGACATCACGGCTCGACTGGTCTACACACATGAGAAGAAAGTGCTCTATGGGGGTGTATCTTATAGTCCAACAAACTCAGTGACAGCCATGATTGGCGGTACTTTCCATGGTATCAACCTGGGCTATAGTTATGAGATGTACACAGGGACAGCAGCTTTCAAGAATGGTAGTCATGGTCTATTCGTCAGCTATCAAACTGATATCAACCTGCAGAAGAAAGGGAGGAACAAACATAAAAGCGTAAGATTTCTATAGAAAGATATAATGAAAATGAAGAAAAGTATAGTTGCCATTTGCCTTGGTGCACTCGTCTTGGGAACATTGACAGGCTGTTTCGCTGGTAAGTCAACCGCTTCGTCTGGTCGTGGCGGTGAGGTTACTGGCGTTGGTGGAGGGCGTCCCTTCCGCGAACCAACCCCTTACGGCATGACACTTGTCAAGCGTGGCTGGTTGAGAATGGGTTTGGAAAAGCAGGACTCCCTATGGGGTAAGAAGACTCCTGTTAAGGATATCTCTGTTGATGGGTTCTGGATGGACGAGACAGAGGTGACCAACTCCGAGTATAAACAGTTCGTTGAGTGGGTCCGTGACTCAATTATTCGTACACGCTTAGCCGACCCCGCATACGGTGGTGATGAGACTTATATGATTACAGAAGATAAGAATGGCGACCCTGTCACACCTCATCTTGACTGGAACAAACGTCTCCCACGTAAGCCGAACGAAGATGAGCAACGTGCGTTCGAAAGCCTTTATGTGACGAACCCTGTCACTGGCGAGAAGAGTATCGACGCACGTCAACTGAATTATCGTTATGAGATATACGACTACACGGCTGCTGCCTTGCGTCGTAACCGCCTAAATCCACAAGAGCGTAACTTGAATACTGACATCACTGTCGACCCTAATGAGGTGGTGATGATATCAAAGGATACGGCATACATCGACGAGAATGGCGCTATTCATAACGAGACTATCAATCGCCCATTGACGGGTCCTTGGGATTTCCTCAACACCTATATTGTCAATATCTACCCTGATACAACTTGCTGGGTGAACGATTTCCGCAACTCAGACAATGAGATCTATCTCCGAAACTATTTCAGTAACCCTACTTATAACAACTATCCTGTGGTCGGCGTAACGTGGGAACAGGCCAATGCCTTCTGTGCTTGGCGAACAGAATACCTACTTAAAGGACTCGGTAAAGAGGCTCGGTACGTACAGCGCTATCGCCTTCCTTCAGAGGCTGAATGGGAGTATGCGGCTCGAGGAAAGAACCAAGACGAATTCCCTTGGGACAATCAAAACGTGAAGAACGGTAATGGTTGCTTCTATGCTAACTTTAAGCCAGACCGTGGAAACTACACGAAAGACGGTAACTTGATTACGAGTAAGGTGGGTATCTATGGTGCAAACTCTAATGGACTATATGATATGGCAGGCAACGTTGCCGAGTGGACAAGTACTATCTATACAGAGGCTGGTGTCGATGCGATGAATGATCTCAATCCGCAGTTGGACTATAAAGCAGCCAAAGAAGACCCTTATCGCCTGAAAAAGAAGAGTGTTCGTGGTGGTAGTTGGAAAGACCCAGAGAGCTATATCCGTAGTGCTTGGCGTACTTGGGAATACCAGAACCAACCTCGAAGCTACATCGGTTTCCGTTGTGTTCGTAGCCTTGCAAGCTCATCAAGTGAGGCCGCTAAAGAGAATAAGAAAAGCAGTAAGAAAAAGAGAAGATAAATGACACAGTACAGCAAATACAACTTTGTTTACCATCTACAGAAGTGGATGGATAGCGTTCCAGGACAAACATTCCTCAACTATGGCTATAGCTGGGGTGCTTCGGTGGTTATTCTCGGAGCTTTATTCAAACTTACTCACCTCCCAGGAGCTAATATTATGCTCTACTTCGGCATGGGTACTGAGGTTATCGTGTTCTTCCTATCTGCTTTCGACCGTCCTTTCGATAAGACGGACGATGGTCGTGACCTCCCAACACACGTCACCGAGGAGTATCTTGAGGATAAGGAGAATGCTTTGGAACGCCCTACTGCTGCAAAACAGGTACAACACAGTGCCACAGAGAACCTTGCACAGAGTGTTCAACAGGCAATGCCTTCTGCCAGCGACATCGCTGCTGCCGTTGTTGGCCAGCAGAGTAAGGCTATCGCAGACGCACAACAACAGACGCCTGAGATGGTTGAGGCACAGACGAACTATGTCTCTGCACTGCAGAGTCTGACGGAGATGTTAGGCAAGGTGAACGACCAGAGCCAGCGTCTGACACGTGATAGCGAAGAGATGGAGAACCTTAATCGTACGCTTACGGGTATTGCAAAGGTTTATGAGATGCAACTAAAGGGTGCGAGCCAACAGATTGGTACAATCGACCAAATCAATGAGCAGACCCGTAAGATGGCTCAACAAATTGAGCAACTCAATAGTATCTATGCCCGAATGATTGAGGCTATGACGGTCAATATGCGGGTGACAGCACCGGGTGCAACCACTCAACAGGCTAATACTGAGAGCTTATAACGATGTATTATGGTAGGGAAGAGAATGCTTTATAGCCCTCTTCTCACTGCAAATAATAGAATTAATGGCTATTAAAAAGAGAAAGATTTCCCCTCGCCAGAAGATGATTAACCTCATGTATATCGTCCTCATGGCTATGTTGGCATTAAATATCTCCACCGAGGTACTCAATGGCTTCTCCGTTGTTGAGGAGAGCCTTAATCGCACAACGGGAAATTCATCCAAGGAGAACGAGGCTATCTTTGGCGAAATAGACCAAATGATGCGCAAGAACCCACAAAAGGTTAAACAGTGGTTTGTGATGGCATCAACGGTTAGAGAGATGAGTGACTCTCTCTATAATTATGCACAAGCGTTGAAAGTAGCCATCGTTCGTGAGGCTGATGGTGAGAAAGGTGACCCCTTGAAAATAGAAGGGAAAGACAATATTGAGGCTGCCAGCTATATCATGCTGAACCCTGCTAACGGACAGGGGCACAAGCTCTACGAGGCTATCAACAACTATCGAGCACGTATCCTACAGTTCGTAACAGACCCACGACAAAAGAGAATCATCGCAAGTAACCTCTCTACGGAGGTTCCAAAGCATTCCATGGGGAAGAATTGGGAGGAGTATATGTTCGAGAACATGCCTGTTGCGGCGGCCGTAACGCTCCTCTCGAAACTACAGAGCGATGTTCGCTATGCCGAGGGAGAGGTTTTACACACCTTAGTGGCCAATGTTGGCTTGAAAGACCTACGTGTCAACAAACTACAGGCTTTCGTTGTTCCAAGTCAGACACGCCTTTATCCTGGCGAGACCATGACGGCACAGATGTTTATGGGGGCTGTTGACTCTACACAACAACCGCAGGTCTATGTCAACGGACAACTTATCAAGGGTAATCAGATTACCGTTAAGGCAGGTGCACCAGGTAAGCATACATTAAGCGGATACATCCTTATTAAGGACCTGACCGGTAATGTATTGCGTAGAACCTTCTCACAAGACTACTGGGTAACGGGTGGTCCGCAACCTAAAGAGTATATCAGTCCACAAGGAATGCAGAAGGTTCCTCCATTCGATGGCATGGCCACGATAGCAGCCGACCTCATGAATGTTCTCTATGCTGGCTTTGATAACCCCATCACCATCAGTATTCCGAACACGTCTCAGAGTGATGTACAGGCAACGATGTCGGGAGGAACACTCATTGCAAGGGGTGGCGGTCATTTTATTGCACGTCCTTCAACCGTAGGTCAACCTGTGACAATAGCCGTTTCTGCCAAGGGTAGGAAGATTGGAGATTATAAGTTCCGAGTAAGAAAATTGCCGGATCCATCGCCATATATCGCTATGGGCGCAGATAGATTTAAGAGTGGAGCCCTCTCTAAGGCTGCCCTTATGTCAGCACCAGGCATCCAAGCTGCTATTGATGATGGTCTGCTTGACATTCCTTTCAATGTAACCAGCTTCCGTGTAGTCTTCTTTGATAACATGGGCAACGCTGTTCCATTAGCAAGTAACGGTGCTTCGTTCTCTGCACAACAGAAGGAACAGTTCCGACAGTTGAGTCGTAACAAGCGTTTCTACATCACTAATGTTGTCGTTCATGGGCCTGATGGTACCACTCGAACGCTCAATGGCAGAAATATGGAGGTTATTGTGAGGTAGTAGTTGACGAGTTGACGAGTTGACAAGTAGACGAGTTATTAGATAACACTGCTGCTATAACGGCTCATCACATGCTATGTCTGCCCCTTGCTTTTAGTAAAGAACAAACAAAACAACAATGAAAAAGATATTTCTCATAGTCTGCACAGCGTGTTTGGCACTCTCTGTAAGTGCACAGCCTGCTGCACGTCGTAATCAACAACAGCGCCAATCGCCTGCTAACAGCATTACAACACGTGCGCAGATATCCTTCCCTACAACGGCTCCTATGCAAGAGGATGTTGTTTGGAGACGTGATATCTATCGTGAACTCAAACTTACCGAGGATGCAAATGCGGGTTTGTACTATCCAACAGAACCTGTTGGTTCGCAAATGAATCTCTTTACTTACATCTTCAAGTTGATGATGAGTGGCCCTAACCGTGGTGGTATTGCGGCATATAACTACCGAATGGATGGCAATGAGATATTTACTGACTCTGCACGTATCAAACCTTTGCAGTTCCTCGATAACTATCATATCTTCTACGAACGCACCGATCATGGTATTCGACTTGATAATAGCGACATTCCATCAGGTGAGGTTAAGGGCTACTACCTCAAAGAGAGTGCTTATTATGACCAAGGTACAGCTACCTTCCATCGTAAGGTTGTTGCCCTCTGTCCGATTATGTATCGTGAAGATGACTTCGGTGATGGGGAGGTTAAATACCCATTATTCTGGGTTCGTTACGATGACTTGGCCCCTTTCCTTGCTAAGCAAACGATTATGACAAGTAATCTGAATAACGCTGCAACAATGAGTGTTGACGATTATTTCACGATGAACCTCTATAAAGGAAAGATTTACAAGACTACGAATATGCTGGGTAGAACACTCGCACAATACTGCCCTAATGACTCTGCAATGGCTGCTGAACAGAAAAAGATAGAGCGTGAATTGGTTGAATTTGAGAAGAACATCTATGGTGACCCTGCTCGACGTGATAGCCTTGATAGTATTGCTGCTACCAAGGAGGGTGAGAACACACCACGAAAATTGGGCCGTTCACGCCGCACAAGTCCGTCTACAAGCAGCGTTAGACGCTCTCGCCGCCCGTCTTCTAATGGTAGTGCTGCCGCTTCACCAGCACGTGTCACCGTTCGACGCGAGCGTCATTAATAATTTTTCTTAAGGTTGGTTCTATAAATTCCTCGATGGAATCTGCCTTTAATGAGTTATACTTAAAACATCATTAAAGGAATTTTATAGAACCAACCTTAATTAATTCTAATTGGGCAATAATACTCTTTCTGATAGGGTTTATGTATAAAGACGCTCGAATAGTAGTACTATTTCGAGTCTTCTCTCAGATGTGTAAGCATAGATGCTTTGCATGATGAGGAGTGAATTTAGTTCTTTATCATTAACACTTAAGGTTATGAAGAAAATTATCTCATTGGCTTTCTTAGCCCTATCATTTATCTTCTCCACCCCTATTCACGCTGACGAACCTTTGAAGTTTGGTGTGAAGGCAGGATTGAATGTAAGTGATTTCTACTTTGATAGTGATGTCTTTGACAAAACTAACCAAGCTGGCTGGTTCATTGGACCAACGGTAAAATTCACATTACCCGTTGTTGGCTTAGGTATGGATGCTTCTGTCCTATACGACTATCGTTCTGCTAAACTCGATTATGCCACGATGACGCAGACTGTTAAGCAACAGCAGATTGCAATACCAGTGAATGCACGATACTCTATCGGCTTAGGTAGCATGGCAAGTGTATTCCTCTTCGGTGGTCCGCAAGTCGCTTTCAACATTGGAGAGAAAGAGTATCAATGGAACATGAGTAGTACCTACGCCTTAAAAAATAGTAACTTCAGTATTAATCTTGGCTTTGGTGTTACTGCATTTAAGCACCTGCAGGTGAGTGCCAACTATAACATCGCCTGTGGAAAGACTGGTCATGCTACCTGGAAGACGGCTACCGATGCTGCTACTTCTGCCTTTAAGAAGAAGGATAGCCGCAATAGCTCGTGGCAGGTGGGGGTGGCTTATTTCTTCTAAAACGAAGGACATCAGCATTACTCGTCTCAAATACGCACAGAGGGAACTGTCCGACAGATACAAAGCGAGCATCCTCACCAGTGAGAACAGTATTCTCAGATTGGTGAGGATACACTTATAAGAAGGGGAGAAGAAGACGAACGTTCTAACAGACAATGTAAAGATATTTCATTAAACATTCTTCTCTCCATGCAAAGAGAGGCCGAACAAGAGGCAAGAAAACGCCTCTCTACGGTCGAGAACATGCCTTTCTTGGATATTGAAGACGCCCTTTTTGAAGCAAGAAGGGCGTCTTCTTTAACGCTATACATAACAAGTTGGTTTACTGAATGTTACGAGTTCAACTTTAAGAAACATCATGCGCATATATTGAGGGAATACATACTGCTACGATGTAATGATTTTTCATAACCAAACTAACAGCTTTGAAACATAGAGGGATTAATGCACATAGCATAGATGAACTATTTCTTCACACGAGAAGATAAAGTTCATGAGTTAATATCTTGCTATTCGCCTGTCATTTCAATAGACGATTGAGTGTTAGTTCTTCTCATATCCTTCCCTAAACATAAACTTGTTGAGACGCATGGTGACCTTAGCTAACCGAAAACACATGATATTGTTTTTTTATATTATTGTTCTATAAAGTTATCGTTCTTTCTTTTTTTCTTTGTACATTTGTATTCAGACCGACTTAAAATACTTGATAGAATGATGCTGAATAGAATAAAGTTCTTCTTAATCGTCGCAGTGTTATTACTTACTCAATCATTGGTATTAATGGCGCAGAAAAACTCTTCTGATGTAAATTACATGACAGTGAATGACCTTCCTTACTCAGTAAAGACGGATTCTTACGCTTGCGAACGTCTGAAAGTTAATGTCTATTACCCACAAACGTTGAAGGATTGTCCAGTTGTAGTCTGGTTTCATGGCGGTGGACTAACTTCTGGGCATAAGGGAATACCTGTCGAACTGAAGAAGAAGAGCTTGGTTGTTATTGGTGTCAATTATCGACTGCTACCAAATGTGACGATTGACAGCTGCTTGGATGATGCCGCCGAGGCCGTAGCTTGGACTTTTCGTCATGCGAAAGAATACAACGGAGACTGTCGAAAGATATTCGTGACTGGCCATTCTGCAGGTGGATATCTGACGATGATGGTTGGTTTGGACAAGGCACTGTTGGGTAAGTATGGGATTGATGCTGATAGTATTCGTGGCTTGATACCTTTCAGTGGGCAGGCTATCTCCCACTTTTCCTATCGAAAAATGCATGGAAGGGCTGCACTTCAACCGCTTGTTGATGAGTATGCCCCACTCTATTGGGTCCGTAACTTGGTTCCGCCAATGGTCTTAATCACCGGGGATCGAAATATGGAGCTATTCGGTCGTCATGAGGAAAATGCTTATCTATGGCGGATGTTGAAACTCTGTGGACACAAAGAGAGCTATCTGTATGAACTCGGAGGACATGACCATGGGGCGATGATGCACCCTGCTTTTCACATTCTCTTGGATAACATAAACAGAATATTGGATAGAAAATAAGCTAATGACATACGCAAATATCATATTACCCTTACCTTTAGATGGATTGTTCACCTATACGATACCAGATACACTGGCTCCTAAGGTGCAGGTCGGTGTGCGTGTTATTGTCCCATTAGGCAAGAGTAAGCGATATGTGGGTATCGTTGCTGAGTATCCTATTACTCCCCCTGCAGCTGAAAAGGGAATAGGGTATGGCGAAAAGAAGATTGTTTATAAAGACATTCTTGAGGTTTTAGACGCTACTCCGGTGCTCCTTCCACAGCAGCTGAGACTTTGGTATTGGATTGCAGACTATTATATGTCACCTATAGGGGATGTCTATAAGGCAGCTTTGCCATCGGGTTTGAAGGAACAAGATGGTTATCGACCACGAACAGAACTTTATATCCGACTGGCAGATAACTTTCGCAATGAACGTACACTTACGCTTGTGATTGACTCTATGAAGCGTGCAACAAAGCAAGTGGACGTTCTTATGGCTTATCTACAGCTGGCTGGTGTCGATGAAATGGACCAAATTTCGCCCCAAACAGAGTTTCGTGAGGTGACAAGAGAGGAATTGATGAACGTTACCCACGCTTCTATCGGTATCATTCGTGCATTATTAGATAGGAAAATCCTTGTCACCTACGAGAAAGAGGTTGGCCGATTAAATCATGGTAGTCCTTCCCGTCCTGAGAACATGAAGCCACTAAACGAAGCACAGACTGAGGCTTACAATCAGATTCTCATACAGATGATGGGGCATAGAGTGACTTTACTGCATGGAGTGACGTCTTCGGGAAAGACTGAAATCTATATTCACCTTATTCAAAAGGCTATCAAGGAGAAGAAGCAGGTGTTATATCTACTGCCTGAAATTGCTCTTACAATACAGATTACAGAACGTCTGAAGGCTGTATTTGGCGATCAGTTGGGTATTTATCATAGTAAATACAGCGATGCGGAACGTGTTGAAATATGGCAAAAACAGTTATCTGATAATCCATATAGTGTTATCTTGGGTGCGAGAAGTGCCATTTTTCTCCCATTTCATCGACTTGGATTGATTATTATCGACGAAGAACACGACCAAAGTTACAAGCAACAGGACCCTGCTCCACGTTATCATGCTCGTTCGGCCGCTATTGTCTTGGGACAGATGTATCCTGAGGCGAAAACGCTCTTAGGGACGGCTACGCCTTCAATGGAAAGCTATTACAACGCAAAACAAGGGAAATATGGACTTGTGGAACTGACTCGTCGATATAAAGACATACAGTTGCCGAAAATTGAAATCGTAGATATAAAAGATCTATACCGCCGTAAGATAATGAAAGGGGCTTTCTCTCCTCGCCTACTCTCTGCTGTTCGTGAAGCTTTGGGACGTGGTGAACAGGCTATCTTATTCCAAAACCGACGAGGGTTTGCACCAATGGTGGAGTGTAGACAGTGTGGTTGGGTACCGAAATGTCCGAATTGTGATGTGTCTCTGACGCACCACAGGAATATGAACTACCTGTCTTGTCACTATTGTGGATACACGATGAAGGTGCCGGATGTGTGCCCTTGTTGTGAAAGTGAAGACATACGAGGACGTGGGTATGGTACGGAGAAGATTGAAGACGAGATAAGTTTCATTTTTCCTGAGGCTCGCATTGCACGTATGGACCTTGATACTACACGCACACGCAATGCTTACGAGCGTCTGATTAACGATTTTTCTGCAGGTAAAAGTAACTTTCTGATAGGCACACAGATGATTACGAAGGGGCTTGACTTTGATAAGGTTTCGGTCGTAGGTATCCTTAATGCAGACTCGATGTTGAACTTCCCTGACTTTCGAGCATACGAACAATCATTCATGATGATGAGCCAGGTGAGTGGACGTGCGGGTAGGAAAGGGAAACAGGGATTAGTTATTCTGCAAACAAAGAGCCCTGACTTGCCAATTATACGGCAGGTTGTAAATAATGATTATCAGTCCTTCTACAACGATTTGCTTGTCGAGAGGCGTGATTTTCATTATCCTCCGTTCTATCGACTCATCTATGTCTATTTAAAGCACAGAGACGAGAATATAGTAAATACTGCTGGTTTGGAACTTGGTAGTAGACTACATGAGGTTTTCGGTGACCGTATCCTCGGTCCTGACAAACCCGCTGTGGCACGTGTCAAAACTTTAAGTATAAGAAAAATCATGCTTAAACTGGAGATTGGCATCGATTATGCCCGTGTCCGTCAATCTCTCCATAATACAATACACGAACTTCTAAAGGATAAAAGATATGGTGCTCTCCAAGTTTACTTTGATGTTGACCCATTATAATTTAGCCCTTCCACCAAACAAACACCCTATATACTTGATTCTCAACTATTACAATAAATGATTAATAGCCGTCTTCTCTCTAACTCCCATCAGAACCTTCCAATTTCTTCCAAATACCTCTCAAAATCCTCTCTAAATTTCCCTCTTAATCAACTCTAAAGCTCCCTCTAAATACACTCTGGAACCCTCTCTAAATCCATTCTACCCACTATAGCTTCACTCTAAATAACTCTCAAATCCATTCTACCCACTCATGCTCTACTCTAATTTCCTCTCTAACTCCATTATACCAACTCTAGTTTCACTCTAAATACCTCTCTAAATCCTCTCTACCTCCATTCTACCCACTCTTGCTCTACTCTAATTCCCTCACCATGTCCCCTCTAAATCACCTCCTCTACATGCCAGCCGTACCTTAACCACTGTCACCCAAAGCGCAATAAATAACATCCTTTTGTGCCTCTTAATATGTTAGAGAAAATATTTAGGACATTTCCTAATAACATACTAAATAAAACTAATTACCCATCAAAAAACTTCTGCAAATCTAACCTGTAGCCATTCTAAAGGGACTTTGGTGATATAATCTATTATACATTATATTACATTAATATATACCAATGCGTCTCACAATAATTCAGTGGTTACACTAATAATCCCATTAAACTTATCAGCCATATAATATTAGACTTATAATCCTCATTACCCAATACTTTCAACCCTATTAGTTATTAGTTTCATTAGCCCTATCAGCCCAACGCTATTAGACCCATAAGCCCTATCAGCCCTACACTATTAGGCCCATTAACCATATCAGCCATAAACTATTAGACCAATTAGCCTTATCAGCTTTACGCTATTAGGCTC
>QWCL01001449.1_pt1 | contig 26336 bp, 25 predicted proteins | sample 1972551 | NCBI WGS metagenome assembly QWCL01 (sample SAMN09866709, study PRJNA288562) | Human oral metagenome isolate term2_saliva, whole genome shotgun sequencing... | isolation source: mouth | host: Homo sapiens | place: USA: California
GCGGGAGTGGATGTGTTTTTAAGTTTGAAGGTGTCAGCTGATAAGCTTCAGATATTAAGTATATAGAAAAACCGTCTGAAAACAAATTTACACGATAATTGTGTTTTTGTTTTCAGACGGCCTTTGCGTTGTTTCCATTAACGGTGATACTGATGGGACAATTCGTGTACGGTATCGACCAGAATTTTGGCGTGTTCGGGGTCGGCGTGTTGGTTGATGCCGTGTCCGAGGTTGAAGACATGGCCGCTGCCGTTGCCATAGTCGGCAAGGATGCGTGCGACTTCGGTGCGGATAGATTCCGGTGTGCCGAAGAGGGCAAATGGGTCGAAGTTGCCTTGCAGGGCAACTTGTTCACCAACGCGACGGCGGGCTTCACCGATATTGCATGTCCAGTCCAAGCCTAATGCGTCTGCGCCGATTTCTGCCATGCTTTCCAGCCATAAGCCACCGCCTTTGGCAAATACGATAACAGGTACGCGGCGGCCTTCGCTTTCGCGTTTGAGTCCGGCAACAATTTGTCGGATGTACTTCAGGCTGAATTCTTTAAATGCGGCATCGCTCAATACGCCGCCCCAAGTGTCGAAAATTTGTACGGCTTGTGCGCCGGCATCGATTTGGGCGTTGAGGTAGGTGGTAACGGCTTGGGCATTGGTGTCGAGGATTTTATGCAGCAAATCAGGGCGCGAATACATCATGGTTTTGATGGTGCGGAATTCTTTGCTGCTGCCGCCTTCAACCATGTAGCAGGCAAGTGTGAACGGGCTGCCGGAGAAGCCGATCAGCGGAACTCGGCCGTCCAGTGCTTTACGGATGGAAGTTACGGCATCAAAGACGTATTGCAGTTTTTCCATGTCGGGAACTTGTAGTTTTGCAATGTCGGCTTCATGTTGCAAAGCGCGTTCAAATTTCGGGCCTTCGCCTTCGGCAAAATACAGGCCCAAACCCATGGCATCGGGAACGGTCAGAATATCGGAAAACAGAATTGCCGCGTCCAGATCAAAACGTTCTAAAGGCTGGATGGTAACTTCGGTAGCCAGTTCGGTGTTTTTGCACAAATCGAGAAAGCTGCCTGCGCGTGCGCGTGTGGCTTTGTATTCAGGCAGATAGCGTCCGGCTTGGCGCATCATCCAGATGGGAGTGTATTCGACAGGTTGTTTGAGCAGGGCGCGGAGGAAAGTGTCGTTTTTCAGAGCAGTCATGATAAATAGGCTTTCTGATTTGGTGTGTTGGACAAAGTTCAGACGGCCTTAGATATGTATTGAGGCTGTCTGAAATGATTAAATGGTTGGTTCTGTTGTAGATTTCATATTATCGCTTAATGCGAAATCAACATATCAATTGGGTTGAGGAAGGGCTGCCGGATGTTCTTCTTCGGCCACGCTTTCCAAAATCAGATTGCGTTGTTCTTGCGCTTTTTGTGGTTGATCGGTTTCATCAAACACACGAGCCAAGACCAAATGTGCGGATACGCTGGGTTGCAGGGCGATACTGGCTTCGAGGTAGCCTTGGGCTTTGCCCCAAAGTTTGCGACCGTAGGCCAGTTGGCCAAGATACATCAACAGCGGTGCATTGTCGGGTTGTTCCTGCAGCCAAGAGTCTGCCAAGTCGATGGCTTTTTGTTGCTCGCGCTCGCTTAGGAAACGCACGGATTCGACAAATGCCTCCAAAAGCTCGGGCTGGCGGGTTTGCGGATAATGGGTTTTAACCCATTTGACTGCATCGGCATACAAACCCAAACGCTCGTATTTTTCGGCAATCGCGACGCACAATTCGCCAGACTTCACACTTTCGGGAATCTGTTTCAAACAGGCTTTCAGACGGCCTGCATCAGTTACTTCGCTTAAGAGGCGGCGATATGCCCAATTTTGATACTGTTCGGCTTCGTAATCGTTGATGGCGCCGGCTTTGACCAGTTTTTCCGCTTTTGCCAAGACATCTGAAGCATCGCCATGATCAAAGGCATAACGTAATTGCAGACGGACCAAGCGGCTTAAGTTGCTATTGATTTTTGCTGCTGCTTCAAGGTTTTGTGCGGCAGTCGGATAATCGCGGCGGCTCAGTGCAGATTCGGCCAGCAAAAGATGACGGGAAAGCTGTTGTTTCTGTGGCAGGTGTTCGATTTCGTGCAGGTAGCGGTCGCGCAATTCGAAGTTTTCCATTTGGTCGGCCGCGTGCGCGCCCAACATCAAAGCCAGGGTACGGTTGTCGCCTGCTTCTTTGTTTTGCAAGACTTTGGTGGCTTCTTGTTCGGCTTTTTCAAAACGGCCTTCAAAATATGCCAAACCTGCGCTGTTCAAAGAGGCCGAAGCCTGACGGCCTTTGCGGGCAATGCCGAAGCGTTGCATACGCGCCGGAATGTTCAAGAGGCCGAACACGAATTTAATCAGGAAATACAAGACGAATACGCTCAACAGCAGGCCTAAAACAAAGGCATGCAGATTGATACGCAGCATGGTTTGTTCAACCACGACGTACACGTTGCCAGTATAAATGCCGGAAGCCAACGCTAAACCGACGGCGGCTGCAAACAGAATGACAATCCAAACGACGGTTTTCATGCTTGCTCTCCTTTAATTTTGGCAGCAGGCTTGGTTTGGTTTTGTGGTTTGGCAGCTTCGGCAGCCGGTTCTTTTTTGTTTTCAGACGGCAAAGCAGGTGCTTCCAGAGATTGAGGGGCAGAAGCGGCGGCCGGTGCGGCCGTTGTGGCTTGCTCGGTAGTTGCAGCCGGAGCGGAAGCGGTTTTCTCGGCAGCTTGGGTTTGTGCAGCTTCTTCGGTCGTCATTTGTGTACGCGAACCTTCTTGATAAGCGCGAACGGCGCTCAAGCTGGCTTTCAGGCTGTCGTCTGAAATCATACGGACATCAAGGGCTTTGAGTTCGGCCAACTCTTTCAACCATGACTGCGTAGCAGGGGATTTGCTGTCGAAGTATTGTTTTACAGTTGCTTCAACGTTGTTTAAATCGCTTTGATACACTTCGCCGTTGTGTTGCAACAGGGCAATGCGCGCATCCAAAAGGCGCAGGCGCAGGTTTTCACGGATGAAGTAGGTTTGATCGGGCGAAATCAACATGGCGTCGTTGCTATCAAGATGACGGACTTCAACCAAGCCTTTGAGGGCATTAAGGGATTTTTCCCATGTGTTTTCCCACCAAGTTCCTGAATTAGCGGCTTCGACAGGTGCGGCACCTGGTTTCAATACGCCATCCAAAACCAAAGGCAGGCCTGAAATACCGGTTTCCAAACGGTCGATACGCAAGGCAGTGGCGGAAATATCGACATAAGGACGGTTTTTCAGCGCGGCCAAATCATTGCTGATGGCTTGCTTGATGGGGATAAGCTCAGGCTGTTCAAAACGGCTTAAGCGGCTGTCGATGTGTTCCAATACGCTGACCGCGCCTTGGAGGTTGCCTGACAGCATCAATTGTTGCGAAGCAGTGTTCAACATCGATTCGGCTTCGTCAACTAGCCAGTTGATACGGCCTTTGAGCAGCTCTTGATAAGCTTTCTGCGTTTGCAGGATTTGATCGCTATTGTTTTTTTGACCGTTGTTCAGGCGGTTTAACTCGGCCTGAATAGCGGTTTGGCGGTTGAGGTTGTCTTTTAAAAGGCTGGCGTTTTCAGATTCGCCCAACGCAGCTTTGTCAATTTTTTGGTTGAATTCGAGCTCTTGGTTTTTTAAAACATTTTGGCCCTGTACAAACAGGAATCCGCTCGCGCCTAGACCTAGCAGTGCCAAGACGGTTGCACCTGCGGCCAAAGCTTTGCCTCCAGATTGTTTGATGATAACAGGGGCGTTGTTTTGTGGGAGATTGTTGGACTCGGGCATGCTCGCCTCCACTCGCTGAGGTTGGGTAGGTTTGATTTGTTCAGACGGCCTGGTGTTTTCAGAACGTTCAGGCGCCGGAGCTGCCGTATTGGCAACTTGTTGGGTATCTTTATTATCTTCGACTTGGTTCACTGCTTGGCTTGGGTATCTTTATTATCTTCGACTTGGTTCACTGCTTGGCTCCTTTGTGGCATGGATGAAAGTGCAGCGGATAAAGAAGTGACGGTTTCTACATGTTTGGCACCGACGATGCGAAGCGTATCGGCAATGCGCGGATGATGGGTAAAGTATAGCAAGGATTCGAAGAATCGGGAAAATTGCGGCGGAATCTGATGGAAAAATTCGCGTGCGAGTTCGCCGGATGTGATGTAGGCGGCGGCGATGTCTTCGGTTTTAAAGTTCTGCCAATCGATGGCGTGTGGCCGTCTGAAATAGATCTCGGCGATGTCAATTTGGAAACCCAGTTCGGTCAGTTTTTCTGCCAGAAAATCACGGCCGCCATGACCTCGAATGATTAGAACTCGGGCATTGGGCGGCAGGTTTTTCCAAATAGGCATTCTCAAGACGGCTTCGCTGTCGTTGCCATCTTCGGGGGAAAATACGGGATAGGGGGAGAATTGCGCTAAAGTATGTTGGCTGGTTTGGCCGACAGTAATGTGTGCTTTGGGGCCGTCTGAAAAATTCAAGTGCGGCGCTGCGGTTTCAATAGCGGTGGGGCTGACCCAAAACACGACATCGGCTTGCTTAAATTGTTCGGGAAGTTTGTTTAGTGCCGAACGGTCTGCCTCTATTTCGATCGGACTCAATACCTGAGCCTGCCAACCGGCTGCATGGCAGGTTTGGATATCTTGTTGCGGACGGTTGGACGGACGGATGATGAGTAGAGTAGGCATAATGTGGGATAAATTATTAAGGTTTAGGCCGTCTGAAAGAAGGGTTTCAGACGGCCTGCTGCCGGGGATACGTTATTGATCGACGAATGCGCGCTCAATCAGGTAGTCGCCGCGGACACCGGTTTTCGGAGAAACGGTCAGGCCGAATTCGTCCAAGACGTTGCAGGTGTCTTTCAACATAGCAGGGCTGCCGCACAACATGGCGCGGTCGTCTTGCGGATTGATTTTAGGCAGGCCGATGTCTTCGAAGAGTTTGCCGCTGCGCATTAAATCGGTCAGACGGCCATGGTGTACATAGTCTTCGCGTGAAACAATCGGATAGTAAATCAATTTTTCTTTAACCAAGTCGCCCAGGTATTCGTGTTCGGGTAATTCTTTGGTAAAGCGGTCGTAGTATGCCAAGTCTTTTTTGTAGCGTACGCCGTGAACCAAGATGATTTTTTCGAATTGCTCGTAAATTTCAGGGTCTTTGGTAATGCTCAAGAAAGGTGCGATGCCGGTACCGGTGCTCAAGAGGTAGAGGTGTTTGCCCGGATTCAGGTCGCCGGCAACCAATGTACCGGTCGGTTTTTTACTGATGAGGACATCATCACCGACTTTAAGGTGTTGCAGGCGGCTGGTCAATGGGCCGTCTTGTACTTTAATGCTGAAAAATTCCAGATGCTCTTCCCAGTTGGCAGAAGCCACGCTGTATGCGCGCATCAGCGGTTTGCCGTCAACCATCAGGCCGACCATGACGAACTGGCCGTTTTCAAAGCGCAAAGATTCGTCACGGGTGCAGGTGAAAGTGAAGTAAGCGTCGGTCCAGTGGTGTACGGACAAGACTTTCTGGGTATTGAATGCTGCCATTGATATTTCCTGTCGGATAAGGCCGTCTGAAAAGGGTAGGTCGGGGCGGCCAAGGTTAATAAAAAGAATGGAATATGGTGTTCAGCTACTTGCTTGCCGGCTTGGCTGATTTTTCGCTGAGGCTGTGCAGGTCGGAATAGCGTCCGCCTGCGTTAATCAATTCATGATGAGTGCCTTGTTCGACAACATTGCCTTCATGCATGACAACGATGTTGTCGGCTTTTTCGATGGTCGAAAGTCGGTGGGCAATCACCAATGTGGTACGGTTCTGCATCAAGTTTTCCAATGCGGTTTGTACCAAACGTTCGGATTCATTATCCAATGCGCTGGTGGCTTCGTCCAAAATCAAAATCGGTGCATTTTTCAAAAGTGCACGCGCAATGGCGAGGCGCTGACGTTGGCCGCCGGACAGTTTTAAACCGTTTTCGCCAACTTCAGTGTGCAGGCCTTGCGGCATTTTTTGGATAAATTCCCAAGCATTGGCTGCTTTTGCGGCATTGATAATTTCTTCTTCGCTGAATTTGTCAGCTTGTGCATAGGCAATGTTTTCAGCAATCGTACCATTAAACAGGACAACATTTTGGCTGACGAATGCCATGCGGCTGCGCAAGCTTTCGAGCGTATATTCATTGATGTTGATGCCGCCGATCAAAACTTCGCCTTCATTGGGATTAAGGAAGCGCGGCAACATATTGGCCAAGGTGGTTTTGCCGCAACCTGATGCGCCGACCAATGCAGTCACTTTGCCTTGCGGGACAAGCAGGTTGATGTGGTTCAAGCTGTTGCGTTCGGCTTCGGGATAACGGTGTACAACATCGCAAAATTCGATATCGCCAGGGGTTGGGCTGAGGATCTGTTTGCCTTCGTTGCTTTCTTCGGGCTGGTCCAAAAAGGTGAAGACGCTTTCAGCCGCTGCCAAACCGCGCTGCAGGGATTGTGTCACGCCGGTCATGCGTTTGATGGGGTCAAAAATCATGATCATGCTCGACAAGAACGACATGAAATCGCCTGCACTGAAGCCGGAAAGCCCTGCTTGGCGGGCGGCTGCGTAAATAATCGCAGCCAGTGCAACCGAAGCCATTAATTGCGTAATGCCGGTACCGGCAGAGCTGGCGGAAACCTGTTTGAGCAGGTTGCGGCGAACATCATTGGCAATACGGTCGAAGCGGCGGTTTTCATAATCTTGGCCGCCGTAGATTTTCACAACACGTTCACCGTTGATGCTTTCGCCCAAGACCTGCATCAGCTGGCCAAGATAAATTTGGTTGTTGGCAGACAGTTTGCGTAGGCGTTTGCTGACTGTTTGGATACATACAGCAACAACCGGCAAGATGATAAAAGTAATCAGGGTCAAACGCCAGTTTAGATAAGTCAGCAAGCCCAATAGGCCGACTACGCTCACGCCGTCTTTGGCAATCACGGTAATGACGTTAAATCCTGCATCGGTAATTTGATTGACGTCGTTCAAGATACGAGACATCAAACGACCGCCGGTATTGCTGCTGAAATACGAAGTCGGCAGGTGCATCATTTTGTTGAACATTTCACCGCGTAAGCGCTGCACCAAGTGGCTGGACAGATAAGTCGTGCAATATTCGTTAATGAAGTTGAACAGGCCGCGAACGAAAAACAGCGCCACAATTGCCAGCGGCAACCATGACATACTTTTCATGTTTTTATCGACAAAACCTTCATTAATTAAAGGTTTGAGCAAGTAACCGAAAGCCGGCATCGTACCGGCGACAATCAGCATGGCCACTACGCAAAAGGAGTTGGTATTGTTTTAACGCCTTGATTTTATAATGAGAACGACTGTGATGCGGTGGAGTTGGCAATAATGTTGCCAACTTCTCAAACACCAGTTGCGGCCGTCTGAAAAAGTTTCAGACGGCCTCTTCAGTCGTCAAAGACAGCCGGTTAAGCCAAAGCTTCCTTAATGATGTCTTTTACTGTCGTTGCGTTATTAGGGACAACACGGACACGTTGCGGCAGGTTTTCCAAGCCTTCCAATGCGGTCGGACGGGGGATAGCAACTTCGCCGACCGCCTCATGGATGGTGGCTTCAAATTTGGCAGCCAATGCGGTTTCGAGGCAGACAATGGTTTCGCCGGCTTCGCGTACTTCACGCGCTACTTTGATGCCATCGGCTGTATGCGGATCAATCAATTCACGGTCTTGTTCGTAAACCTGTTTGATGGTGGCAAGGCGGTTGGCATGGGTTGATTTGCCGGAAACAAAGCCATATTGTTGATGTACTTTGTTTAAGACAAATTCCAAATTGAAACCTTTACCGGAGCCTACTTCAGCCCATAAGGTTTTGATTTCGTCCGCATCGCGGTCCATCAGGTCAAACACAAAACGCTCGAAGTTGGAGGCTTTGGAAATGTCCATAGACGGGCTGGAAGTAACGTGGGTGTGTTCGCTGTTGCGAGGGCGGTATGCGCCGGTTTTGAAAAATTCGTCCAATATGTCGTTTTCGTTGGTGGCGACAATCAAGCGGTGGATTGGCAGGCCCATTTGGCGGGCGATATGGCCGGCGCAGACATTGCCGAAGTTGCCGCTTGGTACGCAGAAGCTGACTTTTTCGTCATTGCTCGAAGTGGCATTGAAATAACCGGCAAAGTAGTACACGACTTGGGCGACGATACGGCCCCAGTTAATAGAGTTGACTGTGCCGATATGGTATTTGGCTTTGAATTCGGCATCGTTTTGTACGGCTTTAACGATGTCTTGGCAGTCGTCAAACATACCTTCAACGGCGATGTTGTGGATGTTGGCATCTTGCAAGCTGAACATTTGCGCGCGTTGGAATGCACTCATTTTGCCTTCCGGCGAGAGCATGAAGACATTGACGCCTTTTTTACCGCGCAGGGCGTATTCGGCGGCAGAGCCGGTATCGCCGCTGGTGGCGCCCAAGATATTGAGTTCTTTGTCTTCTTTGTTCAATACATATTCAAACGCATTGCCCAAGAATTGCATGGCCATGTCTTTGAATGCCAAAGTCGGGCCGTTGGACAGGGCTTGAATTTTGATGCCGTCTGAAAGTGTGCGCACCGGAGTAATGGCTTGGGTACCGAATACTTCTTCGGTGTAGGTGCGGTTGATGATGTCGCGTAAATCATCAGCAGGGATATCGGTGGCAAACAGGCTCATGACTTCAAACGCCAGTTCAGGATAGCTGAGTGTGCGCCATTGGTCTAAGGTAGCACGGTCGATTTGAGGGTATTGTTCAGGCAGCATCAAACCGCCGTCAGGAGCCAAACCCATCAATAAAACTTCGCTGAATTGCTTGCGTGCGGTTGCACCGCGGGTGCTGATGTATTTCATGGTTTCTTCTCTATGTATTTAAAATTCAAATAGAAAGTCAAAACGAATTCAGACGGCCTCGATATTAAGAAAGGCCGTCTGAACGATTATTTGTAGAGTCGTTTGAAGCAGGCGGTAACCGTTTTCGCGGTAACGGAAGCAATGGCCTGTTCGCGGGTTGCCGGGCTCAATACCTGCATCATTTCGGTTGCAGTCAATTGATTTGGCGCTTCTTCGCTGGCGCAGCCGCAGATTTTATTTTCCCATTCGGCTTGTTTTTCCGCGCTCATGGTCAAAGCAATGACGCGCCATTCGTTACGTTTGTTCAATTCGGTACGGCATTGGCTGTCTACCGCCATTTTCACTACGCTGCTGCCGATACCTGTGCCGCTGCCCAAACCGCCGAAAGATTCGCCGCCGGTAGCGCATGCACCCAATAAGAAAGCTGATGTAACAGCTGCCAAAAGAGTTTTTGAAGTCATGATGTTTCCTGTAAGCAAGGCCGTCTGAAACGCCCGAAGAGTTCTCAAAATAGCATGTATTATACCGTAATGCGGCCCGATATGTGCGTTTGCGAAACTGCCGTATAATGCTAGCGAGTTTTCTTTTCAATCAGCCAGCACGAAAGCCACTATGTCCGACCTTTTCGCCCGCCAACCCGAAGCCCCTTTAGCCGAACGCCTGCGCCCGCATTCTTTAGACGATGTTATTGGGCAGCAGCATTTGATTGGCGAAGGTAAACCTTTGCGCGTGGCGGTCGAGGGAGGAAAGCCGCATTCTATGTTGCTGTGGGGGCCGCCGGGTGTAGGCAAAACCACGCTGGCACGGATTTTGGCGCAGAGTTTCAATGCCCAGTTTCTGCCGGTTTCCGCCGTATTTTCCGGCGTGAAAGACATACGCGAGGCAATCGAGAAAGCTGAAATTGCCTTGCAACAAGGGCGCGCGACGATTTTGTTTGTTGACGAGGTACACCGCTTCAACAAAGCGCAGCAGGACGCTTTTTTACCTTATGTCGAAAGCGGTTTGCTGACCTTTATCGGCGCTACCACGGAAAACCCGTCATTTGAAGTCAATCCGGCATTGCTCAGCAGGGCGCAAGTTTATGTCTTGCAATCCTTGTCTTCAGACGACCTCAAGAAACTGATTTCCAAAGTATTGGCTTTGCCCGAATACCAAGAGTTTACGATTGAAGCAGATGCACAAGAATTGCTCGTGAATACCGCCGATGGTGATGCACGCAGATTGTTGAACTTGATCGAGCAACTTTTACGCGCTGCCGATACACGCCGTCTGAAAACCTTAACCGCCGAATTTCTCGCCGACAGCTTGGGCGCGCAAATCCGCCGTTTCGACAAAGGCGGCGAGAGTTTCTACAACCAAATCTCCGCCCTGCACAAATCCGTGCGATTGCCAATGATGCCGCTGCTACCTATGAGCGTTTAGGTTCGCCAGAAGGGGAGCTTGCTTTGGCTCAAGCCGTGTTGTATCTCGCCGCAGCCGCCAAATCCAATGCAGGCTATAAGGCATACAACCAAATGCGCCGTTTTGTCAAAGAAAATGCCAGCGACGAAGTGCCTGTTCATCTGCGCAATGCGCCGACCAAGTTGATGAAAGAATTAGGCTACGGACGTGAATACCGCTATGTCCATGACGAGCCCAATGCCTACGCCGCCGGCGAAAGCTATATGCCCGACGGCTTGGGCGAACCCGATTTCTATCAACCTGTCCCTCGTGGATTGGAAATCAAAATCGGCGAAAAGCTGAAATGGTTGAAATCCTTGGATGAAGATGCGCTGGATGATTAAAACAATAAATGTGTCTCAAGTTTCAGACGGCCTTTGGCCATTTTGAGCGTAATAAATTGTTTAATATTGGCATTATATCTTTAATTTCGCTATAATTTTGTCATCCTATTTTCTTGCCGAATAATCGAATACATAAAAATCGCGGCTGCTGAACCCGATTTCCGAAACAAAATTAGAAAGCAGATAATGGACAATTTAGATCAAAGTCGTAGCCGTGCATGGCGACGACATCAAGAGCAACGCCCCAGTCATCGTGTACATGGCAAAAATCCTTTGAAATATAAACCTGAAAAAAAGTGGGATTTGATATATCTCCGCAGCAATAAAATCAAACGTGCACAAAAATTGGGTTTTATTTATCCGTTCAGACAGCATGAATTTGATGCTGAATGGTTTGACTAACTCAAAAGATACATTTTCGATTCAATCGAGATGGTTTTCACAAGGCGGATATTTTCCGCCTTTTTTAATTTTTATGAATACACTTTTTATTTGTAGTCGTAACCAATGGCGCAGTCCTACCGCTGAAACCGTATTTCGACGTTATCCAAATGTACAGGCACGTTCTGCAGGAACCAGCCCCAATGCGCGGCATACTGTTTCCATAGACGACATCGCATGGGCGGATAAGATTTTCGTGATGGAACAAAAACATAAGAGCCGTCTGCTGGCACAGTTCCCCCGTGCTTTGCAATATAAGGAAATGATTGTTTTAGATATTCCTGATGATTACAGATACATGGATGAAGAGTTGATAGAAATATTGAAGGAAAGTGTCGTGCCTTATCTGTCTAGATAATGAGGTTTTCCTCAAGATTATCTGAAAAAATATGACTTACTTTTAAGTAAAATTTATTTCAATACCATCATTTGCTTCACGCATCACTGACAAATAAAACGCAAATCTAAGATCAAATTGAATTTTTCAGACGGCCTTTGCTGTTTGAATATTTTTAACCTATACCATACACACACTTTTTCATGAATATTTTTGAAGCCTTATTATTATTGTGCCTGCTGATTGTCATTAGCGCGTTTGTATCCTGTTCCGAACTTGCGCTTGCTTCGGCACGCAAAATCAAATTGCAGGTCATGGCGAAAGACGGCGGCGATACGCGTGCGCTTGATGTAATCAATATGCAGCAGCAGCCGGGCAGTTTTATTACCGTCGTCCAAATCGGTTTGAACGCCGTCGCCATTCTTGCCGGTATTGTCGGCGAGGCGGCAATACGTCCTTATTTTGGCAAGCTGTTGGAGAACGCAGGCAGTTGGGGCAGTACAGTTGCCTCTTTGCTGACTTTCTCGCTGGTTACAGGCAGCTTTATTTTAATTGCCGACCTGATGCCCAAGCGTATGGCAATGACCCATCCCGAAGCGGTGGCGGTACGCATCGTCCGTCCGATGATGTTTTTGATTTTTATCTTAAAACCCCTTGTCTGGGTTTTTGATGGGTTGGCAAACGCAATATTCAAACTCTTCAAAATTTCAACCGTCCGTCAGGAGCAGCTGACCTCGGAAGATATTTATGCCGTCGTTGATGCAGGCGCGCAGGCTGGTGTATTGAAAGAACAAGAACACTATCTGATTGAAAACATTTTCGATATGCAGGAGCGCACGGTCACTTCCACCATGAGTACGCGCGAATATATCGCCTATTTTGATAAACATGACGACAGCGATACCGTGTTGGAAATAATGTCGGAAAAACCACACAATAAATTCCTTGTATGTGACGGCGATTTGGAACGCGTCATCGGCTATATCGAATCGCATACGCTGCTGACCTTGTTTTTAAAAGAAAAAGACGTCCGCCTGACCGACAAGCGCGTGTTGCGCAAAGCCTTGTTTATCCCCGATACGCTGTCGCTTTATGATGTATTGGAGACCTTCAAAACTTCCGGCGAAGACTTTGCCGTAGTGGTGAACGAATACGCGCTGGTAGTTGGCGTGGTAACGCTGAAAGATGTGATGAGCATTGTGATGGGCGAGCTGGTCAATACCGAAGAAGAGCCGCAAATTATCCGCCGTACCGAAGATACATGGTTGGTAGATGGTGCCACGCCGCTTACCGATGTCATGCGCGCACTGGATATTGAAGAGTTTCCCAATTCGGAAAACTACGAAACCATCGCCGGCTTTATGATGTATTCCCTGCGCAAAATCCCGAAGCGTACGGATTTTTTGGTTTATGCCGGTTATAAGTTTGAAATCATCGATACCGAAAACTTGAAAATCGACCAACTTTTGGTTTCCAAGCAAGGGAATATGGCGGGGAAAATGTAACGGGCTTTAAAGGAATATTTGTAGTATCAGATGAAAACGGGCAATCTTGAAATAAGTTGCTTATGATTTATGTCTTTTCTTAAGTTGTATAAAAGGCCGTCTGAAAATCAAATAATCAAAAAATAAAACCGGATTTCCATCAACTGGGAATCCGGTTTGTTTTATTTTCAACTTAGAACGTCAGTCCTGTTCTTTCAAAAATAGCTATACTATGTGCTGCCAACGATTTTTATATGTCATGCTTGGCGTGATGGAAGCCATCGCCATTGACTTGGCTTCCAATGACACATTAGTTAGCATCAGAGCAATCGACAGGTAGTAAAAGGCCAGATAATCCAATAAATTCAGGAATAATATTATGAAGAAATTAGCTTTTATTCTTTGCATGGGTCTGTTTCCCATGTTTTCTTTTGCCTGTTCTCCGGGTGTAGGCGGCGGTCCCTCTGGAGATCCCCACTGTATGGCTCCCATTTTGGCAAATGATCCATACTACAACGGCTCCATGAATCAACAACAAACTCCGGTTGTTGTTCATATCCCTTCTAAATACGGTGCCGTGGCTATGAATATGGATACTGGCTATGCAAGCGGTGTATTAAATCAGGACTCTTTGTCTAAAGCAAAGAAAGCGGCTTTGACTCAATGTAGACAAGGAAACCCAAAGGCTTCTTGCAGAGTAGCTTCTTGGGTTAGAAACGGTTGTATTGCTGCTGCGAGAGGCCAGATAATTAATAACCCAACTCAATGGACGTCTTTTTTTGCAGGAAAAGAAAAGGGATTGGCAGAAGCTGCTGCATTGGCAAAATGTAAAGCTGATCCCAAAGTGAGAGATTGTCAAGTTTATTTACCTGAAGGTTGCTCGCTTCCTTAATATCTAAGGCCTCAAAGGCCGTCTGAAATTTCGGACGGCCTTTTTATGAAATCAAAAATTGCTAGAGCTAAGACAGAGGTTTTTATTCGCAGCTCAAGTTTTTTGTTTTTTCGGCAAATGTATCCATGGCAATTTGGCACATGCGTTCACGTTGGCCTACGTCGGCGGCGGGCAGGATTTGGCGCAGATATTTTGTGTTGTCGCGTTGGAACGATGCTTTATCGCCTGCTTTTTGATAACACGCATCTGCACGGGTAAAGTATTGCTGGCAGATTTTCGGCAACTCTTCAAAGGACAAGGGTTTGCTTTTGTGCATGCCGTGTGCGGAGACGGAGAGGGAGGAAAGGGCGCACAGCGCGATGATTAAGGTTTGGGAAATGGTTTTCATGGTCAGCCTGTTTATTGAAGTGGTGTTTAAATCAATTGTTCGCCCCAATGCAGCTTTTGGCGCAGGGTTTTGAAGTATTGGTAATCGGTGGGATGGAGGACGCGCAAGGGATTGTGATAGCGGCGGATGATGATACGATCGAAGTTTTGTACGTCGATATGGGATTGTCCGTCAAAATGTGCACGTGCGTCGCCGCTTTTGGTAATGAGGATTTCGATCACGCTGGTGTCGGAGATGGCAATCGGGCGGTTGGTCATGGATTGCGGGCAGATGGGCACGAGCGTGAAGGCGTGCAGACCGGCCTGCATGATGGGGCCGCCGGCGGCAAGCGCGTAGGCGGTCGAACCTGTCGGCGTGGAAATAATCAGGCCGTCCGAACGTTGGGTATAGACAAATTCTTGATTGATAAAGACTTCAAATTCGATCATTTGGCCTGCGCCGCCACGAGACAGTACGGTGTCGTTGAGGGCGAGGGCGCGTTCGATGGTTTCGCCGTCACGAATGATACTGGCTTCGATGAGGATGCGCTCTTCAGGCAGATATTTGCCTTCCAGTACGGGGCGGATGCCCTCAACCATGGTATCGCGTGAGATTTGGGTGAGGAAGCCCAAGTGGCCTTGATTGATGCCGATGATGGGTACGGCGCGCGGGGCGACTTCGCGGGCGGCGGAGAGGAAGGTACCGTCGCCGCCGAGCACAATGACGAGGTCGCAATATTTGCCCAGCTGGGCTTTGTTTACGGTTTCGCAGTAGGCGGAATCTTGGATATAGACGCAGTGTTCTTCTACGCTCAATTCATCCAGATAGATGGTGAAGCCGTTTTCGCGCAGAAAAGAAACCAATGTGTGGACGGTATCTTGAATTTCGGGCGTATTGGGACGTGTAACGATACCGATGTTTTTAAATGGGCTTTTCATGGTAGTAGGCCGTCTGAAATTAAGTGTCTAATCTATCCAGATATCGCGCTCGAGCCGGTCGAGGCGTTCATTTAGGCGGGCAACATCGTCACGCAGTTTGTCCACTTCTTCCAACCATTCGGCAAGCGTGGCTTGGTCGATAACAGGGGATTCGGGTTCGCGTGAAAAGTCGCTGATTTGCTCGGCAATGCTTTTGCCGATTTTTTTCATGGTGCGGCCGATGTCGCCGGCGCGCGAGCTGATGCTTTCTGCGGCCACATGACCGAATACACGCGCCAAATCTTCGCTCGGATAATAGCGCAGTCCACCCAAAATAGGAAGGACGGACATGCCCAATACCAAGTCGCCTTCGAGGCTGATGTCGCCCACGCCGGGCTGGCCGCCTTGGAGGATTTTTTGGATGGCGCTGTTGTGGAATGTGATGTTGGTGTCGGCGGTTTCATTTGCGGTTTCAAGAAAACCTTGTTCGCTGATGCGTCCGGTCAGTCTGAAACCGGTCAGGCTGATGCAGATGATGCTGCCTGCAAATTCAGACAGCTCGCGCTGTTGCTCTGGATTTTGCTGTATCAGGTGGTTGATAAGGGGAAATAGGGCAGACATGGTTTACTCTAAATGCCGTCTGAAACGGATTAATGGATTGAGTCGCAATTTTACAGGCTTAGCCCGTCTGCGCAAACGGTATTTACAATTTTGCCGTTGCTTTTGTCATCAACGATGAAATCAGGAGCCGGCAGGCCGAGTTTGGCCGCTTCGGCAGTATAAAATTCGGCCCGGCTTGGGTGGAGGGGTTCGACAATATTGCGGATACGCTTGCCGTCAGCTTGGCAGGCCGTCTGAAAAAGGATTTGGACGGCCAAGTCTTTATGAAGAATATTGACGGGTTGATTGCCGCCTTGAATGCGTGTTTTTTGAACCAGCTTGGTAACGGGATGACGGTCGGCAGAATAAAGTCCGCCCAGTCGCAGTATGTCGATATGGGGGACGGCGCTTTCAAACAATGCTTGTTCAACCGTGAGGATTTGACGGGCGGATTCGGTTTGCGGATCGGGCGGCGTGCTTTCATCGCATATGCGTGCTTGGTCGCCATACACACTGGTGCTGCTGGTAAAGATGATGTGTTGTACCTTAGATTGCTCGGCAAGTTGAATCCACTTTTTCAGGGTATCGGCGTAATGGTTTAATGACGAAGGCGGAAGCAGGCAAAACCATGTCGGCTTGTTGATATGGTTTTGCCACAAGGCCGAACTGTGAAAAATATCGTCTTGATTCAAATCGATGATGTCGAGTTCAATCGGCAGATTGATGTCGTCAGAGGTCAGGTTGCGTTTGACGGCGGCTACCTGACTGCCTTGTTCATAACATTTTTGCGCCAGCGGCAGGCCGAGATAACCTAAGCCGAGAATGGAAATATTGGGAAGGTGCATAAATAAAGCATCCGAAAATTAACAGGCCGCCTGAAAATAGCTTTAACTTGGTTAAAGCCACGTTTTCAGACGGCCTTTGTATGGAAAAATTAATGGTTGCTGCCGATTTTTTGGTCGAATTCAGCGCGGTGTTCCGGCAGGAGGTAAGGGCGCAACAGGCTGAGTGTGCGGCTGATGCCCCGTACTTTGGAATCTTCTGTCAACTTGGCTCGACCGCGCAGGGAGCTGTCGAAGTCGAACCAGTATTTCGTCACCATCCACATATTGACGGCAAGGTCGTTCATGGCGGTTTGGTCTGCGCTGATGATGTTCAAGCCGTTGAGCTGGGTCAGCAGGTTGACCAACAGCGGGGAAACTTTGGCTTGGGTAAAGGTATTGTGTTCGCCCAATAATTCGGCACTGCGGGCAAGCAGGGTGTTCACATCGCTGAAAAGGAAACGGTATTCCCACATCACATCATAAATACCGGCCATGTAGTTGATGGAGTCTTCCACATTAGACGGCAATACGGCTTCGTTGAGGTAGGCAAGCAGGGCCTCGCTGTAACGCTTAAACAATTGGACGATGATTTCGTCTTTGTTGCGGAAATGGTAGTAGAGGTTGCCCGGGCTGATGCCCAAGTGGGCGGCAATGTGGTTGGTACTGATATTGCGCTCGCCTTCTTCGTTGAACAAGGCGAGGCTGGCATTGATGATTCGTGTGTAAGTGTTGACTTTAGCAATGCGCGGCATGGGATACACTCCTTTGTTTTATAGGCTGTATGAAGTCGGCAGCCAGTTGGGTTCTGCGTGTAATTCTACCTGAAATTGAGTAAATACTGTATTACAAACATATTGTGCCAGCTGGTGGACATCTTGCGCGGATGCATTGTTTTTATTCACTAAAACCAAAGCCTGTCTGTCATGCACTGCCGCACCGCCGATCTGATGGCCTTTCAGACGGCATTGGTCAATCAGCCAGCCGGCCGCGAGTTTGACCGAACCGTCAGGCTGCGGATAGCGTGGCATATTGGGGTATTGCTGCAACAAATCATGCTCTTTCAGCGCAAATACAACAGAAACAATCACATAACGGCCTTTGCCTTCCTGTTTGAACAGGCTTTCACGATAAGCAAAGTCACAGTCGGCATTGGAAAGCTCGACAAAGGTTTCCGTATCCAAATCAAAGCAGCGTACGCTATGGATAACATCTTTCGCTTCAACACCATATGCACCGATGTTTTGTACCGGAGACGCGCCGACCGTGCCCGGAATCAGGCTGAGGTTTTCCAACCCGCTTAAACCCAGTCCAACCGTATGCAAAACAAAATCATGCCAAATTTCCCCGGCTTGAGCTTCGATATAAACCAGGCCGTCTGAACGCTCAATTTCGCGTATTCCCTTGTTTTCCATATGCACAACCAGACCGGCATAGTCCTCCATCAAAAGGATATTGCTGCCGCCGCCGAGCCATAAAACAGTATCTCGGTTGAACTCGGACAGCCGGACGATGTCGCGCAACTCGTCGGCATGTTTGAGTGCAACAAATGCTTGGGCTTGGGCTTTCAGGCCGAAAGTGTTGTAAGGGATGAGGTTGGTTTGGTATTGGATGGGTTGCATGGGTTTAACTTTAAAAGAGGAATTCGTTGATTAAATAGCGTAATCATTGGAGAAAGGCTACTTATATTTTTCAGACGGCCTTATGTGATTTGACCATCTCTTTACTGCAAAGCTCCAGGCACCATACCAATGCGATGGCGGCAATCGTCAGTGAAACGGTCAGCGCGGTCCAGAAGCCGTAAATACCCATATCGGCATGATAGGCAAGCAGGTAGCCGGGCAACAGGCCGCAGCCCCAAAAAGCCACGGCATGGATGAACATCGGCATTTTGGTCACTTTATAGCCGCGCAGCGCATATGAAGCGATACATTGAGTGGCGTCTGCCAGTTGGAATAGGGAAGCGAAAAATAAAACGGTCGCGGCAATGCCTAATACTGCCGCATCGTTGGTGTACATACCGGCCAACTGAAAGCGAAAGATGACCAAGAGCAGCGCGGTACAGGTGGCAAGTACCCAGCCCAACACCAGCGAAACGCCTGAAATATAACGCGCCCGCAGAAACTCGCGCCGCCCGAGCGAAAAGCCTACGCGTACCGTACTTGCCGAACCGACGCTTTGCGGAACCATATACAAAATGCCCGACAGGCTGATGACGACTTGTTGGGCGGCGACATAATCCTCGCCGAATGGCGCCACCAAAAAGACGATAAACGAAAACGCGCTGGCTTCTAAAAAATAAGACAAGCCGATGGGTGCGCCGATTTTCCAAATCTGTTTGAAAGCCGCCAAATCGGGTTTGCCGATTTTTGCCGTCAAGCCAAACGGACGGAAGAATTTTTCTTTGGCGATATAAAGCCACAAAGCCAATGCGCTGAACCAAAATACCGCCGCCGTTGCCACGCCGCAACCTGCGCCGCCCAAAGTCACGCGCGGACGGTTCAAGCTGGAGGCATAGGCGTGCAGGGCGCGGTGTATCATGGCAGCCGGCATTGCCAAGCTGGTAAAGAACATATATTGCGCCATCGTGTCTTCGACATAATCGTTCAATGTCAGCCAATGACGGAAAGGCATAATCATCGCCCACATCAACAGCATACCGAATACGCCCAAACACAAGCCAAACCAAATGCCCTGCATTCCTGTTTTGCCGACTTCTTCGGTTTTACCTGCGCCGTACAGCTGGGCAATCATTGGGTTCAACGCCGCCATCACGCCCATAAAGGTAATGTAAATCGTGCGCCACTTGCGCCAACAGCATAGGCAGGGCGAGGGCAGTAAGCAGGCGGGTTTCTTTTAAGAAAACAGGAAAGGCAAAGCGGTTAAGGTTCAGTAGCATAAGTGTGCGGTTTGAGGAAAAAGGCCGTCTGAAAACGGAAATTTAAAATTATAAAGGGTAATACTGATAAGCAGGCAATATGTTGTTTAATCGCTAAATTCTTCAGACGGCCTTAAATGTCGGATGTCTTTTTACTGCTTCCAACCAGCTGTCCGGCGTTTGAAACTGCATCAGGCCGTCTGAAAGCGAAACCGCGGCTTGGGTAGTCGAAGCGCGGGTCAGTTTTTCGTTGGTTTCGGCATCGTAAATGGTGTAATCGATACGCAGGCAGCTTTCGATTTCGACGATGTCCATATCAACGCGGATTTTTTGGCCGAAACGGGCAGGGCGGATGTATTTGAGGTTCATCTGCACAATCGGCCAGCTGTACCCCTGCCGCCCCATTTCGTTGTAGTCATAACCGATGGAAGACAGAAAAGCACAACGTGCGGTTTCAAGGTATTTGACATAGTTGCCGTGCCACACAATGTGCATGGCATCTACGTCAAAAAAAGGAACTTCGGTTTCAAAGCTGTGTTGGCAGTAGATGTGTTTTTTCATGGTTTAAAAGAGTAAGTGTGATGGTTTCAGACGGCATCTTCGCCCCAAAAATCATAAAAATTGAACCATTGTAGCGGATTTTGCGCACATTCTTGCGCCAAAATGTCGGCAAAACCCTGCATCGCATCCTTAACGGCAGCCTCGCGGTTGCCGCGTTTCCAGCTGGAAGTATCGGTAAAGCGGCGCAGTTTCAAATGATAGCGGCCGTTTTGTTTGACGCAAAACAGCGTGAAATTAATGTCGGTGGTTTTCTCGCCACGTACAGGCACACGGTCGGCCGCGATGGCAATCCATTCGCCGTCTTCGATACGGCGGTTCAATTCCATCATCAGGGTGGTGTCCAAATCTGTCACCTGAATCAGACGGATATGATCTGCGCCGGCTTTTTGCAATGCCTCGTTAAATGCCTGCGCGTGTTTGCTGTGCACCAATACGTTGAGTCTGAAATCTTTATGGTGCGACACCAGCGCACGGCAAACTTCAGTATTGCCCAAGTGCGAACAGGCAAAAATCTGGCCGCGTTCGTTGCGCTTGACTTGTGAATAGATGTCGTCCGGATCTTCAATCACCAAATCTTCATAACGGATTTTGCGTTGCCACACGGCAAAACGGTCGCAAACCGCTTCGCCAAATGCGACGAATTGTTTGAATACGCCGTGTTTCGGCAGGACGATATGGGGAAAGGCCGTCTGAAGGCGGGTTTGATAGCGTAAGACATGACGGCGCGGTTTGGGCGCGGTGGCATAAAAATACAGCACCACAAACCAAATGCACGGCCTCATGAAAAAAGCCGGCAGATAGCGCACCATCAATGTGGTCAGAGCGAGAAACAGGCGGCTGCCGCGTTCGGGTTGAGCCGCCCAATGGGTTTGTTTATTATTGGTCATGGTTTGGGTGTGAATTAAGTTATAGAGGATTGCACATCATCGTTTAGTAGAGAATCCCAAAAATCTGTATCTAGCTTTTTAATGCTAAAAGTTTGTTCTGTTTGCATACCTAAATCATATTGGTATACATATTCTGCTAATTTCATTCCATCTATTAAAACAACTTTGGCATTGGGTAAAGTATTTGCATATTCAATTGCATCATTTGAATATTGGGCGGTGGTAATAAAAACTCCCTTGTCTGCATTTCTCCCCATTAATGAACCTACGAAACGTTGAATTTCTGGTCTACCAATAGTGGAATCTTTTTTATATCGTTTAGCTTGTATATAAATTCTCCCAAATCCCAATATATCTTCCTTAATTTCCCCATCAATACCACCATCTTTGCTATATTGAGTTACTGTCCCTGAATTTTCTACTGCACCACCGTATCCCATTTTTTGTAATAAATCGACTACTAATTTTTCGAAAACCTTGGGTGTTTTACTGATAATAGTGTCTATAATTTCAGTATATATTTCATGACGTATGGTTTTGTATGATGCATATAATAGTTCTTGAGGGGTTTCCTCAATAGAGTTTTTTGATGACAAAGTGATCTGTAAAACAGGCTCAGATTTTATTTTTTTATTTCGTAAAGCCATTGTTTTATCGATATATTCATTAATCTCTTGATTGCTTTTGGAGAGAAATTGTCTTCCTAGTGAATTAATGACATAGTACCCTCGTTTGGGACGATCTAGTAATTCACATAGAGTTAAATAACTTAATGTCCAGGAAATACGATCATTAAAAATAATGCCATTTCCAGATTCATATTCTTTCGTTATTTCTTCATCGCTTAGTGAGAAATATTTAGCTAATGGTGCGGTGAGTTCAGATTTTTTCCAAACTTTTCCATCAGATAGTTTTTCTAATATAGGTTTACGTAATTCTGAAAAATGTGGGATAGTCATCATAATTCTTTCTATAGATTAAATATTTTACCCAATCGGTGTTTCAACATACCGAAAAACAGCCGTGTGTGCATTTTGCTGATGCGGACATTGTCGGCAAAGGCATCGAAGTGGGACACGCCGTCTGCGGCGTATTGGACGGGCGTTTTAATCCAAACTGGCTTGACGTCGCGCCAGTACAGGCGGATAAGGATTTCCGTGTCGAAGTCCATGCGGTCGCCTACGGTTTCTTCGCGGACGACGGACAGCGCGGGTGTAAGGGGATAGAGGCGGAAGCCGCACATGCCGTCTTTGATGTCGCATGACCAAGTGTGCAGCATATTCCAGAAGTCGGTAATTTTGCGTCCGTAAAGCCGTGCTTTGGGCGCGTCATCGCCGTATTGCGGCCAGCCGCAAATAACGGCTTCGGGGTTTTGTTCTGCTGCGGCGAGGAGTTTGAGTGTGTCGCTCAAACAGTGTTGGCCGTCTGCATCAACCTGCAAGACGTGGGTATAGCCATGTTCTTGAGCGTATTCCAAGCCGGTTTTGACCGCTGCGCCTTTGCCGCCGTTGATTGGGGGAATGAGGGCCAGGGTTTTCATAAATATTTTTTAGACGACGTTAACACAATGCAGAGTATAGCAAATAAACATGCCATGGCGTTTGAAAAGGCCGTCTGAAACGGCGATGACAAAATCGTTTGATTTTGTTTTTCACTGTTTCAGACGGCCTTTCGTATGCCATTAATTCAGCATTGTACATGACCGACATCGAGGCATAAATCATGGAACTCGTTGAGCGTGCTGCGGTGGCCGATGCTGATGATGATGCTGTCGGGTAGTTTTTGCTTTAAGGCGCGGTAGAGCATGGCTTCGGTCGGTTCGTCCAAGGCGGCGGTGGCTTCGTCGAGCAGGATGACTTTGGGCTGCGAGAGCAGGGCGCGGACGAAGGCGACGCGTTGCAGTTCGCCCGGGGAGAGTTTATGTTGCCAGTCGTCGGGTTTGTCTAATTTATCAACCAGATAACCTAAGCGGCAGGTGTTCATGGCGTCGATTAGTTCCGGATGTTGTTTGTCGATGTCGGGATAACAAATCGCATCGCGCAGGCTGCCTTGCGCTGTGTACGGGCGTTGCGGCAGAAAGAGGATGTCTTGATGCGGCGGATGGCTGACTTTACCGCTGCTGCCGAAAGGCCAAAGCCCTGCCAGCGCGCGCAGCAACGAAGTTTTGCCACAACCGCTCGGGCCGCGTATCAGTAGGGAATTGCCGCTTTTGAGGTTGATGTTGATGCCGTCTAATAAAACTTCGCCGTTGTGGCGGTATAGGGCAACGTTTTCCAAGATCAGGCCGTCTGAAACTTCGGTAAGGTCGGGTTGTCGTGCGGTGTGTTTTTCTTCCGTACTCAGCAAAAAGCCGTACAGACGCTCCAATCGGGCGCGGTAGGCGGTGAATTTATTGTAGAACATCCGAAAGAAAGACAGCGCGTTTTGCAGTCGTGCGAAGGCTTGGACGGTCTGCTGGATGTCGCCGATTTTGATTTGTCCGGCAAACAGGCGCGGAGCTTGCAAAATAATGGGGAAGAGTTTGATGCCGTTAGTGAACATATCGTTAAAGCCGCTCAGGCAAACGCTTTGTCGCGCAATGCGCCAACGGTTGCGGATAATGGCTTTAAAGCGGTCGGAAAGCTGGTCGTGTTCGTGTTTTTCGCCGCTGTAAAACGCCACGCTTTCGGCGTGGTCGCGCACGCGGATGAGGGAATAACGATAGTCGCCGTTGAGCTTTTCGTTTTCATAGTTGTAATGAATCAACGGGTTACCTATCCACATGGCGATAAAGGTCGCCAAAATCACAAACATATAGACAAACCAAACGATGCCGTGCGGAATGTCGAAGCCGAACACGTTCAGGATGCCCGCCAAGCCCCACAAAACAACGGCAAATTCCAGCGAGGTAACGACCGAATTGACCATGCCGCGCACAAATTCTATGGTCGAGGCGATGAAATCCTGCGCATCTTGTTGGATACGCTGGTCGATATTGTCCGGCGCATGACGGCGCATTTGCAGGAGGTAGTAGTTTTTGTCGGCAAGCCAGCGTGAAGTCAAAACTTCATTGAGCCGCTCCGACCATTTAATCGCCAAACCTTGATCGAGAAAGTCGTTGACGACGTTGTTAAACGCCCGTATCAACACCACGCCTGCATTCATCGCTGCAAACATCCAAAACGCGGAGGCATTCAAATCCTGCATCGAGTCGTAAAGCCCTTTGGACATAAAGGTACTCAACACATTCAGCCGTACTTCGGTTAACAGCAGCGTAATCATCGCCGTAATCAGCAGCAAAACTTTGACGGTACTTTTCGGCGTCAGGCACAGGCGCAGGATATAGCTAAACTCGCGCCCGAAGCGTGTGTTGCGTGCAAAAAACAGAATGACCGCCGAGGCTGCAGCGACCATCAATAAGGTCTGCAATAGCCAAGACGGTGTGGAATAAAGCTCGATTTGCCATTTTTGCATGGGGTGTTCTCTGAAAGGAAGTAAAGGCCGTCTGAAAGAACGGCAAATTTATTTGACTATGGTAACTGTAATAATAGTTTTCTGAACTGTTGTATTTTTGTATTTACAAACGGTTCTTATTTGTTTTTGTGGAAAGCAGAAATCTTATCAAATATAATCATAAAACTAAATTACTTTGTAATTTTTTACTCGATATAAGAATTATTAATATTTCAAACCAGAAGGTATTTTATGAACAGCAAATTAGCCCTGATGCCGCTTGTGGTTGCTAGCGCATTCGCGTATGCCGCCGATGAAGCCACTTCTGTTCCCGAAGCATATGCAGAAGTGCAGGAAGTCAAAGTCCAAGCCAACGCTAAACGCGTGAAGGCCGCACGCTCTTATTCTATTGCCAGCGACGGCGATATGCGCGACCGTGTGAATTTGGGTGTGTTAGGCAAAGCCAATGCCTTTACCGCGCCGATTACCGTCGTCAACTACGATGAACAAGCCCTCAACAACACCGAAGCGCGTACTTTGGTGGATGCCGTAGCGAAAAAAGACGCTTCCGTTTGGCAGTTTGGCGGCGAAAGCAACACATTGACCGGCCTGTATTTCCGCGGTTATCAGCTTGATGCGCGCCAATTCAGCGTCAACGGTTTGGCAGGTATGTACGGCACACAAGGTACGGCCAGCGTGCAAGTCGGCTCCGCGCAACTGATTAAAGGCGCGTCTACCGCCGTAAACGGCATGGACCCTGAAGGTGCGGTATCCGGTTCCGTCAATATCGAAACCAAAAAAGCCGCTGACGAAGGTAACCGCAAAATCGGTTTGGGCTGGTTCAGCAACAACCGCGCCCAAGGTACGTTCGATTTAGGTCAACGCTTCGGCGAAAACAAAGAATTCGGCGTGCGCGCCAATGGTAAACTGCGCCACGGCGACACTCCGCGTCACGGTTACAGCGAAGACAACAAAGAATTTGCTTTGAATGCCGACTATCGCGGCGAAAAAGTGCGCGTGGCGTTCGATTCCATCTACGCAAAACGCAAAACCAACGGCGGTCGCGCGCGTATGCAGGACATTCAAAACGCCAACGGCCGCTTGTTTGACGCACCTGAAGGCAAAGTGAATTTGGCGCCGAGCTGGCAGGCTCAAAACACGCGCGGTCAGACCAATATGCTGACTTTTGAATGGGATGCGTTTGAAAATGCCCAAATTACAGGCGGTATTGGTTATAACAATGCGCGCTATTATGGCAATTTCGCCTCTCCTACCGTTACAGACAGCGGTTTAACCTACAATTCCGGTCGCGCGCGTTTGACCGACCAGCGTTTTAAAACGCTCAGTATGAATCTGACTGCACGCGGCGAATTTGAAACCGGTCCGGTAAGCCACAACTGGAGTACCGCATTTGACCGAATCGACCGCAAACGTACTACTTATCAAGGCGCACGCCAGACTCAAAACCGCGTTATTGATCCGAGCCTTGATATTCCGACTCAACTAGCGAAATTGGATTCCAACTTAGGCAGCGCGTGGAACCCAACCCCTTCATTGGATACCGTGATCAAAGTAAACAGTTTGGCGGTATCTGACACGCTTGGTTTTGCCGACAACAAATATCGCCTCACTTTAGGCGGGCGTTTCCAAGCCGTCGAGCAGAAAAACAAATTAAACGGCCGCAAAGCAGATGCGAGCCGTTTCAGCCCGATGTTGATGGCGGCATGGGTTCCGCAGCCTGATTTGGTGGTTTACGGCAACTATATGGAAGATTTGGAGCCGTCCGACATCCGTACTGATGATGACGGTCATGTAACGATGGCAGATCCACGTGTCAGCCGTCAATTTGAAGTCGGCGTACGCAAAAACTGGGGTGACTTTGTCACTACTTTAAACGCGTTCCAAATCAAACGCCCGGGCTATTGGCGCGGCAACACGACCTCAGGAACTGATTTCGCAGCGCGCAAAAATGCAGGCTTGGCTTATAGCGGTTCGGAGCAAGGCATAGAACGCAGCCGCGGTATCGAGTTCAATACCTAT
>QWCL01001667.1_pt1 | contig 26181 bp, 20 predicted proteins | sample 1972551 | NCBI WGS metagenome assembly QWCL01 (sample SAMN09866709, study PRJNA288562) | Human oral metagenome isolate term2_saliva, whole genome shotgun sequencing... | isolation source: mouth | host: Homo sapiens | place: USA: California
TCAGTTTAAGTCACTTGCAGAAGAGGTGGCACACTTAAAGAAAAGCAACGATATGTTTAATGTCTATATCAACTATGCTGCTAATGCGCAGGTAGTATCGGATGCAGACCACCAGTGGAGTACAGGTTTCACGAATAAGCACCTCCGTTTAGAAATCAAAGGTAATCTAACCGATAAGCTTTACTATCGTTTGTGTCATCGTCTGAACAATACAACAGAGGCGAGAAGTGAGGATAATCTTGCTAAGGCAACCGATATTATGATGATTGGTTATAAGTTCTCTGATAAGTTTCGCCTTGAAGCTGGAAAGGTATGTCAGAGTCTTGGCGGTTTTGAAGTGGATGAGAACCCTGTCTATATCTATCAGTTCTCTGATATGACGGGCTCTATGGATTGTTATATGGCAGGTGTTACAGCCGTATATAAGCCTGTTCCGTCACAAGAGTTTGTACTTGGTATTACCAATTCTCACAACGAAAAGTTCAGTGAGGTATATGGTAATAATGCCGTATCCATCGAGGGTGACGGTACATATAGTAGACTGTTGGAGAAGCCACGTAACCCACTTGCCTACTGTTTGAACTGGAATGGAAGTTTTCTGAACGATAGATTGCATACGCGTTGGTCATGGGGAATACAAGGAGAGGCGAAACATAAGTATAGTCGTATTCTCATCTTGGGACAGAAACTACAGTTAGATAGACTGCAATGTTACTTTGATTACATGGCTCAAAACGATGGAATCGACCGTTTGGGCATAGCGACAAACGAATTGGGGAGCTCATTCTCTGGATATACTGGTAATGTATGGATGAGCGATATACATTATAATTCCTTCGTAACAAAGCTCAATTGGCAGTTTGTTCCACGTTGGAATCTGATGTTGAAGGGTATGTATGAGACGGCAAGTGTCACAAAGATTGACCGTTTTAAGGACTTCCGTAAGAGCTATGGCTATGTAGGTAGTGTGGAGTATTATCCTATTAAGGGGCAAGACCTGCGTATCTTCTTAGCCTATGTGGGTAGGAAAGTTACTTATAAAGAGGGTGTTGGCTTGGATAAGTATAATACCAATCGCATCGAGTTGGGCTTTAAGTACAGAATCAAAGCTTATTAAAAGTAGGAAAAGAAAAGGATAGGAAAGCTACTGAGAGGCATAGGAAGGGTTGGAACTCTTCACGAAAAGAAGTAAGTATACGCACTATAAGTCGGATAGAAAAGTCAGATAATTGTCGTAGAAACTTCATGAATCAGTGTTTTGAAACATCCTAATAAATAAAGAAAATAAATCATTCTCTTCTCGTTAGTGAAAGAGATCAACGCTAACTTTATCAAAATAGAATCATGGAAGAAAAGAAATTTCGTGTAGAAAGCGACCTCTTAGGTGAGCTTCAAGTTCCAGAAGAGGCTTATTATGGTGTGCAGACACAGCGTGCCATCAACAACTATCACATTTCACGCAAGCGTATGTGTGATTATCCAGACTATGTTGTTGCGATTGCTTACGTCAAATTGGCTGCTGTAGAAACCAACCGTCAGCTCGGTGAAATTAGTGATGAAGTGGCTGATGCGATGGCACAAGCATGCCGTGAGCTTATTGATGGTAAGATGCACGAGAACTTTGTGACCGATATGGTACAAGGAGGTGCGGGAACATCTGTCAACATGAATGCCAATGAGGTGATTGCCAACCGTGCTTGTGAGATTATGGGTCACAAGAAAGGTGAGTTCCAGTACTGCTCTCCTAATGATCATGCTAACTGCGGTCAGTCAACGAATGATGTTTATCCAACTACCATTCGTCTGACACTTATCCTACTGAATAAGAAACTTGTGGCTTCTTTGAGCGAACTCATTGCTGCTTTCCGTAGAAAGGGTGAGGAGTTTAAGCATGTTATAAAGATGGGTCGTACACAGCTTCAGGATGCTGTCCCTATGACAAGTGGACAGGAGTTTAATGCCTTTGCCAATACGTTGGAAGAGGAGATTGCCAACCTTAATCGTAATGCTGCTCTCTTGCACGAAATCAATATGGGAGGTACTGCTATCGGAACAGGTCTGAACGCTGCTCCTGGCTTCCCAAAGATTTGTGCTGAAAAGCTAAGCGAATTGACCGGTATGGACTTCATTGCAGGTGCCGACCTTGTTGAGGCTACACCTGATACAGGTGCTTATGTAAGCTATTCAAGTGCTTTGAAGCGCTTAGCTGTTAAACTTTCTAAGATTTGTAACGACCTTCGTCTGTTGGCTTCTGGTCCTCGTTGCGGTCTGAATGAAATCAATCTTCCACCGATGGCACCAGGGTCAAGTATCATGCCTGGTAAGGTGAACCCTGTAATCCCAGAGGTAACGAACCAGACTTGTTTCAAGGTTATCGGTAATGATACAACTGTTATGATTGCTGCTGAGGCTGGACAGTTGCAGCTGAATGTAATGGAGCCAATCATTACAGAGTGTCTTATTGAGGACCTTACTTGGTTACCAAATGCTATGGACACGCTGCGCGAGAAGTGTATTGACGGTATCACGGTGAATAAGGACCGCTGTCTTGAGATGGTGAAACACTCTATCGGTATTGTAACAGCACTCAACCCATACATCGGATATAAGAATAGCACGAAGATTGCTAAGGAAGCTCTTGCAACAGGTGGCTCTGTTTATGACCTTGTACTTGAACATAAGTTGCTCTCTAAGGAGAAACTTGATGCTATCTTGTCACCAGAGCACATGCTTGCACCAGAGGCAAGAATAAAGTAAAAAAGCTTTTTATGTTCGTGTTGATAAGCAGTAAAAAGCTGCTTTTTGCATACTAACTATAATGAAGATGCTGTATCCACACGTTGGATATGGCATCTTTCTTTTTATGGTGGCTGTAGAAGTTGTCTGATATCCCACTGACAAGATGTTCTCTACAGTCTAAAACCACTACGTTCTATTCTCCCTTTTCCTTTAATAGATATGTTTTGACAATTCTTTCATACTGAAAAAAAGAAGTAGACGTGGAGAATCCTACTTTTTATGAGCCTTTATTGTGGAGCTTAATCATGTTATATTTGTCCGAATTTTTCACAAGTCGAATTTTAAAAGACCACCAAATGGCTTGTAAATAACGCCCTTTTGGCTTGCAAAAGATGCTCTTTAGCAACGTTACTAACGCCCTTTTGAAGCCTTATTAAGCACCTTTTGAAATCCCTCTTTGCAACTGTTTGATAACAAGTAACTTACGAAGGTGTTAAAACAAACCGTTTTTAAGCCATTTTTCTATCTCTTCTTAGAACATTTTGTCAATATATTTCTTTGTCTTTTTACGTAAATCCCACATGGAGTCACAGATTACGCAGGTTTTATTCTACCATGATAGGAAAATCAAATATCATTTGAGTTCTTGTAACTCTTGACATACTTCCCTTTCTCAAAGTAATGGAAAATTGCGTAGTTCAGTTCCTTGTCTGTATGTCCAGTCAAGGGTAAATAGAAAAGATTAAGGTATTTTGCCCTCCATTTAGTTGGGAACTGCTTTGTATCAATCATCAGCATAGGGAACGTAGTATGCTTTTGTTTGAATATGTCATCATATATATTCGAGATGACAAGGACGTTAATTCCCTTGTCTTTGCATTGAGATACTAAGGCTGCAGGCGACACACAATAGGTAGAATGACAGAAAGGAGTATAATTATATAGCAATACTTTATCGTGCGTTTCGATATATTGTTTTACTTGGTTAAGGCTGACTTTGTATACTTTTGAGAAGTCATGAATATCATCAATGTTTTCTTCAAGTGTTATAACTCTCTTCTTTTGTGTATCCGATAGATGGGAATAGCCAGAGGTTAAGCCTGCAATTTGGCATGATGTCAGTCCCAAGAGTATTAAAGCTGATAGAAATAAATGTTTCATAAGGTAGATTTAATTGTTCAATAAAATGTGCTACAAAGATAAAGAAAAATAGTTAGATATGCAGAAAACCTACCTAACAAGTTCTTTTAAAACAACTTCTTGTTCTCTATAAAAGCTCTTTTCGTCGGCTTCTGATACGGGGTTAATCTCCTCTAAACTTGCTGCAAGGTTCTGCATCTCCCATGTAATGGAATAGCCTAACTGCTTACGCATGGCAATACATTTATCTAATTCGTAGCGGGCTCGGCTTTTATCCTTTCTAAAGAGTAAACCTGCAAGGGTGAAACGCATACGTTGGCGGAACTTTTCCTCTCGTTGTGCGGAGATAGCTTTACAGAGAAGTGCAATTTTGTAGCGTTCATCATCAAGGAGTTCTGATAGCTCGTGATAGAGATAGGACTGTCGGTGGCGCTTGATTAGATGGGTATAAATATTGATTGCCTTATCTTTTTTGCCCATAATTCGATAGACCATCGCTTTGTAACGTTGGTTGTGCATATTGTAAGGACTATGCTTCACTTCCTTAAATACTTTTCCTACGATACGCATTCCTATTGAGGGAATAGGATGACCGTTGCCTTGTTCCATTGTCCAGTCCTCATCTGTCAGTCGGGTGATATCCCATTGTGAGATAAAGTCGAGCATAGAGAATCCTGGATGATGATCGAAGACTAATAGTGAGGCACGCATTAAGGCGCTCTGTCCCTTAAGGTCTTTGTCGTCCATCGTTGGATAGAGTCTTAGCAAACTCTTGAATATCTTATATGCCTCTTCTAACTGGCGTTGTTGATAGCGAAGCTTCATCATGTCTACACCTACCCAGAACATAGCTATGGTCGTGTAGTGTCCCTTGTGCACAGCATACATCGGTAGAATGGCAGCGTATGCCTCCTCTGTACGTCCCTGCTTGCGCAACATAAAGATGTCTCTTATCTCCATCTTTTCAAAATTAAAGAAAGCAGACGCCAAAGCCGAAACAATAGGTTCGTCTTTTAGCGTCTGCTTTTTATTTAATAATTTTCCTTTTCAACCTCAGTTATTACTGATTTGTAACCGTCAAACTTCCGGATGTATCAGGGTTTGGTTTACATGCCACATTGTTGTGTGTCTCGTATTCAAGGATGAAGAAGTTCATCCATGGGCATACATAACCTTCCTTAGAATTGATTCGTGCAGATGGTTCATAATTGGTATTGTCCTTTCTGCGAATCTGAAGCGCAAGTCGTTTATAGTCGAAGTAAGTGATTCCCTCGCCCCAGAACTCTATGCGTTTCTGTACCATCAGTTCTTTTATGAAGTCCTCCATCGTGGTGACATTATTTGCCTGATAAGAGTTATCGGTGTAACGATAAGTGTTCATAAAGTCCTTCAGAGCCGTAACACCTGCTGCAACACCATCAAGGTGGGCGGTAGCTTCAATGTCGATAAATACCATTTCCTCCATGCGCATCAAAGGAAGACTGATGAATTGTCCCTCTTGAGTATCAGTGATATTACCCTTGGCAGGACGGAACTTGATGTTAGCATAGGCTGGTAGTTGTTTCCAAGCCTCCTCATCTAAGAGGGAAAGTCTCTCCTTCTTAGTACCAATGGTGATAGAATCATATTTCTCGTAACCCTCATGTGTACCAGCAGCGGTCGGATCAATCCATGAATAATGGCGCCAGTCACCTTCCGGCATCTTATCATAAAGCGCACTACCAATCATACGAGTAGCACCGTATGCGCCAGCAAGTCCCCAAGTAGTCTCTGATGACATGGTGCTGGTGAAGGTATAGTAGATATAGCTGATTTGCTCACGTGTGGTATAACCTAACTTCCACATCCATGCTTGGTTTTCCTTGTTAAAGCCGTCTTGTGTGCTATGCCACTGTGCTTCGGTCACAGGACTGTAGCCACTAGCAGCCTTACGAGCATAGGTGCGTGCCTTTTCATAGCACTCACGAGCTGTGGTTATACCTAACTTATCATACTCAATGCTTGCAGAATCTTCTGCTGCTATGGCTGCATTAAGGTCTGCACTGCTCTGATCAAAACGGCTTGCCATTTCCATCCAAAGGCGTGCTTTGAGTCCATAGACTACACTAAGGTTAGGCAAGTTCTTGTCGGGACGTGTATAATTAGCCAAATACTCCTCGGCATGGTTGAGGTCAGTGAGGATAAAGCGATACATCTTATAGAATGGAGCACGTGGATTGTGGCGTTGCATTTCTTTCGTTGTCTTTTCGGTAACGATAGGAACTGTGAGACCCCATATTCCATTTTTTGTCGCTTTATCATCCAAACTTGCAATGCCAGTCTTCTTGAATTCGAACTGACGAGCTATGTCAAGATAAGCCATTGCACGATAAGCCAGAGCTATACCTAAATAGTTTTTAGAGGTTGGTGAGGCTGTGGCAGGATCTACTACACTTGTTACGTTGTTACAGGTAGCAATGAAATCGTAGTAAAAACGATAGGTGTAATAAGCCGTACATTCTCCAATCCAATCTTGTTTACCCATAGCTTAGGTAGGGTGTAGCCAAGGTTGATATTCTGTAAGCTTAGATAGCTACCGCTGATGAGGAAACGGTCGCAGAGAGAACTAACGCTTGGGTCGTCGTATTGCCAACGTGGGATATTACTGTTTGGATTGTTTACTGACCATGCGTTGAGAACGTCTTTATGGATAGTTGTTCCTCCTAAGGTGCCACTTGGTGGACCCATATAACCAGCATAACCATAGTCGTATGAGAGTCCTCCTAACGAATAAGCAAAGGAGATTGAGAAGTCGAAACCATACGCATTCAGCGTTGTTCCAAAGCCACCATAGAGGTCTGGGTGTGGACTTCCACATGAATAATACCCCGCATTACCATAGACATCTGTCGTCTTAAGTGTTCCATCGGTATCCGTGTAGTACCACATAGCCTTTCCTTCATTAGATACACCAGCATAACGAGGCATGTACCACTCGTAAATAGGAAGTCCTTCGGCATAGATTCGTTCGCCACTACTATAGCCAGGGTGCCCATCTACAACGAGATCAGCTTTGAGGACGTCAGCGAGTTTGATGATTTCATTCTTGTAAGTAGTTGCATTCACGTTGACATCCCATGAGATATTTTTAGTTTTTAAGACGGTAGCAGAGAGATCAACCTCCACACCCTTGTTCGTCATATCACCAATATTGTCATACGTTCCTTTGTAACCAGCAGAGTAAGGAGCAAAGACAAAGCAGAGCATATCAGTTGTTTTCTTATAGAAATACTCAATACTACCACGCAAACGGCTATTGAATAATTCAAAATCGAAGCCTGCATTGAAGTTGTTATTAGTCTCCCAAGTAATATTAGGGTTGCCCTTTTCAGAGAGAACTAATCCAACCTTATTGTTCGTGTTTACGATACTATAAGTATCAAGATAGTGGAAATCACCAATATTATCATTACCTTGCTGGCCGAAAGAAGCCTTTAGTTTCAACATATTCAACCATTTGAAAGGTTTCATGAAAGGCTCTTTCGTAATAGTCCAAGCACCACCGAAGGAGTAGAAGTTACCCCAACGATGATTAGGATCAAAGCGACTGGAAGCATCACGACGGAAAGAAAGACTTCCAAAGTACTTCTGATCGTAGTCGTATTGCCCACGGAAGAAGAAGCCTTCAGACTCATATTCACTATTACCAGACTCTCCTGTGTTATCCATCTTTATTGCTCCAGCAAGAGTTTGGTTGGTAAAGTAGGATGCCATACCAAGTTTACTACCCCACAAGCTTTCGTAGTTGTAGCGATAGAACTCATGACCAAGGAGCAATTCCATGTGATGATGACCAAAGTCATGGTTGTAATTCACAAGTTGTTGGAAGTTATAAGAGAAGGTTTGATCACTTGTTCTGGTCACAACACCCGTTGGATAAGCCGTATGACTGTATCCATAGAAAGGCTGTTTTGTCTCAGTTCCACGTGAGTTGTTGACGGTCACCGTACCATTAAGGGTAATCTTCAATCCCTCAAGAGGCATGATATTCGCATAGCCATAGAGCGAATACATATTAACTTTCGAACTATTCGTATTCAACGCATTCTCTTGTAATGGGTTGATGTTAGGTAACGTAGGACGTCTTAATCCAATAACAGCACCATTACCATAGTCATACATCTGTCCATTCTCATCTGTCATGATGTTCCCTTGCTCATCACGAATGAAGGCAGGATAGATAGGTGCGACATTATTCAACTGATAGAAAAGACCATTATCATCCGATGGTATCACATGGTATTTAGCCCGAGAGAAGTTCATGTTTGTACCCACCTTTAACCATTTACGTGCTTCATAGTCCGCTTTGGCACGAACGGTAATACGTTCAAAGTCTGAATGATATGCCACACCTTCATTGTTTAAGTAACCCAAAGAAAGGTAGTATTGCATCTTATCGCTACCTCCAGTCAGGTTTATATCATACTCTTTGCGTAATCCGTTACGAAAGGCAAGGCTCTTCCAATCGTCTGGTAGGATAGTATAACGTTTACCATTATGCTCAATAACACGTCCTAATGTGGCATGTGGATTCATACGACCATCTTCCCCAATGAGCTGTTCTCCGTTTGGAACAGTAAATATTGGATATCCCAATCCACCTGCTGCACCAGGTGCAACGAGTTGTTTGTTAGCCTCAATAGTAGCTTGAGCAGGGGTCAATCCGAGTCCTTTCAGTTGATAATTATACAGTGCATTATAGTAAACCTCATAGTATTTAACAGGATCATCGATAGTCTCATAGTAGCGTTTAATACGACTATTCGTACCCCATCTCATATCAACAGAAATATGCGCATTACCAACTTGTGCATGTTTTGTTGTCACCATGATAACACCATTGGCTCCTCGTGCTCCATAGAGTGCGGTAGAAGACGCATCTTTCAATACGGTTACAGATGCCACATCGGCAGGGTTAAGATTGTTCCAACCGCCATCGTAAGGCGCACCATCTACGATAATCAGAGGATTTTGTCCTGCGCTAATACTACTAAAGCCACGTACACGGATAGAAGGGGTTGCTCCAGGTTCTCCGCTGTTGTCTATAATCTGAACACCAGCAGCCTCACCTTTCAAACTACTCATTACGTTATTGACCTGCTTATGTTCAATCTTTTTAGAGTCAACAATGGCAGCAGAGCCTGTAAAAGCCGAACGCTTTTGTTCACCGAAGGCAGTTACAACCACCTCGTCCAACGCCGAGTTGTCGTTAATCATCGTAATCTTCATTGTCGGTTTGGCAGGGCCAGTGAAGGTTTTCATACCGACATAAGATACTTCCAACTTAGCACCAGGCTTGATATTGGCAAGTGTAAACTTACCGTCCATGTCTGTTGCTGTAATCAGTTTGCTGTCACCGACTACCTGAACCGTTGCACCGATAATCGTTTCACCTGTTTCGTCGACAACAACACCCGAAGCAGTGAATACGTGTTGGGCAAAGCTGACGATTGCCGACAGCATAAATAAGGTAGAAAATAAGAGTCTTTTCATATTCATAAGGCTGGTCTTTATGTTATATTCAAGTAAGGTTGTATGTAATAGATAATTATGTCGCAAATATAACTAAAAGTTTCAAACAATCAAATAAAATCGTGGAAATAATTAATAAAAATAACATTTGATGTCTTTTAGGCTTGTAAGTGTTATTCTTACAAGGAAACTGTTAGAAGTGGATGTCATCTTTTTACATGGTTAATAGGATATTGCTTTTATTGAAATATATTTTATTCTTTAGTCCTATTGTTCGATAATAAAACAAAATATGTTGAGACTCTAATAATCGATTTGGGTTAAATTAAAGGTTATATGAGAAAATAACATTACCTTTGCCATAGAAACAAACAATCAAGGTGATATGAAATATCTATTGGTATCAGATATCCACGGATGTCTGCCAGCACTGGAGAAGGTGCTACAATTCTATGATCGCGAGCATTGTGACATGCTTTGCATACTTGGAGACATACTTAATTATGGTCCACGCAACTCTATCCCAGAGGGAATAGATGCTAAGGGGATCGTGGAAGCACTAAATAAACGTGCTAATAACATCGTGGCAGTACGTGGAAACTGTGATGCAGAAGTTGATCAGATGCTACTTGATTTCCCTATGATGTCCGACTATTTGATGTTGGTTGATGAGGGACGAAAGATTTTCCTAACACATGGACATATCTATAACAAATCCACAATGCCAAAAGGTCATTTCGATGCGATTGTCTATGGGCATACACATCTTTGGGAACTCACCCAGCAGGAGGGTACGCTTGTTTGTAATCTCGGCTCTATCACTTTCCCAAAAGGTGGAAATGTTGCTACCTTTATGACCTATGAGCATGGTGTCTTCACAGCTTATACGCTTGACGGAACACCGCTAAAGCAGGAAAGAATTTAGGGAGAAGTTATTAGCCTTATTAGCCTTATTGGGCTAATTGGGCTAATTAGGCTAATAGGGCTAATAAGCCTAATAAACAATAACCACCTAATTCCTTCCTTATATCAGTCCTTTCTTTCCAAAGAATAGCTTTGAGATGCCCGTGACATCCATCAACCATGTTATGCCAAACGAGCCTACAATGGCAAATACCACACTGACCACAAGGAAGAACATTCCCGTTGGCTCCACACGAAGCAACAGAGGTTGATAGAATTTGGCAAGAATCGTGAAGATAGGGGAGAAGAGTAAGAGCGGTAATGTGTTACGCCCGATAAAGAGAAAGAGGTCGCGCAGAGGTTGAGGAATTCCTAATTGAAAAATCCACAACAGCGAACCGATAACTAAAAACACCAAACATGCACCTGCAAAAGATGCCTTATCGTAATGGGTTGGGTCGATGCACCATACTACTAAAAGTCCTAATGTCCAGTAGTCCACAGCCGTTTGAGAGCAACCAAAGGAACAGAGCAAGAAGTGTAAACCTACCTAACAGCACTTGATTTTCCAAACTCATCATTTTGATAGGCAGCAGTGGTTTCTCTTGTTTCAATACTGATGAAAAACGCCCTTTAGGTTTTCTGAATGCGATATAATAGAAGATACCGCAAATCATCAAGGTATGTAAGTACCAATAAGGACCCATCGGATGAAGGAAGATATGGTCAAGTAGTACTCCTATAGTTAGCTGATCAATGTGTTCACGGATAGGGAGTAGCGAAGCCATTAAGGTGTATCCGCTTTCCATCACTGCGTAAGGGATGAAAATCCAAAGCATAGTTTTCCCCAAAGCAGCCCACGACTTATTCACATTAAACAGATAACCTGACACCAATAGGAAGCCCGGCATGTGGAAAGTATAGACCAACTTTTTAGCAACAGGGTAGGTGTCGCCAATATAAATAAGGTGGAAAGCAATCATCAGCGTGATGAAGACGAACTTGAGAAAGTCCAGTTCTTCCATCCTTGCCTTAGGTTTATGCATTTGAATAATCATGGCGACAAAGTTAGGAAATTAGTAGGACACTTCAAAAAGATACTGTTGTAAAAGAATAATTAGTCTTTTAAATTTCGAGGTTGGGTATGTGTTAGCAATTTATTATCATCCTCCTACAAAGAAAACCTTTTCTTTTAATACTTCGAAAATCTATAGATAAAGGTTTGAAAAATCATTACATAAATTCGAGTAAAACATCTACAAATAATGATAAAAACACGTTTTAAAAGCGAGCTTGTAACAGTCAGGGAATCAGTTGGTTATAAAACTGCATAAGAAAAGGTGCTTAATTGGACTCCAAAAGGGTGTTAGTAAGGGTCTTAAAGGGCGTCTTTTGCAAGTCAATTAGGCGTCTTTTAGAAGCCAAAAGAGTATGTGTTGGTTTTGAGTTGGTCGAAAATAGTTTACAAATATCAGTGCATAAGGGAACGATTAAAAGAAAAACTCCATTGCATTGTTCATAGTGAACGTTTGCAATGGAGTATCTTTTAATCGAATAATCCGGGTTGTAGAGGATTGTCTTGATATGCGTTTCGTCCGAGATGGTCGTAGGCAAGCTGTGTTGCTACACGTCCACGAGGGGTTCGTTTGATGAAACCTTCCATGATAAGGAAAGGTTCGTAAACCTCTTCTACCGTACCAGAATCCTCACCGATAGCAGTGGCAATGGTTGAGACACCTACTGGACCGCCACGGAACTTATCGATAATGGTGAGTAGAATCTTGTTATCTATCTCGTCCAAACCATATTTGTCAATGTTCAATGATTGCAGTGACATCGTAGCGATTTCGGGTGTGATAGTACCATTACCCTTCACCTGTGCGAAGTCGCGTACACGGCGGAGTAGGGCGTTACAGATACGTGGCGTACCACGTGAGCGACGCGCAATTTCATTCGCAGCTTCGTCCACGATAGGTACTTTCAATAGGGCAGCTGAACGCTTGATAATGCGCTTTAAAGTCTCTGGATCATAATACTCCAAATGGAGATTAATACCAAAGCGAGCACGGAGAGGAGCTGTGAGCAGTCCGCTTCGTGTCGTTGCACCAACGAGTGTGAATGGGTTGAGGTCAATCTGGATAGAACGTGCAGACGGTCCCTTATCAATCATAATGTCAATACGATAGTCCTCCATCGCAGAGTAAAGATACTCCTCTACGACAGGAGAAAGGCGGTGTATCTCGTCAATAAACAAGACGTCGTTAGGCTCTAAGGAAGTGAGAATACCCGCAAGGTCGCCCGGCTTGTCGAGTACCGGACCAGAGGTAATCTTGAAACCGACGCCCAATTCGTTAGCGATAATATTGCTCAACGTCGTCTTACCCAATCCCGGAGGACCGTGCAAGAGGGTGTGGTCGAGCGGTTCGCCACGGAACTTAGCGGCTTCAACAAAGACGCTGAGGTTTTCGACCACCTTCGACTGTCCGCTGAAATCATTAAATTTCAGAGGGCGCAGAGCGTTTTCGAAATCCTTCTCAACCGAGTTCAGCCTTTCTTCATGTATGTCAAAATCTTCTGGCATATTGCTAATTTTCTGCAAAAAGATGCAAGTGGAAGAGTGTGTAGATAATGTCTTTGCACATGGTTAATATACCCGTCAAATGCAGTCTTTTATGGATATATGTGTTGTGCTTCCCTATGAATTGCCGTATACGACTCTTCTTCTACGCGCTCAAGGTATATATTATTTTCTGCAAAGGTACTCTATTTTTTCTGTGCAAGTGCTTTGTTTCGGAAAATTTATCTAAATTTGTAGCGTCATTTCACTTATATCCTTAAATGTATGATTAACAAGATTAATAAGAAAGTCCTTTATCGGGAAATCTTAGACTATGTAATGATAGCTGTAGGTATGCTGTCCTATGCTATCGGCTGGATGGTTTTTCTACTACCTAATCACATTGGTAATGGTGGCGTAGCTGGTCTTGCTTCCATTTTGAATTGGGGACAAGGAATCCCTGTTGCTAACACTTATTTCGTCCTAAACGCAATTCTATTAGCCATTGCACTGAAGGTTTTAGGCTTAAAGTTCTGTATCCGCACTATCTATGGCGTTGTGATGCTGACGGTTATCACAAAGGTTATGGGTACTGTCTTTCCCCATCCGGGACTCTTACATGGGCAACCTTTTATGGCAGCAATCATCGGTGCGTCGTTTTGTGGTGTTGGTTTAGCCTTTGGACTCTCCTATAATGGTAGCTCTGGTGGCTCTGATATCGTCGCAGCGATAGTCAATAAATACCGTGATATTTCTCTTGGACGTGTCATTTTGTTAGTGGATATGACTATCGTAACAGGAAGTTACCTTGTTCTTCGTAGTTGGGAGCAGGTTATCTATGGTTATGTAAACTTGATTATCACCTCTTTTGTACTCGACCAAGTTATCAACTCCAGTCGTCGTTCGGTGCAGTTCCTTATCATTTCGGAGCGTTATAAGGAGATTTGTGATATGATATCGCAAGACCAACCCCATCGTACCAGTACGATAATCGATGCTAAGGGCTATTATACGGGTAGCGATATAAAGATTGTTATCGTAGTAACTCGCCAACGTGAAGCGTCATATGTCTATCGTATGATTGATGATATCGACCCAGATGCCTTCGTAACTCAGAGTCAGGTAATGGGTGTCTTTGGTAAGGGATTCGATAAGTTTAAGGTGAAGAAGAGGTCACCTAATAAGAATAAGCCGAAGGCTACTAATCTGCCTAAGCAGTAAAGAGAACAAAGCCGGCTGACACGTGCTTGCGTGTTAGCCGGCTTTGGTTTGTGGGGATTGGGCTTATTAGCCCAATAGGACTTATTGCTTTATTAGCCTTATTAGGCTCATTAGCCCAATAGGGCCAATTGCTCTCTTAGCTTTTACTTCATTTTTAGTGCCGCCTTGATACCAGCCTCAACGTCTTTCATATCAGCTGTTGGTTCAAAGCGATCAATGACGTGTCCCTGTCTGTCAATGAGGAACTTTGTGAAGTTCCATTTGATACTTGGATCTTTGGCGTAGTCAGGATTCTCAGCACGGAACTTCTCATCGAGGAACTTACCGATGTTGTTATTCATGTCAAAGCCCTTGAATGGCTGTTGAGCCTTTAGGTAAGTGTAAAGCGGAGATTCGTTACGACCATTGACATTAATCTTTGCAAACTGTGGGAAAGTTGTTCCGTAGTTGCCTGTACAGAAAGTGTGAATATCACGGAAAGAGCCCGGAGCCTGTGCACCAAACTGATTACAAGGGAAGTCAAGGATGACAAGTCCTTGGTTCTTATAGGTTTCATAGAGCTTTTGTAATGCTTCATACTGTGGCGTAAATCCACATTTTGTCGCTGTATTAACGATGAGCAAAACCTTACCCTTATAGTCCTTCAGTTTGACGGTATGCTCGTTTCCGTCCTTTACACTAAACTTGTAAACATTCTTCTGAGCCATGATTGGTAGTGTCATGAGAGCTAAGAAGAGGAGTGAAAATAGTTTCTTCATTTGTTTCTTTATTGATATATGCTTTCGTTTTTGTCTCTATGAAAATATAGGGAATGAAAACTTGGTAGTTTATATGTTCTCTTTTTATTATGAATAGGAATTTGTTTCTGTGTGTGAATGCGATGTAATCAGTTCCTTATGATGCTATAATCAACTTCTTACAATAGCTTAATCAACTCTTTCATACCTTCGCTTGCACCCTTTTTGATATGTGTTAATCGTCCAGAAGCATGTGTGGGCGTATCATCAGGGTCAATCAGATAGATAGGAGTTCCTGGTCGGGTGTATTGCACAAGACCCGCAGCAGGGTAAACAACTAACGATGTTCCGATGATAACAAGGATGTCAGCTTGTGCCACAACCTCTGCAGCGGGTTCAATCATTGGGACTGATTCACCGAAAAAGACAATGAAAGGGCGCAATAGGCTACCATCTTCTGCCAATGCTCCAGGGGCTACTTCGCAGTTATCTTCAGGTAGTTTCTGTATGTATCGGCTGTCGTAAGGAGCCTTGCTTGAGCATACCTTTGTCAGTTCTCCATGTAGATGGATAACCTTTAAAGAGCCAGCTTTTTCGTGAAGGTCGTCAACATTCTGCGTAATCACCGTCACATCATAGTCTTTCTCAAGTTCCTTGATGAGGTGATGACCCTCGTTAGGCTTGGCAGCATAGAGCTTTTTGCGTAGATTGTTGTAGAAGTTGTTGACGAGTGTGGGGTTGGCTACCCAGCCTTCGTGCGTAGCTACCTGTTCAACAGGATAATCCTCCCATAATCCATCATTGCCGCGAAAGGTCTTGAAGCCACTCTCTACGGACATTCCAGCACCTGTTAAGAATACGATTTTCTTCATACGTCTGTCTTTTATGAGTTGAGGCTTGAAGGAGGTGGACAAAGTTATAGGCATTAATTCTAAAACACTTACAAATAGAGTTTCGGACAAAAGAAGTTCTTATAATCTACTTCTTGTTTTTTGTCGATACCTTTAACTTGCACTGTAATCCTCCATTCTCTTTGACAAATTTAGTAATTTTAATCCGATTAATGCAAAACTATACCTTAAAAATAGTATCTTTGCACATTAATTATTAATAATATTAAGAACGATAATGGACAAATTAAGCTATGCACTGGGAATCGGTATCGGTTCACAGCTCGCAGGAATGGGCGCAAAGGAACTGAATATTGACGACTTCGCACAGGCTATCAAGGATGTTATTTCAGGTTCAGAACTGAAAGTTGACAATGCAGAAGCACAGACTCTCGTACAAAACTTCTTCCAAGAGCAGGAGGCTAAGCAGCAGGCTGCAGCCGCTGAGGCTGGTAAGGTAGCAAAGGCTGCTGGTGAGGCTTTCCTTGCAGAGAACGGTAAGAAGGATGGTGTTGTAACCTTACCTTCAGGTTTACAGTATCAGGTATTGAAAGAGGGCGACGGTAAGAAGCCTTCAGCTACAGACCAAGTAGTATGTCATTATGAGGGAACACTGATTGATGGTACTGTTTTTGACAGCTCTTATAAGCGCAATCAGCCAGCTACTTTCGGCTTGAATCAGGTTATCGCAGGTTGGACAGAGGGTGTGCAGCTTATGCAGGAAGGTGCTAAGTATCGCTTCTTCATCCCTTATAACCTTGCATATGGTGAGCGTGGTGCTGGTGCACAGATACCTCCATTCGCAGCACTTGTATTCGACGTAGAGTTGATTGAGGTAAAGTAAGAAAGGTGTATAGGCGATAATAGACTGCAATATACGTCCTCTATCGCCTACGCTAACAATATTGCTTAAGAAACTAAACAATTAAAATAATGAAGAAAATTTATTTTTTAGCCGCTATGGCTATCGCAGCTGCAGGCTTCACAGCTTGTGGTAATTCAGCTCCAAAGGAGGATTTGAAGTCTGATGTTGACTCTTTGAGCTATGCTTTCGGTATTGATCAGGGTCAGAGTGTTAAGCAGTATCTCCAGCAGATGCAGATTGATACAGCTTACATCGATGAGTTTATCAAGGGTATGAACGATGGTGCGCAGAATGCTGATGATAAGAAGCGTGCTGCTTACAATGCTGGTATCGGCGTAGGTATGCAGATGAACATGATTATCAAGAATCAGATTAACCGTCAGATCTTTGGTGAGGACTCTACAAAGTCTGTTTCTTTGGCTAACTTCCTCGCTGGTTTCGCAGCAAGTGCAAAGGGTCATGGTCAGAAGATGACAGTAGAGCAGGCTCGTGAGGTTGAGCAGAAGACTTCAAAGACTATTCAGATGAAGGCCGCTGAGAAGACTTATGGTGCTAATAAGAAGAAGAGTGACGCTTACATGGCAGCCAATGCTAAGAAGGAAGGTGTGAAGACTATCGGTCAGGGTGTACAGGTTAAGGAACTCAAGGCTGGCTCTGGTGCTACACCAAAGGCTTCTGATGTTGTTAAGATTAACTATGTTGGTAAGACTATTGATGGTAAGGTTTTCGACCAGCGTGATGGTGCAACAATGCCTGTAGGTGGTGTTATCCCAGGTTTCACAGAGGCTTTGACTAAGATGCCTGTTGGTGCTAAGTGGGAGATTACAATTCCTTATACAGCTGGTTATGGTGCTGAGCAGCCAAGTCCAGACCTCAAGCCATTCTCAACACTTATCTTTACTGTTGAGTTACTCGGTATCGAGAAGGCTCCAGAGGGTCAGCCAGGTATGCCTCAGGGTATGTCAGGTATGCCACAGTTCTTTATTTTCATGAGAATAATTCAGTAATGATACTCTTGTCTTATAGGAAAGGAAGACACATACATACTTCTTAAAGCTTAGTAATATACTTCTTAAAGCTTGGTAATCATCGAATCTACATCCTTTTAATATAGAAAAACCTGTTCTTTAAAAACGACAAAACAATGAAGAAACTTTTAATGCTGGCTCTGCTCGTTGCAGCAGGTTCAGTCTTTAATACTGCAAGTGCGCAGAGCAAGAAGAAAGGAAAGCAGAATACGAAGTGTTCTGTAGAATGTAAAGATGGCGCAGTAGTACTGACTTCACCTTCTGATACATTGAGCTATGCTGCAGGTATGTCTATGACACGTGGTTTGGACGACTATCTTGCAAATCAGTTTGGTGTTACTCCAGCACAGATGCCAGACTTCCTGCGTGGCTTGCGTCAGGGTATTGCTAATCGCAAAGACTCTGCTTTTGCTGCTTATGTAGCCGGATTGCTCATTAGTTCACAGGTAGATAAGACCATGTTGCCTAATATTGCATCTAAGTTCGAAGGCACATCGGCTCCAATTAACGCAGATTTGCTTTATAAGGGCTTTGTTGCAGCTTTGGCAAAGGATTCTACTGTCCTCAAGCAGGCTACTGCTGAGCAAATCTTCGAGAAGAAAGAAGTAGAGTTGAAGGCACAGAAAGATGCTGAGATGAAGGCTAAGAACGAGGCTTACTTGGCTGAGAACAAGAAGAAGGAGGGTGTTGTAACATTGGCTGATGGTCTTCAGTATCGTATCATTAAGAAGGGTGATGGACCTATACCAACAGCAGCTGACCGCGTTCAGGTTATCTATGAGGGCAAGACCATTGATGGAAAGGTATTCGATGCAACTTCACGTCATGGCGTAGAGTTCGATACCTTCAATGTTGGTGGACTCATCAAGGGTTGGACAGAGGCGTTGCAGATGATGCCTGTAGGCTCAAAGTGGGAGATTGTTATCCCACAAAACCTTGCCTATGGTGAGCGTGGTGCAGGTCGTGACATCGCTCCTTTCTCAACACTTATCTTCACCCTTGAGTTGAAAGGCATTGAGGCAGCACCTGAAAAGGAGTCAAAGACGATTGATGCTGCAAAGCTCGTCCCAGCCAAGAAGGCTCCTGCTCAGAAGGCAAAGAAGAATGTAAAAAAGTAAGATAAAAGCAGTGAAATACTGTTCTCTTGCTTAAAATAAAAACAAAATGCGCCCAAGTGGCGCATTTTTTATGTCATTTTGTTGTCTGTTCCATAATTATTCCCTACTTTTGCTCGTCATCAATTAAAGCTTTAGAAACATAGAATTAATAAATAATATCAACCGTAGAACATGGAAAAAGTAGATCGTTTGGACAAGAAAATATTGGGTATCCTCTCACAGAATGCTCGTATGCCTTTTAAAGATGTTGCTGCCCAGTGTGGCGTTTCACGTGCTGCTATTCACCAGCGCGTACAACATCTCATAGAGAATGGAGTCATAACAGGTAGTGGTTTCGACGTTAATCCTAAGAGTTTAGGCTATACAACCTGCACCTATGTGGGACTAAACCTCGAGCGTGGCTCTATGTATAAGAAGGTTGTTGAACGTATCAGTGCTATTCCAGAGGTGGTTGAGTGTCATTTTACAACGGGTCCTTATACAATGCTTGTGAAGCTTTATGCAAAAGACAACGAGCAGTTGATGGACCTTCTTAACAATCAGTTGCAAGGTATCTCAGGTGTCGTATCAACCGAAACACTTATTTCTCTTGAGCAAAGTATCAAGCGTGAGATACCTATAGCAGAAGAATTGCTCTAAAGAAGTCAACGACAAACCAATCTTTTAAAGAAGAATAAGAATGCAATACGATCTTCAGTCACATCTCGATAAGGTGTATTCAACTTTCCCTGAAGCAAAGCGTAAGCCTATAATTGGTATCACTACCAATTATATGAATGGTGATGCTGCGTTAAGGAATGTCTATTATAAGCAGGTGGTAGCTGCGGGCGGAGTCCCAATGCTTATTCCTCCTGTGGCTGATAAGGATGTGCTTATTAACACCCTCGACCATCTTGACGGTCTTCTCCTTACAGGTGGTGCTGATATCAATCCTCTGTGGCTTGGCGAGGACCCTTCTCCTAAACTTCATAATATCAATGCTGAGCGTGATTTACCCGAACTGATGCTTATCCGTTTGGCGTTTAATCGTCAGTTGCCTATCCTTGGTATCTGCCGTGGAGCGCAAGCCCTTGCTGTCGCTTTGGGTGGAAAGATACAGCAAGATATCTATGATGAATATATAAGAGAGGAGGAAACGGTTGAAAAGAAACTGAGCAAAGACAAAACGGTAACAACCTATCATGCTGCTACATTAAAGCATTCACAGGACGCTGAACGCTGTGAAGCTACGCATAGCGTGACGCTTAACAAGTCATCTGTCCTCTATGCGCTCTATAAGGAAGAGCGTCTTATGGTCAATAGCTTCCACCATCAGGCGGTGAAAGACGCTGGAAAGCACTTCCGTGTGACAGCACTTTCGCCCGATGGAGTGATAGAAGCCATCGAGAGTAGCGAGTTCAAGCCAATCATGGGAGTGCAATGGCATCCCGAATGGATGGGTGAAGAGGGAGGTAAACTCTTCCAGTGGCTGGTCGGACAGTCTAATAACTTCTACCTTGCTAAGCAACTTCATCAGCGCATCTTAACGCTTGATACACACTGTGATACGCCTATGTTCTTCCCACAAGGTGTCAACTTTGATCAGCGTGACTCACGTATTCTTTACGATCTCCATAAGATGACGGAGGGAAGACAGGATGCCGTGACGATGGCTGCTTACCTTCCACAACCGAAGATCGGCGAGTCTTTCTCGTCAAAGATTGATGTTGAAGGGTTGAAACGCTATAATCCTCATCTCGTTGAGACATTGAATCATCTCTCACCAGCTGTCTATGCCAACCTTATCTTCGACAAAATAGAGGAAATTGTTAAACAGAACCAACGCTATATCAGTATTGCTCGTACACCTTCCGACCTTTACGAAGATAAGCGCAAGGGACGTAAAAGCATCATGTTTGCTATTGAGAATGGTCTTGCTTTGGAGCATAAGCTTGAGAATGTAAAGCACTTTGCACAGCGTGGTGTGACCTATATAACCCTTTGTCACAATGGTGATAACGATATTTGCGACTCTGCACGAGGCTGCAACACCCACGGAGGAGTAAGTAAGTTTGGCGAAGAGGTTATCAAGGAGATGAACCGTAACGGTATTATGGTCGACTTAAGCCACGGCGGAGAGAAGAGTTTTTATGATGCGTTGGAGATTAGTACGATGCCAATCGTATGTAGTCATTCTAATAGCAAAGCACTCTGTGACGTTCCTCGCAACCTTACCAATGATCAGATGCGAGCATTGGCAAAGAAGGGTGGTGTGGCGCATATCACAATGTACCAAGGCTTCTTGAAGAAGGGTAGTGAGGCAACAGTGATGGATGCGATAGCCCATCTTGAGCATGCTATCAACATTATGGGTATCGACCATGTAGGTATTGGAACCGACTTTGATGGTGACGGAACCGTACGCGGTATGGCTGATGCGAGCGAAATGATCAACTTCACCCTTCATCTTTTGCGTCGTAAGTATAGCGAAAGAGATATTGAAAAGATATGGGGAGGCAACTGGCTGCGTGTAATGGCGCAGGTACAGAGCGTTAGAAAATAAGTAGAAAGAAGGTTTCTTACCAACTCTTTAGGATAGAGTGGGAGAGAATAAGAAAACAATCAACAATGAAGACGAATATAAAAATCATTTTCGGCTGCCTCTTGGCAGTGTCCCTCGCAACCGTAGCATACGGCTGTAAGGGGAAAGCAAGCAACGGTGATAATGGTGCTGACACAGTAGCTACAGCAAAACCGGTCGGTCCTACGTTTAATGCCGACTCTGCATACGCCTTTACAGCAGCACAGTGTGACTTCGGACCACGTGTGATGAACTCTGCAGCACATGATAAGTGTGGCAAGTGGATAGTAGAGAAATTCAAGGAGTATGGCTGTGAAGTGCAGGAGCAGAAAGCCGATCTAAAAGCCTATGACGGTACGGTCTTGAAGTCAACTAATATCATTGCGCGTTTTAATCCAGAAGCAAAGAAGCGTATCTTAATCTGTGCGCACTGGGATAGTCGTCCTTGGGCAGACAATGATCCAGACTCTACTAACCACAAGAAGCCTGTTATGGCTGCGAATGATGGTGCCAGTGGAGTGGCAGTAATGCTTGAGTTAGCACGTCAGTTGCAGGCTGATAAGAAGTTAAAAGTAGGTGTTGACTTCGTTTGCTTTGATGCTGAAGACTGGGGAATACCACGTTGGGAAACTCGATATCAAGACGATGGCGACTCTTGGGCATTAGGTGCACAATACTATGCAAAGAACTTCCCAACGGCTGTTAAGCCTGAGTTCGGTATTCTTCTCGATATGGTAGGAGGCGAAGGCGCTCAGTTCTATCGTGAGGGAATGTCTGTTCAGTTTGCTTCTGATGTCGTAAACCGTGTGTGGGAGGCTGCAAAGGGAGCAGGTTTCGGCTCTTACTTCCCTGATGCTGTTGGTGGCATGGTTACCGACGATCATGTTCCAGTGAACCAGTTTGCAGGTATTCCTACTATTGATATCATTCCTTACTATCCTGATTGTCAGCAAAGCTCTTTCGGCCCAACATGGCATACAGTCAATGACACCTCATATAAAGAGGATGTGTCCAAAACAGATACATCCTCTTTTTTGTTTTTGTTCCTTTTTGGGTTCTTCCGAAATATGGAGTGATAAATTAAAACGCTTATATAATAAGGCACACAGAGCTACGGAGAGGACGGAGATAAAGGCAATGTCACGGAGGTGCCGACGGCACAAAGAGCGACGGAGGTATAGCGTACAGATTTCTGATAACTCTTTTGGTGTGAACGATTTGTATATAAATTGCTAATAGAATTGGCAAACAATCTCCGTCGCTCCACGTACCGACGGTACCTCCGTGCCTACCAGTGCTTGTTTTGATATCCCTCCGTACTCTCCGTTCCTCTGTGTGACATTTCATCAGAGACCTAAGCTTAGGTGCATTATTATCACTCCAAAATACTGAAGACCCTCTTTTTGACGCTCTAACCCTGATATAGAAAAATAGAAAGCGTACTATTCCGCACAAAGTGTTTTTTGTTTTATAACTTCAAAAGTATGGATAAGGTTTTGAAAAATAATTACATAATTTCAAATAAAACATCTATAAATAACGGCAAAAATACGAATAAGAAGCAGGTTCGTAACCAACAGAAAATCAGTTTGTTATAAAGGAGCAATTTAAAAGGTGCTTAATTGGACTTCAAAAGGGCGTTAGTAAGGTTGCTAAAGGGCGTCTTTTGCAAGCCAATTAGGCGTCTTTAAGAAGCCAAAAGAGCATGTGTTAGAATTGAAGTGTGCGAAAATAGTTTACAAATAAAGGGCGTAAAAAGAAGAATCCGATTATGGGCAGATACTCTTGCAACCATAATCGGAGTTTATATTGATAGGTATTGTTAAGTCCTTCTTATGTGTTTAGACACGCTTTAGTGACTGTTTTACGCCAGAGATAAGTAATCCCATTTCCGCAGCATTCAGTCCTCTGATCAAGACATTAGGCTCTCTATACTCCACAGCGTAGTTGGATAAAGCGGGTACACAATGAAAGAAAGGTAAGTCAACGACCTCTCCTTTCTTTGTCGTACTTACAAATGTAAGTCGAATGTCAGAGAAGTTTTCTTCTTCGCTTTTATATAACTCATTGGGATACATTGGTAGAATGGTATTCACTCCCTCTGTTATAACAAAATTCAAAAGCTTTTCTTTTCCCTCTTTTTCATAACATTGTGGCTCTGCCACATAAGCCTTCGACCATAGGTCAGCCTCCCCTGTCCCTTCTTCATCTAAGAGACATTGTTCATTTTGCTGCGCCTTACGCTTATTCTTGTTAAAGAAATCGAATATACCCATATAGTCTTGCTGTTACTATCTTTATTCGCAAAGTGACTAATTATGTAATAAAAGTAATCGGAAATAGATAAAATTCTATCCCAAAAAGACGTTTGCAAAGATAAAGACTTCGTACAACATAAACACAATTACGTATGTTAAAAAGACTAAACTGTATATACAAATCGGTTTAATCATCGATAAAACATCTAAAAACGGGGCTTAATAAATGTTGTTTTGGTAGTGCTTTCGAAAATATCCTACAGCTTGTTATCGGCAAAACAGTTAGAAACACGGAGGCTAACAACATCTTTTTAGTTTATTATGCTGTAGGTTCACACAGAAATGTTTATCTTTGCATTGGGAAAGAATGGTGCCATTGTGGGGCTGTCTGTCCCCACTTCTGATACATAACAGACATATTAAAACAGTTATTAAAGCGATAAATGGCACTGAACTATATTTGGATAGGATTCTTCGTAATAGCATTTGTCTTCGGAATTATCTCTCTGTTGATGGGTGATACTACGATATTTGAGAAGATGATGAACTCTACCTTTGATTCATCTAAGAATGCCTTTACAACATCAATAGGCTTGACAGGAGTCTTGACACTGTGGTTAGGAATCATGAAGATTGGCGAAAAGGCTGGTGTTGTCAACGTTCTTGCACGTATGCTCAGTCCTTTCTTCTCAAAACTCTTCCCTGATATTCCTAAGAATCACCCTGTTATGGGCTCTATCTTTATGAATATAGCATCGAACATGTTAGGACTTGACAATGCTGCTACGCCTACAGGACTGAAGGCGATGGCGCAGATGCAAGAGCTGAACACAAAGAAAGACACGGCAACTAACCCGATGATAATGTTCTTAGTATTGAATACTTCGGGTCTGACGCTTATCCCTACGACTATTCTTGGCTATCGAAGCATGAACGGTGCAGCACAACCTATGGATGTGTTTATCCCAATTCTGTTGGCAACAACGGTAGCTACGATTGCTGGTATCCTCATTACGGCAGTTTGGCAACGTATCAACATCTTCCAACCGACATTGTTCTTGGGACTTATTGGTATTATTGGCTTTGTCGGATTGTTAATTTGGGGATTCGGACAGATGGATAAGCAGATGACGAATACGGTGTCATCTGTTGCGTCTAACTTGATTGTCATGTCGATAATCATGCTTTTCATCGTTGTGGCGATGTTACGGAAAGTGAACGTTTATGACGCTTTCATCGAAGGAGCGAAGGATGGATTCCAAACCGCAGTACGTATCATTCCTTATTTAGTAGCTATCCTTGTGGCTGTTGGAGTGTTCCGTGCTTCGGGTGCAATGGACCTTTTGATACAGGGAATTAAGTGGTGTGTGGAGCAGTGCGGACTTGACACAAGATTCGTAGATGCACTCCCAACGGCGTTTATGAAGCCGCTTTCTGGTAGTGGTGCACGTGGTCTTATGTTGGAATCAATGAAGACTTTTGGTGTTGACTCATTCGTTGGTAGATTGAGTTGTATCTTCCAAGGTTCGACTGATACGACTTTCTATATCTTAGCGGTTTACTTCGGAAGCATCGGCATAAGGTATACACGTCATGCACTGGCTTGTGGACTATTAGCCGATTTAGCTGGTGTAATTGCTGCAATAGCAGTCTGCTATATTTTCTTTTAGAAGATAACTGGAGCTATTTGGCTATTGGACTATTAGCCCTATTAGCCTGATTAGCCCAATAGGGCAAATAAACCCAATTACAAAACAACAATGGCAAATTTAAAATCACTTGCAAAAGACACTGCTATCTACGGAATGAGCAGTATCATCGGAAGGTTCTTAAACTACCTTCTTGTACCCCTCTATACAGCGAAAATTAGTGCAGCGAGCGGTGGCTATGGTGTTATCACAAACATCTATGCCTATACTGCGTTGCTGTTGGTCGTTTTGACTTATGGAATGGAGACGACTTTCTTCCGTTATGCCAATAAGACTGACCAAGATCCGAAGAAGGTTTACTCTACTACTTTGTCTTTGGTAGGGCTTTCTTCACTGCTATTTATAGCAATGGTCTTCGTCTTCCTGCAGCCTATTTGCGACTTTATGGGTTACTCGGAACATCCTTCATATGTGTGGGTTATGGCTGTCACGGTAGCGATTGATGCCTTTCAGGCTATTCCTTTTGCCTATCTAAGATACAAGAAACGCCCAATTAAGTTTGCTACTTTCAAACTGTTATTCATTGCGTTGAACATCATTTTGAATCTTGTTTACTATCTTATCCTTGACGGACATGAGGTGGGTTATGCCTTCTATATCAACCTTGTATGTACAACGACTATCACCTTCTGTTTCTGGAAAGAGCTAAAAGATGGCTTCTTTGCAGGCGGTAAGCTGCTTGATATGCCTTTGGCAAAGAAGATGTTGTCGTATACTTGGCCAATTCTTTTCCTTGGTATAGCTGGTATTCTTAATCAGACAGCAGGTTATATCATCTTCCCATACGTCTATAAGGACAGCGATGCGCATACACAATTGGGTATCTTCGGTGCTGCAAGTAAGATTGCAATGATTATGTCGATGATTACGCAGGCTTTCCGCTATGCCTATGAGCCATTCGTTTTTGGTAAGGCACGCGACAAAGACAATAAGGAAACCTATGCG
>QWCL01000202.1_pt1 | contig 26180 bp, 23 predicted proteins | sample 1972551 | NCBI WGS metagenome assembly QWCL01 (sample SAMN09866709, study PRJNA288562) | Human oral metagenome isolate term2_saliva, whole genome shotgun sequencing... | isolation source: mouth | host: Homo sapiens | place: USA: California
TGGGAGGATTTCGATAAGCCAAAGATTGTATGGCCAAGCGTAGGGGAAACGTTTTACTGCTTTGTCCCCGCAGAATATCTACTTTTGGATACCAACTACTTTTTTCCCACGGACAATCCCAATTATTTCACGGCTCTACTTAATTCCAAATTAATTACTTGGTGGATTAATTCGGAAGATACTCAGATAGGACCAGGCGGGGCTTACAGACATTACAAATATAACCTCGAGAAACTAAGTCTTCCTCAAGAGATCTCTCTGCTGACTGATTGTAATCTAAATGAGTCTCACAACGAAGAGCTGTTTGATAAGATCATCAATGACTTTTATGGACTCACAGAAGAAGAAATCAATTATATTGAGGCACTAAGAAACAATTAGTTAAGTGTCGATTGACACGCTTTCCGCTCTTCTTCCGTGAGGTCATACAAATTAAATAGGCATTCATCAATCAGCATTGCCTTTTCTGTGGTGTACTCTTGCTGAATGTCTTGTACAAGCTCCGCAAATTGAGCATTCGTATATTCATCAACCAGCAAAATAGGTAGCTTATCGAAAAAGACTTTGCTTAGCTCCCGAGTGCCTCCTAATAATTCGGGAAAGTTCTCGCGGAAGCAAAACTTAAACAACGAAGAGTTCAAGAATGCGGTCAAGAAGTCCAGTTTTTTACCCGTTACAATAAAACATTTTTGGTTCGTCAAATAGCCATTTTCGTCGTAGTAAAACGGCAAGAACTTAGTCATATTGGGATAGATAATCTTTGGCTTATCGAAATCCTCCCATTCTAAGTCAACTCCAACAACTTCATTGGACGTTGTTGCTTATAAAGTCGATTTCTTCGGGAGTGAGTTTGTCTTAGTTTATAATCTATCTCTTCTCTGTTTTCGGTGTCATCTTCGCAAAGCAGAGTTGCAAACTCTTCAACTCGCGGGTCAACGCCTGCGATAGGGAGTCGTTCTATGGTATATTTAAGCCATCTGTTGGTACCTACTCCAGAAGTCGTCCCTATGCAGTGTTTGAAATACCAAGTTATAAGCTTCGAGTTCAACAATCCTAATATATGATGTATATTCTCTCCCGTCAAGAAGAAGATGGTGTTGAGAGAAACGAACTTTTCTGCGAAGCAGAATTTGGGTTCGTCTGATAATTCGATCCATAAAATTTGTGGTTTCTCGAAATCCTCCCAATAAGCGCAATTCCTTAGATTATAAGGTGTGGCTCCTTGGTCGTCTCGCACAGCGATTTTGTCCCAATACTGATCGAGGTGCGCCTTGACCGCGGGATACTCCTCAATGTCGATGCGCGGAAATTTACCCCGAACGCCGTTGTGCGTGCCGATAATCCACAACTCCGCCCACTCGTAGCCGTAGCGTTTAATATCTCTGCCGCGGAGAATGGGTCATTTACCCACCGCACAAGGCCAAAGCCCTCCTCGACGACAGACCACCACAGCCCAACAGTACCCGCGCCCCCACGAGCGGCAGCCCCTTCCCGAGGGTCTGCCGCTTGTGCGTCAAGATAGGGACGTTGCGTCGGAACAAAAAACACCCCGCGGTCAATCGTCCGTGGCACGGCCCTCGGCCACGAAGCGCGCCAAGGTGTTGCGGTCGCAACGGCAGATGCGCGCAATCTGGCGCTTGGGTACGCCCTCGGCCAAGAGCGCAGCAATGAGGCGGCGCTTGGGATAGAGCTTGTGTTTCTCGGGCGCGGTGCGACGTCCCTTCGGTCGGCCGAGCACCACGCCCTCGGCCCGCCGCCGCGCGAGGGCTTCGCGGGTGCGCTGACTGATGAGGTTGCGCTCGATCTCGGCCGACAGTCCGAAAGCAAAGGCCAACACCTTGCTCTGAATGTCGTCGCCCAAACGATAGTTGTCTTTGATCGTCCACACGCGGCACTCCTTGGTCATGCAGAGATTGAGAATCTCCATGATCATGAAGAGATTGCGCCCCAGACGCGAAAGTTCGCTGCAGATGATGGTGTCGCCGGGCGCCACGCGGCGCAGCAGCGCGCCGAGTGCCCGCTTGTCGTAGGCCTTGGTGCCGCTGATGGTTTCCTCGATCCAGCCGTCGATGTGCAGCGCGTGGCGGCTGACGAAGGCATTGATCTCGAAGCGCTGGTTCTCGACCGTCTGTTTGTCGCTGCTCACGCGGATGTAGCCGTAAGTCATAAGTGAAGGAGAAGAGTGAGGAGGTGAAACGAAAAGCGCCTCCGCCGCCCACCGCGCCACGAAGGCTGTATGCACGACGAAAGCGGGGACAAATTACGCATTTCAGCCGATTTCTTGGCGCGAATTATGCTCTTCATCACACTGACTGTGCGAATATACCAAACGACCAATCCCCACACTAAACTCAAAAAGCGGGGTGTTTTCGAGAAAAAAGTGGAACATTTTGCGGGGCAAATGGACGAAATGAGAAAAAAGTTGTATATTTGCCGTGGATAAAAAAACGAACAATGCAAGAATATGGGCAACCGTGACAAACGACTCGACATGCTTCGGCTGGTGCTGAACCGCACGTCGGTGGGGAGCCAAGAAGAACTCCTCGAACTCTTGCGCGCAGAGGGCTACAAAGTGACGCAAGCCACGCTCTCTCGCGACCTCCAGAAGCTGAAGGCGGCCAAGGTTTCGGGCGACGGGGGCTACCGCTATGTGCTGCCCGAGCACCCGGCCTACGTTCGTCAGCTGGCACCTTCGATCCACACGCCGCAATTTCTGCGCTCGTCGGGGTTCCTGAGCATGGAGTTCTCGGGCAACCTGGTGGTGATGCGCACCCGGCCGGGCTATGCCACGAGCATCACGACCGAAATCGATGCGCACGAACCCGAAAGCCTGTGCGGCACGATCGCGGGCGACGACACCATTCTGGCCGTGATCCGCGAGGGCTTCGAACGGGCCCGCGTGGTCGAGGAGCTGGCGCAGATCCTCCCTGCCGTGCGCGGACAATTGTGACGCAGACGAACGCGTGAACTCGTAGATGAGTAAACCGGTAGACGAGTAAACCCGCGGACAAGTAAACGAGTCGACGCGAGAACTCGTAGACAAGTAAACCGGTAGACGAGTAAACAGGTAGACCCGTAGACGAGTCGACGCGAGAACTCGTAGTCAAGTAAGCAGGTAGACGAGTAAACCCGCGGACACGTAAACGAGTCGACGCGGGAACTCGTAGACAAGTAAGCAGGTAGACGAGTAAACAGGTAGACCCGTAGACGAGTCGACGCGTGGATTCATAGACAAGTAAATCGGTAAACGAGTAAACAAGCGATCGCGGCGACCGTATTGCGCGCCGCACAACAAACCCTCCCCACCCCATGCCCAACTTCCTGAAAATCATTATCTCTCTGGCGCTGGTAATTGCCGTCTTCTACTTCACTGCCACGCCTTCGCCCACAACCACGCTGGTGCGCCTGGGCTTTCTCGCCGCGCTGATCGGCTTCACGCTCTTCAGCCTGTTCCGCCGCAAAGACAAAGACGACGACGAATAGTCGGCACTGCCGCGCGCCGCATAAGGCCTCGGTCCACCCGCAGGCCACTCCCCTCTGTTCCCCCCATCGCTCCGTGCGCTGCCGCACAACGCCCGCGCACCAATGCAAAAACGCGAGAGGCACCCTCATTCGTAGGGTGCCTCTCGCGCTGCGTTGTGGGGTGTTCGAGCCACGTGCGCTGCCGTTCCTTCGACCGCTCGGGGCGCTGTGCGCTTGTGCCTTGTCGGCCGACGGAGGCCAGGGGAGTGACCGACTGCTCGCGGCGCTGCCGGCGCGAAAGAAAAGGGCAGGTCGGCGCCTGCGTCCTGCGCTTCAACGGGGAAGTGCGTCCGACACGTAGCGAGCGAGCAAGCCCACCATCACGGCCACCGTGAAACTCAGGAAAGTGCCCAGCAAGATGTATTCGGTGCGCATGAGCTCTTTCTTGTTGCGCAATTCTCCAAAACGAAACACCGATTTTGCCGCGAGCAGGTAGCCGATTCCCTCCATCCATCCGCTCAAAATGAAGGATACGATCATGACCCGCTCCAAATAGCCGATGTAGGTGCCGGCGAGCGGCAGGCTTTTTTTGTCGGTGGTGTGGGCAAATCCACTGAAAAAGATTTGGATGAAAACCGCAGTGGGCTTCAGCACGACGAGATAGGCCAAAGCGCAGATGCCGACCGACGTCCAATCGATGATGGGCGGTAGGTCGAGACTGCCCGACAGCTGAAAATAGACCCCAACCAAGACCCCCAAGTGGAAGATCTGGTCGAGGAGGAAGAGCATCATCTTCTTGCGATCGATGAAGGGCTTGTTGCTTTCGTCTGCCCCGCGTTGTCCACCGGCGGGTGGAGTCATGCGCAGCTCTGCGAAGGTTTTGGCCACATCACCGGCGAAGTGCGTGCTCCCGACCAGCAGGGGGAGTGTCCAACACTGCCATTCGGCGATGAAAACATAGACTGTGGCGGTGTAAATGAGGGCGTGCAATGCCTGATAGCCCCATCCGCTGAGCGCGGGGATCGACTTTTTCTTCTCGCACAGGGTTGTCGACTGCAGCAAAAAGTCGCCTATGCAATGCGCAAGGAGCAAACGCACCATCAAGAAAGCATTTATCGTATTCACGGAGGGGATTTATGGGTTGTTTCGTTGGTTTTGTGTGGCGATGATGAGCGATGCGACTCGGTCCAAGTACATCCTGATCAATTTCGCTTTGGCCTTTTCGAGCCTCTTCCTCACGTTTTGCTGCGAGGTGTTGTTTTTTTCAGCCAGTTCGCCTTGACTCATCTCACGGAGCAGGGCTTGGTACATGATTTTGCTGTGGAGCGCACTCCAATTTGAGACGATGTCGTCGACAAAAGCCGTTTCGACGCGAAGCTCTTCGTTCGCAGTTTCGGAAGGGGTTTGCACCATGAGTCTTTGTTGCTTGCCCAATTGGTCAAACCCTCGGCCCGAAAGCACGAAGGCTTCGCCGTCGGACTGCGAAACGGTCGCATCGCGATAAGCAACGTCGCCGATGCCCACCGAGATGCGCGCATCTAGCTGCTGTTCGCCGGCACGGAGTGCCGACATTCTCAGGCCTGCTCGGAGTAGAAGGGCCACCAGCGGTGCGCATTCGGGCTTTTCGACCCACACCTGGAAGCTGTCGCCGCGGAAAATGTCCACCTGGAGCTTCAGTTCCGGGCGGCACTGCGCGATCTCGCGAATGAGCTCGTTGAGGAGCGCAGGCAATGTGCCGCGATCCTCGATTTTGATCTGCGTAGATCCGACCACATCGGCCGTAATTACACCTTTCATTGCATTATTTACACTTTACATCACAACCTCCACGGGTTGTTTTTCGGTATTACAACCGCCAAATCGTTAATTCAGGTAACATTTCCGTCGCTTGTTCGAACTCCGTCGGCAACCGCCGGAGTTCGGTATGCGAAGCACGCAAGTGCCTCGTGCGCAGGTGCGCTGCGACGTTCGGCCGAGGGGCGGCGGTGCCCCACACGTGCAAAAATACGATATTCTTTTGGGTGGGCTGTTTTTCAGAGAAGGGAAATGACGTAGCCTGCGGGGCGAAGACGGCTCGACATCGGCGGCGGCCTCGGCGGCCGTGGGCGCTGCGGGCAGACCGGGCGAATTCTCGGTCGCGCACCCGGCGAACTCCCGGCCACATAGGGGCACAAAAAAGCGAGCGGCTCGCCGACAGTGGCGGGCCGCTCGCGTTGCGAACGGGGTATGGAGGGCGGATGGCGCACACGGCGGGGGGCCGGGGCTCAGTCCTCGATGAGGGTGGCGAGACGGGCGCGGTAGGCGTCCCAGTCTTCGATGGGGCGACGGGCCACTCCGCTCTCGATGGCGGCGCGAGCCACGGCGGAGGAGACTTCGACGATGAGGCGCTTGTCGACGGGCTTGGGGATGAAGTAGTCGGCGCCGAAGGTGAGCTCCTTCAAGCCGTAGGCCTGGGCCACATATTCGGGCACGGGCTGCTGGGCGAGGGCGGCAATGGCGCGCACGGCGGCCTGCTTCATGGGCTCGTTGATGGCGGTGGCGGCGACATCGAGGGCACCGCGGAAGATGTAGGGGAAGCCGATCACGTTGTTGATCTGGTTGGGATAGTCGGTGCGGCCGGTGCTCATGAGCACATCGGGGCGGGCGGCTTTGGCCTCCTCGTAGGTGATTTCGGGCACGGGGTTGGCGAGGGCGAAGATGATGGGGCGCTCGGCCATGGAGCGGACCATTTCGGCGTCGACAATGTTGCCTTTGGAGAGTCCGACGAAGACATCGGCGCCGCGCATGGCCTCTTGGAGGGTGTGGACGTCGGTGCGGGTGGTGGCAAACTCGCGCTTCTGCTCGTTGATGTCGGTGCGGGCGGTGGAGATGACGCCGCGGGAGTCGAGCATGACGAGGTTTTCTCGGCGCAGGCCGAAGGAGAGGTAGAGGCGGGCGCAGGAGATGGCGGCGGCTCCGGCACCGTTGACGACCATGCGGACGTCTTCGATGCGCTTGCCCACGACTTGGAGGGCATTGAGCAGGCCGGCGCAGGAGATGATGGCGGTGCCGTGCTGGTCGTCGTGCATGACAGGGATGTCGAGCTCGGCTTTGAGGCGGGTTTCAATCTCGAAGCATTCGGGGGCCTTGATGTCTTCGAGGTTGATGCCGCCGAAGGTGGGGGCGATGGCCTTGACCACTTGGATGAAGCGCTCGGGGTCGTGCTCGTCGACCTCGATGTCGAAGGAGTCTACGCCACCGTAGATTTTGAACAGGAGGCTTTTGCCTTCCATGACGGGCTTGCCGGCGAGTGCGCCGATGTCGCCAAGGCCGAGCACGGCGGTGCCGTTGGAGATGACGGCCACGAGGTTGCCCTTGTTGGTGTAGCGATAAGCGTCTTGGGGTTGCTTTTCGATTTCGAGGCAGGGCTCGGCCACACCGGGGCTGTAGGCGAGGGAGAGGTCGTGGGCGGTGGCGTGGGGCTTGGTGGGAACGACGGCAATCTTGCCGGGACGGCCCTTTTCGTGGTAGTCGAGGGCTTCTTGTTTGCTGATTTGTGCCATAATGGTCTATGGGGGATTAAGTGGAAGGGGCGCGCCGTTTGCCGCGGTGTGAGCGAAAAGGGCGAAAGGGCTGCGCTGCGTTTTGCCTTCCCTCACCGTCGGGAGAGGAGATGGGCAAGTTGTGTGGGCAAAGTTACGGATTTTTTCGTGATGGGCGGTGCGAAAGAGGCGAAAGCCCGCGGGGAAAATCGCGGATGCTCCCCGACCGTGTACAAAAAAACCGCTCGCACGGGCTGTGAAGCGGTGCGAGCGGTGGAGTATATAGCCCCGAAGGGCACATTGAGCAAGGGGATCGTTTAGGGCATGACGAAGCGCTGGGTGAGTGTGGTGACCTTGTTGGACACGCGCACCACATAGGCGCCGGGCATGACGACGGTGCCGGTGTTTTCGCTGCCGGGTTCGACAGTGAAACGGGCTTGGATCTTACCTGCGGCGTCGAAGACGAGGGCTTCGGCAGGCTGGTCGGTGAAGTTCTTGACGGTGAAGTTGCGACGCAGGTCGGCGGAGATTTGGAATCCGCGCTGGTCTGCGGTGGCCTTCGCGCCGTTGCCCAAGATGGTGAAGCGGTGTGCGGCATCGCCCTTGGTTGCGGTGAACTCGTAGGTGTCGCCGTCGTGGATGGCGCGGGTGAGTCCGGTGCGCTTGTCGAGGAGGGTGTATTGCTGCGTGCCGTCGCCGCCGTCCAGGTGGAAGGTGAGCTTGTAGTTCTGCTCGCCGTCGCCGGGCACGAAGCCGACTTTGGTTTCGCCGATGGCGTCGGTGGTGGTCACCTGGTAGCTGCGATCTTGCATAGCGTAGAGGGCGGCTTCGCCGGGTGCGAAGATCTTCTCACCGTCCCAACCGTTGTCGTAGCGATCGGTGGTGCCTTCGGCTTGAACGAGCCAGAGGCGGTCGGCCGTCTTGGCACTTTCGACGTCGACAGCCAGGGAGTGGAAGCGACGCTCGGGTGCGCGGTTCTCCTCGGTGGCGGTGACGAGGGCGGCATAGCGATACTTGAGGTTGCCGGCCGCGGTGCTCTTGACCATGAAGCTGGAGAGCGAGGGGATCTGGTTGGGCATGCCGGCCACGTGACCTGCGAGGTTGGTGGGGATAGCCTTGGTGTATTGTCCCTGCGTAGTGCCGTTGGTAGTGGGACCGCTGTTGGCAATCCAGTCCTTGCGCGAGCCGGTGTTGAAGAGATAGACCACCTTGTCGGCCGCCGTTGCGCCGGAGAAGTCGAGTTTGTCGATGCTCATGGCGTCGGTGTAGGGGTTGGCCAGGATGTTCATGTCCTGATAGTTGGTGGCGGAAGCCATGCCGTCGACGGGGAAGGTGAAGTCTGCGGTGTTGAGCTCGCCGATGAATCGATAGGTGGCGGGCTTAGGCTGCGAGATTTCGTAGGCCTGTCCCTGGGCGAGGGTGCCGTTGTTGACGTCGGTCCACTTCTCGTCGGAGTTGGGGACGTTGAGCGTGCGATCGTACTTGCGCACCCAGGTGGTCTCGAGGGGGAGCTGGTTGCGATCGGCACTCTTGACGGGCGATCCGAAGTATTGCCAGGTGGCGTAGGCCTTGTTGCGGTTGCCGTCGAAGGACTTGGCAAACATCTCGACGTTGGCCTTGTAGTTGGCGTTGTCGGCGGGCTTGGCCAGGAGGAAGGTACCGTTGGGCTTGCCCTCTTCGGCCTGCACGACGGTGTAGTCGGCTACGCCGCGCGTGGCAAAGGGCTCGGTGGCGGCGGCAGTGCTGGTCGAAAGATCCCAGAGGAGTGCTTTCTCTTTGAGGAGAATCTGGTTGCCGGGGGTGGCGACCATGGCACGTCCGGTTTCGGTGGCGTTGATGTAGTTGCGCACCACGCGATCTTGGTCGGCATAGAGGTCGCGGATGGCGGATTCGCCATACTTTTCTGCGGCGACGCCGGTGACGGGATCGGGGGTATTGTCGTTGACCGAGGCGAAGACCACATCCGACTGCTCGTTGTCGGCATAGTTGGCCGCGAGGGTGTTGGGCACGAAACGTCCGGTCCAGTTTTCTTTGTTGGCCCAGTCGGTGCTGACATAGCCGTACCAGTAGTTGTTTTTGCTACCGTCGAGGGTAAAGGTATTGGTACGGAAGAAGCGTTTGGGGAGGGCGCGGGTGTCACCGTCACCGATGTCGTTGGCGCCGGTGGTGGAAACGGTGGCGAAGTAGGTGGATCGGTCGGCGGAGGGGGTGCCTTCGGGCTGTTTGAGCACCTGGTCGAAACCGTCGGTGGTGATGGTGCCGGTGCCGCGTTCGAAGGATTCGAGGGGACGTCCGCCGCCGGTGTTGAAGCCTTCGTTGGTCATGGCCACGAAGAGGCGGGTGCCGGGACCGTAGGCGCGGCGGAAGGTGAGATCGCCGTGCTGATCGACGGAGAATTCATTGTCGGGCACGCGGATGTATTCGTCGGTGCCGGGGTTGATTTCGCGCCAGAGTTCGTACTTGGTGGTCTTGAAGGAGCTGGCCAATCCCCTGGCATAGCTCTGCGAACTGAGGGTCATGGTTTCGAGCGGGCGCCAAGTGTCGTCGCCGCGGGGCGATTGGGGCACGACGTAGCGCTCTTGGAGCGTGAAGTAGTAGTGCTCGTCGGTCACGTTCTCAGGCTTGGTGGGCAACGTGAGGATGTTGAGCTTGTTGACGGTGAGGTTGAGCTCAGCATCGGCGGCTTTGGCGCGCGAGGCGTAGATATTGGCATTGTTGCCGCCTAGCGCCTGGTTGAAGGCTGCGGCATCGCCGCCCTTATACACCGTCCAGGTGGCCTCCTTGAACGACTTATCGTCGCCGAAGCGGCGGTCGTTGGCCGAATAGCCGATGTCGGTGAGGAGGTTTTTGGAGAGATCGGCCTTCTGGAGCTTAAAGAAGTGGGTAGAAGGGAAGCTGGCCAGGAGGTTTTCCGAAACATTGAGTTCGCGGATCGTCGCATCAGTGTGCGTGAAGCCGATGTTCTGGAGTTTGTTGGTGGCGAGATTGAGCGTTTCGACGTTGGTCAGTTCGTTGGGGAAGATGAAACTCCCCTGTGCGTTGGCCGTTCCGAGCACATTGTCGTGGAGATCAATGTAGCGGATGGAGGGCACCTTGGTTAATTCGACATCTTTGATCTGCTGCGAGGCCGAAACGAGTTTCCACATGCCCTCTTCGCCGGTGATCTTGATGACGCCGCCCTGCGTGGCGGAGACATTGACGGTGAAGGTGCGGTCTTCCGTCAGATTGTACATCTGTCGGATGTTCTGTCCGTCGTTTTCGTAGTCGATGAATACGATGGGCCAGTGTTCGCGGGTCACTTTCGTGGGGTCCTCGGGGGCGAGGGTGAAGGTGACGGTACCTGCGGCCGTGGCCTTGATGAGGGTGATGCGGTCTTGGAGGTTGTGGGTGGTTTCTTCGGCCAGTGTGGGCGTGGGGGTGGCGGGAGTGGCCGGCGTCTGGGCCTGTGCGCGCTGGGCGAAGGATCCCATCAGCAAGCCTGCGGCAAGGAGTGCGGGAAGGCTTCGCTTAGCGCTGAATGCAGCCGCGAGACTGCGAACGGATAAGGAATGCTTGTTCATTGCAGATGGGTGGTTTTAGTTGAGAACGCGTCCGTTGAGTCGGCGCATGGTGGGGTTGGAATCGTCGAACTTCTCGCCGAGCTTGAAAGAACACTTGTAAACAGTGTTGCGGCGGATTTGTCCGTAGTATTGTGTGCCCTGTTTGGCCTCGCCGATGCGGTAGTAGCACTTGCCGCTCTGGGGGTCGGGGTATTCGGATCGGGGACCCTCGGTGCCCCACTGCGAGGTGTAGGAGATTTCGAGGTAGGTCATGCCGTTGAAATCAGCCGACCCGAAGACGGGATGCGACACGAAATTTTCAGGCACATAGATCGAAATGGTGGGATAGGTGCGCACCAGTCCGGTGTTATCCTCGGTGGGTGTGCCGACGGGCAGGTCGTAGGCCAGGTAATCGTAGTCGGTGGCGTTGGCGGCGTGCTTAAGGTCGTAGTTGGCAATGGGGCCTCCCACCGAGAACTTGGCGGGGACATTGACAATGCGGATGCCGGTGATCTTGAAATCGTAGGGCGTGATGTAGGTCAGTCCGAAGGCGCCGCCGATTTCAGCCTGGGGGGTGATGTCGATGCGGGCGAAGCAGCGCTCGAGTCGCACCTCGCTCTTGGTGAGCGCGGTGAGTCCGCTCACGGGGTTGGTGGGCGACTCAACATCGCGGAGGGCGGCGCTCATGGGGATGGGCTTTTTGGCGTCGTTACCAAACTGTCCGCGGAGATAGTCCTTGGTGTTGAACTCCAGCGCGTTGAAGTCGCGCTCCGTGCCCGAAATGCCCATGCGCTCAGCATCGGCCGTGTTGAGGTTGGCCGCGAAGAAGAAGTCTTTTTTGCCGAGGAAACTCTCGACACTGAAGACAGCGGTGTTCGTGCCGCCCGCAGCTGCGGAGTAGGATTGCCCGGTGAGTGAGGCCACATACGTGGAGCCGGCCAGGATCACGTTGTCGACTTGGTCTTCCTTGTCGGCGGCGTCGGTGTTGACAGACTCACCGGTTTGTGAGCGCACGTCGACTTTCCAGGCGACCTTTTCAGACTTGGCCTCGGGATAGCGGGTTTCCTCGTCGCCGGAGCAGGCGGTGAAGGAGAGAGCCGCGGCGGTGGCCAGCAGGAGGAGGATATTCTTGGTCATTTCGGAGTAAGCTGCTGTGATGAGGGTTGATATGAGTGAGGGCGAACGGCTGAACGTGCGTCAGACGTTCGCCCTTTGTGAGTGGCGGTGGGAGGCTTAGATGTTCTCGTGCGTGGTGCCGTCGAAGCCGGGGACGTTGGTTTCGATCCAGGGGCGCACGGTGAGGGTGAACTGCAGCACCACGGCCTGATCGGCGGTGGGCGAGCCGGGGCCTACCACGTGGGCGTGGAGGACATAGCGGCAGTTGCGTTCGATTTTGCGGGGGAGGATGACTTTGTAGTAGCTCTTGACAGGCGTGGTGCTGAAGTCACCTCCGGCGGGCGGGGGGAAGATGCCGTTGAGCGGGTTGCCGTCGCCGAGAATGGCGGGGAGCTCAAGCAGCACGTAGGGGGCGGGATCGGTGGCAGCGGTCTTGGCCGAGATGTCGTACTCGTTGATGTAGACCGAGGGGAGCTCCGATGTGGGCACGGGGTCGGTGGCGGTGAGCGGCGCGGGCTGGGCCGTGAGGTCAGCCACTTGGGTCTTCGCACCGTCGACGCGGCCGGTGATGTCGGCGTTGGCACCGACGAAGGTTTTCGAGGGGAATTGCAAGAAGGTGTAGAGGCCGCGCTGCTGATTGGGGATGAGTTTGTCCCAATCATAGTAGAGCACCACGTCCAATCGCGAAACGGCACGCTTGACGTTGACGTCGATCTTGTTGTCCTGTGTGGCGGGGTTGGTGAAGGTCACGTTGGTTTGCCCGGTCATGAGGAGGGGCGTGGTGAGATCTTCGACGGTGGCAAGGGTTTGCGACACGGCTTTGGTGAGCTCATCGACAGTGGTGATCTCGTCGGTGGCACCCACGGCGAGGCGAGCGCGCACGGAGGCCGGAAGGTTGATGAGGGTCACGGCGGTGGTGCCGTTCACGTCCGAAGCCTTGGCGGGGATGTAGACCGTTTGCGTGGTGGGATCGTTGTTCACCCAGTCGCCCACGGTGGTGGCTTCGAAGTGGAAGGAGCCGACAGCCGCGCCGCCGGTGTTGGGCGTGATGGCTTCTTTGTTTTGTCCGCGGAAGAAGACCACGTCGACAGTGTTGACGGTGTTTTCGGCGGGCGTGGCGATGCCGCGGGTGTCGTGTTGCACGAGGTCGGATGCGCCAAATTGGAGTTTGATCTTGCCTTCACCGCCGGTGGGTCCGTCGGGTTCGTAGCCTTTGTTGCAGGATCCGAAGAGGGTCGCTGCGACGGCCAGGAGTGCGAAGGTGAGCGTATGGAGAAGTTTCATCGTTATTCGCTTTTGACGGTGTGGACGATCTTGTTGTTATACTTGATTTGGAAGATAGGCGTTCCGGCGGTGGGCTCGGCAGGGAGGCGGAGTGTGCCTTCGACCTGCTCCTGGAATCCGCTCTGTCCCGCGGCGTTGCCGAAGCGGAGCGTGTTTTGCTGTGCGCCGCCCACGGTGAACTTGGCGTTGGGCACGAGGGGAACGAGTTCGACGAGGCCGAGTTGCACGAGGTTTTTCTCGGCGGTGACGATGCGCACCGTGCTTTCGCCGCCCGGGAAGGTGGGCTCTTCGACCACTACGTTGAAGCGATAGCCGGCATAGACGCGGCCGATGCGGCCCGTGCACCAGTCCTCAATATTATAATTGAGGGTGAGTTGTAAGCCCTCTACGGCGTTGATTTCGTACACGTTGTTGCGCACGGTGGAGAACTTGGAGTAGTTCGCCGCGTTGGGGAGGGTGAAGTAGGCACCGGGCTTGACTTCCTGCCGGTTCTCGGTGAAGGAGTTTTGCCAAATCGAGAACTGATAGCTGTCTCTGTTGGCACCGTTGGTGAGGTAGAAGGAGGTGGATCCGGGCACGAAGCCGGGGCGTGCGGGATCGTTGGTTCCGACGCGGCGGAGATACTCGGGCACGTAGTAGGAGGTGACGTAATCGTAGAGCGTGGTGGGCTGTCCGGGCTGCTCACTGGGTGCGAGGTAGTGGGCCTCGGAGTTGGCAAGCATCTGGGCCTTGGTGAAGCCGTTGGTCTCTGCGAGGTCGGTGGCCGAATAGAAGTCGGTGGAGAACTGCCCCGTGGTGGGATAGCTGTCGCCGTCGAAGTAGGGGTTGACGAAGAGGGAGAAATACTTCGGGACATTGACGAGTGTCATGCCCTTGAAGGGCACCACGCGCTTGAACTTGATGTCTGTGGGTGTGGGCACTCCGGCTACCTCGTCGACATTGACCACTCCTTTGAGTGTGAGTTTGACTTTGGCGAGGGTGCGGATGAGTTCCACCTGTTCGTCACCGTCGGCCTCGAAGTGTTGGGGGTCGGTCTGCGAAGAGCCCTTACCGTTGCGCACGGCCACTACGTTGACATTGCGATAGGCTCGGGTCATGAGCATCGGTTTGGCTTCCGAGGGTCGGTAGCCTGCGGGGAACTCGATATGGGTGAGTGCATTGTCGCCGAAGAGCTGGTTGCGATTGGTGACGGAGGCCAGGGGCACGTCGAGGTTCCAGTCGTGTTCGTTGGCAATGAAGAAGAAGTCGCGCTGTCCTTCGGTGATTCTGAAGGGTTTGCTCCACACAGTGGTTTGTCCTTCGGGCTGACCGGTGAAGTCTCCGACGGGGTGCACCTGATTGTAGAGTACGGCTCCGCTGTTGCTGTCACAAATGATGAGTCGCACCGTCTTGACGCGATCCTCGAAGTCGGCACTGGTGTTGATGGTGCCGGCCACGCCTCTGATACTTACGGCAGCCGACATATACACGTCCCCCGGTGCTTTGGGTTTTTCGGGGTCGACAAAGTCTTGCTTGCACCCTGCGGCCAAGCCGAGGAGCACAGCGAGACTCATGGCGAGCCCGGTGCGGTGTAAGATGTCGTGTAAAGGGAGCATAGTCATATGGGTGATGCGTCGTGCTGAGTGCCGCGGCGCGTTGGGATTGGGGTGCGATGGGCAAACCCGTGGGCTCGCCCGCGCATTCCGTTAGCTAATTATTTTCCGAGTTCGGTGTCGAACGTGTGTACCAACCAGTCATTGATGAAGACACCGGTACACATGTACTGACCACAGCCGTCGCACTTGTCCTTGATGAGGAATTTGAGATCAATGTCGTGCTCACAATTGAGGTTGAAGCTGAACTTGTTCTCGGGCTTGCTGGCATAGGCCAGGATGGCGGCGATGAGATCGTGCTGGATGTCGATAGGCATTTCGACATCGCGGGTCTGGCCGTTTTTGCTGTGCGAGATGCGCACCTGGCTGCCGAGACCCGTTTGCAGATCCATCACGGTATATTTGGCCACGAGGGCGGTGTCGTTGTACACGACGGGTCCGTTGGGCTGATAGCCGTTGATGGCGCTGTTTATGGCGTGCGTGCCATCGTAGTTGTAGGTGCCGTTGCCGGAATTGATTTGAAGTCCGAACTCGCGGATGGAGGGGGGATTCTTACGTCCGAGCATGCTCTTGTCGAGCACAACAGAGACGTTGAGCCGGTAGGTAAGTTCGCCGACCGGCACGGCGATATGGTCTTCCTGCGATCCGTTTTTTGCAGGATTTTTCAACACGACCGATCTGCCGGCTTGGCCGAAGTAGACGCGATCGCTGCCAAGGTTGACGTATTGCGACTCAGCTCCGCTGCGCAGGGAAGCGAAAACTTGGTCTTTCTTATCGCCGATCTTGGCCTCGGCGCTGAATTTGCCGTTCACCCCGGTCCAAGCGTAGATGTTGTAAACGCGGTCTTGGTCGGGCGTGTCGGACTTGATGGGGAGACGTACTTCGGTGAAGCCTTTTTGCTTGTTGCCGAGGTCGATGTCCTTCAGTTCGGCGCTGGCGGCGAGCTTGTTGTCTTCGTCGAAAGCCAGGAGGTGAACGTTGGACTGGGTGTTGAGTCCGATGGAATCTGCCTTACAAGTCGTGTTGTAGAGTTTCACATACACAGCCTGGGGGCAGTTGTCGAGATCATCGTGGAACATGGATTCACAGCCGGAGAGGAGGAATCCCAGTCCTAAGGTGAAAAACACTCCGGTAAGCTTGTTAGGTAAATTCATCGTGATGTGAGAAAATAGGGAGAGAGAGTAGAAAAAAATTGCGGCGAGGGAGAGGGATTTCTCCCTCGCCGCGGGTATGTTCGTCATCAAACAGACAGTATGTTGCGGTCGTCTGATGAAGATCTACAGCTGATTACTGACCGAGGATGGTTTCGAAGGTGTGAACCTGCCAGGGGAGGATCGTCACGTCAACCGACATCCAAGCTTCCTTCAGCGAGAGGGGATCGTTAGGCTTGATGTCCGTCGGGGGTTCCTTGGGATCAGGAATGTTCTTGCCGGGGTTGTTAGGATCGGGCACACCGGGCTGAGGATCGGGGTTGTTGGGGTTGTCCGGACGACGGGGGTTGTCCTTGGGATCGAAGGGCTTCATGGGATCTACCGGTTCGTTCGTGTTAGGCACGAGCGGGTTCCAGTTGTACACGTAGTTGGCGATACCCTTGATCTGGATGTGGTAGATGTTGTTGCGGATAGCCGGCGAGTTGATCCACGCAGTTGCGCTCGTCGCGTCGGGGTTCACCCATACGAAGTAGAGGACCTTACCCTTGACGAACTTCTTCACCTTCATGGCAGCAGCGGTGGCGTTGCCGTTGGTGGTGGGATCGTTAGCGGCAGCTACGCTCTGGTAGAACTTGCCGTCGTCACCGAGGAAGAGATCGTCGTCAGCGTGGGTGGCGCTCCAATTGTTTTCAACCGACTTGTCGTTCATGTAAACGTACTTGGGGTTGATCTTACCGCGAACGAGGACGTAGGCCGTGTTACCCTTGCGGTAGCCGCTGGCACCACGATCGGCTGCATCGTAAGCGTGCGTGTTGGGGAGAACGAATTCGCCGTGGAGACCGTTGGCGTTCTTCACATACTCTTCCACGTTTTGGAGGCTAGCGTCGTAAGTTGCGTTCGTCACAATGTCGCGACCGCCGAAGTGGTTGGTCTTGTTACGCCAGAGACCCGTGTAGTCGTACTTGTCGTACGTAGCGGCTACGTCGTAGTCCGTGTTGGGATCGGTGGGAACGAAGGTGCTGTTGGGCGTCTTGTACTGGTAGTTCGTGGGGTTCGGGCTTTCCTGCTGGTTGAAGTAGAGCGTGCTTTCACCCTGAGCCACAACGTAGGTGAGGTTCGTGATGGTAGCGAGCGTCACAGCGTCGCCGTTGGCAACGGTTTCAACGGTGGGCGTGGTGGGGTCGTCACCCTTCACTTCGTAGCTGTCCTTGTCGGCAGTCACGAGCACGCGAGCCACAGCACGCTGTACAGAAACTTCTGCACGGTTGGGAGCCGTGGCGGCAGTCGTAAGGGTTTGCGATTCCGTCACACCGTCGGCAACGTTCACTTCGCCGAAGTTACCGGTCATTACGATCACGTCCTTCTGGTCAGCACCCGTACCGTCGAGCTTTGCGAGGTGGTCAGCCACAGTGAAGGGATCGGTCGTACCGGCAGCTGTAGTAGCCTCAGCTTCGGTGTACTTGGTGGGAGCGGGAGTACCGGCAGCCGTTTGGAGAGCGAGCACGCCGTTGTACTTAGCTGCGAAAGCGTCGAAGTCGGTCTGACCTGCGAGGAGAGCTTGCGTTTCGGCGTTGGGGTTTACGACAACGAAGACGCGCTTCTGACCCGGATCAACCTTGAAACCCTTGGTAGGACGGATGTACGAAACACCGTTGTCACCGGCCTTAGGCTGTTCGAACGAGATGTCCGTGGGTCCGAGGGATGCTTGCTTCTCGAGCGAGTAGCCGCTGGGCGAAGATGCATCGGTCTTGAAGATGTAAACGTCTACCGACTTGATAAGGTCGGCACCGACCCACTTACCTACGTAGTTGTGCTGCGGGTTGGTGGTGTTCTGTCCGTCGGCTGCGGCACGTACACCCTTTTCGGGCATGCGGAGCTGGAACTGAACCGACATTACCGTACTGCCTCCGGGTTTTGGTTTCTCTGAGGGAATCGGTCCGTCATTGTTCGAGCAGGCAGTGAACGTTCCTACAGAGGCCGTAGCCGTGAGGAGCATAGCTGCGAGGAGAAGATGTTTCTTCATAACGAATAAATTGTTGATTATAAAATGGATTATCTGATTGGGGAAGTGTACGGACAACCTTGGGCCTGTGGTGCGCGAGGCAGTGAGGCCGGCGGTGTCTTAACGCTCCACCTTGCTCAATTCTTGGAGATTTTTGATGGCCTGGGGCAGGTTGCCGGCGCGGCGGAAGCACTCGGCGGCTTGCTTGTAGTTGCCGGCCAGGGCGTAGTGCACACCGAGGTTGTTGAGTTGTTCGGCAGAAGCGGGGAACTTTGCGAGGAAATCGGCGTAGTTTCCGTTGTTACCTGCGGCCAAATTGCCGGCAATGGCGTTGAAGCGGCTCACGGGCGCATCGGGGAAGAGGCGCTCGGCGGTGTCGAACACGCTGCGACGCTCGGCGCTGCCCTCGGGGAAGCTGTTGCCCACCTGGTAGAGTTCGGCCAGGCTGAGGAGGCGCGGATTGGTTCTGTAGCGCTCGATGGCTTCGGCGGCGTTGAAGCTGCGCACCGCATAGGTGAATTGGTATTCGGTGCGGCGGAGCTGCGGGAAGACGTTGTCGAGGAGGAAACGATAGGCGTTGCCGCCGTCGAGTTTGCGCATGCCGTCCTTACGCGCGTTATTATTGCGTGCCTGTCCGTCGATGATTTCGAGGAGTTGTGCGCTCCACTGGTTGTTGTTGGCGGTGAGCCACTGGCGGAGTCCGGCCCAGTCTTCGCCGTGTCCTTCGACGTGGAAGAGGCGGGTGGAGAGGCCGTAGGTTTGTTCGAGGTATTTGACGAACGATTTGGCACGGCCGTCGGCGAGGCGGATGTTGTTGGCTTCCTGTCCTTCGGGCGAGGCGTAGCCGTCGATATTCACGGTGCGCACCGTCACGTCTTTGTTGCCGAGGATGGCGTTGGCCACGCTGTCGACGCGGGCGAATTCAACGGCGTTGTTGCCCAGATTGCGGAGGAGTTCGGTGCGATTGACACGGAAATTGAAGCGGGCGACGAACTTCTCGGAGCGCACCTTGACGGCTTCGGCCTCGGGGGTGAGGTAGGCGACGGCGAAGGTGGGGCGATAGGGTTCGCGAGAGAGGCGTTCGGCCACGGTGAACTCGTGGCGTTCGAGTTCGCAGGAGGCGCAGCCGGTGATTTGCTCCTCGACGTTGAGTTTGGCGCTGCGGGTCCACTCGAAGGCGGGTGCGGTGATGCTGACGGGCACGACCATGCGTTCGCCGCGAGCGCGGAGGGGTTGGGGCGTGGTGCGATCGCCGCGTTGCCACATGATGTGGCGTGTGCGGCCGGCCACGGAGATGGGGGCAAACTCATAGACCTGCGTGCCGTCTTGCGAGACGAGTCGGGGGCGAAGGTTGAGTTGTGCGTTGGCGCCGAGGTCGATGCGGTCGAGAATGACGTCGAAGGCGATGCGGATGCTGTCGCGTCCGGCTTTGACCTTGGCGGGGGTGAACCCGACGTTTCCCCGAACGTCTCCTGCGGCGTGGGCCGGGAGCGCCAGCGCGGCGGAGAGCAATGCGATGACTGAGAGAGATTTGAAAATCATGTGGCTTAGGGGCTTAACGTGTGTGGGGTTTAGCGGATGACGTAGACGACGGAAAGGCCGGCCTTGGTGAGTCCGAAATAGTCTTTGGTTTTGCTGGCTTCGAGATTACCGCAGGTGTTGCAGCGATATTTGTCGTAGTCCAGATAGGCATAGCCTGCTCCCACTTCGGCTTCGAGGCTCCAGCGGCGGTTGAGCACGAGTTGGTAGCCCAGTCCGACACCTGCGCCGACGAACCAGCCTTCGTAGCGGTGCTTGTCGAGGGTGTGGAAGATGCCGCCGGGGAATTTCATGTTCGAAACGTTGAAGCGGCCGGCGTGGGCGTGGATGCCGAAGAAGAGGCCGTTGAAGCGTTCGCACGTCCAGTAGCGCCATTCGGGCTGGATGGCAATGTGCTTGAACTTTTTGTTGGCGGCTTTGTCGAGGTCGAAGGGATTGAATCCCACCTGCACGTCAAAGGTCTGCTTCTTGTTCAGGCCGAACTCGAGGCTGAGGTTGGGCGTGGTGGTCGCGTCGTAGAGCAGATTGTTCTTGATCACGACTTGCTGTGCGCTTGTCCCGATGAAGGCGGCTGCCATGAGGGTGAGTAGCAAGAAGAATTTCTTCATATCTAATGGTTGTTGTATGCTTGCCTGTGTGGGCGGGGTGGGATGTGGTGATGCTTGCGGTGTGCGTGTTGCCGGTGCGGGGTCTTTTCGCCCGGCGGTGGGCGGCCGTTGCCTCGCGGGGTGCGGAGGGGCGGGCCTTGTGCTGGAGGGGTCGTCGCTGCGACGGGGTGCCTGCCGCGGCCGGAGGGCCTGCTGTGCTCGGGCGGGGGTGTGAACGAGTGGCGTGTGAGGGAATGTGGGGCAGGCGGCGGGCGCTTGCCGTGGCCTCGGGGGCCGTGTTTGAACCCGGGCGGGGGAAAGTTGCTGTGAGGGAAGTGCTGCGCGGGGCAGTCGGTGTGGCACGTGGCGAGGGGGAGGCGTGGGCGGCGGGCCCGGTCATCTCTGCGATGAGTCCGTGGTCTCTCGTCGGTTCGTGCCGGGCGTCGCTTGCCGCTGTGTCGGCGGCGGCGCCGTGGCCGGGTTGGGCATCTCTAGTGCGTTCGGATTCGCATCTCGTTTGCTCAAGCTGTTGTCAGTTGCAGGCTTCTCTCCTTGCGGAGGTCACAGGATGTATTGTGGAGCGACGGAGCGTGCTGGTTTTCGTCTCGGCGTTTCAGCTCATTGTTTCATCGTGTGCGTCCCCGTGTCCGTGGGGTTGTCGCGGTGCACCGCTGTGGTGCTCGCCGCTTCCCTTCCGGTCGGTGATCGAGGGGCTCGATCGGGGCGTTTTTTTCGGAGCTTGGTCTGTCGACTCCGATAAATTATGGTGCAAAGGTATTGGTTAAATTACTAATCGTCCAAATGAAAACGTGCTTTTCTTCGTTTGAGGGCCGTTTTTTAACATTTGAGACCGAAAACGCCCCCATTTTCGGCCTTCGGCGGGGCAAAAATTGGCATTTCGTGTGCCGCCGACTCGTTCGTATCTCGCTGAAAACGTGAAGAATGCGCAGGTCGTGGCGTGTTGTCGCGTCCCGCGGACGCGAGAGTGCGGGCGCGGTTTCGCGTAGGCGCGAAGCGGGGCGTTTTTCGGGGGGAGAATGGGGGCGGTGCGGGGGTGTTTTGCACGATGGCTTTCGGGCAAAACGTTGGGAAAGCGGGCGGTAAAACACGGAAAATCAGACCTTCGGGCGGCGATTTGTGCACTTTCCGGCACGTTGCGGGGCGATCTGTGCAAGACTGTGGAAAAGTTGTGCAAAAGCTTGCAGGGCGTGAAGACGAAAATCACAAATTGTGCACAACGCTTTGTGCGGCTTTGCGTCTTGGTACGCGAATTGTGCAAGTATCGTTTCCTCTCGGCGTTCGGTGTGTGGGCGTTGTGGTGCGGCGGTGCGCCATTCGGTCGTTTTCCCTCCCGCCTGCGGAGGCGGGGTGCCCATTTAGACGGCGGGGGCAGGGCGGTAGGCGGACAAGTGCGGGTTGCTGCGCGAGGGGACGTCCGCCTTTGCCTTCGCCCTCCCCCACCCTGCGCACGGCACTTCGCCCATCAGCGGGCAGGGGCTCGGCCGTAGGCGGGCTGACGCGGGAGGAACGCACGGGCAGGGGCGGGGATTGCCTTGTGCACTTCCGCCTTTGCGCTCGGCACTTCGCCCATCAGCGGGCAGGGGCGCGGCCGTAGATAAGCTGCCGCGGGGAGAACGCACGGACAGGGGCGGGGTTGGCCTTGTGCACTTCCGCCTTTGCGCACAGTGATTCGGCCGTAGGCAGGGAAAGTGCGGGGCCGTATGCGGGCAAGTGCGGGTTGCTGCACGAGGGGGCGTCCGCCTTTGCCTTCGCCCTCCCCCACCCTGCGCACGGCGGCGCGGAACACGGTGCCACAACGGCGCGAACTCTTTTCCGGAGTGGCGCGGACACTCCCCGGGAGCGGCCGACGGGCGAACGATATATTATATATACGCGTGCGCAGGCGCGAGGGCGAGAACGTTTTGCACAGGGCGGCGAGCAACGATGTGGATAACTTTTCCGTGGATAACGCATTGTGGATAACTGCTGCTGCGGGATGCCGATTGCTCCGCGGGAGCCGCGGAAGGCGATGCGGGGGAAGTGTGAACGCGGGCGCGGAAGTGCAAACGCAGACGGGGCGGGTGCGGAAGGCTATGCGGGCGATGGGTACTCGCAGAAGGCGTCTTTCGGCTCCATGGCTGCGATTTCACGGCGCGGACAGGGCGGACGTATATATAATAATACGCGTGCGCGCGTGCTGCTGCGGCGAATGTGCGTTAAACCCGCCGACCTCACAACCCATTCCCCGCCGAAGACTTCCGCTCCCCCACGCACAACGACACCCCCTTCCCGAACACTTCCGCTCCCCCACGCAGCGCCGACGCACGCCCGCAGGCTGCGCGATGCATTCCCCGCCGACCTCACCACCCATTCCCCGCCGAAGGCCTTCGCTCGCCCCCACACAGCGACACGCTCTTCCCGAGCACTTTCTCACTCCCTCCCCGCCCCGACACACACCCGCAGGCTGCGCTACGCACGCCCGCCGACCTCACAACACATTCCCCGCCGAAGGCCGTCGCCCGTCCTCGCAGCGCCACGCTGCCTCCCCTTCTGTTCCGCTTCGGACACAAAAAAACGGCACCGCACAGTGGATGTGCGATGCCGAATGTCTCGATCGACCGTCGTTGCGGTCGGTCATTGGGGTTGGTGAGCCGCGCGCTGTTCGCCGCCGTTGCGGGGCGTTGGCGTGGCGCGTGGGGCTTAGGCCTCAGCCTTGGGCTCTACGCTCACGACGCTGCGGTCGCGTGCTCCGCGCTTGAACACGACGGTGCCGTCGGCCAGCGCATAGAGGGTGTGATCGGAACCCATACCCACGTTCTTGCCGGGGTAGTGAGCGGTGCCGCGTTGGCGAACGATGATGTTGCCGGCTACGCAAGCCTGTCCGCCCCAGATCTTAACACCCAGACGTTGTGATGCCGATTCACGGCCGTTCTTCGAACTACCTACACCTTTTTTGTGTGCCATTGTGTTGTGTGTGTTAAGTGGTTATGCGATAACTTCTTTGATGGTGACTTCGGTAAACTGGTGGCGATAGCCGTTGAGTTTACGATGTCCTTTGCGGCGCTTCTTGTGGAAGACGAGCACCTTGTCGCCCTTAACGAGGGGAGTGGTGACTTCAGCGACTACTTTCGCGCCTTCGACGGTGGGGGCGCCCACTTTCACCGCGCCGTCGGCGTCGATGAGGAGCACTTTGTCGAATTCAACAGTTTGTCCGCTTTCGGCATTGCGGACGCGGTCTACGAAAAGCTTGCGGCCTTGCTCGACCTTAAACTGATGACCGTTGATCTCTACGATTGCGTACATGAGATGTGTGATTGATTTGGATAAAACGGTTTTTTCCGGGGGGCGCGCTTCGCTCCTTCGCCCGCTCCCTTCCTTTCGAAACGGCGCGGCACGCACGGGGCGACGCGACTTCTTGGGCCTCGTCGGACTCTATACGGGCGCAAAAGTACGACTTTTTCGGCGAACGGGCAAATACTGCGCTGTTTTTTAGGGGTTTCTGTCTCAAAAACCACACATGACTGTTATTTCAGCAAAGCATTTTTCGTAAGAATAGCCTTCGTGCTTTCCATTTCTTCGTCCCAAAGTTGCCACGCTTTCAAACGTTTCTCGATCTCCTGCACCAAATCTCGCTGCTCGCACATCAAGAAAGTGGCCACCGTGGCTGAGTACTCCCGATCAGGGAGACCGGCATTCAGCAATGCCCTACATTTATTGCGCACTTCGTAACGATCCGCCACCGTTTGGCAACGCTCTATCAAACGAAGACAGTCAGCAATGTCCGTACTGAGCCCGGTACAAAGCTCTGCGCGAGGCCTGGCAAACATCATCACATCATTCAACCCGAGCACGTTGATTGTAACTTCACCCATTCTATCTTTGGCAAAGAGGTAGCCATTGCGCATAAAAAGGTGATCTTTCGGACAATCAAACACAGGATGCACAATAGGTTCGCCTGCTTCGACATCGTAATCCCCTTTATTTGTGTTGCAAAAAGCGCATGAAGGCAACAGATTACCCCATTCCACCACGCATGCTTTGTGCTTACTTTTGCATTTGAAATGCTCTACATCCCAACGATGCCCGTTCACTCCAAGTTTAACCTCGGCATAAGCGCACTTTCCATGCGTCATCTTCAATAAAGCCTCCTTAATATAAGGCTGGGCCCACACTCGTATCTCTTTGCCGTTACTTGAGGCTTCGACATATCGACAAGTGAGCTCCTCCTTCTTATCGGTCAACTTAGTCGGTTCTTGGGGCAATTCTAACTTGATCATGTTTTGTTTACGCCATTTCTTCGAGCCTCACTCTGTAAATACTCCGCATGGGGTTGCCGGGACGCATCATTTCGTCCAAACGCTCGTAACACTGCTGTGCCTTCTGTCGATCCTTATTACGAATTGCCTCCTCAAACTCTTTTTTTACAGCATTGTACGCTATAGACAAGACGTCCTCTCCCAATTCCATGGTCACACTGAGAATATCCTCGACCGTCCAACCTGTGAAGTCCGTCACGTCCGACCGCTCCACCGTAATTTCGCCGCTTGTTTCGTCGCGACGCAGCACATAGAGGTTCACCTCTGCCATCGATTGCAGCACATGCGGACTGTGGGTCGTGACGATAAACTGCACCCGCGGGAACACTTTCGAGAGTGTGGGCACGATGTCTCGCTGCCACTTCGGGTGCAGGTGTAAATCCAGTTCGTCCACCAGCACAACGGCCTCCTCGTGCAAGGGATTTTCGGCGTCGGGATACAGTTCGAAGAGGCGTTTGCACAAGTCGGCCAACCAGGTGAGCGACGTTTGGTAGCCGAAGCCCAGGTCTTCAAACCATACATCACCATCTTTTCCGGCGGCAAAGACCACCACCACGTGCTCATTATCACCATCATTCTTAAAAGAGAAATCCGTCACGCCGGGAAACAGGTCGCTGCTCACCAAGTCGTGCATCTTTTGCAGCCGCTTTCGCGATTTCTCGCTGCCGCTCTTCTGCGAATAGTCCAACTGCAGTAACCACTCTTGGAAATCCAGCAAGCGCGCACTGGCCCGAAAGAGTGTCTCTCCTGGCTTTGCCTCGCGTTCACTGAGAATAACCCGCGCAGGATAACGACTCACGCCGTAACCATAGATATGCAAATCTATCGGATCCTCCCAAATCGTTCTAGAAGAACGACCTATCCCCCATTTTACCCCACCCGTCAACATAGCTTCTATCACAGTACTTGGGTGGGCCGCTAACACAGTCGGCGCATACTTAGTCGTTATGCTTTTATTTCCATTACGTTCAATTTCAACCTCCGATTCCAGTGGTCTCAACAGCGCCAACGCCCGCAGCACATTCGTCTTACCCGTATTATTCTCGCCGAGCAACACCGTCCACTGCCTAATCTCGCCGTCCGCACCACGGCAATCCACGGCTAAGTCTTTGATGCACTTATAATTCTGAATGGAAAAGCTTTCAATTTTCATAAGAGGAGAAGCGTTTTTACCCGATATTTCACGGCGATACGAACGAGTGGGGAGAAAGGTTTTAACGATCGATCGCTGCACGCAAAAGAAGTGGGTACCAGACGGGCGACGTTCGAAACGGTTTACACTGCAAATATATGAAAAACAACGCGTTCGCGCAAGTTCACCGTGCATTTTATTCCCTTATCGCCCCCAACAAAAGCACGCCGACGCGAGGGGCGTCGGCGTGGCGGGAAACAAGCGCGAGGGCGACCGGAGGAAGCCCCGTGAGCGACGCCGCAACCCGAGGAGTCGGCGGGTCGGGGGCGCGGGAAAGTCCTCAGTCCTCCACCCGAAGGCGCAGCGGAGGTGGCAGACGGTGGAGCACCTGCATCAGGCGGTGGAAGGTGTCGACACTGTCGGCAAGGCGGAGGACGCCGGCGGCGCGGCCGACAAGCACGCAACCCGAAGAGTCAGCAGGTCGGTTGCCGGGGTGGATCAAAATCCCCTCACGTCCCGGCACCTGCATCAGGCGCGGCAGTCGCGCCCCCCAGGCCGCCGACCATCGACGGGGCGAGCGGGCAAAGCGTGGCGAAACCACGTCGAGGCGCAGGGCATATTCGCCCGCGGGAATGGCCGGATGCGCCCCCGAAGCGGGCGGTTCGAGCGTGGCCATGGGCGATTGTCCGCTCTCGGCGGGAAAAAACAGCACCCCCTCCGTGCCCCCGGGCAGGTGGGCGGTGCGGCGCAAACGAATCAATGTAGACATCTGGAAAAAATTGACGTAGTGAATGAAATACGAGCGCCCCTTGCGGCGCCCGTCACAAATAGTAGAAGGCATGCCCCCCGAAGCCCTCGCCACACAACCGCAAACCGCGCGGCACGGCGAGAGCGCGAAAGCCCTATCGGCCCACCCTGCGGCGCCCGTCGGGAACTGAA
>QWCL01000298.1_pt1 | contig 26089 bp, 19 predicted proteins | sample 1972551 | NCBI WGS metagenome assembly QWCL01 (sample SAMN09866709, study PRJNA288562) | Human oral metagenome isolate term2_saliva, whole genome shotgun sequencing... | isolation source: mouth | host: Homo sapiens | place: USA: California
AGGCCTGGGGACGCCTCACGCTGCCACGCACCGACGTAGGGTCAGACGAGGCCTGAGGACGCCTCACGCTGCCACGCACCGACGTAGGGTCAGACGAGGCCTGTGCGGACCCCCTGCTGCCGCGTGCCGACGTGGGGTCGGATGGAGCCGAAAGCTGTTCCTCGTTCGGAGCATCGGAGTACACCTTCCGCTGGCCGGAATGAATTTCGCGGCGCGAACGGAAGGGATATTTGGGGGGCGTACTCATCGATTCGCTCCTTCGCTGGTCTCGAGGATGATCTCCTCGCCCGGCGCGCGACCGCTCATGCGTTCGAGCTCAAGGGCCTGTTCAAGGATGATCTGTGCCGCAACCTGATCGATCACGCTGCGGTGTTCGTATTCCGGAATTCCAGACGCGCGTAAACGCGCATGCGCCTGGTTCGATGTCAGCCGTTCGTCCACCATTGCGACGCGAACGTCCGGCACAAGCTTCTTGAGGCGGCGCGCATACTTGCGCGCCCCCTTAGCGGAGACTCCTTCGCCGCCGCGCAGGTGCCTGGGCAGACCCACGATCACCTCGATGGCATCGTGTTCGGTGACAATTTCGGCCAGGGCAGACAGGTCCGACAGATCGGGTGCGCGCGTCAGCGTTTGGACCGGCATCGTCAAGATGCCGTCAGGGTCGCAACGGCTGACGCCGACACGAACGGTGCCGACGTCTACGCCGATGCGAATACCCCTGCGCAGGCTCACAGGGCCTCGATCTGCGAACGAATCGCATCAAGTGCGGTCGGGATGCCCTCGGGCTTTGTGCCGCCACCCTGGGCGATATCGTCGCGGCCACCGCCGCCGCCACCCATGTACTTACCGACGGCGCGCACAAGCGCGCCTGCCTTAACGGAGGCCTCACGGGCACCCTCGTTCGTCGCGATGACCAAGGAAGGTTTACCGCCGACGAGACCGGCAAGCGCTACGACGGCACCGCGCTCGTTGCCCATGCGGTCACGAACGTCCAGAGCCAACGTACGCAGTGCGTCAGCCGACGGCATCTCACCAACGGCAGAGGCGACGAGGCTGACCTTACCCACGCGCTCGGAGGCAGCGGCGAGTTCACCGCCGCGGCGCAGCGCCTGCTCGGTACGGATCTTGTCCAGTTCCTTCTCGGACTCGCGCAGCTTGATGAGCAGAGACTCAATTCGCTCGGGAAGTTCGTCGGCACGCCCGCCCACAAGCTGAGACAGCTGGCAGACCAACGCATGTTCCTTCGCCTGGAACTCATACGCTCCGTCGCCAACGAGGGCCTCGATGCGGCGCACACCGGAGGCAACGGATCCCTCGCCAAGCACCGTCACACGGCCGATATGGCCCGTCGTGGGCACGTGGGTGCCACCGCACAGCTCACGGTCGAAGCCATCGCCGATTGTCACAACGCGAACCTCGGAACCGTACTTTTCGCCGAAGAGAGCGATTGCGCCCATCTCCTTGGCCTTTTCGATGCTCATGACCTCCGTTGTGACGGGGAGATCCTCAGCGAGCTTCTCATTAACAAGAGCCTCAATGTCGTTCAGCTGGGACACGGCAAGCGCGCTCGAGTGACGGAAGTCAAAACGCAGGCGCGACGGCGAGTTCTCTGAACCCGCCTGATCCGCATTCTCGGACACGACATTGCGCAGGCCCGCATACACCATGTGAGTAGCGGTGTGAGCTCGAGCGATCGCGAGGCGACGCTCGCCGTCAATCTCGGCGTAGGCCTTCTCCCCCACCGTCATGCTGCCCTCGGTCAGGGTGCCGCGGTGCACGCTCAGGCCTCGGATCGGGGCCTGCACGTCGTGAACCTCAACGACGCCGCCGCCCGCGAGTCGAATCGTACCGTGGTCAGCCAGCTGGCCGCCCATCTCGGCGTAGAAGGGGGTGCGGTCCAGGATCACCTCGACCTCAGAGGGAGCGGTGGCTGCCGGGGCCTCCACGCCATCGACGAGAAGCGCCTCAACCGTGGCCTCGGATGCCTGCTCGGTGTAACCCAGGAACGTCGAACCGCCGCCCATCGCCTTTTCGATGTCATGGAAGACGCGGACGTCGGTGTGTCCGGTCTTCTTCGAGCGGGCGTCGGCGCGTGCACGCTCCTTCTGCTCGGCCATGAGGGTGCGGAAGCCCTCTTCGTCAACGGACACGCCCTGTTCGGCGGCCATCTCAAGGGTCAGATCGATCGGGAACCCGTAGGTGTCGTGTAGCGAGAACGCGGAGGCACCAGAAATAACGGGGGCACCCTTCGACTCCTTCGCGCTCGCAACCGCAGCGTCCAGGATCGTCGTACCGGCGCTGAGCGTGCGGCGGAACGCGTCTTCCTCCGCGTAGGCAACCTCGGAAATCGTCTTCCAGTTCGTCTCCAGCTCAGGGTACGAGGCCTTCATCGCGTCCTTCGAAGCGGTGAGCAGGGTAGGCATGGTCGCCTCGTCGACACCCAGGAGACGCATCGAGCGGACCGCGCGGCGGATCAGGCGGCGCAGCACGTAGCCGCGGCCATCGTTACCGGGGCGCACACCGTCGCCGATCAGCATGAGCGAAGAACGCACGTGGTCCGCCACGACACGCATACGTACGTCATCGTCGTAGGCTGCCCCGGCCTCGGGACCGGCTGCACCCAAACCGTAGCGCTTGCCACTCATCTGCATGGCGGCCTCAATGACGGGGAAAACCTCGTCGATCTCGTACATGTTGGGCTTGTCCTGCATGACGAAGGCCAGACGTTCCAGGCCGGCACCCGTATCAATCGCCTTTTTGTCCAGCTCACCCAGGAGCGGGTAGTCCTTGCCGGTTCCCTCACCGCGCATGAACTGGTCGAACACAAGGTTCCAGACCTCGAGGTAACGGTCGCCGCCCGGATCCACGGTGCCGCCCACAGCCTCGGGGCCGTACGCGGGACCACGGTCGTAGTGCCACTCGGCACAGGGGCCGGCGGGGCCGGGCTGGCCCGTATCCCAGAAGTTCTCCACGCGCGGCAGGCGCACAATGTGCTTGGGATCCATGCCGACCTGCTTCGTCAGGACGTTGAGAGCTTCCTCGTCCTGATCCCAAATCGTCACCCAGAAACGGTCTCCGTCGAGGCCATACTTGCCCTCGTCACGCGAACCCGTCAGCAGATCCCATGCGAAGTTAATAGCACCTTCTTTGAAGTAGTCACCGAAGGAGAAGTTACCGTTCATCTGGAAGAACGTACCGTGGCGAGTCGTCTTACCCACGTTGTCAATATCGTTGGTACGAATGCACTTCTGCACCGACGTAGCCCTGGGCCACGGCGCAGGCTCAACGCCCATGATGTAGGGAATGAAGGGGACCATGCCCGCGATCGTAAAAAGAATCGACGGCTCCGGGGACACCAGGGAGACGGAAGGACAGACCTCATGACCCTGCTTCTCGAAGTAGTCGAGCCAACGGGTGCGGATTTCAGACGTACGCATAGTGCCCCATGTTAGTCCGTCCCCACCTCTGTGGGCACATCGGCACGCATAAGCAGACTGTGGGATAAAGAAAATCGCGCCCCCGAGCTACGAGCTCGGGGGCGCGACTATGACAAACGTCAGCGCGAGTAGTGCTCGACGACCATCTGCACGTCGACGGTCACGGGGACCTCAGCGCGCTTCGGGCGACGAACCAGGGTCGCCTTCAGACGGGACAGCTCGACGTCCAGGTACTCGGGGACAGCGGGCAGCACGTCACGGTGAATACCCTCAGCGGCAATCTCGAAGGGGACCGTGGTCTGCGACTTGGGCTTGACCTGGATGGTCTGACCGGGCTTCACGCGGAAGGAGGGGCGGTCGACGATCTTGCCGTCAACGAGGATGTGGCGGTGAACGACCACCTGACGGGCCTGCTGGATGGTGCGGGCGAAGCCAGCGCGCAGGACGAGGGCGTCCAGACGCATCTCGAGCAGCTCAACCAGGTTCTCACCAGTCAGGCCAGCGGTGCGGCGAGCCTCTTCGAAGGCGCGGCGCAGCTGCGACTCACGGATGCCGTACTGGGCGCGCAGACGCTGCTTTTCCTTCAGACGAACGGCGTAGTCGGAATCCTGGCGGCGACGGGTACGGCCGTGCTCACCGGGACCGTAGGGGCGCTTCTCGAAGTAGCGAACGGCCTTGGGGGTCAGGGCCAGGCCGAGGGCGCGGGACTCACGCACCTGCTTGCGGGAACGATTCGTTGCCATGAAATCTTCTTCCTGTTTCTCATGTCATGTCAGGGTGGATCCCCAACATGGGGCCAACTCCAGAACCGGAAGCGGTTCGTCGGCTAAGGCCCCAGGTGCCCGCTCGTGCGGACAACTGTTCTATCCTAGCGTCTTTTCAACAGACTACGAATGGCAGCAAGCCTCTTCGTGAGGATCGCCTCATGTCCATTCTCTGTTGGCTCGTAGTAGCGGGTACCTTCAAGGTCGTCAGGAAGATATTGCTGAGCAGCTACATGATGCGGATGGTCGTGAGCGTAGAGGTAACCCTTACCGTGCCCCAGCGTCTTTGCCCCCGCGTAGTGAGCGTCACGCAAATGCTCGGGCACCGCTCCCCCGCGCCCCTTCCGAACATCTGCCAACGCCCGATCAATGGCCAGGTACGTGGCGTTCGATTTGGGTGCCGTCGCCACCGCAACAACAGCCTGCGCGAGAAGCAGGCGGGCCTCGGGCATTCCAATAAGAGCAACGCCCTGTGCGACGGCCACACACGTGGACAACACCTCGGGCGCAGCCATCCCAATCTCTTCAGAAGCGGCGATCACAATACGTCGCGCGATGAAACGCGGATCCTCCCCCGCCTCAATCATTCGCGCTAAGTAGTGCAGCGCCGCATCGACGTCCGATCCGCGCATCGACTTGATAAAAGCACTCGTGACATCGTAGTGCTGGTCACGCCCCCAGCGTACGAGCGCCTGGTTAGCAGCAGCCTCGACACTGGCAACCGTGATCTCACCGGACCCATCATCGCTGGCCACCCCAGCCGCCGCCTCCAGCAGCGTCAGAGACTTACGGGCGTCCGAGCCAGCCAAGCGAACCAACCCAGCCACGGCCTCGTCTGTCATCGCGAAGCGGCCCGCAAGCCCACGTTCATCGGACAGCGCCCGGCGAACGAGACCTTCAAGCGCCTCAGGCTCAAGCGGACGCAGCGTCAAAAGGAGCGAGCGAGACAGCAGCGGAGCAATCACAGAGAAGGACGGGTTTTCCGTTGTCGCCGCGACCAGCACTACCCATCGGTTCTCCACCGCTGGAAGAAGCGAATCCTGCTGCGACTTGGAGAAGCGGTGCACCTCATCCACAAAGAGGATTGTTTCCTCGCCACTGCTCGCCAATGTCCGGCGCGCACTGTCCACGACCCGACGCACGTCGCCCACGCCCGATGAGACGGCGGATAACTCAACAAAGCGTCGACCCGACGCCCTGGCGATCAAATACGCGAGCGTCGTCTTACCCGTTCCCGGTGGACCCCACAGAACCACGGACGATACCGACACACCATCTCGAGAGCCGGGCGACAGGAGGCGACGCAGCGGAGCTCCCTCACCGAGCAGGTGCGATTGGCCGACAACCTCCTCCAGTCGAGAAGGTCTCATACGAACGGCGAGGGGCGCGTCCGCGGAAAACGCGGGCACGCCCAACTCGTCGAATGCTTCGGAATCAAACAGATCCATGAAACCTAGCCTACGTCAGGGTGACTCCCTGCGAGGAAGATCCGATCTTCGGACCGGACAGGACCTGGAGGACGACGAGGCCCCCAAGGATCAGCATGCACGCACCGGCACCGAGCAGGTAACCGTTCAAGCCCTCGGACTCATCGGCGGCATTCGAGGAGGACAGGACCTCCGCATGCAACTTCACAGAACCGGATGCATCCACCGACGCTCCCGCGCCGGCAGCCCCAACGGTCGACGCGACCTTAAAGTCGGCCCAGCCGACCAGCTGGTGCGAGCGGTTCGCCACGACGACCTTGTATTCGCCCATGGGCAGGCCGGCCAGGTCCATCGTCACCTTGTTACCGTCTTCAACCTGAAGCCAGCGTGCCTCACCCGTCTGCATGATGTTGGCGCTCACCCACTCGCCAGCGCCAGCCTTGTCGGAGGGAACATTGATCGTCAGCTGTCCACCAGTGAAAGCCGCGCTCACGCCACCCTTATTTGCATCAGTCAGCTCAGACACATCCGATACGGGGGACACCGGGGTATCGGACGGCTGCGTCGCGTTCGCCGCAGGAGAGGCCGAAGCGGAAGGCGTTGCCGAAGGCGACGCGGAAGAAGTTGCGGTCGGCTGGACAACCGGCAACTGCGGATCATCAGGCTGAGGCGCGGGCGCGGGACTCACGGGCGACTCCGGCGCGGGACTCACGGGCGACTCCGGCGCGGGACTCACGGGCGACTCCGGCGCGGGACTCACGGACGGCTCCGGCGCGGGAGGCGTTGGCTCGGCCGTCGCCGACGGGCTGGACGGCTCGAAGACCTTCACCGAGTAGTTGAATGTCTTCGCCAGGGTCTTGTCGTCCTGGTAGATCACGACGGTGACCCAGTGGGAACTACCGGGTTCCCAGGTCACATGTTCACCGTTGTTGGCGCCATTAGGAACCGGAACGACCATTCTGTAGTTGTCGAGCGCATTTACCTTCCACAGGCCATCAGCGGTCACCGTGACTGTTTCACCGGAGCGCTCGAAGGTAAGAGGCGCGGTCGGCGTTACGCCACCGTTATCCAAGATGACGCCCCAGTAGCCTGTCTTACCGTATTCCGCTTCAAACTCGGAGGCATTCTCGAGGTTGATAACGAACGTGGTGTTCGGGATAGGGAGGGGACCATCGTTGTTATCGGCACGCGCAGCGAAACCGGGAATGGCGAGCGCACCTGCGGCGAAGAGGCATAGGGCCATGAGCACGCTCATTACCCGACTGCGGCCAGCGAGCACCCGCGCTGCGAGGGCGGAAGTAACCCGTCCGTGCTGCATAACGGTTCTCCTTTGGGACTTAAATACTCAGAAGATATTGCCTGATAACCAGAGTAACAGCTACATCGGCTTCATGTGAAGCACGAACACGCACCATGCGGTCAGTGGTGATCACATTGGCATCGTGCGCTGCTCGCTCGATCTAGTGGAATGATCCATGCGACTTGCGCACAATGCTGACCGTCGCGATGGCACCGAGCAACGCAAGCGCCCCACCACCTGCAAGGATCCATCCGTTGAGGCGGCCCTCTTGCTCGCGGGCAGCTTGCTCCGTAGCCTGTTGCTCCGAGCGAGACCTAGGTCCAATCTCAGAAGCAGACACGCTCTGTTGTTCAGTAGACGAGGACGGATCGGGGGTGGGAGATCCCAGCTGGGACGAGCCGCCATTCACATATCCCCGCGACAAAGCACTCCCGGGACGTGACGACCCAGCACTTGCTGAGGCAGGGGGCGCAGAGGCATCCGTCGATGACGAAGTCGAGACCTGAGCGTCGGAAGCCTGGTCACCTCTTACCTCAGAGGTAAGTACTTTTGGTTCGTCAGCAGGAATGGCGGGCCGTGCCACCGTCGAGGCAGATTCACCGGGATCACTGTCTGCGGGAGCAGAGGGAGTCTCCTCCCCCGGCATATCTGGCACCACGACGGCGTAGCCAGGATCGGAGGGGTCAGGACTATCAGCGTTCATGGAGCATGTCCGAACATCAACGGCAGTGTCAACGACACGCACCTTAGCTTCGACATACGTTCCGGTGACAGCATCGCCAATGTAAACCGCATGGGCTGACCCAACTTCCCAGGACGACGGGAGGGGAATATCCGTTGAGAAGGTTCCATCGGACGCCACGTCGGCGACGGCCCAGGCAGTACGATCACGACGAACAGCATCGGGAACCCAGCTGGGCAATTCCATTCCATCGGGGCGCTTCGTCTCACCATCATCGAGGGTGATGATAACGAATCCGCGTATCTGCTCAGTACCTGGATCCCAGCCAGAACCCTCAACATGAACCGATTCGCCCGCATGCACAATCGAGGAAAGAGAAGCCATCGACTCCGGACCCTGCGCAACGAGACAGGCGGCTGAAGCATCCGGGAGGGCATCGTCACCAAAAGCAGGAGGTGCAGTGACAAACACGCCACCAACAATGGACGCCGACGCGGCCAACGCAAGCAGGGACAGACGCAGCCCCTCGCTTCGCGTGAACGACCGTGGCGCCATGCGTGCCACCTTCCTTCCCTCATGGATAATTTTAGTAAGTTCGCTCAATTATGAACAGACCAACATGTCAGTGTCCGAGTAACTACGAGCCATACGCTCCATCCTATTAGTTCGTCCCCAACACGCAATTGCGAACAACAAGCAAATTCACGGACCGGTGCACCAAAACCAGGTTTTACAAGGAAAATTATATTTAATTGAAAAAAATTGTGAGCTAAATTATCGAATAACTGTCATCTAAAGTGACCTTCTGGTCAACATTTGAGACTATGAATCTCGTTTCTACCCCCCGCTAACGACGTGGAATGACCAGCGGTGCCCCCGACTCAGGATCCTCGATGACAACGCATTCAACCTCGAATACGTCGGAGATCAGAGAGGGCGTCACAATGTCTCGCGGCACTCCCTGAGCAACGATCCGCCCATCTTTCATACACACGAGATGCGTCGCGTAGCGGAAAGCAAGGTGAAGATCGTGCAATACCGCGACAACTGTCCGACCCCCCTCACGTAGGCGGTCCGCTAAACGCAGAACCTCCAGTTGATGATTCAGATCCAAATAGGTCGTCGGCTCATCCAAGAGCAGGATATCCGTCGACTGCGCCAGAGCCATCGCGATCCAGACCCTCTGACGCTGCCCACCAGAGAGTTCGCCGACACGTCTGGAGCAAAATGCGCTTACTCCGGCGTCACGCATTGCACGCGCCACGGCCTCGTCATCCTCCGTGTTCCACTGATGTGCGAGGGATTGATGCGGATAGCGGCCGCGCGCAACCAGGTCCTCCACCAACATGTCGCCCGGTGCAACAGAGGATTGCGCGAGGAGACCAAGGCGGCGCGCAAGGGCCTTCTGGTTCAGCTCATTCAGGACCTGCCCATCTAGCTCAACGACGCCGCAGCGCACGCTGAGCACGCGGGCGAGTGCCCGCAATAGCGTCGACTTGCCACATGCATTCGGGCCGACGATGACCGTCAGTTCGCCCTGCAGAACATCCAGTGAAAGCCCCTCCAGAATCGGAGAGTCCTTCCCGTAGCCAACGGTGATCGAATGGGCACGAAGCCCACCTTCACTGTGCCGATCAATCATGACGTTACCTCACCTCACGAACGAGTAACACGAGCAGATAGATGCCACCCACGACGCCAGTCACGACGCCCACCGGCATTTCATGGGGTGCCAGGAGCCGTTGCGCAACCACATCGGAGGCGAGCACAAGAAGCGCTCCCACGACGGCAGACGATGCAAGCCCCACTCCCCCGTGACCACACACGCGACGAGCAACGTGGGGTGCCGCCAAAGCCACAAAGGCCACCGGGCCTGCAACAGCGGTTGCCATGGAAACCAACACCATCGCCGCAGCGATCACCGCGATCCGCACCTCGCGTACCCGCACCCCCAAGGCCATCGCCACATCATCCCCCATCGCAAGCACAGCGAGTGGACGTGCGAGCCACGCAAGAACCAGTACGGTCACCGCAAGAACGAGAATGAACGGAACAATGCGCACCATCGTCACACCGGAGAACGATCCTGCACTCCATAACTGCGCGCGCTGCGCCGCTTCCAGGGGAGCCTTGACGATCAGCAGTGAATTAATAGCGCGGAGAGCGGCGGAGAAACCGATGCCGACCAAGACGACCCGAATACCTGTCACGCGGACGCCACCCGCGCAGGCAAGAATGAGCGCCCCCGACACGAGACCGCCCACGAGCGCTCCGACGCCCGTCGTCGCAGGACTGGACCCACACACAATGATCGCAAGAAGAGCGCCCGTCGCCGAGCCAGTCGACAAGCCGACGATGTCGGGACTACCCAGCGGGTTACCAGAGACCGTCTGGAAGATGGCACCCGACAGGCCGAGCGCACATCCGACTCCCAGCGCTGCACACATACGCGGAAGACGAACAGACTGCACGAAGTACACGCCCAAGAAATCGTCTCGAGGCCCGCTATCGCCCATCAGTCGACGGAAAGACTCTGCAGCACTGAGACCATAATCCCCCAGCGTCAGCGAGTAAACGGACAGGCACACGGCAAGGAGTAGTCCAGCAACGATGACCGTGGCACTACGCCGATGAATGCGTAGCGAGACCCACGGAAATGCTAGTACCACGTAACGCCCGCTGTTCACGACATCCCCCGTCCACGCGCAGTTGCGATAAAGAAAGGTGCCCCAATGAGCGCGACGATGACACCGACAGGCACCTCCTGAGGAGCCAGCACGAGGCGCGAGGCAACATCTGCGACGCACACCCACGCAGCCCCCACGATGACGGACCAGAGAGCGATCAAGCCATGACGCGCGCCAACCGCGCGTCGGACGAGGAGCGGCACGGCGAGACCAACAAACGTGAGGGGACCCCCGAGTGCGGTCGCTCCTCCCGCGAGGGCTGTGACTGCCAGGGTTGCGAGTCCTCGAACAAGCCGCACCCGAACGCCGAGACCGACGGCGACCTCGTCTCCGAGCGTCAGAATGCCAAGAGCGGACGTCAGAAGCGCACCGAGTAACACCCCGCCGCCGATGACAACGCTCGCCAAGACGAGCGAATCAACTCCGATCCCCTCGAAGGAGCCGGACGCCCAATAGCGGAACTCATTGAAAGCAAACTGGTTGGCCGTCAGTATGGCCGACGTCAGCGATGCCAGTGCGGCTGACACGGCGATACCCGCCAGTGCCAGGCGTGCACGCGAGGCGCGTGCGCCCCGGCCAGACAGTGCAAAGACGAGGGCGGAGGCTACTCCGGCTCCTATCAACGCAGCGCTGAGCGTAACGGCGCGCGTCGACACACCCATGACTGCGGTCGCCGACACGACCGCGAAGGCAGCCCCTGCGTTGACGCCGAGAATGCCAGGATCAGCGAGCGGATTGCGCGTCATCGCTTGCATGATTGATCCGGCCAACCCGAGCGCGCCCCCGATGATGAGCGCCGCGATGGTCCGGGGTACACGAAGGGATAGCACCACCCGCGCGTCCTGGGAGGTTCCGCCGTGGACAAGGGACTCCCAGACAATATTCGGGGCGATCTGCCGGGATCCCAGGGCGAGCGAGGCCATCACGACGACACCAAGCACCAGCGCCGCCACTGCACAGGCAATAGCGACGCTGGTGAGTCGGTGGGCGCTCATTCGCACAGTGCGCACCTGACCGCGTGTCCTACGCTCAGGATGCCGGGACAAACTGAGCTTCGATGGACGAGACGATACCGTCCATCAGCAGGTATCCGCCGGTCGAGGTCCACAGGGATCCGTCGACGGGAATGACGTGGTTTGCCTGGACGGCTCCGAGCGAGTCGAAACCAACAGTATTCTTCGCCTCCTCGAGTGCGGCGGCAGACGCCTCAACACCGGTGGCTCCGCCTGCCGACGGGTTGTTCACCGAGGACTTGCCGAGCGTGCCGAAGAAGATCCAGTCCGCATCGATTTGGTCGATGTTTTCGAGGGAGACGGGCTCGGAGTGTCCTTCTCCATCACGGTCCTGATTGGCGGGGCGCTTCATGCCCAGAGCGGTCAGGGCTTGTCCGGCGGGCAGTTCCTTGAGAATCAGGCCTGCACTATCGCCCTGCCAGCGCACAACCGAGTATGTCTGGTCGAGGTAGCCAGCATCCTTCAGGCGGGCGCTCACATCTGCGACATGCTGGTCGAACTCCGCGAGTTTGACGTCAGCCTGTTCGGGCACGCCGAGCGCATCCGCGGTGAGGGCGAAAGTCTCGCGCCAGTCGCCGCCCGACTGCGTGGTGAAGAAGACGGGGGCAATTTGGCCGAGGGCCGTCAGAGTCTCGGTGTCGTTGTTCTTCACGGACGTGCCGTCAACGAGGATCAGGTCCGGGTGGGCGGCACCAATGGCCTCCAGGTTGGGGGTGCCGATGGAACCCAGAATCGGGATGTCTCCGGCGCGATCAAGGAGGTAGTTGGGGACCGTCTGCTGGCCGCGGCCCGATACGACACCAATGGGCATCACTCCCAGGGCGAGCGCATTGTCGGTGGTCGGTTCGGAAAGCGTCACGACGCGGGTCGGATGCGAGGGCAGAGTGACCTCCTGGCCGGAGGCATCGGTAACGACGCGGGTCTCGCTGGTCCCGTTCGCTCCAGAGGACGAGGCCGGGGCGGGCTGCGTGGAGGAGCAGGCTCCCAGGGTCAGGGATGCAAGAGCGAGAGCCGCGAAAGCGCGAACTCGTGTCGAGATATGCACGTGTTCCTCAATTCGATTAGATCACGATAGATGCATAGGCAAGCCTAACCTAGCGGTGCAAAGGGCGCTCTCTTCGCATGCAATGGTGGATAGGCTCACGCACACCATCTGTCAAGCATTCGCACGAGCCCTTCGCGCCACCATGCAACGTCATGGCCACCGGGATAGGACTCGAAACTGACAAACGATCCCACCCCCTCTAACAGAGCAGTACAATGCCGAGTTACAGGTAGCATCGCCCGCTCGCGCTCACCCACCTGACACAACACTGTCAAGCCTTGACCAAGACACCTCTGTCCCCTCATTAGTTCTTTTATCAGCGTCCCCTCGCCCCGGCCTCGTTCCTCTCCACCCCACCATAGAGAGGGGGACTGTGCGAGGAAACACTCAACGGGCAACGAACCCAGACAGGCAGCCTCGAGCACTGCAAGCCCACCGAAGGACTGACCGGCCAGAGCAACAGGACCAGCCCCAACCTCGGCACAAATGTCTCTCACGAGCTCCTCAACACGGCCCGCCTCGGTTAACTCCTCCTGGCGAGCGCGCAGATCACCAGCATCGATCGTCACGACGCGAAGACCAGGGTAGCGCCAGGTCAGCCAGCCAACGCCATTGGCTCGCCACATCTCCCCGTCGAAGAGAATGAGGGTTCTGCGTGCGGGGCACTCGCCGTCGTGGACCACGATGGAACGGGGTCGCTCACGCTCACGACGTGTACTGATGCGAACACCGATGTCTTCCTCACGGGCAGCACGCATCTGCAGAGAGCGGAGGCTCTCCGATGGCCACACGACGCTCGCATCGGGTCCCACAAACAGTGAGGCAACGTTTCCTCGCCCGTTGATGAGACTGCGGACGTTAGAGCAATCAGGGCGAGCAGCCTGACTTAATCGCAGCCAATCACCCCGATCCATGCTCGTGCGCGGATCGATGCCACCAGCGTCCACAATCGCGAACTGATAGCTGAGGATCGCATCCGCAGGCAACGCACACGCGAGCACGTGCACGCGAGATCCGGGCACGCTTTCCAGACGAAAAGCGTCAAGGTGATCACGGTTGCGATCCGTCACGGTATTGACGATAACGAAGCACTGAGCATTCTCAGGAGCATCGCACCGAAACGTCACGCGAACGGCGTTAACCCCATCGAGGACGAGCCGACGACCGACGCGCGGGCCATCGGCGCACCCATGGTCTTCCCAGTCCTCAGGATCGATCTCGAGCCGACAAAACCCCGTCTCAGAAAAGAACTCCTCCTCGAAGGCCATCGGTCAGTCGAAAAGCGAAATATCGCCCGCGCCGACGCGCGCGACGACAGCGTCGCCTCCCGCAAAGTCGATGACCGTCGTCGGCTCAGCGACGCCGACAGGACCCACGACCACCAGATCAACCTGATGCCCGATGCGCTCGTCCACGTCAAAGCCGTCCGTCAGAGGCTCCTTCTCACCCGGCATGATGAGCGTCGAACAAGCTAGCGGCTCACCAAGGGCCTCGACAATCGCCTGGGTGATGACATGGTCCGGGATGCGCACGCCGACCGTGTGCTTCTTCTTGTTCAGCATGATGCGCGGAACTTCCTTGGTGCCACGCAGGATGAACGTGTAAGGTCCGGGGGTCAGCGCCTTCATCGTGCGGAACTCATGATTATCGACGATGACTAGCTCACCGAGCTGCGCGAACGAGTGGCACAGCAGCGAGAAGTTGTGCTTGTCATCGAGCTTACGAACCGCGCGAATGGTGTCCATGCCCGACTTGTTGCCAATCTTGGTCGCGATCGCGTAGCCGGAGTCCGTGGGCAGCGCAATCGTGCCGCCGCGTTCCAGCAGGTCAACAACCGTGTTAACCAGACGTGCTTGAGGATTTTCCGGATGCAACTCAACGTACGACATGTCTCTATTGTGCACGAAACCCCCACCGGCCGGGGCCAGATGGGGGTTTCGTGGACAGAACGCGCGAGAGCTAGATCACTTCTTCCCCTCGTCGGCGACCTCTTCACCGCGCTTCTTCGGCTTCGCGTCAACGCCGGCTTCCTTACGCTGCGCAGGCGTAATCGGAGCCGGTGCCTCGGTCAGCGGGTCGAAACCGCCGCCGGACTTCGGGAAGGCGATGACATCGCGAATCGACTCGGACTTCGTCAGCAGCGAGACAATGCGGTCCCAACCGAACGCGACGCCGCCGTGCGGCGGAGCACCGAACTTGAAGGCATCGAGCAGGAAGCCGAATTGCGTCTGGGCTTCCTCCTCGCCGATACCCATCACGTTGAACACGCGGTTCTGGATGTCGCGGCGGTGAATACGAATCGAACCTCCACCGATCTCGTTGCCGTTGCAGACGATGTCGTAGGCGTAGGCCAACGCATTGCCCGGGTCCTTGTCAAAGGAGTCGATCCACTCGGGCTTGGGCGAGGTGAAAGCATGGTGGACGGCCGTCCAGGCGCTGTGGCCCAGCGCGACGTCGCCCTCGGCCTCAGCATCGCCGGTGGGCTTGAAGAGCGGCGCGTCCACAACCCAGGTGAAGGCCCAGGCATCGGGGTCGATGAGGTCGCAGCGCTTGCCGATCTCCAGGCGGGCAGCTCCGAGCAGCTCGCGCGAGGGGGTCGGCTTGCCGGCAGCGAAGAAGATGCAGTCGCCGGGCTTGGCACCGGTGGCGGCAGCCAGGCCCTCACGCTCAGCCTCGGTGATGTTCTTGGCGACGGGGCCGCCCAGCGTACCGTCCTCGGCGATGGTGACGTAAGCCAGACCCTTCGCGCCGCGTGCCTTGGCCCATTCCTGCCACTTGTCGAAAGTGCGGCGAGGCTGCGAGCCACCGCCGGGCATGACGACAGCACCCACGTAGGGAGCCTGGAACACGCGGAAGGTCGTGTCCTTGAAGTACTCGGTCAGCTCGGTCAGCTCGAGGCCGAAGCGCAGGTCGGGCTTATCCGAGCCGTAGCGTTCCATCGCGTCCTTGTAGGTCATGCGCGGGATCGGCGTGGACAGGTCGTAGCCGATCAGCGCCCACACGTTCTTCAGGACGTCCTCGGCGACCTCGATGACGTCGTCCTGGTCCACGAAGCTCATCTCGATATCGAGCTGGGTGAACTCGGGCTGGCGGTCGGCGCGGAAGTCCTCGTCGCGGTAGCAGCGCGCGATCTGGAAGTAACGTTCCATGCCCGCCACCATGAGCAGCTGCTTGAACAGCTGGGGCGACTGAGGCAGGGCGTACCAGGAACCCGGGGAGAGGCGGGCGGGGACGATGAAGTCGCGGGCACCCTCGGGGGTCGAACGGGTCAGGGTCGGCGTCTCGATCTCGACGAAGTCGCGGGCGTACAGGGCCTCGCGGGCGGCACGCGAAACCTTCGAGCGCAGACGGATCGCGTACTGCTCGGGTTCGCGGCGCAGGTCGAGGTAGCGGTACTTCAGGCGGGTTTCCTCGCCCACGTTGCCGGAATCTTCAGCATTGGAGGACACCTGGAACGGCAGGGGCGCGCTGGTGTTCAGGATTTCGATGTCGTCGCCCATCACCTCAATGGCACCGGTGGCCAGGTGGGGGTTCTCGTTGCCCTCGGGGCGAGCGCAGACCTCGCCGGTGACCTTCAGGACAAACTCGGAGCGCAGCTCGTGGGCGACACGCTCGTCACGGACGACAACCTGGGCGATACCCGACGCGTCGCGCAGGTCGATGAACGCCACGCCACCGTGATCGCGGCGACGATCCACCCAACCGGTGAGCGTCACGGTCTGACCGACCAGGTCGGTGCCGAGGGTTCCAATGTTGTGAGTGCGAAGCACTGTGATTCCTTTCGTTGTTACCATCCGCGAGACAGGCGGCGGCAGTATTATTGTACGCGCGCTCGGTCTGGGAGCACGCTCGCCGCAAATAGAATGGGTACTATGGCCGTCGTCTCTACTTCTTCTGTCCCCTCCTCCCCCGCCTGGACACCCACCGAGATCGGTCTGGCAATAGGTTCTGTCCTCTTGATCACGCTTGTTGCGTTTGAGGAGCTGGCAGCCACGACGATCATGCCGACGGTCGTCGCTTCCTTCGACGCCGCACCCTGGTATCCGATTGCCTCGGGTGCCGCGTTGGCGGCGCAGCTGAGCGCCACGGTAGTCGCGGGCGCATTGGCGGACTGGAAGGGACCTCGCGCCGTTCTCTTCACCGGTATGGCGCTCTTCGCCGTGGGCCTGATCATCTCCGCTGTGGGGCCGAACATCATTACCTTCGTCGCTGGCCGCGCGCTGCAGGGGCTGGGCGGCGGACTTCTCGTCGTTCCCCTGTATGTCCTGATCGGTGCGGTTGCCGCCCCGGCCCACCGCCCGTCATTTTTCGCGGCCTTTTCGCTGTCGTGGGTACTCCCTTCATTGGTGGGTCCCGCAATCGCCGGCTACGTAACTCAAGTGTGGGGATGGCGCTACGTCTTCGGCGTCGTCCCGATTGTCGTCGTCGTTGCGGCCATCCCCGTCGGCTACGTGCTGCGCACGCTGCCCGCCGCTGAGGCACGCAAGGCCGCGCGCTTGGCAGCACTGTCGTGTAACGCGGTCTTAGCGGGCACGGGTGTCATGCTTCTGCAGCTTGCAGGCGCGCTTACCTCCGCTCTTTCTCAGTTCGGTGTGTTCTTGCTCGGTGCAGGCCTCACGGTGTGGGCGCTGCCCCACCTGCTGCCGCGCGGCACGTTTGCATCCCTTCCAGGCATGCCGTCGGCGATCCTTGCACGCCTATGCGCCCTGGCCTCGCAGGTCGGACTCGCCGTTATGATTCCCCTCGTCCTGCAGCGAGTGCACGGGTGGTCCGAGGCTTCGTCCGCCTGGTGGGTCACACTCGGGTCGATCACGTGGTCGCTGGGCGCTGTCGCACAGGCACGCGTACACGATCCGCGCAAGCGTAAGGTTCTGCCCGTCGTCGGCGGCTCGCTCATCGCTATCGGCGCAGTGCCGGTGGGCGTGCTCCTCATCCCTGCAATTCCGGTCTGGGTCGCCCTGATCGGCTGGCTGTTGGTCGGTCTCGGCGTCGGCCTGGTCCACGCTCCCCTGTCGGTCCTGGCCCTCGAGGTGACCCCCGAGGCCAAGCACGGGCGCGTGGCCTCGTGGCTGCAGGTCGCTGACTCGGCGGGTCCGGCCCTCGAGCTCGCCCTCGTGTCCGTGGCTATGAGCGCGTGGGCCGCCACCGCCACGGTGGGCGGGGCGGCCTACGCTCCCTATTGGGTCATTGCAGTGGTCCTCGCGGGCCTCGCCGTGTTCGCCGTGAGGCGACTCCGACCGGCCGAGTGAGGGCTACTCTCAGTCGTCGTAGCGGCGCTTACCGAAGTGGCGGCGTCCGCCCTCGCGGTCTCCGTCCCGCTCCCAGCCATCGCGGCCACTCTCGCGGTCGCGGCGCGCACGCTTGATGTCCTTCTCCCAGCGCTCGGTACGAACACTGCGGCGCGGACGTGAACCGTCGCCCTTCTCGAAACGGTGCGGGCGCTTCTCCTCGCGCTCGCCGGAACGGCCCTCACGGTCACCGTAGCGTCCGTCGCGTTCCCCGCCGAAGCCACCACGACCTCGGGAATCGCGGTCGAAGTCGCGGCGCTCGCGACGCTCAAAGCCATCGCGCTCGCCACGAGCGCCCGGCCCCTCGTCCACGCGGATGCGCAGCTGACGGCCGGAGACGTAGCCCTTGGAGATGCGGGAGAGCTGCTCGCCGGACAAATCGGCGGTGATGTCGACCAGAGAGAAGGTCGGGTAGATCTCGATGTTGCCGATGTCGCGGCCGTCGATGCCGCCCTCACCAGCAATCGCACCGACGATGGAGCCGGGCTTGACACGGTCCTTTTTGCCCACCTCGATACGGTAGCGCGTACCCGAGCCGGGGGCAGGACGACCGCCACCACGACGACGAGCGCCGTTCGCGCCGCCCTTGAGCGGGCGGTCCTTGTCGCGGCCCGCCTCGAAGGAGGCACCCACGAACTCACCGGACTCGTCCAGGCGTTCCTCGCGGCGGATCTTGCCGTTTCCGCGACGATCCTTCTCACGGCGCGGGGCCGGTCCCTCGTCGCCGACAGCCGTGGCCATGAGGGCCGCGGCAATGTCTTCAACGGAGGACTCCTCACCCATGTCCGCCAGCAGGCCCTTATACATGTCAAGGCGACCGCGCTCAATGCGGGCGGCCAAACCCTCGAGCAGGCGGCGGGCACGGAACTCGGAGACAGCTGCGGGCGACGGAATCTCAACCTCTTCCATCTCGGTTCCCGTCAGCTTTTCGATGCGGCGCAGCCGACCATGCTCACGCGGGGTAAAGAAGGTCAGCGCGCGGCCCTCGCGACCCGCGCGACCGGTGCGGCCGATGCGGTGCACGTAGGCCTCGGGTTCACGCGGAACATCAAAGTTAACAACCAGGGAGATGCGCTCGACGTCGAGGCCGCGCGCAGCCACGTCGGTGGCGACCAGCACGTCGAGGGAGCCGTTCTTCAGGCGCTCAACCATGCGCTCACGCTCGGTCTGGGCGACGTCGCCGGAGATGCCGGCGGCGCGGAATCCGCGGCCTGACAGCTCGAGGGAGACCTCTTCGACGTCGGCGCGTGTGCGCACGAAGACGATGGCGGCGTCGGCTTCTTCCTGCCCCTTAGCGATGTGTTGGGCGCGTGTTGCGAGCACGCGGGACAGAGCGCCGATCTTGTGCTTGTAGGGCACGACGGCGTAGGTCTGGTGGATCGTATCGACCGTGGAAGACTCGGTGGAGACCGCGACCTTGACAGGGTCCTTCAGGTGCTCACGCGCCACCTTTTCGATGGCGGCGGGCATCGTGGCGCTGAACAGCGCGGTCAGGCGATCATCGGGGGCGCTCGACGCAATCGTCTCGACGTCCTCAGCAAAGCCCATGCGCAGCATCTCGTCGGCTTCGTCGAGCACGAGCATCCGCACGTTCGACAGGTCCAGCGCGCCCTTCTCGATGAGGTCGATGACGCGGCCCGGGGTGCCGACGACGACCTGGGCACCACGCTTGAGCGCGCCGATCTGCGGGCCGTACGGTGAGCCGCCGTACACGGGGACAACATCGAGGCGGGCCGTGCGCGCTGCAAAGTCTTCAATCGCCTGGGCGCTCTGCATGGCAAGCTCGCGGGTGGGTGCCAGGACGAGGGCCTGCACGTCGCGCTCATCCGCGTCGACGATGGCGAGCAGCGGCAGGCCGAAGGCTGCGGTCTTGCCGGTGCCCGTCTGGGCGATGCCGACGACGTCGCGCAGCTCCAGCAGCGGCGGGATGGCGGCTGCCTGGATCGGGGTGGGGACGCGGAAGCCCATGTCGGTCACGGCCGCGAGGATCTCCTCGGGCAGGCCGAGGCTCGCGAAAGTCACGGTGTCGTCGTCCGCGTCGTCAGTGTCCTCGGCGTCGTCAAGGTCGGTGTCTTCGTCCGCACTGTCGTCGACGAGACCGGGGTCCTCGTCCGCACTGTCGTCGACGAGGCCGGGGTCCTCGTCCGCATCAATGATGTCGTCGCGCTCGTCTCGTTCGTCGCGGTCCATGTAGTCCTCAGAGGGCATAGTGATTCCTTGTCTGTTGCGTGTGGGGTAGCAAAACCATCGGGGCGGGCCATCTCGGCTCCTCAGCGCGGCCTCACCCATAACAACAAAACCCGCATCCCGCGGGGCACCATAACAAGGGGCTGCGCCTCATCGCTCCCACCAGCATAGCGTGCACTTCCTCAGAAAAGGTGCCCGTGGTCGGCGAATTCACTGTTCGACGCCGCTGGTGAGCGCCGCTTCACACCCTCTTGTCGAGGTGGAGGCGTGCCACGAACGAGGCAATGGTGACCTGGCGATTATCTTCCGCCCGCAGCGGGGCGACGACGAGACGGTCAACCTCGTCGCGGCACATGGCACGCACGTCGTCCATGACCGCCCGTTTGCGGCGGGACGCCACCCAGGAACACAGCGCTCGATTCAGGCTCGCGCACAGAAGGGTCACCGCGAGGCCGCAAACGAGAATCACCGTGGGCATAGGGATCGGGCCGATGGCGGGGACGTCGGTATCGATGAGCACGGCACGTCCCAGGTGCACGAGGCCGATCCACGCAGCGCCCGCGAGACAGACCATCCACGCAATAAGCTGGAAGACGCCGAGGATGCGGGAGAGACTCGGCGCGCTCGCGCTCACGCGCAGGTTGTTCGCCACCTCGCGGTGCGCCGCTGCGGGCACCGCGGCTGCGCCAGACAGGGCGCGCTCGACGAGTAGTCGGCGCCAGCGCTCGGGGCGCCCCTGCGAGCGTGCGGCCACCTCGCGACGCACGGCGTTCGCGAAGGCCGCCCCGTCAGAGGCGGATCGCGTCGGCAGCGTTGGAGTCGTCGCACTCTCCTGGCGTTCCTCCTCCCCCAGGTGCAGACGCCGCAGGGGATCAACCCCCAGGCGCGCGAGCCAACGCAGCGGCAGCCAGCCACCCGTACGCGTGCCGGCACGCAGGGTCGAAGCGGCCACGGCCTCAGCGATAATCGGGGCTCCGACAAGATCGGCGGCCACCCCCGCCAGATCACTTGCCATTCCCTCGGTTTCAACGCCACGAATCGCGCCCTCGACGCCCACCGCGTCGCGCACAAGCCGAGCTGCCTGGCTCAGGGCGGCCCGCGCCCGGGCAGCCTGACGCGAGACGCGGGCCGCCTCATCTGCCAGATGGGAGGCCAGCTCAGCCACTCCCTCCCCCGTCGTCGCACTGACCGGGACAACGCGAGCGCCCGTCAGACCACGCTCATCCAGGATGCGGCGCAGGTCGGACACGATGGAGGTCCTCTCAGCCACGCCGAGCGTGTCGATGTGGGTCAAGGCAACCGTCACGGAGGCATGCGAGGTGCGCAAGCGTTCCAGCCACTCATCATGCAGGCGCGCATCCGCGTACTTCTGCGGGTTAACAACGACGACAAGGGCGTCCACACGCGTGGCCAGACGCCCGGCCACCTGCGCGTGTGAAGCCTCGACCGAATCGATGTCGGGCAGGTCAATAATCGCAGTGTCACCCGGTAAGTCACCGGGCGCGCAGACGCGGTTTCGCACGCCCAACCAACCGAGCAATTCCTTCGGCTCGCGGCCCGCGGGCAGGACGGCACACGCCTCGTTCGTCGTGGGCCGCAAGACACCGGCACACACGACCTCTCCCCCGGCAAGAGCGTTCACGAGGGAAGATTTCCCGGCACCCGTGCCACCGAGCATGCCGATGACACACCAGGTCGGGTCGATCTCGGCCCGATCCGACGTCACATCGATGAGTTCCCGAATACGCTCCAGTATCTGCGGCTCAATATCAGAGGCTGCGAGCGTCGCAATCTGGTCGAGCTCCGCGGCAACCGGCGTTGCTGCGCGCTTCATACCAGCGCCTCCCGCGCGGTGGCGAGAGCAGACTCAAGCGTGTCAATCCGCTCGTGCTCCCGCGAGTTGTCGAGCCGCGTCGCAACGGGCGCGACGACCTCTGCCAGCGAGTCGGCAGCCAGTCGTTCGAGCGCCTCGCGCGCCTGCGTGGCCAGGGAACGCACCGTACGCTCGCCGAAATAGGATTCGAGGATCGTCTGCGACAGCGCAGCAGAGGCACCAGCGACGCCAACCTCGACCCCGGTCACCCCGCCCGTCATCGCGAAAACGCTGACCATGAGCGAGAGCGTCACAACGTTGATGCCGCCCGCCAGCAGCCGACCGCTCACGCGTGAAGACTGTGCCTGGCCCCGGACGATGTCCGTTACCTCGCTGGTCCATTCCTGCGCGGTGTGGCGGGCGCGCTCGGCAGCCCCGTCCACGTCCAGCATCGGTTCCAGTCCCTCGGCCTCTCCCACCGACGCAGCCAAGCGCAGGGCGTCGTTCCACGCGCGGTGATAGGAGTCCCCAAGACGCTGAGCCACGCCACCCGTCAGGTCGCGACGCACCTGTTCCTCCGGGGCTGCCGTGCCTCGCACGGCGCCCACGATGCGTTGGCGCACCGACGCCACAACGCGGGAAAAGCTTCGCGTCACGTCCCAGGACCCCAGCACCTCGGCGATGCGCGCGCTCACCTCACCTCGCAGCACATCGTCGCTCGAGGACGAGGCAACCTCGTGGGCCCGCGAGACGACCGTCGCCTCAAGCTCCTCGCGCGCAAAGTCCACTGCACGACAGCTATCACGAGACGCATCCAGAGCACGATCAGACTCCTCGAAGGACGCGGCGACAGCACCGGTGAGGGCACGACGCACGATCACCGCACGCTCCTGCGCATCGTGCCCGATTCCCTCCAAGAAAGAACCGACCGGGTAAATAGCGTCAATGGGTAGGCGACCATCGGTCAGCGACTGCTCAGTAATGACGATAATCGGGACCTCGCCCAGGCCTCGTCGCTGCACGAGCGAGGCAAGATCCGCACGGATCTCAGCCTCAGCGCCCGGGGGGACGCGGTTGAGGACGATGGAGACGCGCAAGCCGCGCGCGGCTGCCTCCTCCAGGTGCGTCCAGGCGACCGCGTCGGCGTAGCGTGCGGCACTCGTCACGAAAATCCAGAGATCCGCGCCATCGAGCAACTCTGACGCGAGCCGTCGATTGCCTTCCTCAACCGAGTCAATATCGGGAGCGTCAAGGATACCCATGCTCGGCCACATCAAGTCGTCCACCGTGATCGTCACGGCATCCAGGCTCGTGCCCTCCCCACCCTCATGTTTGGCCAGGCGCGGCAGCACGCGATCCGACATGAACCACGAGCGGGTCTGAGGCGCACACACGAGAACCGGCCGCCGCGTCGTCGGACGAACAGCGCCCGCCCGACTCACCGTACGTTCAAGCAGAGAGTTGACGAGCGTTGACTTACCCGCCCCCGTCGAGCCGCCAACCACCACGAGGAGCGGCGCATCGGCTTCCTCTAGACGAGGCAGCACAACGTCCTGCAGTCGGCGCAGTGCCCTCTCAGCGTCCGCGCGAGCACCCGAGGGCATCGCACTGAGCGCCTGCTCAAGCGCACCCGCCAGGCCGCGGGCTGCTTCAACCGCAGAGGCCGACACTCAGGGCATCACCTTCTCGACCGAAGGGGCTGCGTCCGCCTCGGGCACAACCCAGGTGGCGGCGTCGGCGTCCACCTGCTCTCCCGTGCGAATGTCCTTGACCGTGTCGGCTCCATCCTCGCCCGGGAACCAGACGAAGGGGATGCCACGCTTGTCGGCGAACTTGATCTGCTTACCGAACTTGGCCGCGCTTGGTGCGACGTCCGTCGAAATACCACGCGAGCGCAGGATGGCCGCGATCTCCTCGGAGCGCTCGCGACGCTCCTCGTTCGTGACGGCAACGACGACGGCCGTGGGGACCTTGCGCGAGGCGCGCGCCAACGGCGCGGAAATCATGCGGGAGACCAGTCGCGAGACACCGATGGACAGACCCACACCCGGGTAGGTGCGCTTGCCGTCCTTCGCCAAGGAGTCATAGCGCCCGCCCGAACAGATCGACCCCAGGTCCTCGTGGCCCTCGATCTCCGACTCGTACACGCTACCCGTGTAGTAATCCAGGCCGCGCGCGATCTTCAGGTCCGCGACGACCGCGCCCGGCATCCGCTTGTTTGCGGTGTCGAGCAGAGCGGTCAGCTCGCGCAAACCCTGCTCGAGCAGCTCTCCGCTCACACCCAGCGCGCCCAGGCGCTCGCGCACCTCGACCGAATCGGCCGTGCGAATCTGCGCCATCTGCAGCAGCACGGACGCCTGGTCACCGCCGATACCGGATTCGGCGAGTTCCTGAGCCACACCCTCCGGGCCAATCTTGTCGATCTTGTCCAGTCCGCGCAGGGCCGCCTCAACGTCGGTGACGCCCAGCGACTCACACACGCCCTGTACGACCTTGCGGTTGTTGACGAGTACGCGCACCGGCGGAATGGGCAGGTTGTTGAGCGCCTCAGCCATCACGAGGGGCAGGTCCACCTCGAAGTGGAAGGGCAGCTCGCCGTTACCGACGACGTCGATATCGGCCTGCGTGAACTCACGGAAACGCCCCTCTTGGGGGCGCTCGCCGCGCCAGACCTTCTGAATCTGGTATCGCTTGAACGGAAAGTCCAGCTCGTTCGCGTTCTCCACGACGTAACGCGCGAAGGGCACGGTGAGGTCGAAGTGCAGACCCATGCCCTTGTCCTTGGGGGCACGAGCGCCGGAAGCGGCAGCTTTGAGCGCCTGCAGGCGGTCCAGGACGTAGATCTCCTTGGAGGTCTCGCCCTTGGCTTCAAGCTGGGCCAGAGTCTCGACCGCGCGCGTCTCGATACCAGCGAAACCGTGCAGCTCGAAGACACGACGCAGCTCGTCGAGGACGTGCATCTCGACGATGCGGCCCTCGGGGAGCCATTCGGGGAAACCTGACAGGGACGTGCGAGCCATGACGTAATCCTTCGCAAACAAACGGCACCGACGCTAGCCGATACGGCGAGCGCGGATCAAATACTGGTTGGAGCGTATCTCATCGGCCATCGTTGTTGCCGGACCGTGGCCGGGGATGAGGATCGTGTTCGGGTCCAACGCGTTGGAAATAGTACGCAGTGAGTGACGCATTTGCGTTTCGTCACCACCGGGCATGTCAGTGCGTCCAACGCTGTCCTTGAACAGGACATCGGCGCTGAGCGCCCACGGCACGCACTCCTCGTTGGCGTAGAACGACTGGTTATTGACACGGATGTCCAGGGGGCTGTGCCCCAGGAAGACCGCCGATCCCTCCGTATGGCCGGGGGCGGGAACCATGCGAACCCACACGCCGGGGGTCAGCTCGACCGAATCCGCGGGCATCTCACGCAGGTCGGTGGGCTTGACCCACTCCCCCACGAAGTCAGGCAGGGGCATCGGCAGGAACGAGGCCGGGTCATCCATGCGGTACATGTCCGGTCCGGGCAGGTAGACGGGCACGGTGGTCCCGTCAAGGCCCCACGTAGAGACTTCGGCGGCGTCCCACACGTGGTCAGGGTGACCGTGTGTGAGCAGGACAGCGCCGACGTTCACCCCTTCGGTCTGAAGAACTTCGCGGATCAGATGCTGGATGCCTGCGGAAGGGTCAACAACAAGGGCTGTGCCCGCCCCGGAAGGGACGAGCACAAGCCCATTTGCCGCGTAGAAAGGCGACGGGATAACGTGAAGGCGCATGTCACTCCATGGACGAGGAGATCTGCGCGAGCCAGGCGCGCTTGGTTTCGAGGGTCTCACGCACGGCGGAAGCCGCCTTGTTGTCGCCCTTAGCCTCGGCGTCAGCGAGGGAACGCTCAAGCTGAGTGATCTGTTCTTCGAGCTGTCCCACCATGCCGGCAGCGCGTGCGCGCGTTTCGGGGTTGGTACGGCGCCATTCCTTCTCTTCCGCTTCGCGTACGGCGGCCTCGACGGCACGCAAGCGACCTTCGATGCGGTGCAGGTCGGAGGAGGGCACGCGACCGACCTCTTCCCAGCGGTCCTGAATGTGACGCAGCTGAGCCTTGGCACGCTCGATGTCCTTCACGGGCAGGATCGCTTCGGCGTCAACCAGGATTGCTTCCTTGGCGGCCAGGTTCTCCCGATACTCGGCATCCGTGGCTTCGTCCTTGGCGCGACGGGCGTCGAAGAACACCTGCTGAGCGGCGCGGAAGCGGGCCCACAGGGCATCATCTTCCTTGCGGGAGGCGCGCGGGGCGGCCTTCCACCGGTTCATCAGCTCACGGTAAGCGCTCGAGGTGCGCGACCAATCGACGGAGGAGGACAGCGCCTCGGCCTCGGCGATCAGTGCTTCCTTGACGCGCTTGGCCTCAGACTGCGCCTGATCCAGCTGCGAGAAGAACTGGCGGCGGTG
>QWCL01000548.1_pt1 | contig 25900 bp, 20 predicted proteins | sample 1972551 | NCBI WGS metagenome assembly QWCL01 (sample SAMN09866709, study PRJNA288562) | Human oral metagenome isolate term2_saliva, whole genome shotgun sequencing... | isolation source: mouth | host: Homo sapiens | place: USA: California
AGACAAGCAAGTTGCATTCGAGAGTGGCACTTTTCTATTTTTACTCTTATGAAAAGAATTCGCTGTCCGAAATGCGACGAGGCCATATTGTTTGACGACTCTCTCTACACTCCAGGGCGCACTCTCGTGTTTGAATGCCCCACTTGTCGCAAACAATTTAAGATTCGTGTCGGCGTCAAGGCTGCCACTAGCAACAATGCAGAACAAGATTTTGACGGCGAACAAAACGAAGAAGAACGCTTGCCGTTAGGACATCTTGTGGTGGTGGAAAATGCCTTCCATTTGCGTCAAGAGATACCGCTCTTTTTAGGAAAAAACAGTGTGGGACGACACGTCAAAGGCACAAAAGCCAATGCTGCTTTCAAAACAGTGGATCCGAGTGTTGATCAAACCCATTGTCACATCACGGTAACTGTGAACAAAAATGGCAACAAGAAATTCGTTCTCCGCGACGGCCCATCAGGCACTGGTACTTTTCATATGAACGAACTGGTCGGATTAAAGGAGAGTGTCAATGTGGAAGATGGTGCCATCATCACATTGGGAGCAACAACACTGATTTTGCGTGACACACCTCCCAACGAAACAGAAGAATAATCTTTTAGAGAAAACTTAATCTTACCCTTATGCTACGTTTTCTTTTCACCCTAACATTCTTGTTGGGCACTATTTCCAGCGTGTTTGCTCAACACACATTGGAACAAACTCAAATCCCTTCTGCTACACCAAACGTGCCCATCAGCGACACGCTCACTGGCACGTTCTACAATGACGAAATCGGTCTCCGTCTTCACGTTGATTTGGGAAAAGAGCGGCTCATCGTTCCAGGAATGGACTTCTTGGGCCCCGTTTATGCCTATATGGATGGACGCATCTATGGTAAGTGGATGCTCGTGAAGAAAGAAGTGAAAAAGGGAAAAGCCATTTTACGTTTCACCAACGAAATTGGTTCGGATTCTCAAGACATCGAATTGACACAAACTGCCGATGGCAATTATTTCTATCGCACACTCGGTGGCAACAACGTCAAAAAAGTAGTAGGCCGTCGTTTAGTAAAAATAGACGATAGTATGCCGATGAAGAGAAGACCTCTCGATCAATAGTGGCAGATACTCACACAAACGATAGTCTATCGATGTGTTTCCTTTTCATTGAGCGACAATTGTACTTTTAATATTGATGCGCTCATATCCAATAGATATTCCAAGCCCGCAAAATGATGGACGGATTGATAAAAGTGGCAACGGCTTTGCCTCGTGTTGAGGTGGCTAATGTGACCTTCAACACCCAAGACATAGAAAACCTCATCGTGAAAGCCGAAGGAAAAGGAGTAGAAATACTCTGTTTTCCAGAACTGGCGCTCACAGCTTATACTTGTCAGGATCTCTTTGCTCAACAACTTTTGTTGGACGAAGCCGAACAAGGTCTACTCAAACTACTTGAATTGAGTAGAAATGTTCAGTTGGCTGTGGTGGTAGGAGTTCCTGTGAGTCATCGCGGTATGCTCTTCAACTGTGCAGCAGTGGTGCAACAAGGAAAAATCTTTGGTCTTGTTCCCAAAACTTATCTTCCCAATTATCACGAATTTTACGAGAAGCGGTGGTTTTCTTCGGCTTCTGCTTTGTCTCACAATGAACCTATCAGAATTTGTGGACAAACAACTGTGATTGGTGTAGAACAACTTTTCCATATCAACGACGCAACTTTCGGTATAGAAATTTGCGAAGATTTGTGGGCTCCCGTTCCTCCTTCCAACAATTTGGCGCTTCAAGGAGCGGAAATCGTGTTGAATCTGAGCGCATCAAACGACCTTGTAGGCAAAACAGACTATGTGCGCCAACTGGTGAAAGGACAAAGTGCGCGTTGTCATTGCGCTTATCTCTACGCAGGTGCTGGTTTTGGAGAGAGTACACAAGACTTAGTCTTTGGGGGTAGAGCGTTTATCGCAGAAAATGGAACTATCCTCGCCGAGTCGACTCAATTTTCTCTCGAACCTCAGTTAATTATTAGCGAAGTAGATGTAGAATTATTGCGAAGCGAACGCAGATCTAACACTTCTTTCTCGCAATCCATTGCGCAACAAACGGCACAGCAAATGCCATTTAGGGTGGCAGAACTCGAAATGGTGTTGCGAGAACAGGCATCCACGCGCACTTATGATCCACTTCCCTTTGTGCCGCAAGGTGCACAATTGGCCACACGTTGCCACGAGATTCTCAACATCCAGAGTTTAGGATTAGCTAAAAGATTGAAGCACACACACACCAATCATTTGGTGGTAGGCATCAGTGGTGGATTAGACTCAACACTCGCCCTACTCATTGCGGTGCATACTTTCGATCTCTTGGGATTGGAACGCAAAGGCATTGTCGGCATCACGATGCCAGGTTTTGGCACCACCGACCGCACTTACAACAATGCTCTCCTGCTTATGAAAGAGTTGGGAATCACTATCCGCGAAATTCCTATTGCAGCAGCAGTGCGCCAACACTTTGCAGACATCAACCACAATGAAGAAGTGCACGATGTGACCTACGAAAACTCACAGGCGCGCGAACGTACACAAATACTGATGGACGTGGCGAACCAAGTGGGAGGAATGGTGCTAGGCACAGGCGATTTGTCGGAACTGGCGCTCGGTTGGGCGACTTACAATGGTGACCATATGTCGATGTATGCAGTCAATGCGTCAATTCCCAAAACTTTGGTGAAACACCTGGTGCGCTGGGTGGCTGACAACATTATGGAAGCCGGATGTCACGATATATTGTTGGACATTGTAGACACTCCAATCAGTCCGGAACTTCTACCCGCAGATCAGCAAGGACAGATTACCCAAAAAACAGAAGATTTAGTGGGTCCTTATGAACTGCACGACTTCTTCCTCTACTATACTTTGCGCTATGGTTTCAAACCCAGCAAGATATTCCGCTTAGCAGTGAGTGCTTTCTCCACTTCTGATGCTTCACGCAATGTGTGTAGCTATCCAGAAACAACAATTGCACATTGGTTGCACGTGTTCTTCCGTCGCTTCTTCCAACAACAATTCAAGCGTAGTTGTTTGCCTGATGCTCCCAAAGTAGGCAGTTGTTCGTTGTCTCCACGCGGAGATTGGCGTATGCCTTCCGATGCTTCTGCAAACATTTGGTTGGCTGAATGTGAACATTTGCTGCAAGCCTATGCTCCTGTGCAACAAGACGTAGAACTATAACCTTCTTTTTCGCAAGTCTCTCATCTAGAGCATAGTTTTGTTTTGCGGAACACTCACTCCCCCAAAGTATTTCATTGACTTGCGGAGCAATCGCTTTTCAATAGTAGTGTTTGGCAGCAAACATCCATTTTAGAGATACAATATTTTCCCATAAACTGCGACTAAACAATGATGTTATTGCAAACTATATGGAATCTTACACGAGGAATGTTTGAGCGAATGACTTTGGCAAAAGTGGCTTTGCTCATCACCTTATTCTATTGTTTTCCCAAGGAACAATCCATCTATGCTCAACGAGCTTCTACAAAGATAAAAGCAGACTTTTATGCAGAGATTTCATCGGAGCGTGATTCGCTAGTTGTGGGTGATAGTTGTTTAGTCAGCGTTATTCTCTATGCCAACCTCCCCTTTGAGTCGGTGGAACAAAAACCACGCAACGTCGTCTTTCCCAAAGATGTTCACGTAACACCAATCCAGACTGACAGAACGCAACAACAAGTGCGCACAACGCGTGGAGTGTATTACGCACTTGTTTGGCAGCACTACCGAGTAAGTCGCAAAGATGTGGGACGAATTGTGTGTCCAGAACATCAATTTACTGCAGAATTAGGGCTTTATCAAGCGGTTGATGATGGTTTCCTAGACTTCTTTTCTTTTGCACCTTCGATGCGCTTAGTAGAGAAACGAAAAGCCATTTGCAAAACTCCCAAATACTCACTTCCTGTTGTGAAACGTCCCAAACGCAACACGCAAGAAATACTACGTTCTGGACGACAAGTGATGTAGCATCACTATTAACCCACAACAGTTCTATCCTCCTGAGCAACTGAAAGTTGTGCAACAAAGCAGCACTTGCGCGCTCACTTTACTCATTCAAAACTTCAAGACAATATGGTTATAGCCGTAGATTTTGATGGCACAATTGTAGAACATCGCTATCCCGAAATCGGAAAAGAAATACCCTTTGCAACAGCAACTCTCAGACAGTTGATTGCAGATGGACACGAACTCATCCTCTGGACAGTGCGCGAAGGAGATTTACTCCAAGATGCTGTGGATTTTTGTAGAAAACGCGGGGTAACATTCTTTGCCGTCAATCGAGATTTTGAAGAAGAAGATGGCTCTAATAGTGATTTTTCTCGCAAAATCCGAGCCGATTTGTTCATTGACGACCGCAATGTTGGTGGGTTACTCGATTGGGGTACTATCTATGCCTTGATCAACAATGGAAAAACATTAGAAGAATATCTCATCGACAAAGGAACTCTCCCCAAACCTAAACGCTGGTGGTGGCCATTTTAAGGCACAACACAGCGAAATTGATCAGCAGTAGAGCGAGAATTTGTATAGAAAAGCTCTCCTTTCTCATAAAAAATGCTGCTTGCTACCGCAAAAAACGATGTTTACACTTTGTTGATCATCAGCTTTACTGTAATTTTGCTGTAGTTTAGTAATACATATTACAAGAAACATGGACTCAAAATCACGAAATATCTTTCAGCGTCTCTTTTTTCCTATTGTATGGATGCTGAAGAAATGTACACAATTTGGACGATGGTATCGTTCGCTCTATAAAAACGCACCTTGGTGGAAGAAGATTGGAGTAGGCTTCATTTCTTTCATCGTCTTCATCTTCGTCTATTGCTTATCGGTGCAATTCAATCTGTTTTGGCTCTTCGGAAAGTCGCCTTCGCTCGACACCATCATGAATCCCAAAACTGCTGCTGCATCAGAAATTTATAGTGCAGATGGTAAATTGTTGGGTAAGTTTTTCAGTGAAAACCGCACCCCCGTTTCCTACGATTCTATTGCTCCCAACTTCTTTGATGCGCTGATTTCAACAGAAGACGAGCGATTCTATAGCCACCACGGAGTAGACTTCGTGGGAATTGGTGCTGCGGCTAAAGACGCCGTGACAGGCCATGCACGTGGAGCGTCCACCATCACCCAACAGTTGGTGAAAAATATGTTTCGTGTTCGCACTGAATACTCCACTGGACTTCTAGGCTACATTCCTGGCATCAAAATGCTCATTATGAAGAGCAAAGAGATGATCATTGCCACAGAATTGGAATGGTTTTGCAGCAAACAAGAAATCCTCACCATGTATGCCAACACCGTTGACTTTGGTTCGAATGCTTAAAACAGAACAATCGGCTGTTTTGGTCGGATTGCTTAAAGCTACATCAGCTTACAACCCCAAAACCAACCCCAAAAACTCCCTTGCTCGTCGCAATGTGGTGTTGGAAAACATGTACAATCACGGCAAATTATCAGTTGCAGAACTGAACGAATTGCGTGAAAAACCCATTGAACTCAATTTCAGTGTTGAAAACGCCTACGACGGAGAAGCGTTATACTTCCGTCAAGCCGTAGCCGATGAAATCAAGAACCTAGACTTAGGATTAGACCCCTACAAAGATGGTTTGAAAATCTACACCACCGTGGATAGTCGTATGCAAAAGTACGCCGAACAAGCCATGCTGGAGCAAATGAAAATAGTGCAACGCAACTTCGATGCACACTGGGGCAAAAAAGATCCCTGGGTAGACGAGAAGAACCAACCCATTCCCGGATTTCTCGAAGAGAAGTTGAAGCAAACAGAAGCCTATAAAATGCTGTCTGCGCGCTATCCCAACGAGCCCGACAAGGTGATGGAACTGCTGAATACTCCCCACAAAGTAAAGTTGTTCAGTTATTCCAATTCCGATTTGCAAATAGAGCGAGAAATGTCTTCTGTCGATTCGTTGCGCTATATGTTGCACTTCATGCACGCTGGTTTCATAGCTATGGAACCTCAGTCGGGAGAGGTGAAAGCCTATGTGGGAGACGTTGATTTCAACACATGGCAACACGATAATGTGAAAGCCACTCACCAACCGGGTTCTACCTTCAAGATGTTTGTCTATGCCACAGCCATGAAACAAGGATGGCTCCCCTCTGATGCTCGTCTCAAAGACGAATACATCCAAATGAATGTGGTAGACGAAAAAGGCAAACCCAGTGTGTGGCGTCCACACAACGCCAACGGCAGGTTTTCTAATGCTAACATTCCCCTCCGCGCTGCCTTTGCACAAAGCATCAACACCATTGCTGTGAAACTTGGACAAGAAGTAGGCATCCCCAATGTGATAAAAACAGCACAGGATATGGGCATCACGAGCAAACTCAAAGACGCTCCGTCCTTGCCACTCGGTGCTAGCGATGTCCACTTGATGGAGTTAGTTGGAGCTTACGCCAGTGTAGCCAACTATGGTGAATATGTGAAACCAACGATTATCACTCGCATCGTAGACCGCGAAGGAAAGGTGGTCTATGAAGCGCGCAAAGAAGTGCGCACAGTGCTCTCTGAGAAAGAAGCCTTCTACATGCAAACCCTCTTGGGAGCTGGTATGACAGATGCTGGCGGCACGTCACAAGCATTAGCAAGTCAAAACTACATCGGACAATGGTTCTGGAACAAGCGCATCGATGCAGGCGGCAAGACCGGAACCTCCAACTCTCATGCAGACGCTTGGTTCGTAGGTGTCACCCCAAACCTCGTTGGTGGAGCTTGGGTGGGTGGCGAATATCGTCAAATCCACTTCCGTTCCGGCGCATTAGGTCAAGGGTCTAAGACAGCACTTCCCATCTTCGGTTTGTTTATGAAGAAAGTGTTATCAGATGGTGCTCTCGCTCCGAAATACTTGGCGCGCTATCGCATTCCTTCTGGAGTAAACCCAGCTGACTTACAAGGTACGTTCCAATATCCCGTAGCCGACACTGTGCGACACGACACCATCAGCGAGGCAAGCGAAAACATTGATTTTGCAACCGAAGAAGAAAGCGAAAAACCACATAATTCAGTTCCTTCTCACGATGAAGGCGCAGCACAGGAAAGCGCTAAAAAGTCTTCCTCAACCAACGAGAAGAAAGACCCAACGGAAGCTTCTTCCAACAAATCAGAATCCGCCAAAACCAAATCGGAATCTGCAAAAGCCAAAGCAGAATCTGGGAACAATAGCACTGCAAACAAAACAGAGTCTGCCAAAACAACTCCAGAGAAAAAGCCCAAGAAGAAAGCGTCAAGCAATGACCTTTTCAACTAAAACCTAAATTCTCTGCTGAGTCTCTCAGGTTTACTATTTTTGCTAGACCATTGAGTAACACCTCGACAAAGGCTGCTTCAAAACTACTATTTTGAAGCAGCCTTATAAATTATCCCCAATCGATCATTAGACCGTTGTAGTGCAATTCGTTGTAGAGAAGATAACTTCCTGCTATCTTCCATTTTCTTGTTGGCAGATTGTATTATCCCAAAAGAATAGATGCACTCCTCCACTTCTCAGCCATTTTTCGTAAATTTGCAACGAAGAAGACGCAGCGACAACCGAACGCTACAACTATTCTAAAACAATCGCTGTTCCTCCACTCCCTACATCCACATCAGAGTAAGACATAAATCTACTGCTACCTCATCATGCTTACACCTCTCTTCATCATCATCGCCCTAGTTGTTGGCATTGTGCTAGGCTATCTCGGAGCCCGCAAATCAATGAGCGACACCCAACTCATGTATCAGCAACAAATTGAGGAACTTCGCAAAAGCGCACAAATCAATGCAGCGCAACAAAAAGAACTCTTCCAGCAACAACTCGAAACCGTGCGCCACGAACTCACGGGACAAACCGAACGCTTACTCAGAGAGCGCAGCCAACAACTCACCGATGAGAACAAAAACCAACTCTCTTCTGTCATCGCACCGCTGCGCGAAGGACTAGACGAAATGAAACAATATGTGGCGAACAACAACGAACTCCAACTCGAGAAAATACTTAGGCTCGATGAGAGTATCAAAGCCACATTAACGAAGACCGAGCTGATAGGAGAACGTGCAGACCGTTTAGCAGCAGCCCTCACCGGAGAGAACAAGACACAAGGTAATTTCGGAGAACTTCGCCTGCGCACCCTACTCGAAAGTATGGGACTCCAAGAAGGTTTGCAATTTGAGGAACAAACCACCCTGCGCGATGCCCAAGGCAAAGTAACCAAACACAACGAGACTGGTAAAAAGTTGATTCCCGATGTCATTCTCCACTTTCCCGACAAGCGAGATGTCATCATCGACTCCAAGGTTTCGCTCAAAGCATTTGAAGACTATTATAATGCCACCAACGAAGACGAAAAGGCAGAAGCATTGCAAAGACACATCACCTCGGTGCGCGCTCATGTCAAAGAACTGTCCCAAAAGAACTATGCCCAACATAGTATGGCAGGCCGACAACAACTCGATTTTGTGGTGATGTATCTCTTCAGTGAAAGCGCACTTAGTTTGGCATTGAATGCCGAACCCACCCTATGGAAAGAAGCCTACGACAAAGGCGTTTTCATCACCAGCAGTCAGAACCTTTATGCGCTACTCCGTATGTTGGAGATGTCGTGGACACAACAACGACAAATGGAAAACCAACATAAAATTGTAAACCTTGCCAACACCATCGTGAGTCGCGTGCAACTCTTCTACCAAAGATTCGTCGAAGTAGAAGAAGCCTTTGGAAAAGTTTTGGACAATTTTGAGAATACCAAAAAACTCTTATCTCCTTCAGGACATAGCATCATCAATGCCGCCAATAGCCTAGTGCAACTTGGAGCAAAAGAAGATACAAGGCGTAAAAAATCACTCCCCAAAGCACAAGAAACACTTGCGCCAACAGAAGAGACGGAAGAGGACAACCCAACTGCTCAGTTTGAGCGGGAAACCGCCTACCCCTCTCCCAACAACAAAGACGAAAGCGCAGACCACGCAGATGGCGCAAGAAGCCAAGGGGAAGAAGGCAATGAAGATGAAACAGGCATCGAAGACACCACCGTCAACACAGCAATGGAAGACGACGACGAGCCCCTCTTCACCATCACTTCTCCCACACCTCTACAATAATTTCTCCCCCCACTCCCGGACTCAACATTATGCACATAGCCATTTCAGGAAACATCGGTAGCGGAAAAACCACGCTCACCACCCTTCTTGCGAAGCACTATGGATGGACGCCCAAATTTGAAAGCGTGGCAGAAAACCCCTATCTCGATGTTTTCTACAAAGATATGAAACGATGGTCGTTCAACCTTGAAGTCTTCTTCTTGAAAGAACGATTCAAAGATGTACTTGCCATTGCCCAAAGCACAACTCCCATTGTGCAAGACCGCAGCATCTTTGAAGGCGTACACATCTTTTCTGCCAACAACAAAGATATGGGCAATCTAGATGAACGCGACTTCGACACCTATATGGAACTCTTTGAAATCATGACTTCCCTGGTCAAATTGCCCGACCTTCTCGTTTATCTTCGTTCCTCTGTGACTCATCTCATCGAAAACATTCGTCGACGCGGAAGAGATTACGAACAAAGCATACCTATCGCCTATTTGGAAAATCTCAACCAACGCTACGAACAATTTATTTTGGAGAAATACCCAGGAAAAGTGCTTGTTGTTGAAGTAGACCACCTCGATTTCTTGCACAACCCCAACGACTTCTCGGGCATCATCGACCGCATCGATGCCAAACTTTTCGGATTGTTTCCTTAGCATCAAGACACAGTTCGTCACACTTCCAACGTCTAACACACAAAAGTATTCCCCATTCCCAAGAGAAAGATTACTCTGTGCCTACACTCTCACTCTTCCACCCTTCAAAGCATTATTCAAAGCCATGCACATCGCAATAGCCGGAAATATCGGTAGCGGAAAAACCACGCTCACCAAAATGTTGGCAAAACACTACAACTGGAAACCTCTCTTCGAACCCGTTGACTACAACCCTTATCTTGAGGACTTCTACAACGACATGACCCGATGGTCGTTCAATCTGCAAATCTATTTTCTCAACAAACGTTTCAAAGACGTTGTTTCCATTGCACAAGCCAACGATGCCGTCATTCAAGACCGCACCATCTTTGAAGATGCCAAAATCTTTGCCCCCAACCTCCACAAAATGGGCATGATGAGCGACCGCGACTTTGACAACTACACTGACCTCTTCAATCTGATGATGTCGCTCGTGGAATTGCCCGATTTAATGATCTACATCCGTTCGTCTATTCCCAATCTGGTGTCGCAAATCGAAAAGCGCGGACGCGATTTTGAGAAAACCATGCGCATCGACTACCTCCAAGGTCTCAACGAACTCTATGAGGGATGGATTGCAGACTACAAGGGAAAACTTCTCATCATTGAGGGCGACAAACTCAAGTTTGAGAGCGACAGTCACGCTTTTCGTGAAATCACCGACCGCATTGATGCAGAACTCTTCGGACTTTTCCCTGCTTCACAATCCTAGTTCCCCTCGCCTGCTTCCAATGCTGCAACAGGCATTGAAGACAAACGCATTTCCCCAAAAAACACCCTTCCAACGCACCCACCTCATGCAAGAAGAATTGATTTTGATTCGCATCACTGGCGAAGATCGTCCAGGACTCACCGCTGCCTTCATGACCATTATGGCCAAATACAGTGTAGACATTCTGGACATTGGACAAGCCGATATTCACTCCACCCTCTCGCTCGGCATTCTTATCCGCACCTCCGCCGACACTTCTGGACAAGTGATGAAAGAAGTACTCTTCAAAGCCTCAGAACTCAATGTCATTGTGCGATTCTATCCCGTAGAAGACAGCGAATACACCCACTGGGTTGCAGCGCAAGGCAAAAATCGCTACATCCTCACGGTTCTTGCCAAACGGCTTACCGCACAACAAATGGAAGCCGTCACTCTCCTTGTGGCCAATCAAGGTATGAACATCGATGGCATCCATCGCCTCACTGGACGCGTGCCCCTCACTCCACCTTCCACTCACGATGTGCGCGCTTGTGTGGAATTTTCTCTGCGCGGAACTCCCAACAACAGAGAAGCAATGCAGTCAGAATTGCTCCGTCTTTGTGCCGAACTAGAAATGGATTGTTCTTTCCAACACGACAATATGCACCGCCGAATGCGACGGCTCATTTGTTTCGACATGGACTCTACACTCATCAAAGCTGAGTGCATCGACGAACTTGCCGAGCGTGCAGGAGTCGGCGATGAAGTGCGCGCCATCACCGAAGCCGCAATGAGAGGGGAAATCGATTTCAAGGAAAGTTTCACACAAAGAGTTGCACTGCTCAAAGGCCTAGACGCCAAAGTGATGGAGGATATAGCCAACCATCTCCCTGTCACAGAAGGTGTGGAACGACTGATGACTGTACTGAAGCGTTGCGGATACAAAATAGCCATTCTCAGCGGTGGATTTACATTCTTTGGAGACCATTTGGCGCGTCGCTTCGGCATAGACTATGTGTATGCCAATGAACTTGAGGTGGACGAGAACAACAAACTTACGGGAAGATATGTGGGAGACATCGTGGACGGCCAACGTAAAGCGGAACTCTTGCGTCTAATAGCGCAAGTGGAGAAAGTGGATTTAGAACAAACCATTGCAGTGGGAGATGGTGCCAACGATTTGCCAATGCTTTCCACTGCAGGGCTAGGCATAGCCTTTCACGCCAAACCCCGTGTGGTGGCCAATGCCAAACAAAGCATCAACACGGTAGGAATCGATGGGGTGCTTTACTTCCTTGGCTTCAAAGACTCATACCTGCAAGATTAAGTCCAAATCTGCTATTAAATCATTGCATTCTTTCCTCTAGAAGCTTGGTTTTCCACCAGAAAAGGCGAAAAAAAGAGGGATTTCAGCAAATTTCTTGGTAAAACACTTGGGAGATTCAAGAAATCGTTATATCTTTGCACACGCAATCGAGAAGCAAGACCACTTGCAAGCTCGAAGACGCGCTGATTGTTCAGCCCAACCCCCTGGTGCTGATTGAAACAATGAGTTGCGTAGCAAGAATGGAGAGGTGGCGGAATTGGTAGACGCGCTACTTTGAGGGGGTAGTGTCAATTGCGACGTGGGAGTTCGAGTCTCCTCCTCTTCACATTCTGCGTGCAACACCTCTTTTCTTTGCTCATTAAGGAACAAAACACAAGTCACTGATGTTGTGGTCTAAGGGAGCGTACTGAAACGTGAGCAAAGCTGAATATCGAAAATAACGCAGTAGTTGTCCTTGCGTACTTAAGGATAAAGAGCATTTCTAATCAATTAGCATCCAATTAGTACAATGAGAAACTACCCTGAATTCACGAGTTAATGACGGCTCGTTTTGCACAAAACAACGGCTTGTTTTCAAAAAAACGACGGCTCACTTTGTACAAAACAACGGCTTGTTTTCAAAAAATACGGAAGCAGACGTAAATCCAATAAGATAGGTAAATCCACCTACCCAACTCTACGAGCAGAGAGAGAATGACTCAAGAGTGTGAAAATACTTAAATCCATCCTCCTCGCGCGTACGCGTACGCGCGCAGTACAGAGAGTTTTATCTTTTTGCTGTCACAAGTGTCACAGACCCACACATAAAACATTGATTTACAAATAACTAAACAAGAACCCATACAAATTTTAACAACAAACTAGTCCCGATGTCCAAATTTCTAGCAAACGAAAGAGAAAAACAGACTTTCTACTCCTCCGTTTTTGCCTTTTTTCGACCAGCTTGCTCTCCTATTTCACACCAAGTGTGACACTTGTGACAGCAAAAAACAAAATCGCTGTTGAGAGGCGCGCGTTACGCGCACGCGAGAGAGCAGTTGCTCTTCCTCTCTTTTCTCATCCCACTTTCCTCATCGAACATTGACGCAACACTACTTTACGACAATATCACCGTAATTTGCGAACCATAGACATCAAAATCTACATACTTAGAAAGATTTTTGTCACTTTTCTGCGATTTTTTCCCTCTTTGGGGCTGTATCTCACCATATATTTATAGGGGCACACCGATGAAAGGTGCTCCATATTCACAAATCCTTCTTTCACGGCAAAAGCCAACCCAATATATAATTCCCAATTACCCCCAATCAGTCATTATATCCTGAACAGTTTCATTAGATTATTGAGCAGATGGTTGATTGCGAGTTCGAAGGCGTTGCGGACTACGGCGAGAACGAACGAACAACAAGATGCCAACAAGAAAATGAAAGATGGCAGGAAGTTATATTCTTTGTAACAAATTGCACAATAACGGTCTAATGACCGATTTGGGATTAATCATTAGAACATTATAGTGCTGCTCATTATTGAGAAGATAACTTCCTGTCATCTTTCATACTTCTAGCTATGATACAACAAAAGGCTGAAGCACAAGAATGCACTTCAGCCTATATCTCGATGTGTGAGCAAAATGTCTGATCACATCATAGTTTTGTTGCAACAAGCGTCTCCGGCTTAGTCAGAAACTTCTTCAGAAGCCGAGGTGTCTTGATTGGTATCGCGTTCGATAACAGGAGCACCTTGACCACTCAGTGGCAAAGTGAGTTTATAGATTAATCCTCCTTCATCATCACCAGGAAGATTGAATTGCGCACCGAAACGAAATCCTTTGTCATCGATTTCATTGAAGGCAATGCCTCCCAACACCAAATTTATGGACTTTGCCACTTCGGGTTGACTTGAAAAGTCAGCTTTAGTCAGTACGCGTTTGGTCAATTCTTCACCATCGCGGGTGATGGTGATGGTCACTTGATTGTCAAGAAAAGGATCACCAAAACGGTCTTTCACCTGCGCCAGAGAGTCGCCAGGTGCGCGCTCCACTAAGATGTGATATTTATGGCCACCCCACTCTTTGTCGGTAGTAATGGTCTGATTGTCATCGTGTCCAGGACCTTGTTCTTGAGCCAAAGCAATTTGCCCCGTATCCGATGACGAAGCATTCTTAGCGTCGTTTTTATGTCCACAAGCAGCAAACAGAAACAACAGTGCGAAGAGACCTATAAAAGAATATTTGTGTTGCATAATCATCAACTGACGTTTGAATTTGCAGCGAAGATAATAAATAAATCCAATATAGCAAGGTCGAACGAAAATAATTCGTTATTTTTGCTCTTCATAGGTATATATGTTTATGAAGAATTTACTACTTGGGGGACTACTTGGGGTGTTGACTGCTTGTCACTCCTCAAAGACTCCCTTCAATTCAACATCTGACTCAGCACAAACAGCGCGAGAAGAAGTTGCCATTGACACCATTGCAACTTTGGTGTCAAAGGTACAACAACAAAGTAAACTTTTTGCTGCCGATTGCAAGGTGCACAAAGTGGTGCTTTTCACAGATCAATCTCAAATAGATGGTGGATTAGTGAAATTCAAAAAAGTGGGTCATCGAAAAATAGCAATTCCTATTGACGTTACGCTCAAAGGATATATTGATTTCTCTGACTTCTCTGTGGCCAATGTGCAGCGAGAGGGTGATTTACTGGTGATTACACTCCCCGATCCGAAGGTGATGCTCACTGCATCGAAAATTGATCATCAGAAAGCACGACAGTTTGTATCGCTCACGCGCTCCAACTTTACTTCTGACGAGGTGACGCGTTTGGCGCACCAAGGGGTGGACAGCATCCGTAGTCATGCTAATAGTTTTGGTATCATCGAATTGGCGCGTGCTTCGGCAGCGCGAATACTCATCCCCATTGCCCAACGCTTGGGTTATGCAGAGAATAATGTTGTGGTGCGCTATCGCAAAGAATTCAATAAATCAGACTGGAAACAAATTGTTAAACCACTCAACAGTGACCGCTCATGAATGAGAACTTGAACACAAACCTCGAAGAGGGACAAGACCCTCATTCTGAAGGTACAGCTTCCAGCGATAACAAGACTAACGCTGAGTCTTCTTCACACCAGTCAGCAACAAAAGCCGATGATTCCTCGCAGGTGGGTGATACCCCCTCGACAGTTCTCCCCCAAGAAGTGAAAGCCAATAGCACGGACAGTTTGGAAAATCCTCCCGTTGCTCCTCAAGAAAAATCTCGCTTAGGCTGTTGGAGTGCATTGTGGTGGTGCATCAAAAAGACGGTAAAACATTGGCGCATCACACTAATTCTCATCACATTAGCGTTAATTGCTTATGGTCTGATGGTGGTTTATCGCTCTTTCACTTCTACAGACAGTGCCGTGGATAAGCCCATTGTGCAATCGCCTGAAGAGATTGTACACCTCCGTTCCATCGGACAGTGGGAGTTTCTCTCTGTGGAGTTAGAAGAACTGGTGGAACGTCACCACACTGGACTAATGAGCGATCGTGATCTGATTTGCATCTATCGTGGCACGCTGCGCATCGGTGTAGATCTTCGCAAACTTCCCGAAGACTGGGTGGAGGTGAAGGGACGCAATGCCATCGTTCATCTGCCTCAACCGTCTTTGCTCGATGAAAACTTTTTAGACGAGAGTCGAACCACGGTGTTCATGGAACAAGGTTTGTTTCGTCCAGAAGAACGAGAAGCGATGATAGCTGAGGCGAAAAACAAAATGAAACAACGTGCGCTGAGTACAGATAATTTGAGCATTGCACGCAGAAACGCAGAATCTCAATTCCAAAAACTGTTCCTTGCTATGGGGTATGAAGACGTGATTGTTGAATTTACTTCTCCAAAGGACGCCCAGCACAAAAACTAGAACTACAATGAAACATTTTGCTTCTCTTTTGCTTCTCATAATGGCAACGCTATTGCTGCCAGTGAGTTGCATAGACTACGAACCAGAACCTTACGAGACGACAGTGTTGCCGGGCACTCCTTTCAAGAAAACGGTACTCGTGTATATGGCTGCTCAAAATTCATTAGGGGCTAAAGGTTTTGCTCTCGAGGACAGTACGGAAATGGCCGATGGTATGAAATATCTGCACGACAAAGAGCGAGTACTGATGTTTTTAGACGACAACAAAGCTCCGCGTTTGTATGAACTACGTAAAGGACTACATACTCCTCGGTTGCTGCGCAAATGGGAAACAGACATCAACTCCGCAGACACGGCACAACTCACGAGAATGCTGCGCTTTATGCAAGAGTTTTCACCCTCTGAATCCTATGGTCTTGTGCTTTGGAGTCACGCTTCGGGCTGGGTGCCTAGTCCTAAGTCAGTAGCACAAGAAGAGCGTTACAATGCGGCAAATGCAGTAAGAACCTTTGCCCTATCAAGCAGCGCACAATCTGCACCCCTGCAACAAGTCTCCTCGCGCAGCACGCGCAATGGTTTGTGGGAAACAAAAACAACCACAGCCCCAGCAGCGCAATCTTCGGTTGCAGGACGCAAAAACGTTGCTTTTCACCCCAAAAGTTATGGTATGGACGTTGGTCCTAATGGCAATTGGAGGAGTGATAAAGCTGTATTGGGAGGATGGTCTGACGAAATCAATATCGAAGATTTGAGTGAAGCCATCACAGCATCGGGCATCTACCTGCGATTTATCCACTTCGATTGCTGCTTGATGGGAGGTATCGAATCTTACTACGAATTGCGCAATAATGCCGACTACATCGCAGCTTCTCCTATGGAGATTTCTGCCATCGGTGGGTTCTACACTGATATGTTGCACTGGGGGTATTTCTCAGAAGAAATCAAAGATTTGGGCATCACCTACTCCAACTATTACATCAACAAGGGGAGTGAACCTTACTACGATAACTTCGGTCTTACTTTCTCCATTGTGCGCACCGACCGTTTGCAAGCCATTGCAGACACTATGAAGAGTGTGGTGAAAGAGTATTATCCAGCTCGAAAAGCAGATGGTAGCTGGAATTATCCTGCTGTGCAAGAAGCGCAAGACTATTCTCGTTATACGAGTAGATTTCATTATCGTCCGCACTTTTACGATATGAATGATGCGCTGCGTCGCACCTTGCCTGAAAAGGATTGGAAACGCGTGAAAAAAACAATTGATGCAGCGACGGTTTATAAGTTTTCGACTTCGCGTTTCTTCACAGGGCTAGATGCCTATGATGAGATTCGAGTGGATATGGACAATTATTCTGGTATTTCGATGTTTGTTCCTCAACAAATCTACACTAAAAATGCCAAGAAATCGGCACACGGAAACGTTAATGAACAATTCCGCAAAACGAAATGGTATTCTGCTGCGGGATGGAAAGCTGCGGGTTGGTAAATAATTTCATCACTCAATATAAATAAGTATCTATGGGCGAAATCATCGCTTGGGTGCTCAATCACCTCAACTACTGGGTCATATTCCTGGGAATGACCATTGAAAGTTCTTTCATTCCTTTTCCCTCGGAAGCGGTCATTCCTCCTGCTGCGTGGATGGCAAACAACGGAACACTCAATATCTTTTGGGTGGTCATCATTGCCACACTCGGGGCTGACGCTGGTGCACTCGTCAATTATTATCTGGCTTATTTCTTGGGACGACCTGTCATCTATCGATTGGCAGACACAAGATGGGCTAAATTGCTGCTCATTGACCAGGCTGCTTTGGAGAAGTCTGAAGATTTTTTCCGCCGTCATGGCATCACCTCTACCTTGGTGGGACGTCTTGTGCCAGGTGTGCGACAACTCATTAGCATTCCTGCGGGATTAGCCAAAATGAATCTCGGCAAGTTCTTGCTCTACACCACGCTTGGCGCAGGGGTTTGGAACATGGTATTGGCTTTTTTGGGCTTCTACCTCATTCCTCAACTCTTTCCGAACGTCACCACTCCCGAACAGGTGATGGAAAAGGCGAATCAATATAGCCACATCATTGGATATGTCATTGCTGCTGTGGTGGTGTTGGTGATGGTTTATCTCATTTACAAAGTGGTTTCCCACAAATCGAAAAACTAAGAAAGGGCTGCGCTCATCATTCGTCTAAAAGAATAGCGATTGCGTTCACCCTACTCCTTTGCTTTATGCCTTTCCTCCCTGAGTTTCCCCAAAAGCTGCGTGCTTCGGTGTCGCTTCCCACGAGCAAAAGTATCTGCGCTCGAGCACTTGTGATGCAGCACCTTTGCCTGCAACCTGTTGCTTTGGTGGGATTGTCAGATTGCGACGACACACAAGCCATCAAACAAGGATTGGAAACAGTGAAGGAAGAAGGAGCGTTGCCGAAAGTGGTGGACATCGGTGCTGCCGGAACAGCTATGCGCTTTCTCACTGCGCTTTTTGCAGCAACTCCTCATCTCGAAGTTTTCCTCACTGGGAGTGAGCGCATGCAGGAACGTCCGATTGGCGCTCTCGTGGAAGCACTGCGACAGTTGGGAGCAGACATTGTTTATGCTAAGAACGAGGGTTTTCCTCCGTTGCGCATCCGCGGAAAGCAATTGGCAGGTGGCACCATTTCTCTCCCTGCTGACATTAGTTCGCAGTATGTGAGCGCATTGTTTATGATTGCTCCCACTACCCTCCAAGACGTCTCGCTTCAACTCGTGGGAAAAGTGGCTTCTGCTCCCTACATCAAGATGACCATAGAGGTGATGAAGTCCTTTGGAGTGGAAGCGCGATGGGAAGGTGAACGCATTGGTGTGGAAGCTGGTCAGCACTACACGCGCAACGGTCCTTACGTCGTGGAGAGCGATTGGAGTGCAGCGTCATATTGGTATGAAATTGTGGCGCTTCACCACGATGCACAGGCGAAAATCTTGCTGAAGGGATTGCGTGAAAACAGTCTTCAAGGCGATGCTGTGTGTGCGCAGTGGTTTGAAAACCTTGGTGTCAAGACGACATTCATCGAAGAAGGCGCAATTTTGGAGAAAGTCTTCTCTGAATCTGATGCAACTCGCATGGCTGCTTCCAATTGGTCTACCAACTCTTGCTCCCAAAAGAAGGCTAACGAACCTATTCTTTCTCTAGATTTCACCGATGCTCCCGATTTGGCGCAAACTTTTGTGGTCACTTCCGCTCTGCTCTCGCGTGCTTTTCGCTTCAAAGGTTTGAAGAGTTTGCGCATCAAAGAGACCGACCGCATTGCAGCGCTCATCACTGAATTGAAGAAAATGGGAAAACAGCTCATCTGCGAGGGAGAGGGGGAACTCTACTATACTCCAACGGACGATGCTCCAGCGCAATCTTCGATAGTAATTTCCACCTACGACGATCATCGTATGGCTTTGGCTTTTGCGCCTGCTGCACTTCGATTTCCTCACCTTTCCATTGCGCATCCCGAAGTGGTGGCAAAATCTTATCCCACTTTCTGGACACACCTCTCTGAATTAACTCAAGCTGCTGAAGAGAAGCTTTGCTCTGAGAAGATACCTACCTTTGAGTAGAAGATTTTTCCTAAATAGAAGCCATTCTTTGAGTAGCATATTTATTCCAGAAACTCGATGCTCTGCATCAATAGTACAAACCTCTCAAACGTTTCAATTGTGTATTATCTCATCCTACTGTTAATCTCCCTCGGTCTACTAGCCGCAGTGGCAGAAGCCATTCGTCAATGGTGGCTCCGACAGAAAGTAAAGAACGGCGAACTCTCCGAGATGCCAACGATACAAGAAAATGCTGCGGCAGGTTGTTGTGGTCTTCACGAAACCTGCGAAGTGGAAAGTCTTTTGGCTGGTGTGAGCAAAGACATTGAATACTATGAGGATGAGGAACTCGATCGTTTCAAAGGACGTTCGGGAGAAGACTATAACGATGACGAAATAGAAGAATTTACTGAGGTGCTGACAACACTCAAAACGGAAGAAGTTGCTGGATGGATTCGTTCTTTGCAATTGCGCGAAGTCAATTTACCCATCGAACTCAAAGACGACATCATTCTTCTCGTTGGAGAACAGCGCGAACTGTCGCACAATTCGTGATAATATAATTGCTATGTTCACCATATTTAGTTACACGTTTTTCCAAAATGCACTATTGGGTGCGCTACTTTCTAGCGTACTCTGCGCCTGCATCGGCACGTATGTTGTGACGCGGCGATTGGTCATTGCAGGCGGTGGTATGGCTCACGCTTCACTGGGTGGAGTGGGAATGGGCGCATATTGGGGTTTCTCACCCATAGTTGGTGCTGCTGGTTTTGCGCTTGCCAGTGGACTTGGCATCGATTGGCTAAGTCGCAAAGCAGAAGTGCGCGGCGACAGTGCCATTGCCATGATTTGGACACTGGGTATGAGCATCGGCATCCTCTTTGCCTATCTCGCTCCAGGGTTTATGACCGATCTTCCGGCCTATCTTTTTGGAGATATTCTCAGCATCACGCACAAAGATTTGATGGCAATGGGCATTCTCACAGCCATCACGCTCATTTTCTTCTTCGTCTTTGAACGCAGCATCATCACCCTAGCCTATGATTGTGATTTTGCACGCACACAAGGCATTGCCGTACGCACTTTTGAAACAATGCTCACCGCACTCACCGCACTCACCATTGTGGGATGTTTGCGCATGGTGGGCATCGTGATGGTGATTTCGCTCCTTTCCATTCCACAACTCACTGCAGCTCTCTACACTCGCACCTTCCGTAGTATGATTCTTGGGTCAATGCTCATCGGATTAGTAAATTGTCTGGGAGGACTCACAGTTTCTTATCTGCTCAATGTGCCTTCTGGTGCAGCAATTATTGTGGTGAGCGTGGTGCTTTACTTCTTGTTGCGAACAATAAAAGTTTGCTTCAAACGTTTTTCTGCATAAAGAAATGGTCTCTTTCAAAGCGATCCTTTTCTTTCAAAGTAAATAACCACTGCAAAAGATTCAGTTGGATTTCATCCTTCGTTTTCTCGCCATGGCATAACTCGATCAAGCTCTGTTCTGCTCATTTGGCTTAATGAAAACGTTCTACTTTCTCTTATCTTCTATCTTCTTCATACGTTGAAGCATCTATTCTATCTTCTGCTTTTGTGTGTCGTCACAGCTTGTAGCACCAGTCGCAACACGGCAACGACACGATGGTGGCAATCTTTTGTCACTCGCTACAACGTATATTATAATGCTTCGAAAGCCTATCGCGAGGGAGAAGCTGCGCAACGCGAAGGTTTGAAAGATGATTACACACAATTGCTTCCTGTTTTCGGGGTATCCTATCAGCAACAACAGAATCTGGGGAAAGGTAACTTTGAAACGGCAATCACGAAATGTGAAAAAGCCATTCAGTTGCATAGCATCAAAAAACGTCCCGAAATCACACCAGGACGCAACACTTCTTCACAAATGCGCGCTTATCTTTCACGCAAAGAGTTCAATCCTTTTCTGAAAAACGCCTGGATGTTGATGGGAAAATCTCAATTCCAACAAGGAGATTTCCTCGCAGCTGCCTCAACTTTTGCTTACATCGCGCGATTCTATGCTCCAGAACCGCTTGTTGCGACAGAAGCTCAGCTTTGGTTGGCGCGCGCACAAGTGCAACTCGGATGGTTGTACGATGCAGAAGACGTGCTTCGTCAGAGTGAGAAAATGGTACTTCCTTCTCGTCTTCAGCGCGAACGTAATCTCACGCTAGCGCATTTTCATTTGGCACAAAAACAATATGCGCTTGCTCTCCCTTATCTGAATCAGGCAGCCCGTGCAGCTTCGCATCATTTTGATAAAGCTAGGTTGTATTATCTGTTGGCGCAAGTCAATATGTTATTGCAAAAGAAGCAAGACGCTTATCGTGCCTTAGAACGTTGCATCTCACAAAATCCGCCTTACGCAATGGCTTTTCAAGCACGCATTTTGCAAACAGAAGCACTGACGAACCGTCAAAATTCGCACACAATGTTGCACAAACTGCAACGAATGACCAAAGATCCGAATAATGCAGACTATTTGGATCAAATCTACTATGCACAAGGTAACATTTATTTAGCACAAAACGACACTTCCGCCGCTATAAAATGCTATGAAACAGGAAGATTTCGCGCCACACAAGCCACTCCAAGTAAAGGAATTTTGTTACGCACTCTTGCAGAACTCTACTGGCAACAACAACGATTTGACAAAGCGCAACCTTGCTACACAGAAGCTATTGGTTTGCTCGACAAATCGCAACCTGGTTATGCAGAAATCCTGCGACGCTCTGCCATTCTCGACCACTTAGTTCCTTCCACTCAAATCATTTTCGAACAAGACTCTTTGTTGCAACTTGCATCTATGCCTGAATCGCAGCGCAATGCAGTGATTGATGCAAAAATCACTCAATACAAGAAGGAAGTTGCAGAAGCAAAAAAGGCAAAAGCAGACAGTGCTTTGCGCGCTGCACGAGAAGCCGCAGGAGAAAGTCTTCCAGAGGCTCCTCAACTTCCCACTCCTTCACGCTCCTCCGCGGCTCGTTCGGGAGGTTGGTATTTTTACAACACTCAAGCAGTGCAACAAGGGAAACAAACCTTTGCGAAACAATGGGGACGCAGAAAGAACGAGGACGATTGGAGACGCGCTAACCACACTGTAGTTGCTGGCGCACTAAACAAAGGTTTTGACTATGCGGCGGATGACAGCATCAACGCTCTCCTCCGGCAGCGACGCGACAGTCTGACCTTGGCTGGTGTGGCAAAACGCGACATTGATGCGCAACTTCGTGACTATGCACAACAATTGGTGGAAGGACAAACTAGTGTTTCCAGTGACACTACGTCTTCCGCGGATAAATCTGTTGCGGAAAACCAAGATCCGGCACAACGCGCCTATTATCTTGCGCAACTTCCCTTCTCTGCAGCAGCACAACAAGCAGCGCGGAGCAAGATTCACGATGCGCTCATCGAAGCTGGTTTGGTGGAAAAAGACGAACTCGAGGATTTCTCTTTGGCACGTCGCACCCTCCAACGCTTTGTGCGCGAAGCTCCTCAACACAGTCGTGCGGCAGAAGCTTACTACCATCTATTTCTCATTGCACAGCGCACTCAACAACACGCAGAAAGTCAAAAGTGGAAGAACTTTTTGGTTCATTCCTTCCCCAACTATCCTATGACGCGTGTCATCTCTGATCCCAATTTTGAAGATAATCTCCGCTTTGGTCGTGAGCGCGAAGATTCGCTCTACACCGCGGCCTATGCGGCCTATTTAGCAGGAAAGAAAGCAGAAGTTGCGCAATTGGTGGCGCGCTCCACACAACAGTATCCCACAGGAGCAAACCGTCCTAAGTTCCTCTTATTGCATAGTTTGTCGCGACTGCAAGATGCACCGCGCGACACGCTCCAGCGCGAACTCACGGATATAGCCAAAGATTACCCAAAATCTGATGTAGCAGAATTTGCAGGTATGATTGCTCGTGGACTTCAAGAAGGACGCACTGTCGGTAAATCCTATCGTCCCACTGATTTGTGGACGCGCCGATTAAATGATACCAAGATTGATGCAGCCACTTCGGGAGCCAGCACCCAACTCTCCAACGATCGCAATGTTCCATTTGTCTTCCTTGTGGCTTTTCCCACCGACTCGCTCGACAACAACAAAGTGCTTTTTGCTTTAGCGCAATTCAATATATCGAAATTCACTTCGCGCAATTTTGACATCCAACAAGACCGCAACAACGGTCTAACACAATTCCGCGTTCAAGGATTCCGTTCTTTCAAAGATGTGCACTATTATGCGCAACAACTTTACGCAAATCCTCAACTGCGCGCCCTCTTCCGCATGGCACGCACTGAACTCATCAGTGTTGCCAATCTTCGTCTACTCGGCACCGTTGTTTCGTTTGAGGATTATCGGAAATTCTACAACACTCATTTTGCGCCCCTCAAGATAAAACCTTATCTCCCCTTAGAGTTTGAAACGGAAGATGCACCAAAGCAAATCTACGAGGACGAACTTCCCCAAAAACAGACGCAAAATCAAAGTCAATCGAAGGAAAAATCTCAGCAACAAACCGAAGACAACGAATACGAATACGAGGAATAAGCCGATTTTGGTGCAATCATTATCCAGCAACGAGGAACTCTTTTCGAAGTTTCCTCGTTTCCTCTATTACCGCTCATTAGTTACCCAATCACTCAATCTCCAACTTATGACTCTACAAGAAGCTCAAAACATGGTGGACGAATGGATCCACACCTATGGTGTTCGCTATTTTTCTGAACTCACCAACATGGCAGTGCTCACTGAAGAAGTGGGAGAACTGGCGCGAGTGATGTCGCGTCGCTATGGCGATCAATCCTTCAAAGCAGGAGAAAATCAGGATCCGGCCGATGAAATGGCAGACGTGCTGTGGGTGTTGCTCTGTCTAGCCAACCAGACCGGCGTCAATCTCACCGAAGCCTTACAAAAGAACTTCGAAAAGAAGACCAACCGCGACCGCAATCGTCACCACAACAATCCCAAATTGCAATCATGAGAATTATCATTATGGGAGCCTCCTCTGGCATAGGTCTCAACACAGCCCGCGAGTTCCTGCAATTAGGACATCGTGTGGGAGTTGCCGCCCGAAGACTCGCCCCTCTTCAAGCCTTGAAAGCTGAATATCCCTCACAAGTGGAATGCGCACAAATTGACATCAATGCCTCGGAAGCGGACCAACAATTGCTACAATTGATTGAAACATTGGGAGGAATGGATCTCTACTTGCACAGTTCAGGAGAAGGACACGAAAACAAAGAACTCCAACCTGCAGTTGAACTCAGCATCCTCACCACCAACGGCACGGGATTTGTGAGAATGATCACCACTGCCTATCGCTACTGGGTGCAACACCAACAAGTCGGCCATCTCGCAGCCATTACCTCAGTGGCAGGTACACGCGGTTTAGGTATTGCTCCAGCCTATAGTGCAACCAAAAGAATGCAGAGTCAATATCTTCAAGCACTCGCTCAACTCTCCCATCAATCTCACCACAACATCACGATCACCGACATTCAACCAGGTTTTGTGCGCACTGATTTCATCGGCGAACGCAACTACCCGATGCTCATTTCTCCCGAAAAAGCCGCTCGCCACATTGTCAAAGGCCTTCTCAAACGCAAACGCCGCATCGTCATCGATTGGCGCTATCGTGTGTTGATGATGTTGTGGCGTGCCATTCCTCGCTGCATTTGGGAACGAATGCCTTTCCCCTAATTTCGTGTTTCATTTCGTGCGATAAATGCTCCCCAACAACTTCTCGCATTCGAAACAGATGCGCTGCACACTATCACTACGCCCCCCTATAAGTATATGGGTAGATATCGCCTCAAAGAGGGAAAAAAACACGAAAAAGTGACAAACTTTTTTCGAAACACTCGAAAGTGCAATATAGAGTTTACATAGACGTTGCTTTCAGCGTGTTTCAAGTAGAAGTAAACGAAAAAGCGGAAGAGGTGGTGAAAGCGGAGCCGGAGAAAATAGAATGGATGGAAGCAGAGAATGATAATAGCCCCAAAGCCTAGAATGCAGAAAAGAATTCCTCGCGCGTACGCGTAGCGCGCGCCTTCCAACAGCGATGTTGTTTTTTTGCTGTCACAAGTGTCACACTGGGAATGAAAAGGGAGGGATAAAAGAGCGAAAAATAAGGAAGAAACGAAGAGATGAAAAGTCTGTTTTTCACTATTTTTCATCGAAAAATGAAGGGTGAAACCATCTAATTGTTAAAGCACACCAAAGAAAAACTTTAATCCTCTGTTATACAACAACTTACCAGCAATCGTGTGACACTTGTGACAGCAAAAACAATAAAACTCCTGTGATGCGCGCGTACGCGTGCGCGCGAGAGGGACGATTATAGGTATTTTCACAATTCAAAATATCCCCATCTCTAATGATTGATTCAGGCGTACAGATTTTCGATTCCCGACGGGGCAAAAACAATATCTGATTGTTCATCAAAAACAACACGTCGGTTGCAACAAAACGACACGTCACTTTTTTGAAACGACACGTCGTTTTCATCAAAACATCACGTCGTTTTCGTCAAAACATCAGGTCATTTTCATCAAAACAACACGTCGGTTATTGATAAACCTCCTAT
>QWCL01000199.1_pt1 | contig 25716 bp, 18 predicted proteins | sample 1972551 | NCBI WGS metagenome assembly QWCL01 (sample SAMN09866709, study PRJNA288562) | Human oral metagenome isolate term2_saliva, whole genome shotgun sequencing... | isolation source: mouth | host: Homo sapiens | place: USA: California
AGGCTGGTTCTTCCTTTTGACAACAAAGGTAATGAATCAACCTTGCTTTCTAAAGGGTTCTTTATACCCTCTTTAAGTTTCTTGCTGCAAACTTAGAGTGATTATTCTGTTTACTCCGTGTCCTTATCTTCAATTATCTAGTCTGTGACATAAAGATGCTCATAAAGGGCATCCTTGCTGTCCTGCCCATCGACTATTGCCTGTGCCCCCTCCCTGCTGCTGCAGGTTTGGTACAGATAATCGCTGCCATCTATCTCATGGCATCTTACATACCATGTCTGCATTGGTTCCTTGCCTTCCTTGCGCTCTCCGATAGAACTTGTAGTGGTTGCAGGAGTATCCAGCTCACAGGCTTTTTCAAGAAGATGCTATAACTGAGTCGTAGCGTAGGAAGAGAGCGGATGATTGGACTCTTTTTCCAATCTCTCATCATCAAGGAATTTTATTTCTTGGTGATTGACCGCAATTGGACCGGCAATACAGCAAAGCCTGTATGCGTTTTCGTCATCAATAGAGGAATCTTGGTCGATATTATTGCCGGTGGGTACCATGCTTTTTAGTAAGTACAGCGTCACTCTGTTACGTCCTCGATAGATAACAACTATTTCATCGCCGCGCTTTGGACGATAGCTGTCTTTTGGTTGTTTGCCATCCCATAGGTAGAAGGCAAATCCTTCCCGGTGTAGCAATGCCTGGAAATCCATGAATCCTTCGTGGTTAAATTCAATAGCCCACAATGGCCTGTCTGGAATTGAATGCTGCTCTTTACTCCGAATATATACCGCAATGCAAATCCTGTCAGTGTAGGCAGTATGGTGTTTGATTTCCATAATCTCAGCATTCAGCAGGTCAGTCCACCCCATGTCCAGCATGGTTGCCAGCTGGGCATTGCATTCCCTTGGAATATAACCAAGAATGTTGTCAAAATCAAATTCATCGGGATTGCCATTATAGCCATCAGGAAGAGTCACCGCTACGGCATTGCTATCATAACGGTTGTCCTTCTGCCTTACCAAAACCACCTTGTCACCCTCCTGTAGCTCATCCATGATGCTGTCAGCATCATGGTATGTCAATCCTGCAATGCAGCACGTAAGAAAATGCCTGTATTTGTATTTCTCCATATTCTACTCAATTATAGGGTTAGATGTAACCGCCGAACTATCCAATTGTGACGGTCATTTGGATGCCAATGTCATAGCTGTAAAGCGGAAGAAGATAATACCTACTCCCACCGTTATTACTTTGTTAGTTCTTCATTTAGATTCGCTTTTGAGATATGTAACCATAAACTCCTTGCATTTGCGTAACTCCTGCTTGTTGGCAGCCACCGAGAAGGGGCTATATTTCTCGTATATGTCCAATCCTCTGCCCATCATGATTGTCCAACCTGTATCGGTCTTGATAATACGGTCGTGGAAATCTCGTATTTTATAGTCAAATGATATACCACTCAATGCCAAATCATCTTTTATATCGTCCAGTCGGTCTATTAAATCGGGAACCTTTGTTTCCTCTTCATTGGTGACAAGGTGCAGTTTCAGGTCTTCTACAGTGCGAGTATTGATGAGCATTGTGCAGAAATCCACGAAATTTTTAATTTGCCATGGTGCCCTGATATAGGGATCCTCCACGGTAATCTCGTTCGCATCGTGCAGATAATCGGCAAAGAGGTCGCGATAGGTTACGCCAGTCTGCCCCAGTCTGAACGACCTACTGCGCTCTGTCAGCAAAGGTATGCGAGGACGCTTTTCGGGTAGGGATTCTTCTGCTGTTGCAGACGATGCGATTTCGCTTCTAAAAGGTGTTGGCTCCTCCATACTGATAGCCCCTGTTGTCATACCAAGACTTATCTTTTCAAGCGTCTCTACAGCTACTTCCTCCTCTGTCTTCACTTTTTGATATACAAATTTAGCAGGCTCTGCCTTGAAGGTTTCGTCAATGGTATAAAGTTGATCTTTCACTCGCTTGCGCCCTTCTGCGGCAAAGTCAATCAGCTCGTATGCCTCTTCTTCGGTCATCTTACCGTCTGGATAGATGAGTTTCATCATACCCGAGAACGTCTTACGGATAGCAAGATGGTCACGTTCAGAGAGTGAGCCGTCGAATTTCGCATATTCGTTCAAGATAGATGTTCTGTCATCATTGCGCAACTCATGCAGTACGGCAGCGATATAATCGGTAATCAGACCATAGCCCTTCGAGAAACTATCCTTTTTGAGCATCTTTATTTCCCATCCAGGATTATAAAGATGAATACGATCCAAGAAAGCACCCTTGATAAAAGCTGTTGGAATACTCTCAAACAGATGGGAGTTTTTGAGCATATAAGGAACGGTGTGCTTGGTGTTACCCACAAAGGTCATGGAGGCACTGGCCTCGTGTGTACCTTTACCACGGTTGAAGGATTTGTTAGCCAGATAGTTTTGCATGGTGTCTATCAGCACGGCATCAACCGATCGACCCTTTTGCTGTTCAAACTCGTCCCATGCCACAACATCCCAGTAGCCAACAAGTCCTAGTATCTCTTTGTTGCCCGACATCTTCACGAACAACCTGGCCGAGGTAACATCGCCTCCACTCACCAACACGCCAAATGGAGACAACTCCTGAAACACATGGCTCTTACCGGTACCCTTTGGTCCCAGCTCCATAAAGTTGAAGTTGTTCTCCACGTGGGGCAGCAGACGTGCCAGCGTGATAAGTTTCTCACGTCTGTTCATCTGCTCCGGATTCAATCCTACGGTGTGCATCATGAAGTCAAGCCATTCTTCTGTGGTAAAGTTGTGACGTTGCTCTATGTATCCTTCCAAATCGATATTTGATATCTGTATAGGCTTCAACGTCTGAATTTCCCAGCGCACCTTTACGTCCTCGCCAGTGAGATAGCCGATGGTAACTATACACCACACACCATTACCCGACAAGAGCTTCGGATTTTTGCGCACATAGTCTGTTGCGATGGGTACCCCGGTCAGTCCGAGATTGGCAAACGAAGCATTGTATTCGTCGCTTTTCTCATTCAGCGTAACCGTTACCTTGTCTATGATGCGATGTCTGCCATGCTCCCTGATGATACCTTTTATCGACTCGGCTTCTGCACGGTGTACATAGTTGTTTTGTATTACCTGCTTTACCTTCTCCAGTCCAGTATCTATAGCCTCCTTATCATCACTGGCGCAATATTGCCCCAAGAGATATTCCAGTACGTAGGTAGGCACAGGCAGTCCACCTTTCACCTGAAAGGCCAAGTCCTTACGGACTACCTTTCCGATGAAGGCATCCATTATTTTTTTTTGCAGTGTCATATCCATATTCATTAAAAATCCTGTTCTATTATCGTGTTGTTCTTCACCGTTTCACGAATGAGAGGGTTGAGCATATCTTCCACATCATATACTCTCAACTGGAGCATGGAGCCACTCGCCGACTTATTCAAAGTCAGAGTTACTTCGAATACACGGTTGTTCAGATTCATCGAATCATGGCTGTCCAGCATCACCTTCTTCTCTTCCGTTACGGGTTCGTCACCGTTATATACACAGCATACCACTTCACGTCTCATCAGCGACTGCGAAACAGCCTCCGATTGTATCAGTTGGAATTTCACCCTACTGCTCACCATCTGCAGATTATAAGACATCAGGCCCACGCCTACTTTATCAGTCTTCGTCTGCTTACCCTTATGCCCTATGATAACAGGTATGAGCATTTCTTGCAATGTGCCGCCTCCATGGGCAAAGTTATATCCACCAGAAGCCGCCAGTCGGTTGGTGCCGGCAGGTACGGCTATATAGGTCGGCTCACTGCACGTGATGGCAGATACCTCACTTAGGGGGAACTTCATGACTCCTTCCACAGGTTGCTCATTGTGGGTAAGGTAATACCTTGTCTTCTTCTCCACACATTCGTCCGTAATGCTATGCTTGTCTTTCTCTTCAAAAGTCTGGTCATTATAGATGAATCCGTGATCCGAGGTAACAATCAGGTTGGTTACATTCCACGAGGCAAAGATACGGGGTATCAGCACTTTTAGTTCATCTATAGCCTTCCTGCAAGCCCCAATCACCTCAAACGGACTCTGGCTATGACTGGCGCGGTCGATGGTGTCGTGATAGATATAGACCAACGAATATTGCTTGAAGAGTTCACGTTTGCTCATCACTGGGCCGTTCATCAGCACCTCATAACTGATACAGTAGTATCTGTCACTATACTTCTGCAAATGCGCCCTGCGTTGCTCGATAGTATTTAGCACCGCTCCGTCCACACTCATTTCTGTTCCCTGAAGTTCCAGCGCACGGTGCGGTAGTATGGCGTTCTTGCAATATTTCGTCTCCGTGGGCAACATGGCACGACGTACTTTCAGATCAAGACGATGATCTGTACTGCTGCTTGCCAACTCCTGCATCAGTTCGGCAGCTACCTCATAGCGCAAAGCATCCGAAATGATAACCACCTGGCTGTCTGTTGTATGTTCTTCCTTGTAAATATCTTCCTGTTTGCCTATCGAGAGCGTATTGAAGTAGTCGCTCCTCTCCTTCACACATTCCAGCCATTCCAGATTAAGCACATTGGCCAGCTTTGAGTAGTCCTGATCCATTTGCTTCTTCACGTGGCCAAGTGTTTCTCCTATCGGATAGTCCTTCTTCATGAGCTCGTGGTACGACTCAAGTGCCTTACGATAAAACATATCTATCAGATAAAATCCATCTTCTGATGCGATATACCGCTGCACATACTCTTCCGGACTGTTTAATTTCAGTGTCCCAAGATCCTTTGTACGGATATAGTATTTCGCCACTCGCTCCACATATCGTATTGCCAGTTGCGTGTCAGAATCAAGGGGCATTTTAAGTCCCACCTCTCTCAGCCTTTCGCTCGCTGCCGCAGGCTCTACCAGCAGTTCCGTCTCGGTAAGCATCTTGATTAGCTGCCAGCATAGTTCGTCGGTCATATAAAAGTAAGGTGCAGAAACTCCGTAAATCCGTATGATTTCCTCCTCGCGTATATCTTCGGCCAAATACTTGATGGCATCAGTAAACTTTACCGAGAGTTGTCGGTCTCTTATACCTTCCGCGTAGACTTTGTTCAGCAGCTCTATCTGGGAGGTACTTTTTATCTTAATTCCCTTATAGTTGTCTTGCTTATCAGCATCCATCAACTCGGTAATACTGTTATATTTCAGACTCTTGGCTATTTCGCTCACCTTAGTGTCTGAGTTGGGATTATACGTGATGCCGAAGGTGCGCGTCAGTCGGTCGTTCAACGCCTTTTTTGCATCGATGTTTTTTTCTACTCGCTGAAAGAAGTAGGAGCGTCTCTTCTCTTCTTTTTCAGCTCCAAGGATAATGATTCTGACGACGATATCTTCCCAGTCGAGCAGCCGCTTTTCACCCAGATAGTTGGAGAGGAAGGCCCTGCAAGCCACGTCTTCGCTGAAGGCTTCGGCGGTAAGATACCCGGCAAGCAGTGCACTTACCCTGTTTGTGGTTATTTCACCGATGTTTCGCTTGACAAAGGGGCGAAATTTCTCTGACAGTTGATACTGCTGTATAAAGGAAGCATCGTCCTCTTCCTTATACTCCATATTGGCCCTAAGCATATCGAGCAGAGGGAAACGCAGTTGTTGCTCTTCTGTGTGGGGATAGGTGTCGCTGGTAAAGAGCAGAACCACCTTCTTGTCTTTCCACGTATATTCTATGTTGTATTTCGCATTGAACCATGCACCATCGAAGACCTTATAAATATAGTCTTCACCCAAGTCCACGCCTTCCAAATCAGCCCGGATCATGTCCAGCCTGTCGAAGATGAACAGCACATGCAACTGTGAATTACGCTCGAAATAGCTATATATTCTGTCTTTTATCATATTCCTCGTTGCTCTATCATTGTACCAAGGCCTCAATAATCGCATTTCGTTGAGAAACGCCCATGTATCTTTCGTCTATTAAATATCGTTTTAACTTTTCCTTATATGCTGGAATCTGTGAGCATTTGTAAAAATCATCCTTATCTAATCTTAGAATCCATTGGATATCTACAGACTCCTTAGGTTCATAACCAGCAGGTGAAAGATGGAATCTTAAGCATTCTTGTTGCGAAGCAATTTCATCTATAATAGGAAAAGTCTCTGAATACTTTCCATTGTGACGCATCTTGCTCATCCAGTAATAACAATTATTTCGATAATACTGCTGTTGACTGTTCTTAATATTTGCGACTTTGCCCTTGAATGTTTCTAAAGAAGTTATTGAAAGTTCATTTTCAACGATAAATTCAAGATAGTCTGCAGCCTCCTGTAAGTTTGTTTGGCAATATTCTGAGAAAGTTTGTTGTTTTGTAGGAACGAGAATCTTGTATAATGGACAGACTTCACCTGCATAATTCCCTTTCTTTAGAATTGCCATATCAATATCATACGTTAGATTCTTTTCACTCATATAATGTGCTAACAAATAATAGCAATCAGTAAAATGGTCATAATAATCCATATTATTAAACAACTGATTTAGTATCTTAATCATATTGTCACTATCAGGATTTAATCGAAAAATCAAACCTGCCAACAAGCTACCATCAACCCTGAATGAGTTTATGATATGCCAATATTTAAGGACAGCATCATATACAATATTAGAAACAATCCCCTTCGTTTCAATCTTGGATGTAACGTAAATTAAGTTTTCTATATACTCACCAAAATTAGAAATTTGTATAGACTGCAAATCTTTCGCATTGGCAAGGTTATTCCAATACTTGTTTATAATCTCAATGCCATCGTCTGATAATTCTATAGAATCTATCTCATATCGTCGAAAAATCTCTTGTAATTCTTTGTTCTCTACACAAAACACAAAGGCAAAAAGACAGAATGAAAATATTTTATATATTTTGGATGGACCAATATCTGTTCCACGGACTTTATTATCTGGCGTAGCATAGCTATTCAATATGCCACAAACAGCATTGTAGCATATAGCCTTAAAAAAACTATTATTATCACAAACTATATAATTGTAATTACAGAATTGAATCTCTCTTTCAAAGTTAGCAAGCAAAGATGAAATGTTGCTATTAAGAGAGACGCCTCCTCTTTCACCTGATTTCCTCTGTTTGAATAATTCCTCTCTCTTTTTTTCTATTTCTACAGTCCTTTGACCAAGAGAACGGAATGAGAGAAGATTTTGAAAAGTTACTCGGAAGCCTTCTGAAATTGGAAGCCTACTGAGAACTTCTTCTAGTTGGATATTAGAAAGTTTTGCTTTTATTCTCTCAGCAAGGTCTTTATCTTTTTCCCAAAGCGAGAAAAATACGCCATTCTTCAAAGACCACATATTATAGAGACAAATAAAGTACAGGATGAACTTTCCTCTTTTCCATGCAAGAGGTAAAATGCGTCTATACTCTTTATAAGCATCATAATACTGGCCAAGCTTATAAAGCACAAAGGGATATTCCAAATCCTTCGAATCACCAGATAAATCCCGTGAACTTAGATAAAGAAGTCGCTTTGATAAATTATCAAAATCGAAGTCATAAAAATAGTATGTTGCAGAGAAATTACCTGCTGCAATATTTTTTTTAGCTTGTTTATCGATGTCAACAATCTTTATGTTATCAATTTCGAATAGATAATTATAATATGCAAATTGGCGAAGCTCCTTCCATTCAATTTCGGGGTGATCTAAAATAAATTTTCTTCTTCCTGCAAAAGTCTTTAGTTGCTGATGAAGTGCTTTAAAATAAGCTGATGATAATTGTAGTCCACATGAATGTAGGTTGAAGAATGACCAATTTTCTTTAGGGAACAAATATGATAGTCCATCCCCAATTACGGTTATTTCATCTTTATATGCAGTTAGTTGTGCGTACAATGAACTTACGAGGTCTGAAGTATCATCCTTACTTACGCAAGGAATACAACTCAGCACCTTATATAGATATATACCCTTAGAGTTATTTAGTTCAGAGGGAATTTCTACTTCTGATGCTACATCTTGTAAATCTGATTTTTCCAGATAAACAACATTTATTCCCTTATTAGCATAATACGTTGTGATTGTTGGACTAGGGCAGGTGTCTGAAATTAGATATACCCTTTGCATGCTATCTTGTAAGACAGAATAAACTTCGTTAAGGATAATTTTAAGATTCAAGTCTGCAAATGAAAATCCAACAAACACTACAAGCTTACTTGCAAACAGAGAAAGAACGTATGATCGGATAAGAGGAAAATTCTTGTTGTAATTATAATAGTCTGATTCCGTAAGAACAATATTGCTAGTATCAAAGTCTCCATGCATTTTAACAAGAGTATTTGGATAAGATATGCTCGGTATATCTTTATCTTCTTTAACAACAGCAAATTGTTTATATTCGTTCTCTATTTCCTGCTCCAATAAATTGTCATAATTGGTTGTAATGATATGGCAGGGGTTTAGTTCCAGTATTTTCTCATGAATTTTATTAGGAAGGACTTTATTATACAAGAGTACTTCCTTTACCTTATCCATATATTCCTTTTCTCCCCTAGCATCTTTATACAGCTGGGCAATTTTTAATTCATCTGTTTCATTCTCAGCTCCACAATCATGCTTCATTTCATTGATGAGTGCAGACCAGGTAGGAACACCAGAGTTATTGGAAACTCCTGCACCTACAAAGAAGACCAAACGACCTTGCTTACTTGCCTCTTGTATTCTAAGAAGATTTGATAATTGCAAACTATCCATATCAACAACTTATTATATCTTTACTTTATCTTTGCCAACACATCCCCGAACTTGGCATAGTTCACCACAACACCGTCATCGAGGTCGAAACTGATGGCTTGTTCGGCAATGACTTGCAGGCGGTCGTGATACTCCCGGCACTCTTCGAGCTGTTTTTGGAGCGTGGTGAGCAGCTTGTTCTCTGTGGTCGAGAGCGAGGCGGCACGCTTGTTCAAGTCGCTGATGCGGATTTGCAGATGCTCGATGAAAGGCAGCAGGTATTTGGCACGCACACGCTCGGCGGTGTAAGCATTCATGCGGTGCATATAGGCGATACACTGGAAGGCGCCCTTCTTCGAGGCAAAGAGCCAGTAGATGGGGCGGTTCTGGTACATACGCTTATGATCCCTCCAGAAGTCCTTCATCATGTAGGCTTCCAGTGTTTTGCCCAGGCACTGCTCCATGTAGTTCAGGTTCTCGGTCTGCTTCTCCGTGCCCAGCACCATACCCACAAACTCTGCCACACGTTCCTCACCATTATCGCTAAAGCCGCAGTCGGAAGCCATGAGGGGGATGATGCCGTCCTCATCTATCGCGAAGGTGCTGTCGCCGTAGGTGTAAGGAGCCGTTTCCTCTGGCTTTGCATCGGGATAGGCAATGGCAAGCCCTGGGCGGTCGAGGCGATAACGCCCCATGTAGCAGCCCACGATGTAGGATATGAATTGCTTGATGATGACATCGTCGTGCCAACATATCTGATTGTTGTCTATACTAATCTCGCCCTGCTGCAAAATGGTGATCTCGCTCATAGGCACATCGGGGGTAAGCTCGTCTTCGAGGCCATAGATGGAGATAAACTGGCGGTTGAGTTCCTCTTCGTTGTCGTGGAGCTGCATCAGCCGGTCAGTCCAAAGTTCTTTATATCGGCTTATAACCTGCTGAAAATCAATATTATTACAAGAGCATGCATCTTTACCTGTAAAAGGTAATCTTTTATTGGATAAAAGGTCATCGTTTAGCGTGCAATAGGAGACCTTTTCTTTTTTAATAATTCTGCCAATTCTAACAAGTTCGTTTTCTTGAAAGTCCCAGGAGGTTTCGTGAGCATTCCAGTCGAGCTTGGAAAGGGCGATATTCGAGTCGACTAACTTTATCACAGCTTCGGAACGGTCTGCTTTATAGATAAATGGTATGCTTACAATATGTCCTGGCATAAACTTTATCGTTGGCGAGATAAAGGAAAAACACTCTTTTGATATTGTACTGTTCAAAATACCAATAATGTATTTCAAATTAGTTTCTTTAGCAAAACCCATTGATCCTGCAGAATCAAATAAGAATCCCTTGGGCACATATCTAAAAGCGACCCCATTCGAACCAATAGCAGACCAAGTGAGTCCTTCCATGAACGCATATTCGCCATTATAATTATGAGAACGCAATCTTCCTGTCGTTGCATCAAAATTGTTTTTTATCGCATATCCTTCATTCTCCCAATCAACTACATATTCATTGTTACCATACCATTTTCTTATTGAGCCACCCTTTTGATACGGAAACCATTTTTTGCCAAACCTTTTAGAAGAACCTTCATACCATAAATGAACAAATTCATCTCTCCCTGCAGGTGACATTCCTTCTCTTGTTACTAAAACATCAGATAAGAGTTTGTCTGAAAAACAATTTAAAATTTTGTCACATTCCCAATATGCAAAAACAGCACCTGGTAGGCTTACAAACTCTAGTTGTCTGACATTCTCAAATACGTTCTGGTGCGCAAGAAACATCTGTTGCTTGTCCTCACAATTTTTACCATCTACCAGTCGATAGTAGGTGCTACCAATGAAAGGTTCTGAAATAGTAGAATCGTCCAAATTGACCACCCTCGGCTCAGAGCTTTTGAAAGTGGTAGGATCGGCATTGGTCACCACAAAGGCTGTATTCTGCACCACTTCGCCCGAAATTTCATCGAAAGTGCGTGGCCCAAGGTGAAGCATAGAGTCGATATGCTGGGTGGTGAGCAATGTTTTGCGCAACGACTCGAACGACGAGAGGAACATCCAGCTCTGCATATTGATCATTCCATATTTACCGTTTGCCTTTAATCTATCGGTGGCAAGGAGCATAAAGACCGAAAAGAGGTCAGCCTTGCCTTCCTCATAGTGTGTCTTCACATACTTAGACAGCCCTGCACCCATGCGTCCACTGCCCATATACGGTGGATTCATCGCCAGCGCATCGTATTTCTCGGTGAGGGCGAGGATAAGGCAGAACGTAGGCAACAAGCGCTCCACAGATTTTGGTAAGACTGTTTCGTCTTCCCAATAGTCCACCATTTGGGCAATGAGTAGACGGGTGGAATCACTGATGTCGAATATCATGATGCTACCAAGAGAGTCGGCATCCTGCATGAGGTCGAATGCCGACAGAATTTCGTCATCAATCAAGGGATTGTCTTCGCCACGGAAAAATTGATGAAGCCAGTCGGTAAGCAAACCTTCCTTGGGGCTGAAAGGCTTGGGCATATCCATCACATGGGGCAGCAGCTTGGCATCGGCAAAACTGCGGTCCCGCTGGCAAGCCTTCAGGAGCAAGGCAAACGTGGCAAGCTGCTTGGCACGGGTATCGAGGTCGATGCCTGTAAGGTTGTTGCGAAAAATGTGTTCTATAGCCTCTCGTCGTGCATAGCCCTCGCCGATATAGAGATCGTAAAGCAGGTCGAACGCCTCGCCTAAAATATGCCCGGAGCCACAAGCGAGGTCGGCAACTTTCAGTTGCTCCAGTTCGCCATAGTGCAAGATAGCCTCCTTGGGGGTAGGTTCAGAGGGGGTAACGAGATACTGCCACTTCTCTGCCAACTCCGTTTCGCTGGGGTTGTTGTCGAGGTAGATGCGCCCAACGGTGTTCTGCACCATGTACTTCACAATCCAGTTGGGCGTGAAGATCTGCGTGGCGGCAGGTATCTCGTCGGCATCATACTTGCCCTTCTTAGCAAACACCTCGTCCTTGCGCTCGGAGATATAAAACTGGTAGAGCCAACCTATGAGTTCGGGCGAACGATAATCGTCATCGGTGATAAATTCGGTATGGTTGAGCATATCCACAAACTGCCCCTCTGCCAATATATTGGCAGGCAATAAAAGTTCGGTATAATCGGCAATGCCGCCAAAGCATGCACTGATGATGGGATTCTGATGGCACCAAGCAGAGATGAGCAACGCAAACTGCTCGGTTACTTTCGTATCATCGTCGAGCAATTCCACCAGTCGGCTGCGCATCTGTTCCGTCATCTGGGGGAACGCGCCCTGCCGTGCCTGGTCCACAATGCGAGGGGTTCGTGCCGAGTCGGCATATTCCATGACAGGATCCGCAAGCCCGTTCTTCTGCAAGATGCGGATGGCCACAAGGCGGTTGAACCATGTGTAAGCCGCTTCCTCATACACATGGCTGATGCCCTTCCGCTGCACACGCTCATAGAGAGACATCCACTGGTGGTAGAAGGCTTCGGTCTGCAAGCTGCCATTCCACACGGCACCACCTTCCATCAATTTGGGGCGCATCGCATCGCTAACCATTCCCTTAGCGTCAAAGCCAAGGGTGGATATTTTGGCAGCTATACCTGCCTTGAGTTTATTTCGAGCTTCGGTGGAGAAGCGTTTCAGCTGATTGGTGTTCATTGTTGGTGTTCATGTTTCTTTTCCTGATATTCTGCCCAGATTTCTCCTGCCAGATACTTGTCGCTACGGCAGTGCAGGTTGGCAATCCCTTCATGGATCAGTTCGGCTGTCTCGGAATTGTAGAAAATATCTGTAGCCTGCTCGAGCGTCTGCCCGTACATCTGGCTAATCTCCATAATGATGTTGGCGCATTTGATGTCCATTACACATTGCCGAGTCTTTTCATCCATAACAGAATGTTTTATTTAGTTATCATTACACCATCGTGGTCAACCAACAGCTTTTCCAACTGTTGGCGGAGTCCATCAAGATAGTGGTCAATATCCTCTTTCGAGGTAATCGGCAACTTGGTGCGCGTGTTAAGTGATGCCTGTCGAATTCTCTTTTTGACAGAGGGCATAGGCTCAGCAACAATATCGTGAGACGTAGGCGGCTCGTAGGCCATAATGCGCGCTATTTGTTCCTGATAGAAATCATCTGTGTTGATGTTGTTCTGGAGAACGAGAATATTTCTCGAAGCCGTCTTCGCACTGATGATTGTCTCCCGATTGGTAAGAACGGAAGCCGGCACATGCTGCTTTTCGGCCACCTGCTCCAAATAGTCGAACTGTTCGTTGTATGCCGTGCGTATCTGTTCACGCATGGCATCACGTACCTTGTCAAGTTGTACGGTCAGAGCCTTCTTCGCCTTGATATATCGGCGCAGGTTGGCCCCAATGGGCCATGTGTCGGTTTTAATCTTCAGTATCTCGCTTACCTGCGTCTTCACATCCTCGGGTACATAAGCGAAGTTATATTCATTGTCTTTGACAAACTGCAAGAGATCTTGATAGACAGGAAGTTGGTCGTGGGTGAACTGTACTATCTCACGACACTTATCGATAAGCTCGTGTGCCTCTTCCCGATGGTCGATTACAGTCTGGAAAAAAATTTGTGGATCTCGCTCGCCGAGCCACCCCTCAAAGAGTTCGATGGCATCGCGTATGGGCTGTGCAAAGGGATAGGCAGCAATCTGTACCTCTATCTTGCGATACCCCTTGCCAAAGTTGGCTAAACTATGGTTCGACTCTGGTTCACGGCAGAAACGGAAGAGCTGGGTGCTGTCGGTGGTGGGGACAGTCGCACTCATTCCAAAGATGTCCTTCCATGCTGCGGTGAACTGATTGATAATCTCTGTCGATATGGCTTTTGCCTTTCGGACCGTAAACTTATTGGTCTCGCTCACCAAGCGATTGGCCACAAGGTTGGTCTCCACATTCGGATTGTTGCTGTACGAGTAGTCACGATTGTGGCGGCGCACCAACTCATTGACCACATAAAGCGTACAGAGCGCATTCCAGCCGTATGGAGCCTTGGTAAACTTGGCAACAATGTCGGCAACATTCACTTCGGCATACTGCTTGTTCAGATAAATGTCCACCTCGTGCTCTGCCTCATTGAGTACAGCGTTCATCCCCTCATACTCGCCGGGCTGCACATCACGCAATATTGCCTTGCGCAGTACATCGGTGGTGCGTGGGAAAACATCACCACTCACCAGTCGTCCCTTGGTGTAGATATTAGAGAGGTGTTTCTGGATGGAAGCGTAGAACCGATCGTTGCCACGCTTGCCATTCAGCTCGATCTCGTCGATGATGGTCAGGCCTGATATGACAGGACAAGCGTCCAGAATCCTATGGAAGCCGAGCTTGATCTGCCCTTCAAACAGTTCTTCGGCACGTGAGGCAAACTCCTTACGGGTATCTTCATTCTCCTTGCTGGAAGCAGGTGTCTTCATATATCCATTAACCTGACAGTACCAATAAAAGGCGTTGTAGAGACGTTTCTGCTCACGGAACATTGGACCGACATAAAAGATGAGTCGATTGGGTACGTTTTGCATCGCCAGTTCCTCGGACGTGGCAAAATCGTTATCCATGTAGAACTCTACCAGCACATCGGGGTTGTTGGTAGCAAGGAAATTGCGCTGGTTGATGGTGACACCCACCGAGAAAGAACGAGTGAGATATTGCACTTTGTTTTTCAGCGAATCGAAATACTTGAAGAAGATTTCTTTTAGCTGCTCCGCCTGTGTGTTGTGGTCCACCATCTGACTCTGAATGAGCTGTGCCACCTTCATTTCTTCCTCGCTATAGAAGGAGAAGGTATCAAGGGAGCCTTCCTCGCCCTGCTCCCGACGAATGATATTGTTGTCGCAGAAAAACTCCACGATTTTTTCCACCTCCTGCTTGACGGTCAGACGAGGTGTCTCCATATCGTTCACCAAAAGCGAAGTGATGTTGTCTATCGTTGCAGGGAACACCAGTTGATCGATCTGAGAGATATTGCAAATCATAAACAGGATATTGGCAATACGCTTTGCCAACTGTGGGTCTCGGTCGTATTTCTTTGCCATATCGGTGGCATTGGTCACAGCCTTGTGGCCACGTGCCTGCAAACCCTCCTCAAACATATTGTTATACAACTCGTCAAAGGAAATAAATTTGCCCAGTTCGGCATCAGCTTGTTGTTTGGCTGTGGAGTGAACCACCTTGATGATACTGCGTTCATTACCTTTCACCTCTTTTGCCACATAGCCAAGATTCAGAAACGAATTGAATACCTGCATGATGAGTTTGAACTGATAAGGAACAAAGGGATAGTAGGCTATGAAGTCTTCCTTCGTGTTGTAAGACTCATAACTGTTGGGCAACTTAAACTGGAGGTCGAAAGCGGCTTTTTCCTTGTCGTAAAGATTACCGAGTACTTCTTCTACCTCTGGTTTCTTATCGAGAATACGCTTTTGTGTGATGACTTCAGGCTGAGTGCCTTTCAGCGACACCTTCACCTCGAAGCGGCCCTTGATCTTTCCCTCTTTGTCTCGCTCTTCTGCCACATGGCAGTCGTCCATAATCTCGCTAATATCTTGCTGGGCTGTACAAACCACCCAAACACGATTGCCACAAGCCTCAGAGAGCTTGGTGATTATCTCCTGTAGATTGAGATAGCGGTCACGCTCCTTGTTGATGAACTGGCTCACCTCATCAGCCAAAAGAATCAAATGGTAGTCCTCTCCCTTGTCTTTGAGATAAGAAGCCAGCTCCATGCCGAAGCGGTCGATACTCATGTTGGTGTCTCGCTTGATGATGCGCTCACGTATGCTCTCGGTGTCGAGCGTCGGGGCCAGGCTCTTGGCAATGTCAAGCACCATCTGCAGCTCGTTATCAATCATATCTGCTGCCATCGACGGATCATCCCAGTCGCCGCCTTCTTCCGCGATTCTCGCCTTAAACACATCGAAGACTCCCTTTTCCTGCAAAGGCTTTTCGAGGTTTTGAGCCAGTGTGATATTGAACTTGTTGAAGCCACGTTTGCCGTTAAACTCATTCCAAAAGACATGAAGGAATGCCTTCTTCTTGTCGGTGGCGTTATCGTAACTCGTTTCAAGGTTGAAGATGCAAGTATCAATGGTTGCCTTTTTCAACCAATGACATATACTCTGCAAATCATTGCATTCAAAGGATAAGTTATGCTTCTCGTCCATCGGGTCGATAGCCTTTACCGCTTCCAGCAATCGACTAAGAGCGGCTTCCTGTGTAACAGGAGTGATGCAGTAGTCGAGATATTTGAGAAAGTGTGACTTTCCTGAGCCATAGTAACCATCTATCCAAATACCCACATGGTCGTAGGGCTGATTGTTCTTGATGGCATCAAGTATACGGTAGAGACCGTTGATAATCTCGTCCGTAAAGACATACTCCTGTATTTCAATCCGCTCAGTTTCAGCATCAAACTTAGTTGCGCTGACGGCAGGATTGACAGCACGGTTGATGGGTTTGCTATATAGATCTTTTAGTTTCATATTCAAGATGGTTTATTCATTATCATTTAGCAATAGTGTGGCTCTGTAAGTGTTGTTGTCTTGCAAAGTCTGAAAGAGACGAAACGTGTTGTCGTCGCGTTTTCCCGGGTAGAACACGATGATTTTGTATTTGCTCGTGTCATTGTAATCTTCGTAAAGGGCAAGTAACTCATTCACCCTCAGATAAGGGTACATGGAGCCGATGCCGTAGAGGAACACAAATGGACGACGGTAATCATCTTTCTGGGAAATATGCTCTATAATTCGCTGATGAATATACTGTACGAAGTCGGCACTATGTGCATTTCTTGTCAGCGTATCCTGTGTGTTTTGCGCTTTTGATGGGTCAGTCTTCTCTTTCTCCAACTGATATTTTAGCATGGACGGATGACGGAGGAACTTCTTATGGTCAAGGAATTGGCAGAACTCATCAAAGAGGTTGAGCGTAAGTACATCCACATAATTGGTCGGGCGAATGAGGTTAGCCTTAAACTCCATAATCTGCTCCCTGATGGCATACTCCTCCTCCGCAGGATATTGATAGATATAGAAATTGTAGAATAGGTCGCCATTCTCCGTATCTTGAAATCCCTTGCTATTCAGTTTATCGTCAAGTTCCCTAATGGTCATAGCATCTGCTTTTTAATATTTTCTATTTCGTAGTGCTGTAAGAGACAAGCTTCAAGAAACCACAGTTCTCCACAGTTGATGTAATAACTAAAATTAGAGCATGATAATGGGTGGAGTGTGCTGTCTGCATCGAGCATTCCTATTTTACGAAGTACAGTAAGATAGGCACCTGCCACTTTCCCTTTGGTTGTCTCACTCCAAGAGTCAACGAAAGCATCGCTGGCGGCGATTTCATTGAACTCCATCATGAGGTCATCATGTGTGACCAGCTTTCGCACACTGTTCCAACGGCGCATGGTAACATTTACGTGCAGATCGAAACAGATCTTGTAAGTTTTAAGGATTACAAAGAACAGGGCAACCTGCTCGTCTTCCTTGTTCATTTTTTCATAATCTCCCCAAAACGCCTCGGACATCACGTAGTATCGCCTCTTTATTTCGGCAATAGCCCGTTTGCGCGAGGTCTCGGCATTTATATGAAGTAGCTGGTTATGGATTGCTTCATCATGGAGCAAAGCATCACTATCCTCCGACTGTAAAAGCGGGAGCAAAACATTGGTTTCATCAAACAGAAAACCACCTCCTGTTATTGATGCCGTATATGGGCTATTTCTTTTTTTACTCATTTCTTCTCTCGGATTCCTAATTTGTGTATAAAGTTAGTTCGTTTTCTACTTGCGAACCAACTCATTGATATCCACTTCGAGACATCTGGCAATGTCCAGCAAGTTCTCCAGATTGGGCTGTGCTGAATTAGTACACCACTTAGATACAGTGGCAGGATCACGCCCCAACTGTTCAGCTAACCATTTATTGGTACGCTTCTTTTCTGCAAGTACAACTTTTATTCTATTTAGGTTCTTGTTCTCCATATTGCTAAAAATTTCCCTTGCAAAAATAATATATTTGTCTCATAAAGAATAATCTTTCTTAATATAAAATTGCTTTTGCACAAATATATTTGTCTATCATCGTTGATTCAACCCCCAAGAATGTGAATTTCATACTCTTATCTGGTAGCTGCCTCGCTTGATTTTTATAGTGCAAAGGTAGTATAGCCTTCATTTCGACAAAAGTACCGCCATTGCTATTATCCATGAAGTTTGAACAAACCCACCGCAATTTCTCTTGCAGACAAATTGGACTTCCTTTCAAACTTCTTGGAAATTTCCTTGTGTCTCTATTACAGGTCATGCCTTTGATAGTACATAAAAATTCAACCCAGGTAAGCCTCCATGATATGGAAGCAAACTAAAGGGAAATGTATCACAATATAAATGTAATGTCTATGGATACTATCTTGACAAAGATGTCCGCTGAGATGGCAATGAACGACTATCAGCCTAAAACTACCTTTTGGATGGGCTTTTCGATTGCAGACCAATTTGGTATCGCTACTATCAAAGATATCTATAACCGAGCATTCAAAGAGTGGAAAAACAACCACGTTTATCTTACCGAACTCGTCATGGTGCTCAACCACAAGATTTGGCAGTGGTATGAGAAAGACGAAGCCATCGCAAGAGTGTATAATGACTTGTGGGAGCAGGCTGGCCTCTATGCGCAAGAAAAACATCAGTTCTACCGAAAGACAAGGATCCAGTTCTACGAAACGATTGTTTGATAGCGCTTCGGGAACTAAGTCTGAAAGATGTTCTCTCATGTAGAATAGGTAATAGTGTTTAAAATTACAAAAGGAGTTGAAATGAAAGCATATGAGAATAGTCATGAATTCAGATAAAAGGTCACAAACAACTTACAATCCTCCTCACTTTATCTAAATACTCTCCATCTTCTGCATACCCAATTCTATTTAGGAAATCATAGTAATTACCACCTTTATATTTGTACTGCACATAGTCTTTATAGGCCTTCACGCTCTCTTCCCATGAGTTGAATGTGTAGTAGTTGCCGTTGCTGGGACGACGTAGTCCAAAGAGGTTATTGTTTTCAAGACAGGCTCTGGAGGTGAAGTAACCTGTTTCAAGCAGGGCTTGTGCCACTACGATTTGGGGGAACTTCACATCATACTGCCGGAGAACGGCCATCAGATTTTTGATGTTCAACGCTCGGTCTGGCTTTGTGCCGAAGCGGAGATATGCCATTTTATCTTGTAATTCAGTGATGTAGACTTTGAGATAATCGATGAAGTGGTTAGGGTCCACACTTCTGCCTTCCTTTCGTAGTCTGATGTGTAGATGTGGTCCTGTAGTTTTACCTGTATTCCCTGATATTGCCACGATGGTTCCTGCCGTCACCGCATCGCCCTCTTGAACGGTTATCATGCTAAGGTGTCCGTACAGACATTCAAAGATGCCATGCTCCAACACTATATAGTTGCCGTAGCCTTTGTTGCCATAGTGTACTTTCTTGATGATACCGGGCAGCATAGCATAGACATGGGCATGGTTGCATTGCAGGTCGATGCCGTTATGAAAGGCAGTACAATTGCTCACGGGGTATTTTCTATAACCATAGGCAGAAGTTAGTTTCAGGAAGTCAAGGGGTAAGCAAACATTCATACGTTGACTGATCAAGCCAAAAAGCAGGGAGTCCTTCACGTTGACAAACAGTGGTACATCCTTTTCGATACTCACTTCCATGCCGTTTCCTGTCTGGAACGAAATGTCCATAGGACGAACCTTTATAGTGTCCTTTTGTTGTGTCGTAACTCTTTGTTTTACAGCCATTTTCTGCTTTGTAACCATCTGTGGCCTGAGGGTAAAGAACTGTGCTGCCATATCACCACTAAAAGACATGGCAGCAGTGACCGTCAGAAATAATCGGTATCGTTGTCTTATATTCATCTTCTTTTGATAATTTTGTTCAGTGCGGAGCCCTCTTTTCGGGTTTTTCGTTTACAAATTTACCTTCAAACATTTATCGTATGGAAGATGTGATGACTTTTCAAGCCCAAGGAACTGTTTTAGACAAATTGAAGCAGTTGGGTATCAACGAGGAGAAACTGGCGTTGATGCCTGATGCTCTGAAAGTTCCGCTGCTTTGTGGAGAGGTGACGCCTGTTTTCATGGCCAACACGGAAACATCGAATGGCAAAGTGATACAGTTACCGATGAAAGCCCAATTCGTACTGGATGATAACGAACAGGTGTTACTGATGACTTACCCACTCCGTAGAGAGATTGCCAATGAATTAGGACTTAACCAAAATGAGCTCCAACGAGTGCTGTCTGGCGAGGTAATACGCAAGGAAGTGGACGTGGAGGGAGAAAGGAAAGTAAGATTTATTCAGTTGGATAAGGAAACAAACTCGCTCATGCACCGTAATGTGACCAGCATTCCTATCGAGACAGAACTACAAACACGAGATAAAGTGAAGGACATCGAGCTGGGTGCCAATCAAAAGGAGGCTTTGCAGGAAGGTAAACCTGTGGAACTGGCTCTCGGCGACACCAAGGTAACGGTGGGCGTTGACCTACGTGAGCCACAAGGCTTCAAAATTGTCAACGGCGACATGAGAGAGTGGGAACGATTGCCACTGATGCGCTACGATGATGTTCACGAGGATTTTATGGGTTATGTGATGACCGACGAAAACCGCTGGGAATACCAGAAAGTGGTGGAACGCCAAGCCATGACCAACAACCGCTCAGAGTCTATCGAAAAGAAGCAGCATACAGGCTTGATTCGATAGCACAAGACTAATAACCATCCTCCCAACAAGGGATTCTTTAATATTCTGCTCCCGGCTTGTCACTTTTATAAGAGCTAGTGAGTGCTTTAACATTCTTCTCTATTGGCGAGTTCTTCTGTTGTAGAACCGTAGCGTTAAAGCATATCACAACAAGCAAGGTGGATAGAAAGAAATACAAAAATCTTGATTTCGAGTACATCGTCAGCTCCGTGGCTGGCTATGCCAAAGTTGCTCCTATTGCCCGAAAGGTGAAAGCTGGGGACGACATGGCCATTGCCAAGGCTGCGGCGATGATGACTGCTGCAGTCAGGAATGTCATGCCTAAAGACAAGCAGGTGATACTGGTACCCATCCCAAACCGCACCGGCAGGGCCGGTTACACCAAGACGCTGGCCGAGAAAATAAGCGAGGCACTGCACCTGCCTGTCATTGATGCGCTGGCAAGCAATACCCACGATCCGCTTTATTTGGTGAAGAAAACCAATGGCTCGCTCGATGAGGTGCCGCTCTACTTTTATCGCATCCGCAGGCTACCTAGGAACAAGATTCCCATTCTCATTGACAATGTACTCGACACCGGGCATACGGCAATGGCCGCGTATGAAGCAATGGGCAGACAGGACACGCTGATGGCGGTACTCGGTGATACGCATAAGTTCACGCCCAACAAATGGAAGTCGGATATTTACCCTTTAATTGACTACAATATGGAAAGTAAGAAAAAAGAAGAGGTGCAGCAGCAAGCTACCCTGAAGGAAGAGCCGACGGCTCAAACCGAGAAAAAAGCTGCAAAGAAAACGACAAAACTCCCGAAGTCAAAGACGCTGGCAGAGCTATACGAGAACATGAAGGAGAAGCACCCTGAGGCTGTCCTGCTCTTCAGAACGGGAGACTTCTACACGGCTTTGAACGCTGATGCCTCCAAGGTGGCTGACACATTGGGGCTCAAAGCGAACAAGCCTGCCAAGGCAGGAGACGGCTCTCTGCAAGTTACATTTCCTCATCATGCGCTGGACACGAATCTGCCCAAACTCATCCGGGCTGGTCTTCGTTTGGCTATCGTGGACAATCTGGAGAAGAAGCAAAATGTGGAGAAAGTCGTGTCTGAGAAAACGGAAACGACAGCTCAGGAAAAAAAAGAGGAAGGAAAATCCGTGGAGAGAACGGCAACCGTCAAGCAGGAGCACCAGCCGCGTGAGCCGCAGATGGTTACGGTCAATGGCGACAAGGTTTCCCATGCCCATGCCTTCCAGTCCAAGGTGAATCCTGCCGACTGGTTCTATGTGGCGCAGCTCAACCCCATGAAGATGGACGCTGCCGACATCGCTGCCTATCAGAAACGGGAAGCAAAGGTGGAGAATATGATGCAGAAATATTATCCCACAAAGCTGGCTCCTAAAGTATCTGCCGAGGAGTACAAGGCCGCCAACATCCTATCTGACGGCAGGGTGATTGACAAGATGACAGTGTATAAGGAGAAAGATGAGCAGCGGGCTGACTATGTTAAGTACAAGCTCTATGCCCAGGTGGGCGACCAACGAATGTCGGCTCCTATGACCAAAGAAGACCAGAGTGCTTTCTTCGACCGCGTGACGACACCGGCGGCATTGGTGGAAAAGAATTTTGGCGAACGGCTGCACCTGGCATCGGCCTATGCCGTCTATCAGCTCCCTGCCAACATCAAAGTGGAGGATATCCGGGTAGCAAAGGACAACATGGACGGCAAGTGGAAGATTTCAGCTGCCGTGGGCGAGAACGGACGCACGGACAAGAAGGCGATTTCCTTTGACGACGGCTTTTCTCTCTTCCAAGCCAAGACCGTCACTCGTAAACAGCTGGCAGCCAAGTATCTCTCAGAGGACATCAAGGTGCTGTCGGGTCAGAAGCAAGCTATCAGCAATGGACTGAAAATGTAGCCTTGGGGAATTTCGATAATAAACACAGATAACATAAATTCAAAGAAAATGGCATATAGTTTTGAAGAGCTGGTCCAGCTCAAACAGGACAGACGGATAGGATGGCTGCAGTTCACGCTTGAAGGTGAACATGCGGACGACTTCATGCAGTGGTGCAAGGAACACAACATCCATCCCAGCGAAGATACCGCAGAGTTCTATATGGAGTCGGTGGAACTGAGTATGCAGGATAAGCAAATCTTGGCGGAGGACGACTATGACTACTGCTGGAACTGAAACAAAGACGCTCGGTCAGAAAGCCGTGGACAGGTTCACGGAGATGATGATTGAGCGCATGGAACAGATGAAGTCCGTTGGCTGGCATAAGGGGTGGATTGGCAGTGCTACTGCCCCTGGTGCCATGCCGCAGAATGTATCCGGGCGTGGATATTCGGGAAGTAACTCTTTCTTCCTCCAACTGGACACGGCTCTCCGTGGCTACTCCATGCCCGTGTACCTCACTTTCAAGCAGGCCAACGACATGGGAGCACATGTGAAGAGAGGTGAGTCGGCTATGCCAGTGCTCTACTGGGATATCATGGCAAGGGACAAGGATGGTAAGAAAGTTTCTAAAGAGGCCTACCGCAAGATGAGCCTTGCAGAGCGGATGCAGGTGCAGACCATTCCTTTCTTGAAAGCCTTCAATGTGTTCAATGTCGATCAGACCAATCTGTCTGAGGTGAAGCCTGACAAGACGGAAGCTCTCAAAAAGCTGTTTGCCCCACCGGAGCTGCGTGATGCCGAAGGGATGTTTACCAGCAAGGCTCTCGACCGTATGTTTGAGAAGCAGGAGTGGATTTGTCCTATCCAATATGACAAGCAGGTACCCGGTGCATACTTCTCTCCCACCAAGGACATCATCGTCATTCCAAAGAAAGAGCAGTTCAACATTGGCAAGACACTGGAAGAGGTCTATAAGGACGGTATGGAATACTACTCCACGGCCCTGCACGAGATGGCCCACTCCACCGGTACGGAACCTCAGCTGAACAGGGGCAGCCATGAGAAGTTCGGCGATGCGAAATACGCCAAGGAGGAACTGGTGGCTGAGCTGACGGCAGCGATGGTAGGTAACTCGATGGGCTTTGACAAGCGTATTCTGGACAACAATGCGGCTTACCTCGATAGTTGGATCTCCACTCTCAAGGAAAATCCTAAGTTCATCGTGTCGGTGATGGCCGACGTGAACAAGGCTGCTAACATGGTACTGGAAGAGGTGGACAAACAGAAAATGGCGTTGGGGGAAGAGACCTTGCTCGATAAAAACAGAAAACTTTCTACTGACATTTCCAAGGACAAGGTCGTCTTTGAGAACGCCTCCATCATCAAGCAGAATGATGGCGACTATGCGGTACGAGCCTCATTCCAAGGTCAAGATTTGGGACTCAAACCGATTGACCGAAATGTGGGCATCCTCTATTTCTCTCTCTCGGAAGAAACGGAGAAGGCGCGTCTGCTCTCCCATACGCTAAAAAAAAGTTTTGGAGATGTAGTCATGACACAGACACAGCAGCATGCTCATCGTATGAAAATATAACCCTTTATACTTGTAGGCAGTTATGAAACAGAGTGTAAACTACAAAAGCCTGAAAACAAAGGTAGGCGTAGATGATATTGCCTATTATCTGGGCTATCGTCTCGACCGCTCGGCTGGTGTGGGAAGATACATTGAAATGGTTTTGTCTGACTCCACGGGTCATCAGGATAAGCTCATCATCAAGAACCCGAAGGAGAAGGCGGCGCAAACTTATTTCCGGCGTAATGGGGCAAGAGGCGGCGATGTGGTATCTTTGATACGTGAGAACCTTAGTAGCTTCCACGAGTCTGGAAGAAACGAGTGGGATATCATCGGCAAGGTGATGGCCCACTTCGCCAATGAGCCGATTCCTGACTATGGGGATAGCCAATATCTTACGAAAGCTGGTTACACGGGTAGTACCGTGTTTGATCCGAAACGCTATGAAACGAAGGATGTTAATGGTGCGCCTTCGGAAGTGATAGCGTTCTTTGCCCAGCGTGGCATCAACGAGGAGACGGTGAGTGCCTTCGCACCATTTATCAAGCAAATAAGGGACAACAGCCATACCACCTACAAGCAGTTCAACATCGGCTTCCCTTATACGGAGGCTGGCAAGGACAAGGTGGTGGGCTATGAAATCCGTGGCTTTGGCTCATTCAAGAGTAAGGCAGCTGGTACTAACTCGACGACGGGGGCATGGATTGCTGATCTCTCACAAGGTGGAGAGCCTACAGACATCAGGCATGTCTATTTCGCTGAAAGTGCCTACGACATCATGGCGTTCTATCAGCTGAATCACCTTCGCTTAGATGGTACTCATTCGGTATTCGTATCGCTGGGTGGCACTTTCTCCGACAGTCAGATCAAGGATATCATGGCGCATTACCCGGAAGCTAAGGCGATGGACTGTTTTGATAATAACCTTGCCGGGCGTATCTATGGCATCCGCATGGCTGCCTTGCTGGAGGGCATCCGCTTGAATGTGTATAAGGAAGAGGACAAGGTGAAGATTACTGTTGGCGCGAAGAACTTTGGCATTCCTAATGAACAGCTGTCCATCCGTGAGCTTCGCAAGCATATCCACATCCGCTATAATGTAGGTGAATGGAAGACTGCTGCGAACTACAAGGACTGGAACGACCAGCTGATGGGTAAACAGATGGAAGTTGTGGCGGTAGAAAACAAGTTTGCAAGAGTTCGGAATCTGGCTGACCGCCGAGAGAAAGGGGTGGGCTTAGAAACGAATCTTCATCATATCATTGTTGGGTAGTTTAACTTTCTGCCCTATGATGGCACAACAGACGGACCCGACGCTGACGGGTGCAGTGATAGCGCAGAGCGGAATGCTGAAAAAGATTTTCAAGGACCGCGAGAAGACACAGAAGAAAATCATTGCAGCGGAAACAGCGGTCACGGTGGCGATCCTCAACGCCATGTGGGTGTGGAACGACTTCCTCCTGCCCAACCTCGTCATCGGCCAGGACGAGCGCTACAAGACGGTCCCGATCGTCATCCAGTCCCTTGTCGGCTCCAACGGCAACCGAGACATGGGCGCCAAGATGGCCATGCTCGTCTTCGCCATCGTCCCGATCGTCGCCTTCTACCTCTTCGGTCAGAAGCACATCATCGAGGGTGTGGCCGCGGGGGCGGTCAAGGGCTGATCCCCTCACCCCTGTTCTGATACGGGCGGTTCTCAAGGACCCACTGCCGGCCTTGGGAGCCGCC
>QWCL01001083.1_pt1 | contig 25698 bp, 21 predicted proteins | sample 1972551 | NCBI WGS metagenome assembly QWCL01 (sample SAMN09866709, study PRJNA288562) | Human oral metagenome isolate term2_saliva, whole genome shotgun sequencing... | isolation source: mouth | host: Homo sapiens | place: USA: California
TCTTTGATTGCAAGAGCAATTTGAAGAGTTGAATCTTTGATAGAGATGTCTTCACGTGGGAATGACCAGTTAAGGATAGTAACAGGTCCAGTCAACATACCTTTAACAGGTTTGTCAGTACGGCTTTGTGCGTAGCTAGACCATTTCACAGTGATTGGGTTAAGACGAGTCACATCACCCCAAATGATTGGTGGTTTAACCCCACGCATACCATATGATTGCACCCAACCGTTTTTAGAGAAGAGGTAACCTGACAAGTTTTGACCGAAGTATTCAACCATGTCGTTACGTTCGAATTCACCGTGTACAAGCACATCAAATCCAACTTCTTCTTGCCATTTAATCCATTCATCAGTGATTTCAGCAAGGAATGCATCGTATTCTTCTTGTGACAATTCATTCTTACGGAAAGCCAAACGTTTAGCACGAACTTCCTTAGTTTGAGGGAATGAACCGATAGTTGTTGTTGGAAGCAATGGAAGTTTGAAAGCATCTTTTTGAATCACTTCACGTTCTGCAAATGCTGGCAAACGAGTGTAATCAGCTTCAGTCAAGCCTGCAATACGAGCACGAAGTTCAGCATTTTCACCAACACGCTCAGTCGCAAAGAGTTCTTTGTTGGCTGCAAGGGCTTCTGCACCTTGACCATTGCGGATAGCATCCAAATCACGCAATTCGTCCAATTTTTCAACCGCAAAAGCAAAGTGGTTCAAGATAGCTGGTTCAAATTCTTCGTTAGCAGTTGTAAATGGTACATGAAGAAGTGAGCAAGATGTTGTCAAAACAACATTTTCAGCTGGAACTTGTTCAAGAATTTCAAGACTCTTCTCGTAGTTGTTACGCCAGATGTTTTTACCGTTGACGATACCGGCATAGAGAGTCTTATCAGCTGGGAAACCACCTTTAACCAATTCAAGTGTTTTCTTACCTTCAACAAAGTCAAGACCAATACCATCAACTGGCAAGTTCACAAGATCATTGTAGACATCACGAACATCACCAAAGTAAGTTTGGATCAAGACTTTAAGACCTTTTTTATCAGCCAAGAGTTTGTTGTAGATATTCAAGAAGAGAGTTTTTTCTTCTGCTGTCAAATCTTTAACAAGGGCTGGCTCATCGAGTTGAATACGAGTCGCACCAAGCTCAGCCAATTTTGCGAAGACTTCTTGGTAAGCAGCAGCCAGGCTGTCGACGAAGTCTTCAGCTTTTACACCATCTTCAAAATCAGACAATTGAAGGAAAGTGAATGGTCCAACCACAACTGGGCGTGTGTTAAGTCCCAATTCTTTAGCTTCTTGGTACTCATCAAAAATCTTGTGACCAGCAAGTTTAACTTCTGTTGTTTTTTCAAATTTAGGAACGATGTAATGGTAGTTAGTGTTAAACCATTTTTTCATAGGAAGGGCACGTACATCCCCTTTTTCACCTTGGTAACCACGCGCCAAAGCAAAGTAACGTTCAAGATCTGTCAAATCCAAGTTTTGAACAGATTCAGGTACGACGTTGAAAAGGAAAGCTGCATCAAGGAAGTTATCGTAATGTGAAAAATCATTTGAAGGAATTTCACTGATACCCTTCTCTTTAACAATATTCCAGTGTTTTGCACGTAAGTCTTTGGCTGTTGCTAAGAGTTCATCTGCAGTAATTTCATTTCTAAAGTATTTTTCTGTTGTAAATTTTAATTCGCGGAATTCACCCAAACGTGGGAAACCAATGATAGTAGTTGACATCTTGTGTCCTCCTCTTTGTTGTTGAACTTATCTTACCAAAGAAATGGGTGGCTGTATAATTGCTATTAGTTTTCTCTATATATAGTTTTAGACTATAAACCTTTTTTAACAAAAAATCCCTAGACTTTTGTCTAGAGACTCTATTATTTACTAGGATTAGGATACTAAGCTCTATAGGTGCTCAGTACTTTCTCTTGAATCCAAGATGATGTATAAGACATATTCTCACTATTGTAACTTTTCCAAATATAATAACCAAAAACTACCAGTACCAATAAGAAACAAATTCCCAATACGACTAACCAAATGATTTGTTTCTTTAAGCTATCATACTCACTCATATAGCTATTATGAATTTTAATAAGTTCATTTCTTTTTTTGTTACTTGACTCTTTAGCAATGGCAATTTCTAGCTCGTACATTTGATGCTTCCATGAATTCTTAGAAGTGCCTTTTTTCATTTTATGGTTTGAAAGACTGCTGTTGCCCTTCTTTAAATTGTTTTTTTTGTCATACTTCCCTCTGAAATCTTCTTTTAGTCACCACTATTATAACATATGTAAAACTGTCAAAAAAGTTCATTTTTAGTTAAAATTTTGAGAAAGAGAATTAAAACATGAAAAAGAACCAGAGGGAAACTTCTTATGTTATACTTTAAGTATGCATAAGAAAACTGTTATTGATTTTAAGGAACTTGGCGCCAGACAAATCTTTACTGATGCCATTAAAGAACTAAAAACAAAGAACATTAAGGAAGTTAAGCACCTTTTAGCTGAAGTCGAAGCCTATCAAAATGAAGGCTATTATGCAGTAGGTTATGTTTCCTATGAAGCAGCCCCTGCCTTCGAGACAAAATTTCAGGTTATTGCTGGTCCATTAATGTCAGAGTATCTCCTCTACTTCACTATTCATGAAACTGTTCAAATAGAGCCTATTCCACTTGCTTATGAGCCAATTGCCTTACCAAAATCTTGGCAAGAGCTAACTTCTGCAGAGGAATACAAGGCTGCTATTGAGCAAATACACCACCATATTCGACAAGGTGATACTTATCAAGTCAATTATACTGTTCAACTTCAACAGAACCTGACAGCTGATCCCTTTGCCATCTATAACCGATTGGTTGTTGAGCAAAATGCACATTACAATGCCTTTATTCAGCACGATGATGTCTCTATCATTTCCATAAGCCCAGAACTCTTTTTTAAAAAAGATGGTGATAGATTGACCACTCGTCCTATGAAAGGTACTACTAATCGTGGTTTGACAAGTGAATCTGACCTCAAACAAGCCCAGTGGCTAGCTCAGGATCAGAAAAATCGCTCTGAAAATATGATGATTGTCGATCTTCTTAGAAATGACATGAATCGTATTTCAAAAATAGGAAGTGAGGATGTCAAGAGCCTTTGCCAAGTTGAACAATACTCTACGGTTTGGCAAATGACTTCGACTATTGAGACGCAACTCCTACCAAATAGTAGTTTAAGCGATGTCTTCCAAGCCCTTTTTCCATGCGGCTCGATTACAGGTGCCCCAAAAATAGCAACCATGGAGATTATTAAGAAGGTTGAAAAACAGCCTCGAGGTGTCTATTGTGGAGCTATTGGTATCTTGATGCCACAGGGACCTAGTATTTTCAACGTGGCCATTCGAACACTACAAATGGAAGGAACCAAAGCTATCTATGGTGTCGGAGGAGGTATTACCTGGGATAGCAACTGGGAAGCTGAATATGAAGAAACCAAGCAAAAAGCTGCTGTTCTATACCGTCAGAACCCCAAATTCAATCTCATTTCAACTGGTCGTGTCCATCAAGGAAAACTGCTATTTCTTGAGGAGCATATGAAACGCTTGCAAGAGAGCAGTCGCTACTTTGACTATCCTTTCAATGCAGAAAAAGCACACTATCAAGTCGAAGCTCTGTGCCAATCACTAAACCTTGACAAAGACTACCGTCTTAAAATGTCACTTGCAAAAGATGGTGAACTGAAGTTTGAACATACCCAATTAACAAACTTATCTAATGACTTCTGCCAAGCAAGGTTAGTTGAGCAAAGGCATCCGTTGGATAGCCCCTATACCTTCTTCAAAACAAGTTACCGTCCTCACCTTAGTATCGAACCTCACGAACAAATTTATTATAATCATGAGGGGCAACTCCTAGAAACCTCTATCGGTAACATCGTTCTTAAAATCAAAGACCAACTCTACACACCACCCGTTCACCTCGGCCTCTTAAATGGCATCTACAGACAAAGACTTATTGCTGATAATAAGCTTAAAGAAAAAGTCTTGACCTTAAAAGATATGGAACAGGCTCAGGCCATCTATGGATGCAATGCGGTGAGAGGGTTGTATGAATTGAAGGTGAAAAAACAGAATTATCTCTAAATAAAAAATGCGGGTTCTTTGTACACTCCTACACTTGCTAAAGAGAAAAGAAACTTCAATATTCTATTGGTGAAAAATCAACAACTTAATAGTAAAATAAAGTATAATACTTACTGATGGTTATTCAGTTATCGTGACTGTAATGATGAACTTTTTGGCTTATAATTTACTAGCCTTAAAACTCAGTAATAATTTAGAAAGGATACAAAACCTTAAATGAAAAAATTTAAAGGCTTGACTTCTGCTGAAGTTCAAGCAAGTAAAAACGCCCATGGCGATAATAGGCTCTCTAGTAAAGAGGCAAACGCCTTAGGATTAAAAATCATCTTCAACTTTGTTGGAATGATTTTCCCTGCTATTGGTGAAGCTAATTGGTATGAGGCTATCTCACTAATTTTCGCCATTTTGATGTCTACAGGATTTTCAGCAGTCTCACAATACCGAAATGAGCAAAAGTTCAACACTCTTCAGGAAGAGGCTTCAAAAACTAATGCTAAGGTTTATCGTGATGGTAAACTTAAAGAGGTTCTCGTTGATGATATTGTGAAAGGTGATCAGATTCTCCTTCAATCAGGGGACAAGATCCCAGTTGATGGTATCATCTTGGAAGGTGAATTAAAAGTAAACCAAGCTGTCCTTAATGGTGAAAGTGAAGATGCTAAAAAACTTCCTCTTGGTGATCAAGCAGAGCCAGACTCTTCCGACCTCTTTACAGAGCTCAAAGTCTTCCGTGGTACAGTTGTTACTTCAGGCGAAGCCGTTATGGAAGCTACACAAATTGGTGATAATACCGTTCTAGGAAGCATCAATACTTCTCTTCAAGAAGATAGTAAAGATTCACCATCCAAAGAAAAACTCAACAAGCTTGCTGGAAACATCGGTGTCCTCGGTTATAGTGCAGGTGCTGCATATTCAGTAATCAACCTTGTTTTAGGCTTTATTGCCCTTAATAAGGCTAATAACCTCAATGGTGGTTCAATCTTCCTTCTTATCATTGAAACAATTCTCTTTGCGGTTACAATCATCATCATGGCCGTTCCAGAAGGTCTTCCAATGATGTTGGCACTCGTTTCTTCAATGAACTCAGGACGACTTTTAGCTCAAAATATCTTGGTTCGCCATCCTGATACCATTGAAACAGCCGGATACATGAATATCCTCTTCAGTGATAAGACTGGTACTATCACTGAAGGTAAACTATCTGTAGTTGACTTCTTCCTTGCTGATGGAACACTTTATGCGGCTACTGGTGAAACTGATGCTCCTGATTTTGACACAATGTCAGATAGCCTAAAAGCTGAAATGATTAATGGTATCGGTCTTAATAACGATGCCATGGTAGCTGATGGCAGTGCTGTTGGTAGTAACGCCACTGATCGTGCACTTCTTGATTTCCTTATCGGACGTTCTCAACTTGATTTCGATACGAATACAATTACTGAGAAGCAACAATTCAACTCAGCAACAAAATTCGCAAGTGTAACGACTAACGATGGAAAAACCTACATCAAAGGTGCTCCAGAATTCATCCTAAACGACTGCTACTACTATCTTGATAAAGAGGGTAATAAACAAAACTTTACAGATGATATTAAAGCTCGTTTCCAAGAATTATCATTGGAACAAGCTAATCGTTCAATGCGTTTGCTTGCTATCCTAAATACAGATGGTAATGATAAAGTCTTGATTGGTATCGTATGTATCCGTGATAACGTTCGTTCTTCAATTAAACAAACTGTTGAAACAATGAACCGTGCAGGGGTTCAAGTAGTTATGGTAACTGGTGACCGTAAAGAAACCGCTGTTGCTATCGCTAAAGAAGCCGGTATCGTTACTGGTCAAAATGACCTTGTCCTTACTCACGATGAACTTTCTGCCCTCTCAGATCAAGAACTCAAACAACAATTGCCTCACTTAAAAGTGGTCAGTCGTGCCCTTCCAATGGATAAAAAACGTCTTATTGAGGCAACTCAAGACCTCGATATGGTTGCTGGTATGACAGGTGATGGAGTCAATGACTCACCTGCCCTTAAGTCGGCTGATGTCGGATTCTCAATGGGTGATGGTACTGAAGTCGCACGTGAAGCCTCAGATATCGTTATCTTGAATAACTCATTGACTTCGATTGAAAAAGCCGTCCTCTATGGACGTACTATGAGTAAGTCAGTAAGTAAATTCATTATCTTCCAATTAACCGTTAACGTGACTACAATTGCTATGTCACTTCTCTCACCACTTTTGGGCCTCAAAGAACCATTTACAATTATCCAAATTCTCTGGATTAACCTTATCATGGACACACTTGCTGCCCTTGCCTTTGGTGAAGAGCCTACCCTAGATCGTTACATGAATGAAAAGCCAGTTGCTAAGAAGGCAAATATTCTTACTGGCTATATGAAATCTGCTATTGGTGTAGCTAGCGTCTTCATTACTCTTGTATGTTTAGCTATTCTTAAAAATGTTGGTGGTATCCAAGACTTTATCACAAATGGAACTGGCAACTTTGAAATGGTAACAACATTCACCTTTACAGTATTTATCTATGCTGTCATTTTCAACTCACTTAATACACGTAGTAATGGATTCAATGTTTTTGAACATATCGGCGAAAACAAGAAATTCTCAATTGTAATGATTTCTATTGCTGTCGTTCAAACCTTGATCATTCAATTCGGTGGAAAAGTATTTAGTACCGTTCCTATGGACGTTCAACACTATATCGTTGCACTTCTTATCGCGGTTTTGATTATCCCTGCAGATTTAATTCGAAAAGCTCTAACTAAAAACAAATAACCATCTGTTTAACATATTATAAAACTTAAAAGGATAAAAAGGATTGGCGTAATTCCCAATCCTTTTTATAATTTATGAAGGTGATACCGTGGAAAGATCATAACATAAAAAGGCTTTAACAAGCCTTTTTGATTTATTAAGTAATGCTACTTAAACTGACTAGGAGCCCCTGTATAACCTGCCCAATCCTTACTATAAAAGCGGTCGTTCAAGTTATAGCTAGGTGCAGGTGTTGGATTACTTACAAATGGATCAACAGCCTTGTCAAAGGCTACCCATCCTTTCCATCCCATATGAATGGTATCTTGCATGAAGTAAGGTTGATCTCCATCTTTTGAAAAATCGGCAATATTGGTAAAGCCTTGACTTTCTAATTGATAACAGATTTTAGAAACCGTAGCATCATACATTTCTTGACTTAATCCCGTATAAGCCATCCACTTGCTATTAACAGGTGGGATGACAAAGATGACGTTAGTATTTGACTTAGCAAATTGATTTAACACCAACTGTAGGTCACCGTATTCTTGTGAAACTTCATACGAAAGATTCTTTTGGAACCCTTTAAGTTTACCAATCTTTTTAGCCAAACGTTTCTTATAGAAACGGTCATCGATACCAAAGTCGTTTGACTTGGTATGGGCTTCTGCATCTCTTACGGCAACCTGGTCAAGTGCCTCGTAAGAGAGCTTGTCTGGCAACTCTTTAAGATAAGGAAGAACCTTCTTGTCGTAATTTGCATTATTTGATGCTGCAAAAGGACTGAACAAGGCATCTTCTCGCTTATTAAGCTCTGCCATAAATTGAATATAAGTCTTATCAAGAGAATTTAAATCTTGCCCATTAGCCACTTTAGAAAGTTGAGATTTCATAGTAATCTCAGGTTTCATCTCTAAGATACGCTGAGCAGCATATTGAGAATTTGCATCCGTCTGATTTTGACTTAAGAAACTACTAAGTTGGTCGTTATTATAGAACTGCTGGAACGCCGCAGAATTGTAACCTTTTTTAGTAAACCACTGTGGTGACAAGACGTAGACTGCTGTCCCATTTTTCAATTCAGGAAGCATTTGTTGCATTCCCAAATATTGGTTTAGAGAGGCAGCCCCACGTTGTCCAATAAAATATGGGCGATAGTTACGGTCATATTTTTCAGCTAAAACAGCTGGATGAAGGGCATCAAAACGCAACCACTCACTAGACCCAAAGAAAGGGACAAATCGATGATTCTTATCAGAAAGAGCTGTCGTCTTATTAATACGACTCTTAAAGTTCTCAGTTGTCAAGGTTACTGCGTTACGTTTTTCAACCTCATAACTATGTTTTCTGCCTTGAGGGTAGGAAAAAATAACTATTACTACCAAGACTAAGGCACAGATTATAGGGCCAAAAATTTGCCATAAACGCTTAAGCATTGCGAAGCTCCGTTACCCCTTCAACAATCTTATTAGCTGTGTTCCAGTCATCACGACCAAATTCTGAAACTGGCACACGAATATCGAAACGTGATTCCAATTCAACGATAAGCTCAACTGTTCCCATTGAATCGAGAACACCAGCATCGAAAAGGTCTTCATCCATCATGTCTGAAACATCTTCCATGAAGAGTTCATCAATAATTTCAATAACTTCTGATTTTACATCCATTTTTATAATTCCTTTACTTATTTTTTAGTGAACCAGAGGTCATTCAAGAATCCAGAGAAAATCAAGAATGACAACATAACAGTGTTAAATGTAATAAAGATTCCCAAAGCCTTCGTCCATTTATTCTCAGGAAGTGGCTCAAGACCTGCTTTCTTACGTTCTTTATTAATAGTCTTCTTCTTACGTAACCAGGCATCATTGATTCCTAGACCAATACCATGGAAAATACCATAAGCAATATAGTACCAAGTAACTCCATGCCAGAATCCCATAACCATCATATTAATGACATAGGCCACATTTGATGTCGTGTTACGGTTTTTAAAAACTTTGTTACGCATCAAAACCATAACCAAACGCATAAAGACAAAGTCACGGAACCAGAAAGACAAGCTCATATGCCAACGATTCCAAAATTCTTTCAAGTCTCGTGAGATGAAAGGTTTGTCAAAGTTGATTGGGCTCTTAATCCCCATAAGGTTTGATGCTGCCAAGGCAAACATCGAGTAACCTGCAAAGTCAAAGAAGAGATCAAAACCGAAAACATACATGACACCAAGTGTTGGTAAATTAAAGATACCACCCTGAGCCAAAGCTTGTGCTTTCAATGAAGGCAAGAGCATACTTCCGAAAATCTGAGCCAAAACAAACTTATAGAGGAAACCAAGCATGATATATTTTACAGCTTGCTCCAACATATTCATCAGCTCGTCTCGCTCAGGAATCGCTTGGTAATCTTCGTTAAAACGTCTGAAGCGATCAATAGGACCACTCGTAAAGGTTGGCATAAAGAGCATGAACCGGAGGAATTCTCCAAGTGTAAACTCTTTTAAGACACCATCCCGCATCTCGATAATCATACCAACTGATCGGAAGGTCAAGTAAGAAATGCCAAGAAAGTTTAAGAGTGACTGAGTACCATTTATCGCAGGCTCTACCTTAACAAAAATCAAGGGAAGGACTACAAGAAATGAGTGTAAATAGAAAACCCATTTATTGTCCTTTTGACTGCGGTAATGTTTGTAGGAATAAACCCAGATGATTTGCCAAACAATATAGAAGAGTAAGGCTAGTAATTGGCTAGCATGTGTTCCTGTCAGAGCAAGAACAATAAAGGCTAGACTGACCAAACATTCATAAATCGCAAAACGCTTTTTAAAGAAGAGACTCACAAAGATTGGCAATAGAGCTAATCCAAGATAGACAAAATAGAAGGGGTTACCGTAGGCTTCTAAATGGGGAAGCTGTTTCAAGAAGTCAATCATCGGTTGTTAACCTCACTGATAAGACCCTTGATATCAATTTTCCCATTTGGTGTTAAAGGCAAGCTCTCACGATAGAGGAACTTAGTAGGCATCATGTAAGACATCATGATATCTTCTAAGTCAGCCTTAATCGCCTTGGTGATATCAATTTCACGTTCAAACTGCTCACGAACACCATCCTTAAGAATCACATAAGCCAAGAGGTTCTGAACCTTATGGTCTTTATTGTAACGTGGCACAGCTACTGCTGAATCAATATACTTAGACTTATTAAGGTTTTGTGAAACATCCTCTAACTCAATACGGAAACCATTAAATTTAATCTGGAAGTCCATGCGTCCGCCGTAAAGAAGGAGACCTCCATCAGTCATCGTTCCTACATCACCAGTATGGTAAGCAGGAAGGCCATTAAACTCGAAGAAGGCTTCCGCAGTCTTTTCAGGATTGTTCATATAGCCTTTTGAAACTGCTGGTCCTGATACGATGATTTCACCCTGTTGACCATTTGGAAGGATATTGCCATCCTCATCGATAATATAAGTCGGTGAATCTTCCTTGGTATAACCAATCGGCAAACGCTTAAGGTTATCCAGCATCTCATCAGTTACTGCTACTGCTGATAAGGCTACAGTTGCTTCAGTTGGTCCGTAAGCATTAATAATACGTGCTTCTGGGAAACGTTGGCGAAGCTTTTGAGCAGTCTTGACAGTCAACTCTTCTCCGTCAAAATAGAAATGCGTAATTTTCGGCATCTTCTCTGCATTGAAGTCTTCTGACAACATTGCCATATCTGCAAATGATGGTGTTGATGTCCAAATAGCAATTGGAAGTGAGAAGATCGTTTCAAAGAGCTTCTTGAAGTCCTGTGTAATGGCCGAAGGAAGCGCATAGAGTGTTCCTCCAAGTGCCAATGTAGGTGCCCAGTACATTACTGATAAGTCAAATGAATAAGGCGGTTGAGCCAGCATTTGTGGACGTTTTGGAGTTGCAAATTCCTTGTCCGTAATCATCCAGTTAGTGAAACTAAGGAGATTATTGTGTGAAATTTGGACCCCTTTAGGCTTACCTGTAGTTCCTGAGGTAAAGATGATGTAATAAGTATCATCCCCCTTAACAGGATGAGTCACTTCGTAGCTAGTCTTGCTTTCAAAAGCTGTTGTCACTTGATCCAATGTTAGAATTGGAGCTTGGACTTCCTCAAGTGGGAAGTCATTGATAGCAATAATCAGACTAGGCTCTGCTACTTCAACAATTGCCGTCACGCGCTCAAGAGCTGAGTGACTATCAATTGGAATATAAGCGTGACCAGATTTAGTCAAAGCGACAAAAGTTGCCAACATTTCATACTCTTGACCGCCATAAACCACAACAGGTGATTTTTCTGGAATATCAAGACTATCAATCTTAGCTGCCAAGCTATCTGAGTCAGCCTTCAAGTCGCCGTAAGTGTGAACTTCCCCTAAAATATTGTAAACAGGAAAGTCAGGTTGTGATTGAGCAAACTGCTCAATCGTTTCAATCATATCTTTAATTTTTGTATTCGTCATTATTCTTCCTAAAATTCGTTATAGATAAAATTACCTTGACCTTGTCCTAGGTAATTGTAGAGATAAATTAGGGCCATAAAAATGGCGAAATAAAGCAAGGTTTGTCCTAAAAATATCGCCATTTTTTCCAATAAAAAAGAAAAAATAACTAAATTTCATTTCTTTTTCATTAATAAGCTTCCGTGATAAATGATTGGCTAAAATCATAAAAAAACAGAGCTTAAAAGCTCTGTCGGATTTAACTATTTTGTGTCTTTTGGGCCGTCTGCATACGATAGTACATTCCCTTAGCTTGCATCAGTTGTTCATGGGTTCCGTGTTCAACGATATCCCCATTATTCATGACCAAAATAAGGTCCGCATTCTCTATGGTAGATAATCGATGGGCAATGATGAAACTTGTTCGACATTTCATTAATTTAGCGAAGGCCTCTTGAATGAGAAGCTCTGTACGAGTATCGATACTAGAAGTGGCTTCATCCAAAATTAAGATTTTAGGCACATTGACAAATATGCGAGCAATGGTCAAAAGCTGACGTTGTCCCTGAGAAAGGGATTGCCCCGCATCATTCAAGTAGGTGTCGTAGCCTTGAGGCAACTGCTGAATAAAGAAATCAGCATTGGCAGCCTTGGCCGCTGCTATGACTTCTTCACGACTGGCTTCTGGATTTCCATAGGCAATATTATCATGAATAGTGCCGACCTCAAGCCAAGTTTCCTGCAAAACCATCCCAATCTGTTTCCGAAGACTCTCACGAGTATAATCTGTAATAGGTCTACCGTCCAGTAGAATGTTCCCCTTATCCAAATCATAGAAACGCATAAGTAGGTTAATCAAGGTAGATTTCCCCGCTCCTGTTGGACCAACAATGGCAACAGTACTTGCGGCAGGGATATCAATGCTCAAATCCTTGATAAGAGGTTTATTAGGCAAATAGCCAAACTGGACATGATCAAATTGAAAACGTCCCTGCACATCTGCTTCTTCCAAGACCGCCTTACCTGTTTCTGTTATTTCCTCTTCATCCAATATCATATAAAGGCGATCAGCACAGGCCAAAGCACTTTGAAGTTCAGATAGAACAGATGAGATATCATTAAAAGGTTTCGTATACTGAGTCACATAATTTAGGAAGGTAGTCAATTGTCCCACTGTGAAAGCACCACCCGACATGATTCGATAGGCACCAACACCTGCAATAAGAGCATAAATCAGACTATTGACAAAACGTGTAGCTGGGTTAACCGCTGACGAATAAAAGATAGCACCCTGTGAATAATCAGCATACTTACCATTGACGTCTTTAAAACTCCTAACCATCTGGTCTTGAGCATTTAGACTCTGTACTAAAGCTTCTTGAGTCAGACTTTCCTCAATCAACTGAGTCTGCATACCTCGCCATTTAGTTTGATTGCGATAGAGTTGATAGCTCTTCTTTGCGATAAAACGTGCCACAAGCATTGACAGAGGCGTCATCACTAGAACTAAGAGCATCATGAACCAGTCTAAATAGCATGAATTTTCATCATGACTCGTTCACGTAAACTTTCGCTATATGAATAAATCAATCGATTATAAATCAGAGGGTTAAGCCACTGGATTGCACTATTAGCTAAGATAACTACAAGCATCTGCCAAATTAAACGTGACATCAATAGAACGGCGTTCATCTTAAGAACAGCGTCCACTGCATCACCAATTAAGATAGGTAAGTAAACCGTTAAGGCAACTTGAATAATGGTCCCAACAGTTGCTAAGGCAAAAAGGTAACGCTGACTTAAGATATCTCTACTTAAACGTTTAAGCGTTGATTTATTATTTCTAGCCTTCATCAGCGACCTCCTTTTGATGTTGAGAATAATGAATGTCTTGATAGAGTTTATTTGTGGCAAGCAATTCTTCATGATTACCCAAGCCAACTTGATGTCCCTTATCAAGCACCAAAATTTGATCAACAGCTTTTAGACTATTTGTTCTTTGCGAAATAATAATCAAACTCGTTGATTTAAGATTGTCTCTGATAGCCGCTAGTAGGCGACTTTCAGTCAAATAATCTAGGGCTGAGGTGGAGTCATCCAAAATCAAGAATGGTGCTGGTCTCATCAACGCACGCGCAATAGTCAAACGTTGACGTTGCCCTCCCGAAAAATTACGGCCAAATGACTCAACTGGCTCATCTAAACCAAGGTCCTTATCCCTTACAAAATCAGCAGCCTGAGCCATGTCAAGAGCATGCCAGAGTTCTTGCTCACTTGGTTCGTGGTCAAGTCCTAATGACAAGTTTGAACGAATGGTTCCCCTAAATAACTCAGCTTTTTGCGGGACATAGGCAACCCAAGAACGCCACTCTTTAAGGTTTTTTGGTGATTTTTGATCTTTGAAAATAGCTAATGAACCAATCTGAGGCTGATATAAGTTCATGATTAAGTTTACCAAAGTCGATTTACCTGAACCTGTACCACCAATAATACCTAGTGACTGACCTTGAGTAAGACTGACATGAATCTCTTGGAGTGATGGCGAACTAGCTGTAGGATAGGTAAAGGTCATCTGATCAATAGCTAGCACTGTGGAAGCCTGACTAGAAGTGCGGACTTCTAAAGGTGCCTCAATATCCTCATCTTGAAGTTCAAAAATCGCTTGTACCCGTTTTGCTGAAATAAAGCTTTGATTCAGATTGGTCAACATCATGGCCAATTTAAGGAGCTCCGTCAAAATTTGCAAGAGATAATTGACTAGAGCAATCAGCATACCTTGGGACAAGAGACCAGCTTGAATTTGCAGATTTCCTTGCCAAAGGATAGCAATCAAGGTCATATTAACAACCAAGAAAGTCAAAGGACTAATGAGACTTGCTATTACTCCTGTTTTGAGCTGCCACTTCTTCAAGTCTTTATTGACAGTAGTAAAGTTATCTAATTCACCCTCACTCTGATCAAAAGCCCGAATAACCCTCATACCTTCAAGTTGTTGACGTGTATTGGTAACAATTGACTCATTAATTACTCGAATCTTGGCGTATAAAGGATTGACGATGCGACTAGCTAGTACAATAATAAGGGTCAATACCAAGACCATGCCAAGAAACCAAAGGGTCAAGCGTGGACTGATTCGGAATGCCATAATAATGGCTCCCGTCACGATAATCGGTGCCCTCAAAAAGAGCCTCAAAAATTGATTGATGCCCGTTTGGATTTGAAAGGTATCACCAGTCAAACGTGTCACCAAACTTGACGTTCCAATCTCATCCCGCTTTTCCTTTGATAAACGCATGATCTTCTCATACAAATCATTGGTTAAACCTCGGGCATAGCCAACTGCTGCTCTGGATGAAAAATACTGTGCTGAAATAGCAACAACAACCCCAATAACGGCAAGTCCGAACAAGAGAAAAATCATCATAAACAGATGATTTTGGTCTTTATTTGGAATAGTTGTGTCGACAATTCCAGCAATCACTAGAGGGACCAAGAGTTCGAAACTGGCTTCGATTAATTTAAAAACGGGTCCCAGGATACTGTCTTTGACATATCCTTTGAAATAAACTAATAATGCTTTCATTTGTCTTTCCTTAAGAATGAAGCGTATCCTCTTAGAGACGAGAGAACATACGCATCAAAAAGAGGTTAAACTGCACTTCTTTGGCGTAATAAATATTTCCGCCATTTGTATAAAGTTTTCCGCCACCATAGTACATGGCAACCGGTTGGTAATAGGTGTAAGTTTCTCCACTGATATTTCCTAGACTCGGAGCAACGACATTTTTTGAATAAGCTTTTGCTAATTCGACGGTGTTAACTCCACCATTATCAGCCACATAATCGATATAGGCCTTACCAAAATTATAAGCTTGTACTGCTGTCCAAGGATCCACCTTATGATGGGCAGCTTCTTCCAGATTTTCTGACAGCACCGTCACCCCTTGACGAATACTTTCTTTTCGATCTGTGATGGAGTTAGTAACCCCTGTAGAACTTTCACTGGACTGCATCACGTCATCTGTCTTCCCCTTGGTTTCTGTGTAGATCATAGCCAACACCAAATCGACATTGGTTGTATTATCAATGTCGTCTTCAGCCAAAACCTCCTTAACCATGGATTCATAGGTTAAGACATGTTGAATATTGGCATGGATTCGATAACATTGGATACCTAAGATGAGGACTACGACAAAAACTGCCAGACGTCTTATCCATTTAAACATATTATTTATTGATGATATCCTCGATATTTTTGATGAGAATAGAGTAGGTGCCATCAGGATTTTGAATAAACTCAACACTATCAGCATCCTGATACACATTATTAGGCACAATTAACTCAATTCCGTTCGATAACGATAATTTTTGATTCTCCAATTTCTTAATTTGACGCGAATGGTCAATATCTGATACCGAGATAGGCTCAGGTATGGCCTCTTTGAGCTCATCAACGAAGGTCAAACGAGCTGTCAAATTATTATCAAAGAGCTGGTCTGCCAATTTTTCAGGTGATAACTCTTGATCTTCTTCCAAATTATTGAAAATAGCAGATTTCATTTTTCCTTGGAAGTTAAAATCATCCTGATTAAAATTCTCGGCAATCTTCTGAGCAGTATCTTCAACCATCTTAATCGATTTTTTGACAGATTGTTCAGGCTGGACTTGCAACAGATTTTCAGAGAAATAATTGGCAAAGCTTCCATTATGTTTGATTCGCTTTTCAATCAAATAATACTGCTTACTACTACGATTGATTACCAAAGCTTCATCAGGTGTCTGGGCCGCAGAAGGCAAATTATTTTGTGACAATTGAATAGGATGTTGGCTATCTCCCAAAGAATGAATCAAACTATCCTTGAGAGCAATACGCAAGAAAGCAAAATATTCTTGCCCTTCTTTGTCAAACTGAATAAAGACCAAATCATTGGTCTTTTGATCTTCAGAAATGACAAATTCTTCCTTCCAAAGTTGGGCAATCTTGACTGAGCTTTCCATCAAATCATCTCCTAAATGACTAATGAAAACATTCTCTGCATCGAAAAAACCACGTTTAGCCTCATCTGAGAAAACTTTAGAGAGTTTCTTTCGAAAATACTCATCTAAGCGTGGCGTTATTTCAAGAGGCCCTTCTGCTAAAACCAGCTCCGTATCATTTGGCGAAAACTGGTGAATGATAATGCGTTTAATATATAAATCTAACATAGTTTTTAATAAAGTGGGAAGGCATCTGTAAGAGCTTTAACTTCTCCACGAATGCGTTCCAAAACTTCAGGTTTATCGTGATTTTCCAAAGCTTCAACCATTAATTCAGCAATTTTACGGCTCTCAACTTCACCCATACCACGACTTGTAATGGCTGGACTACCAACACGGATACCAGATGTCTTGAATGGAGACAATTGCTCGTAAGGAATACCATTCTTATTCAAAGTAATATTAACTTCTTCAAGAACGTTTTGTGCAACTTTACCATTTTCAACAACTTTAGTTACATCAACCAAGAAGAGGTGATTGTTAGTGCCACCTGAGATAACACGGAAATCTGGATGTTGATTGAAAACGTCCGCCATAGCAGCTGCATTCTTGATGACATTTTCCCCATATTCTTTAAAGGCAGGATCAAGTGCTTCTTTAAGAGCAACAGCCTTAGCAGCAATAACGTGTTCCAATGGACCACCTTGCAAACCAGGGAAGACCGCAGAATTCAATTTCTTAGCGATATCTTCATCATCAGTCAAAATCAAACCACCGCGAGGACCACGAAGTGTCTTGTGAGTTGTTGTAGTGGTCACATGTGCATGAGGAACTGGACTTGGATGATGACCAGAGGCTACAAGACCTGCAATGTGAGCCATATCTACCATGAGGTAAGCACCTACAGCATCAGCAATTTCACGGAATTTAGCAAAATCAATAATACGTGAGTAAGCTGAAGCTCCAGCCACGATGAGTTTTGGTTGTACTTCTTTAGCTTGAGCCAGAATAGCATCGTAATCAAGGAGTTCAGTTTCCTTATCAACGTTGTATGCCACAAAGTTATAGGTCTTACCAGAGAAGCTAACTGGTGCACCATGTGTCAAGTGACCACCCGCTGACAAATCCATCCCCATAACCGTATCACCTGGTTGGATCAAAGACATGTAAACTGCTGCATTGGCTTGGCTACCTGAGTGAGGTTGCACGTTGGCAAATTTTGCTCCAAAAAGTTCTTTGGCACGCTCAATAGCAAGAGACTCGACCACATCAATCACGTCTGTACCACCATAGTAACGTTTACCTGGATAGCCTTCTGCGTACTTGTTAGTCAAGAGAGTTCCTTGAGCAGCCATTACTGCTTTAGATACCACGTTCTCAGAGGCAATCAACTCAATATTGTTTTGCTGACGTTCAGCCTCAGCATCGATGGCATTCCAAAGTTCAGGGTCAAATGCTTTGTAATCTTCTTTATCAAAAATCATAGAGGTCTCCTTTGAGGTCTAATGGGGTTCAATCAACTCACCCACATACAGTCGGAAATTATCTCACACTTCCATAGGTCTCTGTTAGTCATTTATTCTATGGTCAACTCGGGTAGAGCCGCCAATAGGTCTTATCCTTTTGTCAATTTAACAAACCGTTTCTGCATCTTATCACAAGTATAACCTACTTTTTCATAAAATACATGCGCACCCAGACGATGGTCTGCAGAATTTAAGCGAATAAACTCATAACCGCGTCTTTTTGTTTCTTGCTCCAACCCTTCAAGTAAAATTTTACCGATCCCCATCCCTTGTCTCTGAGGTAAAACTGCTAAGGCCAAGATATTAAATCCTGCATTGGAATAGAGACATTCATAAACCTCTGCATGAACGTAGCCAAGGAGTTCATGACTAGCATCATCTTCATAACCTAGTAGAAAATGATGTGGGTCTTTGGATAATCTAGTTAGTTGACTAGCCGTTTCCTCTGAACTAAAAGCATAACCTAAAGCCTCTTTGTTAATCTCACAAATTGCTTCAACATCTGTCGCTATTAAATCACGTAGCATGTTATACCTCCTCGAAAGGGATTTTTGGTAGCTTGGCAAGAATGTCTTCTTGAGTGATAGAACCTTGCCGTAAAATTTTCACCTTGTTGCCAGATAAATCCAAAATTGTCGAATCTACACCTAACAAGGCATCATCATCTTGATAGCCAGTCACCTGAAAATCAAATTGGGCCCTTATTTGGTCAAAATAACGACCACTAGCCTTCCCAGACTTATTGGCTGAGGGACCAATCAAAGGCCCTTCTGCTTGAATCAGTTCTCTAGTAACAGGATGGTCTGGCAAACGGAAGCCAACTGTCGCCAAACCCGAATTAATCCACTTAGGGACTTGATCATTAGCTTTTAAGATGATGGTCAGAGGTCCAGGCAAAAAAGCATCATACAATTGTTTCAAATACTTGGGTTGCTCTTTGGAGTAGGACAGGATATCTTCATAAGAAGCGACATTCAAATTCATAGCTTTATCTCTAGGCCGATTCTTTAGATCATAGACATGGTTCACAGCACTCTCGTCCAAAGCCTTAGCAAATAGACCATAGACAGTCTCTGTAGGAAGAACGACTGCACCACCGTCAGCCAAGATTTCTCTTAACACTTTCTTACTTTTCATCATCCATCACAACCATTCTATCTTGTCCAAATTGGTCCTTAAGGACACGCACTCGCTTATCAGGAAAATGTAGAGACAAGAGTTTCTTCAAATCCTGGCCCTGCTTATAGCCAATTTCAAAGTAGAGCTTTCCACTAGGAGTCAAATACTTATTTGCCTCCTCAATAATCTGTCTATAAATGGCAAGTCCCTCTTCATCAGCAAACAAGGCCATCTTTGGCTCGCTAGCCAAGACATTGATACCAACTTCGTTCTTATCATTTTCAGAAATATAGGGAGGATTTGACACAATGATATCAAAACTGCCAGAAATATTTTCGAAAACATCCGATTGAACAAAGCTAATGTCTACCTGATTTAGCTTAGCATTCTCCTTAGCAAGTACTAAGGCATCAGCTGACAAGTCACTAGCTGTTACTTGCCAAAGGGGGCGACTCTTTTTCAGAGATACCGAAATAGCACCACTCCCAGTTCCAATATCAAGAACCTTAAGATCTGTGCTTGGATTTTCCGCTAAAATCAAGTCCACTAGTTCTTCAGTTTCAGGACGTGGAATCAAGACACGCTCATCAACCTGAAAACGTAAGCCATGAAAGTCTTCATAGCCCAAGATATACTGAGCAGGTTTGTGTTTCTTTAGTTGGCTAAATACATGAGCTAATAGCTCAGCATCCTCCTCTGAAACTTCCTGACGCAATTGAAGAACAAAATGAGTCAGGTCCCATTGCTTCAAACCACGATAAACAAAGGAAAGGGCCTCCGGCTCTTCTCCAACAGCCTCAAGCTGCTTATCATAGTTAGCCAGAACATCCGCTAGAATCATTTGTTAAGCTCTTCCAATTTTTGAGTTTGATCGTAAAGAACAAGAGCATCAATGACTTCATCCATTTTCCCAGCCAAAATCGTATCTAATTTTTGAAGGGTCAAACCAATACGGTGATCCGTTACACGGTTTTGTGGGAAGTTGTAAGTACGGATACGCTCTGAACGGTCCCCTGTACCAACAGTAGATTTACGCTCAGCATCTTGTTCATCTTGAGCGATTTGTGCAAAGTGGTCTGCAACACGCGCACGGATAATCTTCATGGCTTTATCACGGTTCTTCTGTTGTGTACGTTCTTCTTGCATCTCTACTTTGATTCCAGTAGGAATGTGAACCATACGAACCGCAGTCGCAACCTTATTGACGTTCTGACCACCGGCACCAGAAGCGTGATAGATATCGACACGAAGGTCCTTAGGATCAATTTCGTACTCTACTTCTTCAACTTCTGGCATGACCAAAACAGTTGCTGTAGAAGTATGAACACGACCTTGGCTCTCAGTCACAGGCACACGTTGCACACGGTGTGCTCCTGATTCATATTTGAGTTTTGAGTAGACTGATTGTCCTGAAACCATGGCAACCACTTCTTTGATACCACCGACACCATTATAAGAAGCTTCCATGACCTCAAAGCGCCAACCTTGTGTTTCTGCGTATTTTTGATACATAGCTAAAAGGTCACCTGCAAACAAGGCAGCTTCATCACCACCTGCAGCCCCACGGATTTCAAGGATAATATTCTTGTCATCATTAGGGTCTTTTGGCAAGAGAAGAATTTTCAAACGTTCTTCATACTCTTCTTTAGCGGCTTTAGATTCTTTGAGTTCTTCCTTAGCCATTTCTTCCAAGTCAGGATCACCGCTTGCTTCCTTAATCATCTCTTCAGCATCTGAGATACTTTGGATGACTTGCTTGTACTCTCGGTAAGCTGTCACCGTTTCACGAGTATTTGCTTCTTCACGCGACAACTCCATGAAACGTTTAGTGTCTGAAACGACTTCAGGGTCACTAAGCAATTCACCCAATTCCTCATAACGGTCTTCAACCGCTTGTAACTGATCATAAATATTCATTTGTTATCTTTACTCCTTATATAACTAATAGTCGTTTTTAGGCCTTACTCAAAGGGATTATGTTTTCTTGAGGGGGATTAAACCAGTGCTTTCGGCAAACGGAGATATAACTCTCGTGTCCTCCAATTTGAACTTGTGCTCCCTCATAAACTGGCTTACCATCTTCCATACGAAGAACCATGGTTGCCTTTCTCGAGCAATAATGACAAATAGTCTTGATTTCATCAATCTTATCAGACAATAGCAAAAGATATTTAGAACCTTCAAAGAGATTGTTCTGAAAATCATTTTTGAGACCAAAAGCCATCACTGGGATATCTAACTCATCAACAATTCTTGCCAAATCATAGACATTCGCACGGGTCAAAAACTGAGCCTCATCAACTAAAACACAGTAAGGTCGTGGATCCATATTAGCAATGTAACCAAAAATATCCGTATCATCACCAATAGGATAGGCCTTCCGCTTCATGCCAATACGACTAGAGATATAGCCGACCCCATCTCGATTATCCAAACGACTGGTCAACAATACTACTGGTTTTCCTTGTTCTTCGTAATTATAGGCAACCTTAAGAATCTCAATGGATTTCCCAGAATTCATGGTGCCGTATCGAAAATAAAGTTGTGCCAAACCAGTCTCCTCTAAAATATGTATTGTACTTATTTTATCATAATTCCAAGCGTAAAAGGGAGGGAGACTGAACAATTTTTGAAAAAAGTTCGCCTCCTTCCTATGAATAGGCTTTAGCCAATTTTTCAAGAAGTTCTTCTTTCTCCTCATCGCTAGCAAATGAAGCTTCGATTGCCGTCTTATTATGAACATAGAAGTCTTGAACTGAGCTATCAAAATGCTTGTGATAGAGTTCGTACTCTTTGGTCAGGTTTGTATCAGAAACGGTACGATTGTCCGTATTTATAGTAATATTAGCCCCTGCCGCTTTCATTTTTAGATAAGGAAAATCAGCAACTGTAACAGCAGCCTTGGTCTGGAGATTACTTGTTAAACATAACTCTCCTGTGACACCATTTTTGACAAACTCTTCCAAAAGCTCAGGCTCTTGAGCCAAGATCGTTGCATGACCATTACGCTTAATTCCCATGGCAATCGACTCAGCCAAAAAGGCAGGGCAACCACACTCACCAGCATGAAAAGTCATCGGACGGTTGTAACTTTGGACTTGTTCAATCAGAGGTTTAATCGCTTTAGGTCCATAATGATGTTCATCTCCAGCAAAATCAAAACCAACAAAGTCACTATTTTCAACTTCATTTGCTTCATCAAGAATACGAGCCGTTAATTCTTGATCTGATTGGCGCATGCCACAAACTAGGGCCTTGGCTACAATACCAAATTCTTCTTGAGCTTGACGTAAGCCTTGACAAACAGCATCAATGGTTTCAGCGACAGTCAATCCCTTATCCATTGACAATTCTGGAGCAAAACGCACTTCAATATAGATGACATTTTCAAGAGCAGCCTGTTTAGCGACATCATAAGCCGCAATGGTCAAAGCTTCCTTTGTTTGAAGCAAAGGACGAATATAATCAAAAGCCTCAAGATAATCTAGGAGACTCTCACAGGTAGCAGGTGCTGTCACATGGTGTTTGAGCTCTGCATCGTCCTCAGGTAACTCAATCTGTGCCAAGTCAGCTAGGTGACGAATGGTTTCCAATGATAGAGAACCATCCAAATGGCAGTGTAGTTCTGTTTTAGCCAACTTATGAAAATCAATAGCAGTCATTCTTTTCTTCCTCTCTAAACAATATGTTTTTATCAGATAAAAATTAATTTTTACTATCTTATCATTCTTATAGAAAAAGTCAAGGTGTCGCGCCTAATCGGACGTAGTAGATTCTTGAAATGCCATTAGCATTTTGTTAGGATGTAACTATCAAGAATACAAGGAGAAACTTTATGTCTGACTATATTTTACCAGAAGTTTGGGAAAACCCAACCTCTATGGGAGGTGCCTGGGGTAGCCTCAATCAACCTACAGCTGGTGCACGTTTTGAACAAACTTTACCTAAAGGTGACCAACCTTTCCAACTCTATACTCTTCCAACACCAAATGGTATCAAGGCAACTATCATGCTGGAGGAACTGAAAGAACTTGGTGTAACTCAAGCAGGTTATGACGCTTATCGTATTAAGATTGGTGACGGTGACCAATTTGGCTCAGACTTTGTTTCAATCAATCCAAACTCAAAGATTCCAGCCATGATGGATTACTCTGAAGACCAACCGATTCGTGTCTTCGAATCAGCTAACATCCTCCTTTACTTGGCTGAAAAATTTGGCAAACTCATTCCAACTGATCACGCAAAACGTACAGAAGTTCTCAACTGGCTATTTTGGCAAACAGGTGCTGCTCCTTTTCTAGGTGGTGGTTTTGGGCACTTCTTCCACTATGCACCTGAAAAAATCGAATATGCCATCAACCGTTTTGCCATGGAAGCCAAACGCCAACTTGACTTGCTTGATAAAGAATTAGCAACCAAGCCTTATATTGCTGGTGATGAGTATACTATCGCTGATATCGCTATCTGGTCTTGGTATGGCCGTCTTGCTCAAGATAAGATTTGGGATAAGGCTGGTATTTTCCTTGATGTTAAAGAATACAAGCATCTTCAAGCTTGGACTGAAAAAATTACCAACCGTCCAGCGGTTAAACGTGGACTTGAAGTCGACTATAAAGATATCTAATTTTTATAACGGTTTGCCTAGGCTAACCGTTTTTCTATTGTTTCATGATATAATAGAAGCAAAATTACAAGGAGACATTCATGACTGTATTTCAAGCTATTTTAGAAAAAATCAAAGCCTACGACACTATTATTATCCACCGCCACCAAAGACCTGACCCAGATGCCATTGGTAGTCAGGTAGGACTGAAGGAAATTTTTAAAACAAACTTTCCAGATAAAAAGATACTTGCGACAGGTGTCAATGAGCCTACCTTATCTTGGATTGCTGAGATGGACGAGGTAGCTGACCAAGACTATGAAGGGGCACTTGTTATTGTTACCGATACAGCCAATACCCCTCGTATCGACGACGATCGTTATGATAAAGGTGACTTCCTTATCAAAATTGACCATCATCCTAACGATGATGCCTACGGTGACCTTCTACTTGTTGATACGACTGCTTCAAGTGCTAGCGAAATTGTGACAGACTGGGCCCTCAGCCTTGGTCTTTCCTTGTCAGATGCTGCTGCTCGTGTTCTCTACAATGGTATTGTTGGCGATACAGGTCGCTTCCTCTTTCCATCTACTACTCCTAAAACACTTCAAATCGCGGCTAAACTTCGTGAATACGACTTTGATTTTGCAGCAATGGCTCGTCGTATGGACAGTTTTCCTTTCAAAATTGCTAAACTACAAGGTTATGTTTTCGATAATCTAGAAGTCGATGAAAATGGTGCAGCTCGAGTTGTCTTGACACGAAAGATTTTGGATGAATTCAATGTCACTGATGCTGAAAGTTCTGCCATTGTTGGAACTCCAGGCCGTATTGATTGTGTCGAATCTTGGGCTATTTTCGTAGAGCAGCCTGAAGGACATTACCGTGTCCGTCTACGTAGTAAAAGCATTGTCATCAACGAGATTGCCAAACGCCATGATGGTGGCGGCCACCCACTAGCTAGTGGGGCCAATTCCTACAGCTTAGAAGAAAACGAACAAATCTATCAAGAAATCAAGGATACAGTTGCCCATGCAACTCACTAATCGTCGTGTACGTCTCATGGGAACTGTGATTGACGTCTCTATCTATCATAAAGAACCAGAACCCCTGCTAGACCAAGTTGAAGCACTTCTACATACCTACAATAAGCGCTTCTCAGCCAATGACGACAGTTCCGAACTCATGAAAATTAACAAGGCAGCAGGCTTACATCCAGTGACAGTTCACCCAGAGCTTTTTGAACTTATTTCTCTTGGAAAATGGCATAGCTGCCAACCTGGAAGTCACCTTAATATTGCTATCGGGCCTCTCATTCAGACTTGGCGCATTGGTTTTTCTGATGCTAAGCTGCCTCTTCCTGAAGAAATTCGTCCGCTCCTAGATATCATCAATCCCAACGCCATTCTTCTATCCGAGGAAACTCAAAGCGTTTTTCTCAAAGAAAAAGGGATGAAAATTGATCTTGGTGCCCTAGCAAAAGGATATATTGCAGATCGTATTGCAGATTTTCTTAAAGCTGAAAAAGTAACCAGCGCCCTAATCAATCTCGGAGGCAATGTCCTAACCTTTGGACCAGCCCTCCATAATCCAGACCACAAATGGCGAATTGGTATTCAAAATCCTAAGGAGACAAGAAACACAAATCTTATGGTGCTTGCTATAAGAGATAAGTCTGTTGTCACTTCGGGAATCTATGAACGTACTTTTGAGATAGATGGCAAAACCTACCATCATATTTTTAATAGCCAGACTGGTTATCCAGTCTCCAGTGACCTAGCCAGCCTTACCATTATTTCATCCCTCTCAGTGGATGGTGAAATTTGGACAACCCGCTTATTTGGTTCTAGTCTCGAACACATATTCCAAGAAGTTAGTTCACAAGCTGAGCTTGAAGCAATCATCGTTGATAAAGACAATCACTGCTTTCAGACAGGTGGTATTTACAAAATGCGAATTTCCTAAAAAATAGTAAAAAAGACTTGTCAAGTAGACCACCTTTTGATAAACTAAAATAGTTAAAAAAAAACTATGGTGCGGAAAGTACCATGGCAGAAAGGAAATATTTTAACATGAAAAAAGATATCCATCCAGATTACCGTCAAGTAGTATTCATGGACA
>QWCL01000340.1_pt1 | contig 25656 bp, 20 predicted proteins | sample 1972551 | NCBI WGS metagenome assembly QWCL01 (sample SAMN09866709, study PRJNA288562) | Human oral metagenome isolate term2_saliva, whole genome shotgun sequencing... | isolation source: mouth | host: Homo sapiens | place: USA: California
ACGCGCAACCAGGTGCCAACCACGCCAACCACGGCGAACAACAAGCGGGGTGCCACCCCTCGGCAGCACCCCGCTCAATAAGTCACGCACACCTGCGCCGCGCAACCAACAGCAAAACCTCACCCCCGCCTCTCCCGCAGTCTCCGCGCGAGGACCCCATGCCTCGGCGCGAAGACCCAGGCGAGCACAAAGCACGCGGTGAGCACCAGAACGATCGTGGCACCCGTGGGCACGTCCAGCGACCACGACAGGTACAGGCCCACCAGGCCGCCCGACGCCCCCAGAGCCGGCGACAGGATCATCATCGTCCATAGGCGGTCGCACAGGAGCCGCGCGGTCGCCGCGGGGGTGACGAGCAGTGCCAGCACCAGCACGTTGCCGATCGTCTGCACGGAAATCACGACGGCCAGGGCCACGGCGACATACAGGGAAAGATCCGCGAGCAGCACGTGCACGCCAGCCGCCCGCGCGCTCTCGCGGTCCAGGGTCACGGCCACGATGGGTCGGTGCGCCAGGAACAGCATGAGCAGCACGAACAAAGCCCCGCCCATCACCACGGGCACATCCGACGCCGGGATGCCCGTGATCGACCCGAACAGGAAGTCCTGCAGGCTCCCCGCGTACCCGGGTGCCCGCGCGATGATCGCGACGCCGAGCGCGAACGCGCCCACGAAGAGCACGCCGATGACGGAGTCCTCCTTGAGCCGCCGATTCTGCGCCAACAGCGCCACGAGCACGGCAGTCACGACGCCCGCGAGGGCACCTCCGAACACCAGGGATCCACCGCACACGAACGCGATGGCCAGGCCGGGGAACACGGAGTGCGCGACGGCATCCCCGATGAACGCCATGCCACGCAGGACGACGTGCACGCCGACGCTGCCGCACACGAGCGCGGCGACGACCGCGATGAGCAGAGCGCGCGGCAGAAACGCCAGCGCGGGGTTCGTCAGGTCGCGAAAGAAGTCGTAGGGGCTCAGGAAGTCCGCCGCGGCGACGAGGCCGTGGCCGCCCGCGTGGATCACGGTGCTCATGCGCGCACTCCTAGGGCGTCGAGGATCGGGTTGTCGGGTCGCACATCGAAGGCGCGGATCCACGGGTCGGCGTCGGCGAGTTCGTCGGGCCGCCCGGACGCGATGATCGTGCGCCGCAGCAGGTAGAGGCGGTCGCAGCCGGCGCGCGCGCCGATGAGGTCGTGCGTCGTCATGAGGAGGGCTCGCCCCCCGTCGGCGAGCGCGCGGAACAGGTCCATGAGCATCTCCTGGGTGGGCGTCCGAGCGCGCCCGAGCAGCCCGCGCCGCACGGTGACGGCCTGGAGGACGGCGTCGCGGACGCTAATCGGGAAGTCCCACGCGAATTCGTGGCGCTGCGGCACGTAGCCGATCGCGCCGTCGGTCTCGACACTGCCGCTGGAGGGGATGAGCCCCAGGATCGAGCGGATCAGCGTGGTCTTCCCGGCGCCGTTGGGTCCGATGAGTCCGACGAGTTCCCCGGCCTCGACCTCCAGGTCGACGCCCTCAAGGACGCTACGCCCACCCAGGGACGCCCCCAAAGAGGTGACGCGCAGCTGGCTCACTGCTCCCCTCCCCCATTGCCGAGACCGTGGCCTTCAGCGCTTTCGCCCACACCAGGTACTCCAGCACTCTGGGACGAGGCCGTGGCCGCTTCCCCGTTCCCCTCACCCCGGGCGGTGGGCAGGGGCGCGAGGAGGGAGTCGGCCTCGGCGATGGCGGCGGCCTGTTCGGCGCGGCTGCGGCGCAAGCGCGCAACGACGAGCGCGCCAATCACGAGGAGGGAGAGGGCGACGCTGACGATAATCGCGAGGAAGGCCCAGTCGGGCAAGCCACCCTCGGGCGAGGACGACGTCGACTCGGAGGAGCCGGGGCCCTGGGAGGTGCCCGCGGCCGGTGCCCCAGAACCAGAACCGGAACCAGAACCGGAAGCGGCGGGCGCAGCCATGGCCAGGGCTTCGGACGCGGAAGCGGCGTCGCCCACGGCGAAGCGCAAGGTCGTGGAAGCGTTGACGGCCTCGCCGGCGGTGGTCGTGCCCAGGAAGGTCACGGTCGCCGTGTAGGTGCCGGGGGCGGAGAACGCCCAGTTGGCGTGCACGTGCGTGCCCGAGTCGATCCACACGTCGCCGGGGGCGGCACCCGAGTCGGCGAGCAGGAGGGGTTTGCCGAAGGTGCCGGACTGCAGGAATAGCCACGCGCGGCCGGGCCCGCTCACGGGGCCGACGCGCATGGTGAGGCCGCGGTCGATGGTGGCCGTGACGGCGGGGTCCTGCGTGTTCCAGCCGAGCCACACGACGCTCGGGTTCTGCGTCTGGGGGATGACGTGGACGGGCTTACCCGCGACGTCGGCCAGGAACGGGTAGTCGGCGGAGTCGGGCGCGGTCATGATGGCCGCATCGCTGACCCGGAGGACGGTCTGGTTGGGGTCGCGCCACACGGCGCCGCTCTCGGCGTCGTGGCGCAGGCCGGCCCGCCACTGCCCGTCGATCAGTCGGGGGCCGAGGTCGACGTGTCCGGCGCTGATCTCGCTGGCCTCGCCTCTCCACTCCTCGTGTGCGGCGACGCTCTGCGCGAGGTCGGGGTCGGGACTCGGGTCAGCAACAGAAGAGGGGGCACCCACGATGAAGAGGAGAGCTGACACGAGGAGGGCACTCAGCGTCATGCCCAGACGGGGCCGACGGCTAGCCCCGGGGACGGCGGCAGGGCCTGGCCGGGCTTCGAGATGAGACGCCCGCCCGCTCTGTTCCGTAGGCGGCATGATGGTTCGCCACATGAGGTCGGCGCGGGGCCTGCAGGGCCTGGCCAGGCTTCGAGACGACACGCCGAGCGACGCTCGCGGCGTGGCGGCGAGCGGGCGGGCAGGCCCCGCGCCGGTCGGAAGCGGTAGTCCCGTGGGCGGCGGCAGGGCCTGGCCGGACGTGTTGCTAGGCCGTCGGCTAGCCCCGGGGGCGGCGGCAGGGCCTGGCCGGGCTTCGAGATCGACCACTCCGAGCGAAGCTCGCGTGTGGCGATCTCGCGGGCGGGCCGCCGCCCACGGGGCGTAGAGCCGACGGCCGGCATCAGACTGGGAAGAAAAGAGTTTCATGGCATCTCCTTACCGCCCAGGCAGCGTGCCAGTGAGCGGGCGTTGTGTTGCATCATGTCGATGTAGGTGGGTGCTTGGTTGTCGAGGGTGTCACCGTACAGGGGGCAGATGTCCACGCCCGCGTCGGTGGCGGCGGTGCGCAGGGTGGAGCGGGTGCGCGCCAGGTTGGGTTCGAGGAACACCGCGGGGATTGAGGAGTCGGTGAGGGTAGCTTGGAGTTTGATCCGGTCGGCGATGGAGGGTTCGACGCTGGGATTGGGTGCGACGAATCCGGCGACGGTGAGTCCGTAGGCGTTCGCCAGGTAGGCGTACGCGTCGTTGGTGGTGACGAGTTTGCGTCGCTCGGATGGGATTGTCGCGATGGTCGAGGCCATGGTGGCGTCGAGTTGGTCGAGGCGCGTCAGGTAGGTGGCGGCGTTGGTCCGGTAGGTGGCTTCGCCGCCCGGGTCGACGGAGATCAGCGAGTCGCGGATGACTCGCACGTAGGCTTGGGCGTTGTGGACGTCGTGCCATAGGTGGGGGTCGATGTCGCCGTGGACGTGCTTGCCAAGGACGGCTTGGGGCAGCATGTACACGTTGGTGCCGGCATCGCCGATGAATCGGAACGAGGCTTCCCCGGGGATGGTCGTGAGCGCGCGGGTGGGCACTTCGATGACGACGTGGTCGAGGTCTGTGCATTCCATGGTGGAGGCGACGACCGCCCCGGCGCTGGATGCGCCGACGCAGGGGGCCGAGGCCTCGTCCCCGCTGAGCGCGTCGGCGTCGGAGGCGAGTTCGACGCGCTTGGTGGTGAGGTTGACGGTGATGTCGGCGTGGCCGGCGGAGAGGACGCGGCGTCCTTCGGCGGCGGCGATGTCTTCGGGCGGGGTGCCGACGGCGAAGACGGCGGTGCCTTCCCCGACGCTGACCGGCGTGGCACCGGGGGTGGTGCGCAGGTTGGCGCGGAAGTGGACGCGGTACACGCCGGGGGCGGTGAACGCCCAGCTCATGTGTTGGTGGGCGTCGGCGGGCAGCTGCGCGGTGTCGGTGTCGTATCCGCCTGCCGCGTTGAAGCCGTCTGAGGAGGCGAAGGCGATCTCGGGCTGCCCGAACGACGTGGTGAGGTACGCGGCGGCCTGGCCGGGCCCATCGATGCCGGTGGTCGTCAGGTCGATCTGCGAGGCGCGGGTGGCTCCCATGTCGGTGCCGTCGCCCCACACGCGCATGCCGAGCCACGGGGTGTCGAGGGCTCGGTCTTCGACGAGGGGAAGGATAGTGGCGCCGTTCTTGGCGGCTTCCTCGGCAACGGAGACGGAGCGTGAGCCGGCGGGCAGGTTGGAGTCGAGGGAGCGGATGAGGGCGTGTTCTTCGAGCATGAGGTAGTTCGAGAAGGCGACGTCCGCGTAGGCCACGTCGCGGATGGTGCGCAGGGAGGGTTCCCACGAGTGCGGGTCTGCCCCGTTGGGGACCATCTGGGTGACGTGGGCGCGGTCTCCGGCGACGTTGCGGACGAGGTCGGCAAGGATGCCGGTCGTCGCAACGACGCGCAGTTCGCCATCGTGAGCGGGGTCGGGCGCAGGCGCGCACCCGGCGACCCCCGCCGTAAGCGCGAACATCGCTGCGGCGAGCCCACACCCACTCCCCCGCCACCCACGGGAGGGGTGGCGGGGGAGGAAGGAGAGGATGCCTCGTGAATGAGTGCTCACGAGAACGCTCGCACGTTTCTGCGTCGGCCGATCGAACTGACCCACACGCAGGCCGCGCCGGTCAGCGCCCACGTGAGCGAGACGACGGCCAGCGGGATGGTGTCGGCGCCGGTGATGGCCAGGGAGAGGTCGCAGTCTTTGCCGGAGGCGGTGCGGCCGACGACCTGGGATGCCATGGGTCGGCTGCTCGTGCCGAGTGCGCCGGTGGCGGTGACTTCGCCGCTGCTGCCGTAGCCGGAGCCGGTCAGGGCCGCGCCGGTGGGGGTGACGCGCATGGAGATGGTGAGCGTGTAGGTGCCGGGCGCGGTGAACACCCAGTTCTGGTGGGCGTGCGTGTTGGGGCCGAGCGTGTAGCTGGAGCCGGGCCCGTCGAACACGTGCTCGCCGACGCCGGAGCCGAGCGCGCCCGCGTTGAAGACGGCGACGCGGCCGGGTCCTTCGACGGCGTCGAGGGTGAATTGGACGCCGCCGGTGGTTCCGGTGACGATCTCTTCGCGCTGGGAGTTCAGGCCCAGCCACGGCACACCCGCGATTTGGGTGGAGGGGATGAGCCACACGCTGGAGCCGGCGGTGGCGACGAAGCCGAGGTCTGCGGGCGCGGTGATGCGCGCGGCCTCACCGAGCGCGAAGGTCAGGGTTGAGGGGTCAACCCACTGCGCGGGCTGCGTGCGGTCGTCTTTGATGCGGGCGACGAGGCTGCCGTTTTCGATGGCGGGCCCCAGGTCGAAGTGTCCCTCGGTCGCATTACCGGATGCACCCTCGCCGACGCTGACGGTCAGCGTGGTGCGTGCGGTGTTGGCGGGGGCTTGGGACGAGGCCGGGGCAGCGGATTCGGTTCCCGTTGCCTCGCGGGTGACGCGGGTGGGGATGCAGCGTTCGCCTGACGACGTGGTGGTGCGAGCGCCCGAGGTCGTGGTACCTGAGGTGGTGACGCCATAGGCGGTGCCCGCTCCCCCGATGCTGCCCGCGCCCAGACCTGTGCCCGTGGTCTGGGCGGGGTCGTTCGCTCCAGCGCCGGTGTCGGAAGCGGAGCGGTCTGTGGTGTCCGGGGTCGAGCCACCGTCAGCGCCCGACTGCCCGGCTCCCGACTGGGCGTCCGTGGAACCCGGGTCGACGCCGGGCGCGGGGGCTGCGGGGTTGCCATTACCGCCGGGGGTGAGGCCGGCCTCGGCGAGGCACGAGGCTTCGTCGGCCACGTCGATCATGTAGGTGCGGGTGGGTGCGACGGCGTTGGCGGTGCCGGTGTTGCCAGGGGTCCAGGCGCTGGCTTGGACGGTCAGCGTGTAGCGGCCGGCGCGCGTGAACAGCCAGTTGACGTGCTTGTGGGCAGCGTAGGGCTGGTCGATGTCGTCGCCGCCCGGGGCCAGGTCGTAGCTACCGTCGGCGGTGACCGCCTTCAGGCCTTCTGCGAAGCTGGATGTGAAGGCGTAGATGCGCCCGTCGGCTGGCCCGGAGTAGGTGATGTGGAAGCGCGCGGCGTCGTATCCGCCGGCGGCGATGCCCAGGGTGTCCCATCCGGGCCACAGGACGGTGGCTTGGTTGTCGCCGGACTGGCCGAGTAGGTACGCGGCGGCGGGCGCGCCGGTCGTCTGGCTGACGGCGTCGGGAATCTGGGTGAGCGTGCTCGCGGGGATCGCGAGGAGGGTCTGCTCGGGTTCGCGCAGGACGCCGGAGCCTGTGGCGTCCTCCTTGATGCGCAGGGTGAGCGCACCGGCCGCGTCAGAGGTGAGGTCGAAGATGTCGGCGTGGCCGCGGTTCAGGGTGGCCGTGGTACCGTCGGGCGGGGTGCGCATGACATCGCAGGTGGTCACTCCCCCGGTTCCCGAGGCCGTGGCGGTGTCCGTCGCAGCCGACGCCATCGCGGTCGCGTCCGTCGCGGTCGCTTCTGCGTTGTCGGTGGCCGCATCGGTTGTAGCTGTGGTGGCTGCGTTGTCGGTGGCCGCGTCGGTTGTGACAGTTGCGTCGGTCGTGACGGTCGCATCCGCGTTGTCGGTGGCTGCGTCGGTCGTAACTGTGGTGGTCGCGTCGGTTGTGGCTGCGTTGTCTGCCTGAGTGTCGGAGGCGTCGGAGGCTTCGTGCACCGTTTCCTCGGCTACTGCTGTTTCGGTGGCGGAGTCGAGTCCAGAGCCTGCCTCGTCGGCGGCGTGTGCTCCTGTTGGTGCGAGGAATGATGCTGCCGCGAGGCTCATTGCGGCGAGGGCCCGGGCAGCTGCGCGGCCCGGGCTCCTGTGTGTCGTGGGGTTCATGGGTCCTCTAGATACAGTCATTGAATGAGAATCGTTATCATTCTACGCCTGTGTCTCACGATTTACATCCATTCACCATCGCTCGAAAGCTATGCGAACAGCCATTTTCCTTTGCAATTGCTTGATTCTCGCTGCGATGGATCTAACTGTCCGAGCGGTTGATTGCCGAAAAACCGAGGCATAAACTATAACCATCAAGCGCCTGACACAGCTGCCAAGCTCGTCCGGCGCTTTTTCTTGTTTGACACGCAGGGTCGCGCTGACGCTACCCGCGTTGGCACGCTCCACGTACGAGAACCGCCGGGCGATCCCCGGCCTCGTCAAGCAGGGACACAATCACCGATACGATCCCACGAGGAGCCCACTCATGTTCTCCACCATCGACGTCATGGTTGCCCAGGCCCACATCGACCAGCTCAACGAACTCGCCGACGCGAAGCGTTCGCGCAAGGCCGACCGCCACTGAGCACTCCCGGCCCAGCCGGAGTTCCACGCAAGTCCGCAGACCCGCAGGGGCTTCGGACTTTTCGTTTCTCTACCCCGGCAGCCACTAGTCAGACGACTATGACTAACATAGCCAGACGTCCGAAGCAGATACTTGCTCCACACAATGAAGTTACCGATCGTGGGGAAGATCCGTTCCTAAATCAGCAGGAGCTGCCACAATCGTCACTTGACAACGGTTTAGTCCAATGAGCGTCAAAGCAGACTAGTATGCTGGTTCCTATCTAAATTAAGGAGGAACCATGGGGCGTCGAGTCCTAACCGTCTACGAATTGAGTTTCCACGAGAAACGCAAGCGTAAGCCTACCTCGTTCGCTCCGGCTGACCTGGACGGCGAGGACCTACTCAACATTTTCCAGACCTGGGTCGCAGGTCTGACGACGGCTGAAACTCACAACGAGGGCCGACAGACCTGGGTGAGCGTGGACGACGTGTCCCTCTACGCACCGCGGGTCCTCCTGCTAGACCTGCGTATCGGCGCCTATGGCGAAGCGGGCGAACTCGTCGACGTTGACACTGGCGAACCGGTGGGGACCATCGCGGACAACCAGGCACCGACCGGCAGCAACCGTGCCCTCCTCTTCGTTCCCGAGACGGGCGAGCGGGCGTACTTCTTGTCGGAGGAGTCTTCCCGCGGCCAGGCTGGCGGACGCATCCGAGAACTATTCTGCTCGTACTTCAGCCGTTACACCGACAAGGTGACCATGGTGATGACCGCGGTGACCGAGAGTGAGGTATGGGCCAAGGCGGCTGAGCTGACGGAGGTGGAGGTGCGCGTAGAGGGCAAGAGTGTCGATGTCGCGGACGGGCCTCACGCGGAGGTTGGCAAGGTGTCACATGTCGCTCGGCCGCAGCGCGGGAAGCGGTTCTCGAGGAGACTTCTCAAGGACCTCAAGGACGAGAAGACCCTCAAGCGCATCGTCTCAGTCGCGGACCTGCCGGAGGATCACAGGGTGTGGGTAACCATGGAGCATGACGGGCGTACCAAGAAGTTCGAACTGGGCACCGAGGGGGCTCCAGCCATCCGCGAGGTACTCAACGAGACCACCGAGCCCACGCTCGAGACCTCAGAGCTAGTGGTCAAGTGCACGGAGCGCGTGACCAACCTGTGCGAACGCCATGGTGCAGCGTGGAAGACATCGTGGAGCCGACCGGCGAGGCCGTCCCAAGGAGATTAAAGACGGTGGGCAAGGCATCCCTGTGGAGCGTGCCAGTCGATCACTTCTGCACCCTCTACGACAACCGCACCGGCCGCTGCGACTGGCGGGGCATCACGGCGCAGGTGTTCCTGCCGCTGATCGGGGGAGCTGTAACGTGGATGCTGGGCGCGAAGATCACCGACGTCAGCGGCGCTGTCTCGGGCATTTCTATCGTCGCTGGTCTGCTGTTCACGATGGCGGTATTCCTCTTCCAGCTTCGGATCACCCTGGACAACGACAAGCGTCTGGGCGATGACGACTTCGCGCTCGTCGATGAATGCATGGCTAACACCCTTTGGGCCATTCTCTGGGGGGTGATGCTGGCGGTCTACCTCATCGTGTGCGATGCCGGGAAGTGGATCTGCAATGACTCGTGGGGACCCGCGCTCACCGGGATCGCGGTCGCCGGCACCGTCCACTTCCTGCTCGTGATCGGCATGTGCCTCAAGCGGCTCCGCCGGGCGTACGAGCGCATCGCAATGAAGTGCCCATGAGGAGGATGCCTCAACGACGTTACGCTGACCATTGCTGTTGACACGATTTATCAACCTCCAAGATGCTCGCATCGATGAGGTAGCGTTAGCGCATCGCCGAGAGATAGATATAGTTCCGGGAGACCACCCCGGTTACCAAGGACAACGGCGCTACCAAAACTGGCCGAGATACAGAGCAACCAAGCACGCGGACAGTACTGACGAGGGTCCACATACTTAGACTCAGAATCGACAACTCGATACTTCTTCCTCAGGTGGAGATGGGAGAAAGCAAATCGGAACGGAGGAACTCCAATAGAAACCAGGCATACGCCCCGGTTAGCGCCACTGAACTGCGCCCTGAAAGTTGGACGCGTTTAATGGTAGTCGTTATGCGGCTTGTTGGAGGGCAGAACTCCGTATCAAGCCGACGAACAGCCATACCCCCACGCCAACCCCAAAGCCAGCCACACCCAGGCGCCGCGACTACTCGTCCTCCGACGATATACCCCTTCGCAACCAGACGCGCATACTCACTCGCAATAAACATCTCCTCAGGAGACTCAACAATGCAGCTGACCAGAGCATCATTTCTGTCTACCTTCACACCCACACCCTGCGGCGTAACAAAAGTAGAACGATAACACTCCCTCTTACTGCCACACCGCTTCGGCTTGCCGTACCGGCTCGTCAGGATGTCACAAAAATGACGATAAATCACCTTCGCCGGCTCCAATGAATACCCCCAAGCCTCCTCAGGCGCAATATCAGTAATCGGTACACGCATTGACCTGATGTTTCCACCGCTGACAGAGAAGCTCGAGGATAGTTCGTCGGGACGAACATCCGAAGTAAACAAACGCGGCTTATCCTCCGCAGGCACCCACCCGAAGCGGTAGCGCAGGGCGTAGCCGTCCTCGGCGGGTCAAGTCCTGTGGTGTGGTGTAATTGTTTTGTGTCCTTCGGGTTGGGTTATGCGCTGAGTTTGAGTGGGGTGTCCTCCTGTTGGGTGGGTTGTGGTGTGAGTCGTGATTTGGTGAGGATGTCGAGGCTGAGGTAGCGTCGGCCTTCGGCCCATTCGTCGTTTTGTTCGGCTAGGACGGCTCCCACCAGGCGGATGATGGCTTGGCGGTTGGGGAAGATTCCCACGGTGTCGGTGCGTCGGCGGATTTCGCGGTTGAGGCGCTCATTGGGGTTATTGGACCAGATCTGGGTCCATACCCCGGTGGGGAAGGATGTGAACGCGAGGATGTCTGCTCTGGCTTGATCGAGGTGATCACAGGCGGCGGGGAGCTTATCATGGACGTAGTCCAAGAGCCGGTCGTATTGGGCGTTGACCGATGCGGCGTCGGGCTGGTCGCACCGAGTGCAGCATCACTTTGACAGCGGGCCACAGCGCTTTGGGGGTGACCGACATGAGATTAGCGGCGTAGTGGGTACGGCACCGTTGCCAGGTGGCTCCGGGTAGGTTGGCGGCGATGGCTTCGACCAGGCCCAGATGGGCATCACTGGTGACCAGGCACACGCCGGTCAGGCCTCGGGCGACCAGGTCAGCGAAGAGCTCCTTCCAGGCCGGACCGGTCTCGCTGGTTAATACGCGCACCCCCAATACTTCGCGGTGTCCGTCATTGTTGACTCCGGTGGCAACCAGAACCGCGCACGAGACGACGCGTCCTCCTTCGCGTACTTTCATGGTTAGTGCGTCAGCGGCAACGAACGTAAAAGGCCCGGCATCGTGGAGGGGACGGTTGCGGAACTGATCCACGTGTTCGTCTAGGTCTGTTGCCATACGTGAGACCTGGGACTTGAATAGTCCTGTGATCCCCAGGGTTTTGACGAGCTTGTCCATACGGCGCGTCGACACTCCCGCCAGGTAACAGTGGGCGACCACTGTGATCAAGGCACTTTCGGAGCGTTTGCGGCGTTGCAACAACCACTCTGGGAAATAGGTGCCTGAGCGCAGCTTAGGGATCGCCACATCGATGGTGCCAACCCTGGTGTCCAGGGGCCGGTAGCGATACCCATTGCGCTGGGCATGACGCTGCGGATCTTGTTGGCCCCACTGGGCCCCACACACCGCATCAGCGTTGGCTGATAGCAATGCGTTGATCACGTGCTGGAGCAAGGAACGCATCAGATCTGGGGATGCCTGGGACAACGCCTGGCCAAGCATGCCAGCAGGGTCGATAATATGAGGAGCGGTCATCGTTGTGCCTCCAAATCATTTCGAGTCAGAAGAAGAAGAGCTTTCTCGAAGGATCACACGGTGACCGCACCCATAACAAGCAATGAGCCGACCACCACACGGTTACACCACTATGCGGGACGCTACTCCACCGGTTCCCACAACTTTGTTTCACGTGAAACATCAACACAAGCCGAACCAAGGGTAGAAACATACGATCGCGGACGGTCCACACCACACAACGAGCACGACCAAATTCCCCGGGGTACGACTACTCGTCCTCGGTGATGTAACACTTAGCAGCCAAACGCGCATACTCACTCGCAATACACGTCTCCTCAGGAGCAATATCCGCGATAAGGAGCTTCAGTGACTTAACTGATACCTTTGCGGTCAGTGAAACAAGAGCAAAAATCGTGAGGACGAACATCCGACGTGAACGAAGCTGGCTCTTCCGTACTGGGCACCCAACCAAAGCGATCCCGCAGCACAAACCCCTGCTCAACAGTCTTACGCCAAGGCGAATCCGCCCACGCCTCAAGAATCTCAATGAAGCGCTCATCGGACAGAACAGTGAACTCAAAGGACATATTGCGCTCCCTTCCGGCCCCGAATGAGCCTCGCCAACACGGGCATCCACGCCAGCCAGCGGATCGACACATCAGCGGCGCAGCCGTCCGTCCGCGCTGACCATTCAACACTATCAATTGTTTCACGTGAAACAGTCACGCTCGACGACAGAAGCAGCGCCCGCGCCTCGCCCGGAAAGCCGACCATGGCCTCGGCGAAGGAAACGCGAAACGCTGCACCCAACCACCGGTCCTCGTCGCCCCGCGCGGCCAGGAAAGTGGCACACTTTACCTATACGCATAACGCGACTCCACGCAAAGGATGGCACCCATTGACTCAGCCTTCAACACACGGAACGACCCCGGCCTCGTCCGGCTCGTCGCGCACGCAGGGCAACCGCCTCGACCCCTGGTACGACGTCTACGCGGACCAAGCCCTGAACCTGCGCGCATCCGAGATCCGCGCCCTCTTCTCGGTCGTCTCCCGTCCCGAGGTCGTCTCTCTCGCGGGCGGCATGCCGAACCTGAAGGACCTCCCCCTCGATAAGCTCGCGGCGTCCGCGGAAAAGCTGATCCGCAACCACGGCGCGCAGGCCATGCAGTACGGCAATGGCCAGGGCTGGGAGGTCCTGCGCGAGCACATCACGGAGGTCATGAGCTACGACGGTATCGTCGGTGCCGACCCGGACGACGTCGTGGTGACGACGGGCAGCCAGCAGGCACTCGACCTCGTCACCGAACTCTTCGTGAACCCGGGCGACGTCATCCTCGCGGAGGCCCCCTCGTACGTGGGCGCGCTCGGCGTGTTCCGCGCGCGCCAGGCGGACGTCGTGCACGTGCCGATGGATGAGCACGGCATCATTCCCGAGGCCTTGGCTGAGACAATCCGCAACGTGCGGGCGTCGGGTCGGACGATCAAGTTCATCTACATCATCCCGAACTACCACAACCCGGCGGGCGTGACGCTGTCGGCGGAGCGCCGCCCGATCATCGCGGAGATCTGCCTGCGCGAGCACGTCCTCATCGTCGAAGACAACCCGTATGGCCTGCTCGGCTTCCACAGTGATCCCCTGCCGGCCATCGCCTCGTACAGCCCGGAGGGGGTCGTGTACCTGGGTTCGTTCTCGAAGATGTTCGCGCCGGGCTTCCGCATCGGCTGGGCGTACGCGCCGCACGCGATCCGCGCGAAGCTGGTGCTGGCTCTCGAGTCGGCGATCCTGTGCCCGTCGATGGTGGGTCAGATGGCGATCGCGGATTATTTGGGCAGCTACGACTGGTATGGGCAGGTGAAGACGTTCCGCTCGATGTACGCGGAGCGCGCTCACGCGATGCTGACGGCGCTTGAGGAGTTCATGCCGTCGTGCTCGTGGACAGTGCCGGACGGTGGCTTCTACACGTGGGTGACGCTGCCTGAGGGTCTGGATGCGAAGGCGATGCTGCCGCGCGCGGTGCGCGCCCAGGTCGCTTACGTGTCGGGTACGGCGTTCTTCTACGACGGGCAGGGGTCGAATCACATGCGCTTGTCGTTCTGCTACCCCACCCCGGAAAGAATCCGCGAGGGCGTGCGCCGCCTCTCTACGGTCGTCAACGCTGAGAAGGAAATGGTTGACATGTTCGGCACGGCTTCAACGGACGAGGCCGGGGCTGGGTCGGCTCGTTAAGGTTGCGAAGGAGTAACAACACTATGGCTACGAAGGTTCTGATTATTTCGGGCGGGTTGACGCATGAGCGTGATGTGTCGGTGCGTTCGGGTCGTCGCGTCGCGAATATTCTGGCGCAGGCCGGCTACGAGGTTGTCATTTCGGATGTGGATGCGTCGCTGGCGGGGGCGATCGAGTCGTTCGCTCCTGACGTGATTTGGCCTCTCGTGCATGGGTCGATTGGCGAGGACGGCTCGTTGCAGTCGTTCCTGGAGTCGGTGGGGATTCCCTTTGTGGGTTCGTCGTCGGTGCAGTCGATGTTGGCGTCGAATAAGCCGACGGCGAAGGCTCTGCTGGGTTCTGCGGGGCTGGCGACGCCGGGTTGGGTGACACTGCCGCAGGCGATTTTCCGCCAGCTGGGTGCGTCGAATGTGCTGTCTGCGCTGGAGGGGTCGGTGTCATTCCCGGTTGTCATTAAGCCGACGGATGGCGGTTCGGCGCTGGGTATTTCGACGGCGCATGATGCGAAGCAGTTGCGTCGTTCGATGGTGGATGCGTTTGCGTACGGCCAGCGTCTGATGGTTGAGCAGCGTATCGAGGGCCGCGATGTGGCCGTGTCGGTCGTGGATCTGGAGGGTGGGCCGGTGGCTCTGCCCCCGGTTGAGATTGCGACGGATGATGGCCGTTACGATTACGATGCGCGGTACACGACGGATGAGTCGGAGTACTTCGTTCCGGCGCGTTTCTCTCCCGAGGCCTTGGCTGACATGCAGGCCGCGGCTGTTGAGGCGCACACGACGCTGGGTCTGCGGGACTTGTCGCGTATGGATTTCGTAGTGGATGAGGATGGGACGTGCTGGTTTATTGACGCCAATGTTGCGCCCGGTATGACGGATACGTCGCTTCTCCCCCAGGCGGCGGATGCACTCGAGGATTCCTCGTTTGCACAGCTGTGCGCCGACATCGTTGATTTCGTGGCGGGTGGTCGCGTGGCTGATGGGGCAGCGGATGATGCTGCCGAGTCGGCCAATTCGTCGGAGGAGTCAGACCACTCCGCTGACGCCCCCGTCGAGGGCGAGTAGCGACACCACTCCCCTGCGGGACGCACCGGGTCCGGGAGGACTGCAGTCCTCCCGGACCCTTCGTGTCTCCGAGAACGAGCCGCGTTGGATCCTACGTCATCGGTCGGTATCTCAACCGTCTACGTAGAGGACGCCGCGAGTCCTACAGTGCCAGGGGTGTCGGCAGGGCCTGGCCGGACTTCGAGATCGACCGTCCAAGTGGAGGTCGCCGCGGGTCTGACTGTTTTTCACAACCGTCTAAGTGGAGGTCGCCGCGGGTCTGACTGTCTCTCACAACCGTCTAAGTGGAGGTCGCCGCGGGTCTGACTGTCTCTCACAACCGTCCAAGTGGAGGTCGCCGCGGGGCCTGCAGGGCCTGGCCGGGCTTCGAGACGACGCGCCGAGCCGAAGGCTCGCGGCGCGGACGGCGAGCGGGCGGGCAGGCCCCGCGGCGACCGAAACTCACACAGCTGGCTGGACCCGAAGGTCCCCCAAACACGGATGAGCAGCACACATTCGCTCGTCACGCGCAACAAAATGCGAAAGCGTGCCTCAGAACAGGAAGCCGAGTTCTTTGAGGCGCGCCTCGGCCTGTTCGGGTCCTGTCCACAAGATGCCTTTGACGCCCATCAGTTCAGCGGCGCGAACATTTTCGCGACGGTCGTCGATGAAGGCGACGTCTTCGACGGGAGTTCCGAGGCGGTGGAGTACGTCGCGGTAGATGCCGCGGGAGGGCTTGCAGATGCCGTAGTCGCAGGAGAAGGCGAAGAAGTCGAAGAGGCTCCCCCATTCGGAGCGGCGGATTGCTTTTGCGATGGGGTACGGGGCGTTGGAGAGGATGCCGACGCGTATGCCTTGGTGTCGCAGGAGTCGGACGAGGGTGAGGGTGGATTCGTTTGCGTCGGCCATACGTGAGGAATCGAGTTCCACGAGGGCTTTGAGTAGGTCTGCGGATGGTTCGTCCTGTCCGCAGTCGCCGGCGATACGGTCCCAAAAGTCGCGGTCGGAAAGACCGGCGTCGTAGTCGCCGCGGTGTGTCCACATTGCTTGGTCGACGAGTGTTGTGAGGCCTCGCGATTCGTCTCCGAACATGCGGGCGATGATGGCGGGATCGGGGTGAGAGTCAACGAGGACTCCCCCGACATCGAAAAGCACGGTGCGCGAACTGCCTGGGGCGTGCATGCCTTTCGCTCCTTCTAGTACTGCGAGGATCCGACGCCGGATCCTTAAGAGTAGTTTAAGCGTAGTTTGAGCCACGGATTAGACCGGAAAATGTATGATTGGAAACATACTTCGGCTGATCTGCTGAGACGTGTACGAAGGTGACTCAGTGGAGAATAAGGTCTGCGATTCGCTGGAGGTCGTCTGCTCCTGCGAATTCGATGACGATTCGACCCTTCTTTCGCCCTTCCGTGATGGAGACGCGCGTGTCGTAAGCGTCGGACAGGGCCGTCACGACGCTCTCTCCCAATGCAGACAGGGGGTGTTGCTTGCGGGCGCGCGGGCGCGGGGTGGCCTTGGCCTTGCCGACTCGGACGATCTCTTCAGTGGTGCGCACTGAGAGGCCTTCCGCGACGATGCGCTCCGAGAGTCGTTCCATGTCTTCTGCTGTGTCGAGGGACAGCAGGGCGCGGGCATGGCCCGCGGTGATGACCTGTGCGGCCACCTTCTTCTGGACGGTCGGGGGGAGCTTGAGCAGGCGCAGGGTGTTGGCAATCTGCGGGCGCGAGCGGGCGATTCGCTTGGCGAGCTCTTCTTGAGTCGCACCGAAATCGGCCATGAGCTGCTGGTATGCGCTCGCTTCTTCCAGCGGGTTGAGCTGGGCCCGGTGGAGGTTCTCCAGGAGTGCGTCGCGGAGCAGATCTCCGTCGTCGGTCTCTCGGATGATCGCTGGAATCGTGGTCTCGCCGGCGAGCTCGGAGGCACGCAGGCGGCGCTCGCCCATGATCAGTTCGTAACGCGCGTCGGGCTTCTCGGCGAGGTACTCCTGGAGCTTCTCGGAACGACCGGTGGCGGGAATATTGCGAACGACGACGGGCTGGAGAACGCCGACCTCCTTAATGGAGGCGGACAGTTCCTTCAGGTCATCCTCGTCGAAGACCTCACGAGGCTGCTTCGCATTGGGGACGATCTGATCGATAGCAATTTCGGCGAAGGATGCCCCGGGCACGGGCAGAAGCTCATTCTCCTCAGATGTTTCACGTGAAACATCCGGAATAGACTGGGCGACGGGTTCGACGGGCACAACACGCGGGGCAGAAACACTCTGGTCGGGAGCTGAGCCATTGGTCCCAGAGCCAAGAGGATTAGACGCATTCACCGTGCGGCGTGCCGTGCCAATGTCCAGGGTGGGCATTGCGTGGCGCTTCTTCTTCGACGAGGCCGTGGCGCGCTTAGGCTGGAGGAGATCCTTTGCGGATCCTCCCCTACCGCTGGCGGCAGGGCCTTCAGGGAAGAAGACGTCGAGTGGACGTGCAGGAGGGGCAGGCGGTGTCGGTGGCTTCTGCTCACCTGCCTGAGGGATGAGAGCGCCAAGACCGCGGCCGAGGCCGGTGTGCTTGCGAGCGCCCTTGCGGCCCTCAGTCTTCGGTGTTGCATCCGCCATTGCATAACTCCTTCAATTGCGTGCGTTTATTGTTTCACGTGAAACAATGCATTGCGCTCAGCTGACGAGCGGCTTTGATCACTTTATTGAACTTATGGTCACGAATCGTGACGACTACGTTCCAAACTGCGGAAAACCCAGGCTGCGAGCCAATGTTTCACGTGAAACACTGTTTTACAGTGCGGCGGCAAGCCGATCGCACAGCTCGAGGGCGGCCTTTCGGTATGCGATAGCACCGACGTTGCGCGGATCGTACGTAATGGCGGTCTGTGCGTAGCTGGGGGCTTCGGAAATGCGAACGCTGCGGGGAATCACCGTCTGGAACGTGTGATGCGGGAAGTGCGCACGCACCTCGGATTCGACCTCCTCGGACAGGCGGGTGCGCTTGTCGGACATGGTGAGGAGCATTCCCGACACACGCAGACCGGGGTTCATGCTCGCACCGACGCGCTCGACCGTATTCCAGAGCTGGCTCAGGCCCTCGAGGGCGTAGTACTCGGCCTGAATAGGGATCAGAACCTCGTCGGCAGCCACCATGACGTTCAGCGTCACGAGGCCGAGCGAGGGTGGGCAATCAATGAGGATAATGTCGATCTCATGATGCGCCGCCACGTATCGACTGAGCGCAGCCTTCAGGCGACTCTCACGCCCGGGCACGTCAACCAGTTCAATCTCGGCACCCGACAGGTCGATTGTCGCCGGGCACACGAGGATACCCTCGACATCGGGACACGGCTGGACAACATCCTCCAGCTCTGCTCCCCCGATCATCACGTCGTAGGTCGATGGTGTGCCCACGGGGTGCGCGACGCCGAGCGCGCTGGAGGCGTTGCCCTGCGCGTCCGCGTCGATAACAAGCACCGACAGACCACCCATTGCCAGGCCAGCAGCCAGATTAACGGCCGAGGTCGTCTTACCGACGCCGCCCTTCTGGTTGGCGATTGCAATGATGCGCGTGGACGCGGGCTTGCGATACTCGGCGTTTGCGAGCATACGCAAATCAGCGATGTTGCGTTCGATCTGAGAGGACAGAGGGGTGTTTTCTGCTGTCACGTGACACCTTCCTAGCTACTGCCTCTAGTCTACGGGCCACCGCCGACACTAACAGCATCGAAAGCCCGCGATGCATGAATACACACAGGAATCACGACACATTGCATCACACACCGAAAAAAATTGTTCTGTAGGATCGATTCTCCTGGTCGCGAGGGCCGATCACACAAGCACCGAAACGACACAACGGCACCACAAAAACATGCAGATGAAAGGCTCACTCGCAATAAAGTGATGGCCACCACATTATAATGTGGTGGCCATCACTTTTAGCAAAACCTACTTGATACGGGTGCAGACCACCACGTACGTCGACTCTTCCTCCATGATCGAGGGAACCTCGTGTATCTCTGCACGCAGGTGGTGACGGCGTAGCTCAGCCGAGGCCTCGTCCACCTCAATCGGAGCGCGACGACCCTTGAGCGCTACGAGCGAACCACCCGGCGCGATGAGCTTGGAGGTCATGCGCACGAGCTTGCTCATGTTCGCCACGGCGCGGGCAGTGACCACGTCGGCCTTGCCCTTGCCTCGCAGCTCCTCGGCACGCGCCTGATGCACGGTCACGTTATCCAGGCCCAGGCCCTCGACGACCTCTTCAAGCCACTCGACGCGGCGCGCCATGGGCTCCGCGAGGTGAATGTGCAGGTCAGGACGACACGCGGCAATCACAATGCCAGGCAAACCGGAGCCGGAGCCAACGTCCAGGACCTCGCGCCCCTCCTTGCGGGGCATGAAGTCGAGGACCGCGGCGGAGTTGACGATGTGACGCGACCAGATACGTTCCATGTCGCGCGGACCGAGCAGGCCACGCAGCTCGCCCTCCTCCTCAAGCATGCGCGCGTATTCCGCGACGTCGGAAAAGGCGGGGCCGAAGAAGTCACGGACTGCCTGCGTGGGTTCTTCTGGGACGAAGGGGTCGCCCACCTGGCGAACCCTTCCCGTCCCGTTCGGGTTCTCACTCACCGTCGGATTCCTCGGGCAGGATGACGACGCGGCGATGGGGCTCGACGCCCTCGGATTCGGAGGTCAGGCCCTCCTCGGCGACGACGTCATGGCAGACCTTGCGCTCGAAGGGGTTCATGGCGTCGAGCTTGACGGCCTCACCGGTGGAGCGCACGCGGGCGATGGCCTCGCGCGTGATGTCCTGCAGCTCTTCCTTGCGCTCGGCGCGGAAGCCGGCAATGTCGAGCATGAGGCGAGAGCGCTCGCCGGTCTCGGTCTGGACGGCCAGGCGGGTCAGTTCCTGGAGCGCGTCCAGGACCTCGCCATCCTCGCCGACGAGGCGCTCGAGAGCCTCGGGATCGTCGGCGACGATCTCGACGGATGCACGGCCATTCTCGACGTCGATCTCGATGTCGCCGTCAAGGTCAGCGATGTCGAGCAGTTCTTCCAAGTAGTCGGCGGCGAGTTCGCCTTCTTCTTCGAGGCGGGTGAGCTTGCCTGCGTTGTCGTCACTCATGACGGGTCCTCCGTGGTGGGGAATGGGGTCTTGCTGGGATCCAGGGTACCCGCTCGGGTTCCGGGACCGTGAATTGTCAATCAGCGCTTCTTGCCGGAGCGGCGGCGGGCCTTGCGGCGCTCAACGCGGCGGCGCTCAATCTCCTCGGCGCTCAGGGAGCCGTTTGTGCTGTCCTTCGTAGCCTCAGCAGGCGTCGACTCGGACGAGGCCTTGGTAGCCTCCCGCTCGAGGGAGCGGCGTTCGCGGACCTGCTTCTGGAGCTCGGCACGCTGGGCGGAAGCTTCCTGCTTAGCGAGGCGCTTTTCGACGGCGAGGGTCAGGCCGTGCATCCACTGCTCGTCGGGCAGGGTCGTCCACTTCTGGAAGGCGAGGTTGCGGTAGACGGTGATGATTTCGCCGGTGGTCATGGAGGCCGGGAAGTCGGAAGCAACGTGCTGTTTCTTGGCCTTGGAGCGCACCTCGGCGAGCGTGCGCTCGTTGAGTTCGTCGACACGCGAGTCAGTGGACGCGGTGCCCAGGGCGGCACGCTCACGGTCATAGTTCTGGAAGAAGGGCTTGGCCCATTCCTGGTAGGCGGACTCGCGCGAGGAGAGCAGGTCGGCGTAGGCCGGGGAGCCGGGGGTCGGCATGACCTTAACGGTCCAGAAGGACTGGCCGAGGGCCCAGAAGGAGGCCGTCACCGTGTAGATGACGACGCCCATCTGGAAGAAGACGCCGGAGAAGATGAACATCAGCGGCATCACGTACATCATGGAGCGCTGCGACTGAGCCATCGGGTTGTTGCCCAGGTCGGGCATGTTGCGCTGGAAGGACAGGCGCATCGAGAAGAACTGCAGGGCAACCATGAGGACAATCGCGGTGACGAAGACGCCGACGATGAGCGGATCCCCCGTGGATTCGCGCAGGGTGCGCGACAGCGGAGCACCGAAGACGGTCGAGTTCACGATCTCGGTGGACACGGACTCAGTGAGCGGGCCGAGGTGGTCAGCAGCCTCGCTTCGGTACATGTAGGTGCCAGCGGAGATGGAGGAGACGGCGATGATCGCGCGGTACATGCCGAACAGAACGGGCATCTGGACGAGCATCGGCAGGCAGGAGGCGAAGGGCGAGACCTTGTGCTTGCGCTGGAGGGCTTGGGTCTCTTCCATCATCTTCTGACGGCTGACCTGGTCCTTCTTGCCCTTGTACTTGTCCTGAATCTTGCGCATCTCGGGCTGGATGGCCTGCATGGCGCGCGAGGATCGGATCTGCTTGAGGAACAGCGGGATGATGGCGATGCGCACCAGGATGGTGAGCAGCACGATGGACAGGACCCACGCGATGCCGGAGCCGGAGGACATTCCAACGAGCACCAGGAAGTCGTGGATCCACACCCACAGCCACGAGATGGCCCACGCGAAGGGGTGGAGAATTGCGTCGAACATAGTTTTCGCTTTCGCCGTGGCGCCTGAGCGCCGCTGTTTCGTTGTTCCTTACATTCCCGAGGCCGTGGCCGGTTACTCGGTCAAGTCATGTTCCGGGTCCAGTCCCATGGGGGCAGGCCGTTCCCAGTTGTCGTGGCCTGCCCAGTCATCGGGTGGGACCCAGGCCTCTGGCTTCCAGCGCCCACGCGCGGGCACGTGGTCCACTCCCCCATGACTCCACGGGTTGCACCGCAGCAGGCGCCAGGCCCCGAGGATCAGTCCCTTGATGGGGCCGTGAACGCGGATTGCTTGCAGCGCGTAGGCGGAGCAGCTGGGCGCGTAGCGGCACCGGGGGCCAAAGGCCGGGGAAATGTATCGCTGGTAGGCGATGATGGGCGCGGAGGCGAGTGCGACAAGCACTCGTCTCACGACTGTGATCGCGCGTTCCATTTGCGCCACGCTCGCTCCATCACGCGATCAAGATGGGTACCGAGTTCCTTGGAGGGCACGCCGAGGGCCTTGGAGGATGCCCTCACAACGAGCCTGGTCCCCTCGGGCAGGTCGGCGACGCGTTCGCGCATGAGGTGGCGCAGCTGCCGCTTGACACGATTGCGTCCATTGGCGCGCTTGATTTCGCGCTTGGGTACGACGAAACCGACGAGGCGGCTGTTGCGCTCCTCGTCGGCTCGGACGTGGACGACAACCAGTGGATCTCCTGCGCGCGCTCCGTGTCGGATCGCGGCGGTGAAATCCGCTGGGTCAACCATGCGGTGCGCGCGCGGCAGCACCGGGGTGTCTCAGGCGGACAGCTTGGCGCGGCCCTTGCGACGGCGGGCAGCCAGAATGGCGCGGCCGGCGCGGGTCGACATGCGCAGACGGAAGCCGTGCGTCTTCGAACGACGACGGTTGTTGGGCTGGAAGGTCCGCTTGGTGGTCACGGCAATTCTCCTCGGCGGGGAGTGGTCTCCCACTCGTTGATCGGTTGGGCTACCGGCCCGATCAGGGCACGATAGCGGGGACACACGCCCGAAATGGGCGCAAACAATTTCCAAGATTAAGCGGATGTGGGCGGTGAGTCAACGGGGCGAAATTACACACCGCGTCACACACAGTTTCCACAGCTGTGGAAATCGCTGTGGAACGAAGTCTTCCACAGCGGTGGATGATGACAGTTATCCACAAGCTGTGTGTCAATTTGCTTTCCGCGCCACTCTGCGCCCCCAAAGTTGTAACTACATACATGTGATTCTGTGATAGTTCTCCACAGCTCCATCCCCAACCTGTGCATAAGCCTGTGTGCGGACTACACTTTGAACATGTCATAAGGTCACGTACATCACCCTTAAGTCGTGACTGAATTCACCGTATATTGTGTTCGGAGATAGTCGTGGAGCCGGATTCCCTCACACGCGCGTGGGCTGTCGCCCTCGACGCAGTTCCCACCGATGAACTGGGTCCCGTTGCGACGTCGATGCTGCGCTCCGCGCGCCCGCTCGGCGATATCGAAGGGACGATCCTCCTGGCCGTCCCTAACGGCTTCACGAAGCAGTGGATCGAAGATAAGGCGCAAAACAAGCTGACGACCGCCCTATCCGTGAACCTCGGACGCCCCGTACGCATCGCCATCACGGTCGATCCGTCCCTGGAACTCGTGGAAACGAAGGAAGAGGAGGAGGAAGAAGAACCCCCCGTTCCCGCGCCTGTTCCTCCGACCCCCACCCCGGCCTCGTACCACGAGAAGAAAAAGAAGGAACAGCGTTCCCCCGCCGTGGCGGACTCCCGCGCCGACGCAGTTCCCACGCACCTGAACCCAAAGTTCACCTTCGATACCTTCGTTATCGGCCCGTCGAATCGTTTCGCGCACGCCGCCGCGCTGGCCGCCTCGGAGTCGCCAGGCAACGCCTTCAACCCTCTCTTTATCTACGGCGACTCCGGGCTGGGTAAGACGCACCTGCTGCAGGCCATCGGCCACAACGCGCTGTCGATGATGCCGCACCTGAAGGTCCGCTACGTCAACTCCGAAGAGTTCACAAACGAGTTCATCAACGCGATTCGCCTCAACAAGACGGATAACTCGCAGGTCGAGGCATTCCACCGCCGCTACCGCGAGCTCGACATCCTCCTTATCGACGACATCCAGTTCATCGGCAACAAGGAGCAGACGGTCGAAGGCTTCTTCCACACCTTCAACGCGCTACACAGCGCGAACAAGCAGATCGTCCTGACCTCCGACCTGCCTCCCGCGCAGCTCAAGGGTTTCGAGGACCGCATGCGCTCGCGCTTCTCCTCGGGCTTGCTCGTCGACGTTCAGCCGCCGGACCTAGAAACCCGCATCGCGATCCTGCACAAGAAAGCGGACGCGGAGGGCTTCGAGGTGACCCCTGAGGTCTTCGAATACGTTGCCTCGCGCATCTCCTCCAACATTCGTGAGCTGGAGGGCGCGCTCGTGCGCATCGGCGCGTGGGCGTCCCTCTACAAGGAGCGCATCGACCTGAATCTGGCACAGATGATGCTCAAGGATTTCGTGTCCAACCCGGACGACAACGAGATCACGGTCAGCCTCATCATGAGCCAGTGCGCCGTCTACTTCGGCGTGACCATCGAGCAGATGGGGTCCTCCGAGCGCAGTCACACCGTCGTCGAGGCCCGCCAGATCGCCATGTATCTGTGCCGTGAACTCACCGATCTGTCGCTGCCCAAGATCGGTCAGGCCTTCGGTCGCGATCACACGACGGTCATGCACGCGAACAAGAAGATTTCGAAGCTCATGAAGGAGAAACGCGAAACCTTCAACCATGTGTCCGAGCTTACAAATCGCATCAAGCAAAAGGCCAGGGAAGCATAAAACCCGCGCGGGCGCTGACGAAAGTCAGCGCCCGCGCGTCATTCACAGGATATGTGGACAGCGCGTGGATGAACGAGCAAACCCTGTGGAGAAAACGAGGCCCTCTGTGAATGACGAAAACTTGTAATTTCAGCCGTCCACACGTCCACGTGCGCAGTACACAGATCCATCCACGTCATTACACCGATGTAATTTCAAGATTTTTCAACGAAAAAATGAGTTATCCACAGAACTCACAACCCTTATGATGGAAGGAGAGTCGAATGAGAAAATTTTTTTCACAGGTCTCCGCCCAACATCAGCGCTGACGCGTCGTGACCAGCGCGAGTGCCAAGCAAGAATCGCGCCCCACGTGGGCACACTTGTGAGTAAAGTAGTGATCAATCCGTTTTGCGTTTTGGAGGCAGCTATGAAGTTCACCGTCGCCCGCGATGTTCTGGCCGAAGCCGTGTCGTGGACCGCCCGCGCGCTCCCCGTGCGTCCGGCCTCCCCGATTCTGGCCGGCGTGCGCATCAAAGCTGAGGGCGACGAACTGACCCTGTCCTCCTTCGACTATGAGGTCTCCGCAAACTCGCACATCCCCGCCACAGTCGACGAGGCCGGCGAGGTCCTGGTCTCTGGCCGTCTCCTGGCTGACATCTCCAAGTCGCTGCCCTCCAAGCCGGTCTCCGTCGAGCTGGACGGCCAGAAGGTGAACCTGGTCTGCGGCTCCTCGCACTTCACGCTCGCGGTCATGCCCCTCGACGAGTACCCTCTGCTGCCCGCGCAGCCTACGGGCATCGGCGCGATTGATTCCTCGACGCTGTCGCAGGCCGTGTCCCAGGTGTCGATCGCCGCGTCACGCGACGACACGCTGCCCCTGCTGACGGGTGTGCGCATCGAAATCAACGGCCCGGCGATTACGCTGCTGGCCACCGACCGCTACCGCCTCGCGATGCGCGAGCTCGATTGGGAGCCGACCGACACCTCGATCGAAGAGGTCGCACTGGTTAAGGCCCGTATCCTCCAGGACGTCGCCAAGTCGATGACCTCGGGCGCCAAGGTCGAGGTCGGCCTGTCCGGCGAGTCCCAGCCCGGCGCCTCGTCCCTCATCGGCTTTACCGCCCAGGGACGCCGCACCACCTCGACGCTCATGGACGGCGACTACCCCGCCGTGCGTCGCCTCTTCCCCGACACGACGCCGATCCAGGCCGTCGTCGATCGCCACGCGCTGCTCGAGGCCGTTAAGCGTATGTCGCTGGTCGCCGAGCGCAAGACCTCCGTGCGACTGGCCTTCACCGAGGGCCAGCTGGTCCTCGAGGCCGGCCAGGGCGACAACGCCCAGGCCTCCGAAGCCATCGAGGCGACCCTGAACGGCGACGACATCTCGACCGCGTTCAACCCGCAGTTCCTCATCGACGGCCTGCAGGTCCTGGACACCGACTACGTGCGCTTCGGCTTCACGCACCCCACGAAGCCGGCCGTCATCACGGGCCAGAAGAAGGCTGACGAGGGCGAGGTCACGCAGTTCCGCTACCTGCTGATGCCCATCCGCTTCGGCATCTGACGTGCGCGTCTCCCACCTGGCCCTCGACGACTTCCGCTCCTGGAAGCACGGGGTCGTCGAGCTGCCCGAGGGCCCCACGGTCCTCGT